>ERZ1643247.37-NODE-37-length-189508-cov-7.232928_pt1 | contig 189508 bp, 153 predicted proteins | sample MGYA00579264_ERZ1643247 | MGnify/ENA primary metagenome ERZ1643247 (study PRJEB29033, sample SAMEA4952262) | chicken gut metagenome | biome: Broiler Chicken; feature: Gastrointestinal Tract; material: Caecum | place: Ireland | collected 2018 | study: Broiler... | reverse complement strand
AAGATTTATTTGATCAAAATCTTTCTAACTGTTGCACTTAAGTTGACAATTCACCTGTTTTTATAACGAGATTTTGTTCGAAAAACTGTTGCAAATATGCTTAAAAATTGTAGCAAATGTTTTCTGGCACAAAAATTGTCACAAAAAATGACCGAATGTTAAAAATCTTAACTTTCGGTCAAATTCTTTCTAAAACTGCCTAAAACTTTCACATTTGCAACAATTTGCAACAGTAAAATTTATTCCAAACATATTTGCTTGCTATCAATTCTTTTTGCCAAATCATCAAAGTCTTTTACTCTAATAACCCCACTTGGAACTGAAAGATCTTTGTTGTAGTTTGTTGTTGAAAGAAAAGCCTGTTTATTTCCACCAATGCTTGCAAAATAGTTCGCCACTTTGCTCACAACGGTCAAGTCATCATCAATAAAGAAATCAGCGCTTACTTCTTCGCAAATTTTTTCCTTATCAATTCTGCCAATGTAAATTTTGTCATAAGGTATTTTGTTGTCCGCAAGCCATTTTAAAGTCACTTCTTTTGGTTGAGTATGCCAATCAGTTGCGCGAGCGGTTGCAATCACAATTTTTTGTCTGGCTTTATGAATAGACTGCAAAAATTTGACAGCGTTTTTCTTGCAAGGAAATTCTGCCATCATTTGGTCGCCAAACTCTTGTTTTTTCAAAGGACGCAGCGCGGCAGCAGACGTTTACGACCGCGCCGTCCGATATTATGCGCTTTCGATGGCTTTCGGTGTGCAAAAAGGTGAGTTTTTGTCCCGCTACGGGCAGCGTTGCTCCGGGAACGATTTCATGCGAGGGGACGTTTCGGCGCATTTCCAGATGCTTTTTAAGCCAGTCGCTTTTTTTTAGAACGAATTCCTCGGCGGTCTTTACGGGACAGGACAGCGGCACGGACAAAACTATTTCGCCGTCGCGCCTCACGCAAAGGCGAATGGTTTTTAGCGCGCGCTTAAAGATTATCTTCACGTAAAACGGTCCTATGCGCTTTTGTTCCGTCCGCACCGTAACAGGAGACGATATATGCCGCGCCGGACAAAAGACGCTGTTTTTTAACGGAATAAAGGTCATAAAGTCTTCAGATAGTCGGTTACGTCGCGTATAAAGCCGTCGCCCGAAAGCCCGAAAGTTTTGAGGCAAACGGACTTAACGCCGGGAGCGGAGTTTTGCGGACAGAAGGCAAGGTCTGCCGCTTTTAACATTTTTATATCGTTTTCGTAATCGCCGAGAGCGACGATGGTTTTATCCGGCGAGCGGTCTTTCAAAAATCTTATCATTTCGTCCTTGCCGCCGTCCTTGTCGCAACATTCCACCAAAAACGGCGCCGACAGCACTATGTCGCACATATCGCTAAGGCGCATGCAAAGCTCGGATTTGAGATGGCGCATTTTATTTTCATCGTGCTGATTGAACACTATTTTAAGCGCGGCGGGTATGCTGCCGAAAAATTCGTCGGGATTGTCCCGGCCGAATAAAAAATCATGCTGCCGGGCGTCGCAGTCGGTAAGATAGGCTTCCGGCAATAGGTCGGCTACCGGCTTTAGACGCTGCCAGAAAAGAAGTGGAGACATGCGCATGGGGTGGAGGGCTATCGCCTTATGATTGGCGCTGCTGTAAATCATTGCGGCGTTGGTGCCGGCGATAAGGTCGTCGGCGGCAAAATAGTCGTACACGAACTGCATTGTAAGCGCCGAGCGTCCCGACACCACCACAAATCTGCCGCCGTCCGAGGCGAAATGGTTGATTGCGTCTATGTTCTTTTGACATATCGGCGCAAGGGGCGTCTTTACAAACGGCGCGCCGTCGGTGGGCATGCCGCTTATCGTGCCGTCAAAATCGCTGCAAATGATAACGTCGGATAAATTCATTTTTTGCTGGCTCCGAAAAATTTAATGAAACAATTATACAATTTTTTCCGCCGTAAAGCAAGCGTTTGCGAGGCGCGGCAAAGCGCCCGTCCGTGTAAAACATGCGTCCTGCCGCTTGACAAACGTATAGCGCTGTGTTATAATACAACAAATACCACAGGAAAATTACGACGGATGTTGCTTAGTAATACGACAAAACCCAATAAAGCCAAACGTACACTTTTGTTGGTTGTGGTGGCCGCCTTTGCGACGCTGGTCGTTTTTTCATTGTTTTTTACGGGGTACGAACAGGGGCACGAGTGCATAAATTCCGACTGCTGCATTTGCGCGGTAATGTCGGAATGTATGCGTTTTACCCGTCACACAAAGAGCAGCGCGAGCGCGCCCGGAGCGTTGTTTGCTCCCGTATTTTTTGTTGCCGCCGCGGCGTGGTTCTTGCAAATGCCGCCCGTCGCCGTCACGCCCGTAAAACTAAAAGTAAAAATAACAAACTGAGCTTTACGTTTTTTTGACCGCGTAAGCAGCCGCCGTCCGCCTTGTCGATCGTAAAAGCAGCCCTTTTTTCGTCGTACGAAAAAAATGTGCGGAGCCTGTCGCGTACGTTTATTTTAATATGAATTATATAAAGTATATTTATTTTTGACAATGAATTTTGTGTTTACGGCACATTGTTTGCCGATATTACTGTTATTTTGCCGTACTCCCGGGCAAAGCCGGGCGACGGAAAATAAGGGGTATTTTTATGCTGCATCACTACAATAAACAGGAGAGGATGAATTCGTTCACCTATGCCGGGGACGACATCCATCTGGGTATAAATCTAAAAGATATAGGTCATCAAAAGACGCTGCCTTTTCATTCATACGGGCCTGCCGTGCGCGACTATTGGCTTATTCATGTAATAGCGGAAGGAAAAGGGCAGTTTGTCAAGGGCGGAGAAGTGCACATGCTGGGCAAGGGCGACTGTTTTATCATCCGCCCCATGGAGGTGACGACGTACATTTCCGACGGAGAAGAGCCGTGGGAATATTATTGGCTGGGATTTAGCGGCGACGACGCGAAAAAGCTGGCGGACTACGCTCTGCCGGAAGAAGTGTGCGCCGCAAAGGCGGGCAAGGAAGCGTTTACGAGCATCGTTTCCTTTTACAACGCGTTTGCCGCCGGGAGAGAGCCGGACGAGCTTACCATAGTTTCAAGACTATACGAATTTTTGGCTCAGTTGCGCAAAAGCATAGCGCCTGACGAAGCCACAAAGCAGGATATAGTGTCCGTGGCGCTGCAATATCTCGAGAATAATTATTTCAGAGACATCAACATTTCGCGTCTTGCCGCCGAACTGGGCGTGACGCGGTCGTATTTTACGGCGCTTTTCACCGAAAAGACGGGCAGTTCGCCGTATAATTTTTTGACGGCATTGCGTCTCGAAAAAGCCAAAAGTCTGTTGTCGGAGAGCGAATTGCGCGTGTCGGAAGTGGCGTATTCGGTGGGATTTGCCGGAATAGAGCGTTTTAGCGACATGTTTAAGAAGTATTTCGGGCAAAGTCCGCTTGCCTATCGCAAAAGCGTAAGGCAATAGTCTTTAATTATAAGCGCATTTAAGAGGTACGGGCGGGACGAAAGTCAAATTTTATCGTCTTGCCCCGTATTTTTATTGTTAAATACCGCGATTTATGGTATAATATTAAAAAACGACGGAGAAGTTATGACCGAAAAAGAAGCAAGACAATTGAGCCCGCTCGTAATGGCGTTTGTGGGAGACGGCGTTTTTACGCTTTTCGTCAGGAGCAGACTGGCGGAAGAAAGCCGCGGCAAGGCAGGGTCACTCCACAAAACGGCCAGCCGTTATATAAGCGCCGCTTTCCAGGCGTACGTAATGGACGCGCTTTCCGGCGAGCTCACCGAAGAGGAAACCGACATTGCCCGAAGGGCCCGCAACGCGCACAATAACACGGTGGCGAAAAACGCTACGGTGCTGGACTATAAAAAGGCAACGGCTTTCGAGGCGGTGCTGGGGTATCTCAGTTTGTCGCGTCACACCGACAGACTTGACTATATTTTACAAAAAGCTTATTATCTCGACAAACACAAGGAGGACGAAGATGAGCAGAGCCGATGATATTTTTCTTTCCAACTTAAACGACATAATGGAAAACGGAACGTGGGACACCGATTTGCCCGTAAGACCGCGGTGGGAGGACGGGACGCCGGCGCACACGGTCAAAAAATTCTGTATCGTCAACCGCTACGACCTTAGCCGCGAATTTCCCATCATCACGGTGCGAAAGACGGCTTTTAAGAGCTGCATCGACGAGATTTTGTGGATATGGCAGAAAAAAAGCAACAACATCCACGACCTTCATTCGCACATATGGGACAGCTGGGCGGACGAAACCGGTTCGATAGGCAAGGCGTACGGCTATCAGCTGGGCGTAAAACACAAGTACAAGGAAGGCATGTTCGACCAGGTGGACAGGGTGCTTTTCGATTTAAAAAACAATCCCCAGTCGCGTCGAATTCTCACCAATATATACGTTCATGCAGATCTTAGCGAAATGCATTTATATCCCTGCGCCTACTCGATGACCTTCAACGTCAGCGGCAAAAAGCTAAACGGTATTCTCAATCAGCGCAGCAACGATATGCTCACCGCCAACAACTGGAACGTGGTGCAGTACTCGGTGCTGCTCATGATGATGGCTCAGGTGTCGGGGCTGGAGCCGGGCGAATTGGTACACGTCATCGCCGACGCGCATATTTACGACCGCCATATCGAAATATGCAAGGAACTGTTCGATAAGCCCAGATACGCCGCGCCGACCTTTAAGATGAATCCCGACATTAAAGATTTTTACAAATTCACGGTGGACGACTTCCTGCTCGAAGACTATAAATATTCGCCGCTTAACAAAAAGATAGAGGTGGCTGTTTGATGAAGGCAATTGCAGTAGTGGACAAAAACTGGGGCATAGGCAAAGAGGGCGGACTTTTGTTTTCGCTGCCCGCCGACATGAAATTTTTCCGCGAAACCACCACCGGCGCAACGGTGGTCATGGGCAAAAAGACGCTGGCGTCCTTTCCCGGCGGCAGACCGCTTAAAAACAGGACTAATATCGTGATAGATTCGAAATGCCTGCACGACGGCTGCGTCACCGTAAAAAATCTCGACGAACTTTTTGCCGTTTTAAAGGACGTAAAAGGCGAAGTTTACGTTATCGGCGGCGCCATGACGTACCGTTCGCTGCTTCCTTACTGCGAAGAGGCGCTGATAACGAAAGTGGACGCGTCGGGCGGAGCGGATGTGTTTTTGGACAATCTTGAAAAGCTGCCGCAGTGGAGCATGACGTCCATGAGCGAGCCTGTCGAGACAAACGGATACACAATTCGTTTTACCGTTTACCGCAACAACAGGGTGTTATCGCCCGTATCGGAGAAAAAATAAATGAAAGTAGAAGGCAGAAACGCAGTTTCGGAACTGCTTAAAACCGATAAGACAATAGACAGACTGATAGTGGCAAAGGGGCTGGGCCCCGGCGCCGACAAGCTCATCAACGCCGCGCGCTCCAAGGGAGTGAGGGTTAATTTTTACGACCGCGAAGTGTTGGACAGAGAGAGCGTTACGGGGCATCACCAGGGCTTTATCGCCGAAGTGACCGACTTTAAATACAGCACGGTGGACGATATACTGGCGCTGGCCGGCGAGAAGAACGAGCCTCCGTTTATCATCATTGCCGACGGCGTAGAGGATCCGCACAACCTGGGGAGTATTCTGCGCGTAGCCGAATGTGCCGGCTGCCACGGCGTCATCATTCCCGCCCGTCGTTCGGCGTCCGTAAACGAGACGGTAATAAAGGTATCCGCTGGTGCCGCCGCGCATATAAAAGTGGCCAAAGTCACCAATATATGCGACACAATAGAGTATTTAAAAAGCCGTAACGTATGGGTTTACTGCGAAGATATGGACGGCGAAAGCATATATTCTGCAGATCTCGGCGGAGCGGCGGCTTTCGTCGTGGGCGGAGAAGGCAAGGGCGTAAGGCGGCTTACAAAGGAAAAATGCGACAAAACCGTATCTCTGCCGGTGTACGGCAAAGTCAATTCGCTCAACGCCTCCGTAGCGGCGGCCTTAGCCGTATACGAATATGTCCGCCAAAACAAGATTTAGTGCAAAACGGCGTAAAAGTTTGTATTTATAGGCTATTTTGCTTGAAAAATGCGTAAAATTGTATTATAATAGTCATCGGTAATAAAACTTGCCTTCTTTCGCCGCCGCCCCCGCAAAAAAGCCGCGGCGATGCGATAAAAGGCATAAAAATACAGGAGTATACACAGTATGAAAAAACCAATCATTGCAGGCAACTGGAAAATGAATAACACCAAAGCGGAAGCAGAACAGCTTATAGTCGCGCTTAAACCGCTTCTTAAAGACGTTAAGCGCACGGACGTAGTGGTTTGCGTTCCGTTTACTTGCATCGAACGCGTCAAAAAGCTGGTAAAAGGTTCAAAAATAAAAGTGGGCGCGCAAAACGTGGCATGGGCAGATCACGGCGCTTTTACCGGCGAGATAAGCGCGGATATGCTCATAGAGGCGGGCGCCGAATATGTCATCATCGGACACAGCGAACGCCGTCAATACTTCGGCGAAACCGATAAGTCGGTTAATATGCGCCTTACGCAGGCTCTTAAAAAGCAGCTAAAACCCATAGTGTGCGTGGGCGAGACGCTGGACGAACGCAATTCCGGCAAGACCGAGCTGGTACTGCGCACTCAGCTGGAAGGCGGGCTGGAAAACATTACCGCCGAGGACATGAAAAACGTCGTCATCGCGTACGAGCCGGTTTGGGCGATCGGCACGGGCGTTACCGCCACCGCCGAGCAGGCCAACACCACCATCAAGTATATAAGAAAACTGCTGGCAAAAATGTACACGCGTCCCGTAGCAAATAAAGTGCGTATACAGTACGGCGGCAGCATGAACGCCAAAAACGCCGCCGAACTCATGGCCATGAGCGATATAGACGGCGGTCTTATAGGCGGAGCGTCTTTAAAAGCGGAAGATTTTTCAAAAGTCGTGCATTTTAACAACTGACACAAAACAAAAGGGCGACGTCTCGCCCTTTTTAACATAGATTTTACGGAGCATGTATTATGAATAAAATTCTAAAAAAAGCAAACTGCAAACTAAACGTTACGGGCCCTGTTCTGACTGTCGTAATGGACGGAGTGGGACTGGCGCCCGACAACGCCGGCAACGCCGTAAAGCTTGCCTATACGCCCACGCTGGATATGCTTATGAGCAAATACCCCATGGTAAAACTAAAAGCGCACGGCACGGCGGTGGGACTGCCCTCCGACGACGACATGGGCAATTCGGAAGTGGGACACAACGCGCTCGGTTCGGGACAGGTTTTCGCCCAGGGCGCAAAACTCGTCAGTCAGTCCATAGAGTCGGGCAAGATGTTCGCGTCGGACACATGGAAGGAAATAGTCGCAAACGTCCTTAAAAACAACTCCACGCTGCACTTTATAGGCCTATTCAGCGACGGCAACGTACATTCGCACATCGACCACCTTAAAGCCATGATGACGGAGGCGAAAAAAGAGGGCGTAAAGAGAGTGCGCGTCCACATTCTTTTGGACGGCAGAGACGTAGGAGAGACGTCTGCGCTCGACTATGTGCGCCCCTTCGAACAGTTTATGGCGCAGCTCAGAGGCGACGATTTCGACGTGTGCATCGCCTCGGGCGGCGGCAGAATGAAGATCACGATGGACCGTTACGAAGCCGATTGGAGCATGGTGGAAAGGGGCTGGCACACGCACGTTCTCGGCGAGGGCGAACAGTTTGAGTCGGCGGAGCAGGCCATAACCGAGTACAGGAAACGTTACAACGTCATCGACCAGGATCTGCCTCCCTTCGTTATCGCCAAAGACGGCAAGCCCGTAGGCCCCGTTATGGACGGCGACAGCGTCATTTTTTACAACTTCCGCGGCGACAGAGCCATCGAAATTTCGCTCGCCTTCGACAGCGAAAACTTCGATAAATTCGACAGAGTGCGCTATCCGAAAGTGGTGTATGCCGGCATGCTCGAATACGACGGGGATCGCCATATCCCCAAAAAATATCTCGTAAATCCGCCGGAAATCACCAACACCATGAGCGAATATCTGTCCGATACCGGCGTATCCGAGCTGGCCATATCCGAGACACAGAAGTTTGGTCACGTGACGTATTTTTGGAACGGAAATAAATCGGGCAAATTTAACGACGAATTGGAAACGTATATAGAAGTTCCGTCGGACATAGTGCCTTTTGAGCAGCGCCCCTGGATGAAGTGCGCCGAAATTACCGACAAGCTTATCGAGTGCATGAAGAGCGGCAAATATAAGTATCTGCGCGTCAATTTCCCCAACGGCGACATGGTGGGACACACCGGCAACATGCTGGCCACTCAGTGCGCGATGGAAGCGCTGGATTTGCAGTTAAAGCGCATAATAGACATCGTGGACCAGCTTAAAGGCGTAGCGCTCATCACGGCGGATCACGGCAATGCCGACGAAATGTACGAAATGGACAAAAAAGGCAACTTCAAGACCAATAAGGACGGCAGCTACAAGGCAAAGACCAGCCACACGCTAAATCCCGTTCCGTGCATTATTTACGACAATAATTACAGCGAAGACTATGACGTAAAACCCGACGAGGGCAAGTTCGGACTTAGCAACGTGGCGGCCACCATGGTCAATCTCATGGGGTATGAGGCGCCCGATATGTGGGACGCGTCGCTTATAACGCTCAAAAAATAGAAATGTGCCGACTAGTGCGGTAAATAAATATAAAAGGAGAAGAACATGAACAGAAAAATCGAGGAGTTTTTAACTGGTAAAGGTTTGAGTGTTACCGGCGACAAGGCTTACGGCACCGTAAACGGCTACGAAGTAAACGTAATTATCACTGTGCAGTTTTCAATGGAAATAAACGTTTATTTCACCTGCAAGGCGGATCAGACGCTGATTGACGATTTGAAAGCGGACAAAAAGCTGAAAGGCATTAAGCTTAGCAAATTCGCTCTGGGCGTAAAGGCGTCCATGCTGGGGTCGCTGGCGTCGGGCGCGGTAACTAAAAGCATCGACAACGCCATGGAGTCGGTCACACAGGCGCTGAAAGAGCGCAATGTAGCCGGCGCGGAGTACTGCCCCGTATGCGGCGAAAAATTCGATGAAAATAAAGTGGCAAAACAGCACAACATGAGCGGCGTAACGGTATCGCTCGACGACGAATGTCTTTCGAAATTAAACGAGGACATCAAAGAGGAAAACGAAAAGTTTGCCTACAGCGCCGGCAATTACGGCAAGGGCTTTTTGGGCGCGTTAGTGGGTACGCTGGCGGGCGCAGCCATTGCTGTGGCGTTGTTTTATGCCGGTTTTATCGCCGCCATATCGTCCTTAGTCGCCGCGGTTTTGGGCTTTTTCCTCTACCGCAAGTTCGGCGGAAAGGAAGACAAAAAGATGATTATCATTGTGTCGCTCACAGTCATAATCGGCATGGAGCTGGCAGTGCTGGGCGTGTATATCGGAGAAATTGCCTCCGCCGGCGCACAGTACGGCTATACGTTCAGCGAAGCGTGGCAAATAGTCATGGAAGACAAAGTATTTTTTGACAGCTTTATCATCAATCTTGTCCTCACGTTTGTGTTCTCGGTTGTGGGAATGGTGGAGGAAGTATGGCGCAATTACATACGCACCAAGCGCCAGGATCTTATAAAATAATTTTTTGGACGGAAGTCTAAAATAATTTTTTGGACGGAAGTCTAAAATAATTTTTTGGACGGAAGTCGTTACAATAAAAGCCGCTTTGTTTTTTACGGAGCGGCTTTTTTTACAGATTTTTTCTATAAAAAAACCGAATATTATACCGCGATAAAACAAAATGTGCTATAATATAAAAAATGCTTTTCCGGAGGGAAAATAATGTACGATATAATTGTTGTGGGCGGCGGATTTTCGGGCGTAATGGCCGCGTGCGCCGCCGCAAGGGAAAAACAAAAAGTGCTGCTGGTGGAAAAGAGCGGGTCTCTCGGCGGAGCCGCCGTATTGAATTCCGTGCTGCCTTTTATGAATTACATGCTAAAAAAGGACGGCGAGAGGGTCTTGCTAAACAAGGGACTTTTTGCCGAATTTCTGTCGCGTCTTTATAAGTATGCCGAAAGCGACGGCGGAGACAAGGTGGTAAGCGGCAACGGGACGACCTTCAACGAAGAATTCCTTAAAATCGTAATGGACGACATGACCGATGATTACGGCGTTGAAGTACTGTTTCATGCGACGGTTTGCAACGTTTTGTCGGCGGGCGGCAAAATAAAAGAGATCAAGGTGGTGGGCAGTTTCGGCGTCGAAACATTGCAGGCGCGCTATTTTGTGGACGCGACGGGCGACGCCGTTCTGTCGCTGCTGGCGGGCGCAAGTTATCATGTCGGCAGGGAAAAGGACGGAAAATGCCAGCCCATGACGCTGTGTTTCCGTATGGGCAACGTCGACATGGAGAAATTCCGCAAAGAAGATTTGGCAAAAGTCAACAAATTGTGGAAGGAAAAACTTGCCGCGGGACAGCTGATAAATCCGCGCGAAGACATACTCATTTTCAGCCACACTACCGATTCCGTGCTTCATCTCAATTCGACGCGGCTGTTGAAGTCGCCGGTATCGGCCAAGGAAAAGAGCGTGGCCGAAAAAGAAGCCAGAAAGCAGATGCTCGAACTTTATCGGTTTCTCGTAAAAAACGCGCCTTCGTGCAAGAACGCGACGCTCTTGTCGTCTTCCGTGGAAATAGGCGTGCGCGAAAGCCGCATGATAGACGGACTGTACGTCTTGACGAAGGACGACATAGTGGCCTGCCGCAAGTTCCCCGACGCCGTCGCCGCGGGCAACTACGACATCGACATTCATTCGCCCGACGGCAGCGGCACTTCGCATTATTGGGTGCCGGAGGGAGAGTACTATACCATTCCCTATCGTTCGCTTATACCCAAAGGCTTTGACAATCTTATGGTGGTGGGACGGTGCATTTCCTCGACTCACGAAGCGCAGGCGTCTTACCGCATAATGCCCATCGTCGCGTGCATCGGCGAGGGCGGCGGAACTGTGCTGGCGGCCGCGGCAAAAGCCGATAAGGCGCTGCCGATGGTTACAAACGCCGAAGTACGCGCAGCAGTGGACGCCTACGATCTGGTGGAAGGCTATCCCGAAGCGTGCGAAAAATAAGCTCTTTTTCAGGCACACTTGTTTTGTAAATCAAATATAATGTAAACAAGCGGCGCCATATCGGAGAGTTATGAAACAAGCGTATCGTGTTACAATGAACGCCTGCTTTATGGGATATGTTACGCAGGCGATAGTCAACAATTTCGCACCGCTTTTATTTGTCACCTTTAAGACGTCTTACGGCATCGACATCTGGCAGATAACGCTTCTTATAACCATTAATTTTATCGTTCAGCTGATAATCGATCTTTTGAGCGCAAAGTTTGTCGACAAGCTGGGGTATCGCTTTTGCGCCATTGCGGCGCACGTCTGCGCGGCGGCGGGACTTATTATGATGGCGATTGCGCCGCTCATCACGAAAAACGTCTTTGCCGGGCTGGCGGCGGCGGTAGTGGTATATGCCGTCGGCGGCGGTCTGATAGAAGTGATAGTCAGCCCCATTATAGAGGCGTGTCCTACCAAAAACAAAGAGCGCACCATGAGCGTTTTGCACTCGTTTTATTGTTGGGGATATATGGGCGTCGTGCTTATTTCGACGGCGTTTTTCGCCCTGTTCGGCATAGAAAAATGGTTTATCATGGCCTGCGTATGGGCGGTGGTACCAATTGTAAACATAGTGCTTTTTTCCGTCGCCCCCATCTATTCGCTTAGTGACGGCGGCGTAAAGGGCAAGGGAATAAATAAGCTGCTGCGCGAGGGTTCGTTTTGGTTGTTTATGCTCATGATGCTGTGCGCCGGAGCGGCGGAACAGACGGTTACCCAGTGGGCGTCGGCCTTTGCCGAACAGAGTCTTGGAGTGGGCAAGGTTTTGGGCGATTTACTGGGGCCCATGACATTTGCGCTTGCCATGGGCGCGGCGCGTCTTATTTTCGGACTTTTCGGCGGAAAAATCAAACTTAACGTCTTTATGACGGTAAGCAGTGCGCTGTGCGCCGCGTCGTATCTTTGCCTTTCGCTCACTGCCGCGCCGGCGGCGGGACTGGCAGGCTGTGCGCTGTGCGGTTTTTCGGTGGGAATAATGTGGCCGGGAACGTACAGCAAGGCTGCCTCTTACATAAAGGGCGGCGGCACCACGCTGTTTGCTCTGCTGGCGCTGGGCGGCGACATAGGATGTACGGTGGGTCCGGGATTGGCGGGCGCCGTTTCGGACATGACGGGCGGAAATCTAAAGGCGGGCATTCTCGCCGCGGCGGTGTTCCCGGCGGTGATGCTGGTGTGCTGCGTCATAATGTGCAAAATGACCGGCGGCAAACGTGACGATAGCGTTGGTGCCCGGGCTGCGAACGAGGACAATGCTGCTTAGCGTTTACGACATTCGCTTAGCCGAGAATTTGTTGTAAAAAAGGCAATCAGCGCTCTTGCCGTTTATATCCAAAAAAGAAAAAAGAGTATATTTTAAGGAAAAACTTAACTTATACTCTTTTTGGTTTTAGGTTCGCGCCGCCGGGAAAACGAAATCTTTGTTTTACCGCGGCCGTAAAAATTATTTTATGCGGCTTAGCACATATTCGGCGTACAGTTTTGCCACGTTTACGCCGGTGCATCGCTCGAATTCCGAGAAAAACGCGTTTGAGTTGACTTCGCATACGACGGGTTCGCCCGTTTCGCCAAACAGCAGGTCCACGCCGCAATAGTCGGCGCCCAGCACTTCGGCGCATCTTTCGGCGGCCTCTTGAAAGGAGGGGCTGAGCGGATAATTGCTGCCGTAGCCGCCGCGGCCTATGTTCGAGTGAAAGCCGTCGGCGCCTTCCCTAAGCATTGCGCCCACGGCTTTGCCGCCTATCACGATGACGCGCACGTCTTTTGCCAGAGAGGAGGTAATCATCTTCTGATAGAGATGCGGCTTCATTTTGACGCGTTCCATTGCGGGAAAAAGCTGGCTGCGGTCGAACACCGGATAGACGCCTTTGCCCTGCGAACCGTAACATTCTTTTACCACCATGGGATAGCCCAGCTGACTTTCGAGTATGTTTATGGTTTGCTCGCGTATTCTCTCGTAGGGGTCGTAACACAATAGACCCGGCAAGGTTTTGGGCATTTCGACGCCGCTGCCGGCAAGGCGTATATACGTCAGCATTTTGTCGTCGCAGTCGGCGATGGTGTCGTGGCTGTTAAACAAAACAATGCCGTTTTCTTCCAGCATTTTTGAAAGGTATTTGTCCTTATCCAAGTATACGCATGCCGAATAATCGGAAAAATATGTGTTTATGTCCCCGTTTTCTATGCGGCCGTAAAAGCCGTCGTTGCGAATGACGTCAGCGTGCGCGCCAAGCTGTTCAAACTCGGATTTAAGCCGCAGACTCTGTTCGAGATAGTGCGGAGCCGAGTAGTAGGCGTTTATTATTATTGCAACGCTAATGTCGGACGGCCGTTTTCTGCCGAATACAGCGGGGCGTTTTATCATTTTTTATCGTCTCCTTGATGGGAATTTGTCGTTTGCGTAACGTCTGATTTTTGCGTAACACCTGATGTTTTTGCAGCGTCCGGCGCTTGCGCTATGGCGTCATTAAGGTTTTTTCCGTCGTCTAATTCGGACGCGCCGCCTTTTGCGGTAATAACTACCGAAATTTTACTCAAAGCGAAGTACAGCAGCGTTCCCAAAACGTAAACGGCTATTGCCTGCCCCATGCCCACCGACAAAACGGCAAACATGTACGCCTCTTTAAGTTCGCTCACGGCAAGATATGTAAACGGAACGACAAAGGCGTTGACAAGAACGGGCGGAAGGGCGCCTAAAATAAATTTCAGATAGACGTTTTTTATCTTTTTGCCTATTATATAGGTGATGACGGCGCTTACAAACGTCGCCAGCGTGCCGAATATTATGTCCAGAATGTGCCCCGAAAACAAATTGGCGATGAAGCAGCCTATCGTAAGCCCGGCGATTGCTTCGGGGAACATGAGCGGCAAAACAGTCAAAGCTTCGCTTACGCGCACCTGCGATATGGAAAAGGATATCGGGTAAAACAGCAGCGTAAGGCAGACATAGACGGCGGCAATTACCGCGGCACGAACCACTTTAATGGTAGCAGATTTCTTCATGATGTTTAGTTTGGGCAGAAATTTACGCTTAAAAAGCCGAAAACCGGTAGTTTTCTGCCCGTTCCCGTAGTTTTTTTTAAAGACAGGAGGGTTTCGAACTGTCGTTTAATGATACGATTATATAACAATTTATACATAAAGTCAATTGTTTTTCGCGTTATGCGCCGTCAAAAGCCCTTTTTGGGGGCGTTAAAAATAATGCGACAAAAAATTTTTAAAAATTTTAAATTTTTTTGTAAAAAACGCTTGACAACTTGTTTTTGATGATATATAATATAGGCGTACCTTGAATGAGGTACCTAAAACAGCTCATCATTTTCCCCCTTATCATATAGCAGGACGGCTGATCGTTAGATTGGCTGTTTTGCATTTTAAACCGCCGCTTACCGCCGGCGGTTTTATTGTGCGGCAAAACAGCTTTCCCTTTGTTTTTATAAAACACACGCCTTTGTTTTGCTTGCTTTCGGCATTTAATTATGCTATAATAAATTGCCCACGGAGGAGTTATGCGCAATACGCTAAAAAAATTTATAGGCGACAAAAAGTTTTATGCGATGGTGCTGGCGGTGGCGCTGCCCATTATGCTGCAAAACGGAATTACCAACTTCGTCAGCCTTTTGGACAACATAATGGTGGGGCAGGTGGGCACCGAGCAGATGTCGGGCGTTGCCATAGTAAATCAGCTGTTTTTTGTATTCAATTTGTGTATTTTCGGCGCGGTGTCGGGCGCGGGAATATTTACGGCGCAGTTTTTCGGCAAAAACGACGAAGAAGGTATTCGCCAAACGCTGCGTTTTAAATATCTGGCGGGCGTCGTGCTTACCGCCGTCGCGGTGTTGGTGTTCGTATTGCTGCAAACGCCGCTCATAAACCTTTATCTTCACGACGGAAGCGTGGAAGGCGACCTTGAGCTCACTTTGAAGTACGGTAAAGATTATCTCGCCGTAATGCTCATAGGGCTGCTGCCGTATGCCGTGTCACAGGTAATAGGCAGCACCATGCGCGAGACCGGACACACGGTTATGCCGATGCTCGCGGGACTTGCGGCGGTCGTGGTCAACTGCACGGGAAACTATATACTGATATTCGGGCATTTCGGAGCGCCCGTAATGGGCGTGGTCGGCGCGGCTATCGCCACCGTGGCGTCGAGGTTTGTCGAAATGCTGTTGCTGATAATTTACACCGCCGCGCGCAAAACCGTATTCCCGGCTTTCAGAGGCGTTTTCACGCGATTGTTTTCCATCGAACGCGAACTGCTTAAAAATATATTCAAAAAAGGTATGCCTCTGTTCGTAAACGAAATGCTGTGGGCGATAGGAATGAGCGGGCTTGCAATGTGTTACAGCAAGCGCGGACTGGCGGTCGTAACGGGCTACAACATCGCAAGCACGGTCATCAACGTGTTTAACATCGCGTATATGGCGCTCGGAAACGCCGTCGGCATTATCATCGGCAAATACCTCGGCGCGGGCGAATACGACGAAGCGGTGGATATAGACAGGAAACTCATTGCTTTCAGCGTGTTCGTCGGAACGGTCATGGGCATAATCTTACTATGCACCGCAGGGCTGTTTCCGCGCATTTACAACACCACTGCCGAAGCGAAAACCGTCGCGCGCCAAATGCTGATGGTTACGGCCTGTCTTTTCCCCTTTCAGAGCTTTATGCACACGTGTTATTTTACGCTGCGCTCGGGAGGAAAAACCTTTATTACATTTATATACGACAGCGTTTTCGTCTGCTGCGTAAGTTTTCCGCTGGCGTTTGTTCTGGCGGAATTTACAACGCTTTCCATTCTGCCCATCTACATAATATGCAACTCCGTGGAAATAATAAAGGCGATAATAGGATTTGTCATGCTCAAAAAGCGCATATGGATAAACAAAATCGTTTAGCATAAAAAAGCCGCGCGTCCAAAAAAAACGCGCGGCTTTTATTTTAACGTAAGCGCCGTTATTCCGACAAAAGTTTCATCGGAGCGGCAAGAAAAGACATCACGACTCAATGCGGTGTTTTTTGCGGAATTGCAGCGGCGTTATGTTTTCCTGTTTTTTAAATATTCGGCAAAAATACGCAACGTCGTCATAACCGCAGGCGTTTGCCACGCCGTCCACTTTAAGGTCGGTGTTAACCAGCAGATGTTTGGCAAGAGCGACGCGCTTTTTTATGATGTATTGCAGCGGCGAAATACCGTAACGCTGGCTGAAAAGGTGCGTAAGATAAAATTTATTTATATAAAGATTGTGGCACAATTCGTCAATGGTGTCGATGGTGGTATAGTTTGCGTCCAAGAACAGCTTTACTTCGGTGTAGGTTTTGCGGTTTTCGATGGCGCGGGAGGCGTCTTCCGAAAGGCGCAGAATGTTGGCGATAATAATGTTTAACAGCTCTTTCGAAATTGCCACGCCCTGGATATTGAGCTGATCTTGTTCGGCAAGCAGCTGATCCAGATAAAAGAAAATAGCGTCGTAATGGGAATCGGTGGGCACTACCGAATATCGGCCGCGGCACAAACAGCCCGGTTCGAGACCGTCTATCGACAGGTTGGATATGCCTATAAAAATAAGCGTGGAATCCGAGCCGTCGTCGACAAACTCGCAGTGCGTGGTGCCGGGATTGTATATTACTATATCGCCCGTATGGAAATGCTGAACGGAATCGTCAAACTTGACGGATCCGTCGCCTTTTTTTACGAACATGACTTCGCAAAAGTCGTGCGAATGAAGATGGCGCGTTTTGGAGCTCCACCAGGCAGGATTCTGATAGCTTATCGAAAGCAGCAGTTTGTGTTTGTTCTTTTCTTTGGCGCCGTTTGGCATAACGTTAGCCTCTGTATTTTAGAGCGGATAAATCTTTGATGGGGATAAACTTGTCGCCGTTGCGCATCAAAAACTCTTCGGCAAGATTTTTGTACGCTATCGAACCCGAACATCTGGGATCGAACAGCATTATCGGCAGACCGTAGCTGGGCGCTTCACCCAGGCGGACGTTGCGCGGTATCTTGGTGGCAAACACTTTGTTGCCGAAAAATTTGGCAATTTCGTCCGTGACGTTTTGCACAAGTCTCGAACGCGCGTCGTACATGGTGAGCACGACGCCTTCCACCGACAGCGACTGGTTGAGATGTCGTTTTGCGAGTTTTATCGTGTTCATCAGCTGGCTCAGACCTTCCAGCGCGTAAAATTCGCCCTGAATGGGAATGAGAATGGAGTCGGCAAAGGTAAGGGCGTTTACCGTGAGAAGCGCCAGCGACGGGGGACAGTCGATTATGATATAATCGTAGACGTTGCGCAGCGGCGAAAGCATTTTTTTTAGCACTTTTTCGCGTTCGGGAACGGACACCAGTTCGACTTCGGCTCCGGCAAGATCGATGTTTGCGGGGAGAATGTCGAGATTTTTAATTTTTGTGTGCAAGATGGCCTGCGACGCCCGCGCTTCACCCGACAGAACGCTGTAAACCGAATAGTCGAGAGCGTTTTTCTCGATGCCCAGCCCGCTGCTGCAATTGCCCTGCGGATCGATGTCCACCGCGAGGACGTGTTTGCCCATAAGAGCGAGATATGCCGCCAGATTGACGCAGGTGGTGGTTTTTCCCACGCCGCCTTTTTGATTTGCTATTGCTACTATTTTTGACATGATTTTCCTCTTTTGCCGGAAATTCGGGCTGAATTTTAATTCTTTACGAATATTATACCACGGAGCGGCGATTTAAGCAAGCGTGTAACCACAATTCTTTGCGAAATCTGTCATATCCGCTTGATTATTTTGCCAAAAAATTTTATAATATTAGACATGAGCATAATAAATCTCGATTCTGTCAGCTTTCGTTACGGGAGCGCGAAAAATAAATATGTGATAAAAAACCTTTCCCTTGACATAGAGGAGGGCGAGTTTATCGCAATCATCGGACACAACGGCAGCGGTAAAAGCACTCTGGCAAAGCTTCTAAACGGACTTTTGCAGCCGACGGAAGGGGTTGTCACGGTGGACGGAAACAAGACGTCGGACGACGACAAAATTTTCGACGTGAGAAAGACGGTGGGAGTGGTCTTCCAAAATCCCGACAATCAGATGGTGGCTACCATTATAGAAGACGACGTGGCGTTCGGGCCCGAAAATCTGGGTCTGCCGCCGGACGAAATAGGCCGCCGGGTAGACTGGGCGCTGGAAAGCGTGGGCATGCACCAATACCGCACGCGGGAGCCCTTCAAACTGTCGGGCGGGCAAAAACAGCGCATCGCGATAGCGGGTGTTCTGGCGATACGTCCCAAGGTTTTGGTGCTGGACGAGGCCACCGCCATGCTCGACCCGCCGGGACGAGAGGACATTATGCGCGTAGTGGAAAAACTGAGAGCGGATACCGGCATGACGGTCATCGCCATTACGCATTTTATGGACGAAGCGCACGCCGCCGACAGAGTTATCGTGCTTAACGACGGCGAAGTCTATTTGGACGGCAGGCCGCCGCAGGTTTTCGCACGCCGCGAGGAGCTGTTTAAGGCAGGCCTTGTCCCTCCGCTTTACGAACGCATAAAGGCGGGATTGGAGGACGTTTTGCCCGAGGTAAAGACGGCGGAAAACGACGAGGAGCTGGTGGATATATTATGCCGATAAAAGTGGAAAATTTATCATATACTTACGACCCCAAGGCTCCCTTCAAAAAGGACGCGCTAAAAAACGTCAGTCTTACGATAGAGGACGGCGACTTTTTCGGCATTATAGGGCGCACGGGCAGCGGAAAGAGCACGCTTGTCACGCACTTCAACGGCCTTATAGAAGTTCAGTCGGGCAAAATCACGGTGGACGACATCGAGCTTTCGGCAAAATCGAAATACGACAAAAAAAAGCTGCGCGCCAAAGTGGGCATGGTGTTTCAGTACCCCGAATATCAGCTGTTTGCCGACACCGTTCGCGACGACGTGGCGTTCGGCCCAAAAAATCTCGGTCTTAAATCCGACGAAACAGACGAGCGCGTCAAAAACAGCATAACAATGGTGGGGCTAAATTACGATGAGATAAAGGACCGTTCGCCGTTTGAACTGTCGGGCGGGCAGATGCGCCGCGTTGCACTGGCGGGCATCATCGCAATGAAACCGGAAATTCTCGTGCTGGACGAGCCCACCGCCGGGTTGGATCCGCAGGGCAAAGAAAATATTATGCGCCTTATAAAGTCGCTCAAAGAGACAATAAAAACCGTTGTGATAATTTCGCACAATATGGACGAAGTGGCGGCAAACTGCAATAAGATAGCCGTCATGGACGACGGACGGGTAAAAGGAGTTTTTACGCCCGGTCAGCTTTTTTCGGGCTCGACAGCCGATGAGATGGGCGTTGAGCTGCCGTCGGTTACAAAGTTCGCGCGTATGCTTTCGGCACGCGGCCTTAACGTGGGCGACGACATTACCGACGAAAACCAACTCATCCGCGCGATAAAAAGGGCAAAGGGGGTGACGGGGTGAGAGAAATTACGCTTGGACAATATTATCCCGTCGATTCGCCCGTACACAGAATGGATGCGCGCATCAAGCTGCTGGTTTCGATTTTATATATCGTCATGCTGTTTTTCGTGCGGCATTTTATAGTGTTCGCCGTCATTGCGGCGATACTGCTTGCGGTGATTTTCGTGTCGCGCGTGCCGCTTATAAAAATTCTGAAAAGTCTGAAAATAATAATTTTTCTCATGATATTCACGCTTGTCATGACCATATTGTTTTACAGCGGAGGCGGAACGCTTTGGCTATCGTTTTGGATAATAAAAATTTATAAAGAAGCGGTAATAAACGCATTATTTTTGTGTATACGACTTATTTTGCTGGTTTTGGGTCCGACAATGCTCACCTATACCACGACGCCCGTCGAGCTTACCGACGCGCTGGAAAGCCTGCTTAAACCGCTTTCGGCGATAGGTATTCCGGTGCACGTCCTTGCCATCGTCATGCAGTTGGCGCTGAGACTTATTCCGACCTTTTTGGAAGAGACCGACAAAATCATGAACGCCCAGAAGTCGCGCTGCGCCGATTTGGACAGCGGCAACATAATAAAACGCGCAAAAGCCATGGTGCCCGTGCTTATTCCGCTAATCATCTCGGCTTTTAAGCGCGCCGACGATCTGGCGGACGCGATGGATTCGCGCTGTTACCGCGGGGCGAAGGGGCGGACGCGTTACAAAAAGATGAAAATGCGCTTTTGCGACGTAGTCGTTTTCGTCGCGTCGATTGCGGTTTTCGTCGCGGCGCTGGCGGTGTATTACGGCTGGTTTCCGTTTATTACATCGCTGACGTCGCTTTGGTGGTTTGTATGATAGTAAGGCTGCTTGTCGATTATATCGGGACGGCGTACCACGGCTGGCAAAAACAAAAGGGGCTGGATACGGTGCAGGAACGTCTGGAAAACGCGGTAAAAAGTCTTACTGGGCAGCGGGTGTGCGTGCACGGCAGCGGCCGTACCGACGCCGGCGTGCACGCCGTGGGACAGACGGCGCATTTCGAGCTTGTAGATACCGGGCGGTCATATAACTTCGAGAAAGGTCTCAATCACTATCTTCCCGCCGATATAAGGGTGCTGGACGCGCGCATAGAAAGGGAAAATTTCCACGCCCGTTTTTCCGTTAAGAAAAAGACGTACCGCTATCTAATATACGAAAGTCAAAGCGACAGAGCGGTTTTTTTGAACAGAGCCATGCGCTCGGCGGTGCGTTTGGACGTCGACGCAATGAACGAGGCGGCCGCCTGTCTTGCGGGTGAGCACGACTTTGCGTCTTTCATGTCCACGGGCAGTCCCGTAAAAAGCACCGTGCGCACCGTGTACGCTTTGGAAGTGTCGCGCTTTTGCGGACTTGTCGCTGTGACGGTGACGGCAAACGGATTTTTGTACAACATGGTGCGGCGCATCGCGTCGGCGCTTATCAAGGTGGGAAAAGGCGACTGGACGCCCGGCGACGTAAAAAAAGTACTGCTGGCCTTGGACGGCACGCTGATAAAAGATATCGTCCCCGCGTGCGGGCTGTACCTTATGAGCGTGGAGTACGACGAGGACAAGCCGGAACGAGAAAATAAGCCGCAATAAGGCTTTTTAATATAATCAACAATAAAATGGCACACATTAAGGAGGAGAATCATGAAAATCTGTTATTGGGGCACGGCGGCGGCGGAAGGTATTCCCGCAATATTCTGCAACTGCGACGTATGCAAAGAGGCGCGGGAAAAGAAGGATAGGTATATAAGGACGCGTTCGCAGCTGCTTATAGACGACACGCTTATGTTGGACTTCAATGCCGATACGTATGCGCATTTGCTTAAATACGGCTTTAACGCCGCACAGTTAAAGGACGTTATTGTGACGCACATTCACGGCGACCATTACTATCCCGAGGACATATCCTTAAGAAGAGAGGGTTATTGCACCGGTATGAAATATCCGACGCTGACCTTTCACGGTTCGGAAGATCTGCTGCCTCAGTACGAATACAGTCAGCGCGGAGATCTCCGTCCGGTGGAAACGGGGCGCATAGCGTTTGACGTTTTGCAGCCCTACAAGTGGAGCGAAATAGCCGGTTTTCGCGTTGTCCCGCTGCCCGCAACGCACGGAACGCCGCATCCGATGGTTTATCTGCTGCAAAAAGAGGGCAAAACGGCGTTTATATTAAACGACAGCGGCATTCTTAAAGACGAAGTTTTTGCATGGATAAAGGACAGCGGAATAAAGTTCGACCTCGTGTCATACGATTGTACGATGGGCTGCCTGGACACAATCAAGGCTTGGGGAGACAACGCGTCGCACATGGGAATACCCAATATTCTGTCCGTGCGCGAACGCTTAAAGGCAAACGGCAACTATAAAGACGACACTGTAAGCGTCATAACGCACTTTTCGCACAACGGCGAGGGCGTAGGCTACGGAGATATGCTTAAAACGGCGGAAAAATACGGTTTTGTGCTGGCATACGACGGCATGACGGTGGAAATTTAGACGAAGTTGGCGGTTTGGGCGTTTATTGCGCTTTTACGCGGAGAGCGCCCTTCACGCTTGACAAAACCGGCGTATGCGGATATAATATGCGTGATAAGAAAAGACAACGGAGGCGGCGATGAAAGCGTGGAAGGCTTTGGGTCCGGAACATGTCGTACTCGAACAGTACGAACCCGAAAAGGTCGGTAAAAATCAAGTTAAAATAAAAATGCTGTCGTCATCGATAAGCGATTCGGATGTCATGACGTATTCGGGCAAGCTGGGCATGAAGCCGTTTCCCATTATTTTGGGACGCCAGGGCGTGGGCATGGTAAGCGAAGTGGGCGAAAACGTTTCCAATTTCAAACGCGGCGACAGGGTGTATATAAGGCCGCAGGTGTACTGCGGACAGTGCAGCGAATGTAAGCGCGGCAACGAGCAATTCTGCAAGCACGCCAAAGTGTACGGCAAGACGACGGACGGTATTATGCGCGATTTTGTGGTGGCGCAAAAAAACAATCTTTACAAAATTCCCGATTATATCGACACGCAGGAAGCCTCCATGTTGGAAATGATCGCTTTGGCAAAGAGCGCCGTGGACACTCTCAGGTGCGAAGTGGGCGATTACGTGGTTATAAGCGGCGCGTCGCATTTGGGACTTTTAATAGCGCAGCTCGCCATGTACGTCCGCGCCATTCCGATAGTTTTGGACATTGACGAATATCGTTTGCAGATTGCCGAAAAGGTAGGCGTCTATTATGTGCTGAACATTGCGGCGGAGGACGTGGCAAAACGCATTTTTTCCATCACCAGCGGCAAACTCGCCGACGCCGTCGTATATACCCAGCCCGAAATAGTGTCGTTTAACCGCCTGTTCGACTACATTTCTTCCGGAGGAAAAGTGGTCTTTACGGCGCTGGAGAACACCAATCCCAATCTAAGCGTGAATATCGGCTCGGTGCTGGATAAAAACATAACTCTTTACACCATCAGCAGCCGCGGACTAAGTATTCCCGCCGCCGTCAATATTCTGGCGGGCGAAAAACTAAACGTCCGGCCCTTTATAACGAGATGTAATTTTTCGGAAGTAGATAAATATCTGGAAAAATGTAAAAAGGACCCCAACAGATTTATGTTTGTATCCGTAGTATTCTAAAAAGTAAAACGCTCCCGCACGGGGCGTTTTTTTAATGCCGCGGCAAATGCGGAGCGAAATGCCGAGCGGCTTTTCGGAAGAGACGGCGGCGAGCAGAGAAAAGCGTTGGCTTTTACTCAAAAATACGGCGGCGCATAAAAACTCCGTGCGTCTTTGCCGTGACGGATGGGAAAAAGAAAAGGCGTTTTGCGTCGGCGGAAAGGAGAAAAAGAAAAGTTTTGCCGGAAAAATTTAATGCTTGTTTCGATAAAAAACGCCGCGCGGGGAGAAGACAAAAATTTTTTAAGAAAATTAAATTTTTTACTTGACAAACAGTAATGATTACTATATAATATAGTCGTAAAAAAAGGAAAGACTTATGAGACGCTCAGAACAAAGACAACTTATTTACGACTTGCTCAAAAAGACCGACAAGCACCCGGACGCCTATTCGATATACGAACAGGCGCGCAAGGTCATGCCGGCGATAAGCCTGGGCACGGTGTACCGCAATCTCGGGCAGCTGAGCAAAAACGGAGCACTTATCACCATAGAGACCGACGCGGGGATAGTGCATTACGACGCAAAAGTATGCGACCACGCGCACTTTATCTGCGAGCAGTGCGGAGAGATAAGCGATTTGTTTTTCGATTCGGACAGAGAGCGTGCCGAAAGTCTCGGTTATACCGTAAAGAGAGAGAAACGTGTTTTTTACGGTATATGTAAAAAATGCAACCAAAAAAATCATCAGGAGGAATAAAAAACATGAAAAAACAGAAGAGATGCCGTGTTTGCGGCTGCATAGTAGACGAAGACGTGGAAAGATGCCCCCAGTGCGGTTCTACCGAATTTGAGATGCTGGAAGCTACCGGCGCATACAAATGGGCTTGCGTTCATGCCGTAGGCGACGGCAAGGTGGAGGACGCCGAAGTATTAAAGGGGCTTAAAGAGCATTTCCAGGGCGAATGTACGGAAGTAGGCATGTACCTGGCTATGGCGAGAGTGGCAGACAGAGAAGGCTATCCCGAAGTGGCGGAAGCATATAAGAGAATTGCTTACGAAGAAGCCGACCACGCTTCCAAGTTCTGCGAATTGCTGGGCGAACTCGTCTCTCCGTCGACGAAAGAAAACCTCATCGCCCGTGCCGGAGCGGAAGAGGGCGCATGCGCTTCCAAGCTGGATATCGCTAAGCGCGCAAAACAGCTGGGATATGACGCGGTTCACGATACCGTTCACGAAATGGCAAAAGACGAAGCGCGTCACGGAGCCGTGTTTGCCGGCCTGCTCAAAAGATATTTCGGCGAATAATACGCTTAGATAATACAGGCAACCGAAAATGCAGATTTAAATAAAAATCTGCATTTTTCCTTGTCAGCCGCCGAATTTTGGTATATAATAAAACGTGAGTCGGAAAATTTGTCCGCTCACACAACGACGAAATAAATTAGCTTGTTTTTAAGCAGGCAAGGAAGGCTTTATGAGCGAATGTAACAACAATTGTTCAAGTTGCTCCGAGGGCAGCTGTCCTTCGCGTAAAAGCGAAAGTATGCTGGAACCGCTTAACGAGTTGAGCAAGGTAAAAAAGGTAATAGGCGTAGTAAGCGGAAAGGGCGGCGTGGGCAAGTCGACCGTGACGGCGCTGCTTGCCTCCATGTGCGCGCAGCAAGGACACCGCGTTGCCGTGCTGGACGCCGACATTACCGGTCCGTCCATACCTAAGGCGTTCGGAGTCAAGGAAAAGGCTTACGCCGCGGCGGAAAATCTGCTGCTGCCGGCAAAAACCGCGGGCGGAATTCAGATAATGTCCGTCAATCTCGTGCTGGAAGACGAGACAAAACCCGTCATTTGGCGCGGTCCCATTCTGGCGGGAGTAGTCAAGCAGTTTTGGGGCGAGACGTACTGGAACGACGTGGACTATATGTTTGTGGATATGCCTCCGGGAACGGGCGACGTGCCGCTGACGGTATTTCAATCTATTCCGCTCAACGGAATAGTAATTGTCACCACCCCGCAGGATCTGGTGTCCATGATAGTCGAAAAAGCCGTCAATATGGCAAAAATCATGAATATTCCCATAGTCGCTTTGGTGGAAAACATGTCGTATTACGTTTGCCCCCATTGCGGCGAACAGCTTTATCCCTTCGGAAAGAGTAAGCTGGAAGAAACGGCCAAGAAAGTGGGCGTGGACTGCGCCGTCCGTCTGCCGGTTGACGCCGCCGTTACCGCAGCGTTCGACGAAGGTCAGGCGGAAAACGTGCAAAGACCCGAACTAAGCCCCGTGCTGGAAAAAATAGAAAAACTTTGACGGCCGCACCGCCGACATATCCGCGGCGACAGATAAGCGCGCAGAAAAGCGCGGCTGCTTATTCTGCCGAATTGCGAAAACGTCGGACAAAGGACGGCATGCCCGGCAACCGCCGCCTGTCGGGCGGAAAACACAGCCCGCATTTTGCGGGTAAAGCGCGGCGAAAATTCTATAAAAGGAGATATTTGTTATGGAAGAGAAAGTTTTTAACGTTGAAGGAATGTCGTGCGCCCATTGCGCGGCGCGCGTGGAAAAAGCGGTAAAAAGCGTTGGAGCGGAGGGCAAAGTGGACCTTGCCGCAAAGACCGTAACGGTGAAAGGCGGAGACGACGCCGAAATAATTCGCGCGATAAACGAAGCCGGATATAAGGCCGAACGCGCCTAAAACGCGCGCCCGACGTCTATCGGGCGTAAGCGATGACTTTTTGATTATTAAAGCCTACCGGACGCACTAACACACACTAAGCCGTCCGGCAGGCGTAAATATTGCAAAAAAGCCCGGCGGACGATGCGCTTCCTTGCGGCGGCGCAATTTTTGGGTCATGCTTTTACGGAGGAATACATGAAATTTTACGGTTTGCAAAAAATGACGCTGCTGGACTTTCCGGGTAAAGTGGCGTGCACGATATTTACCGGCGGATGCAATTTCCGCTGCCCGTTCTGCCACAACGCCGGACTGGTGACCAAGATAGACAAATCGCTTTCTTACGACGAAAGAGACATTATTGAATTCTTAAAGGAGCGGAAAGGCCGGCTGGACGGAGTGTGCCTTACGGGCGGCGAACCGCTTTTGTGGCGCGAAACGGCGGCATTTCTGCAGCGCGTAAAACAGCTCGGGTACCTTGTAAAGCTGGATACCAACGGCAGTTACCCCGACCGACTTAAAGAAGTCATCGACAGCGGGGCGGTCGACTATGTCGCGATGGACATCAAAAACAGCAAAGAAAAGTACGCCGCCACCGTCGGACTGGAAGAATTCGACCTTGCGCCCATAGAGCGCAGCATGGGAATATTAATGGACAGCGGAGTCGACTACGAATTCCGTACGACGGTAGTGCATCCGCTGCACGAAGTGGAGGACATAGAGAAGATAGGCCGGTGGATAAAGGGCGCAAAACGTTATTTTTTGCAGAACTTCAAGGACAGCGGCAATCTGATAAGCGACGGAATGTCGGCGAAAGATTACGACACGATGCAGCAAATGCTCGCCGTCGCCCGCAAATACATCCCCGATGCCGAGTTGAGGGGCATATAAACGTTTCCGCCGCCGCAACTTATTGCGTTATAATAAAAAATAATACAAAACCGCAATATATTGTGTCCGCTTTAGTTGACAGCCCACAAAATATATGGTATACTAAACGAGCAAAACAAAAAAGAGAAGCGGAGGAAAAATATGTATACTGTAATAAAAAGAGACGGCAGCGAAGTAAAGTTCGATCTCGAAAAGATTAAAAACGCCATAACGAAAGCGTTTGACGCTTGTTCGAAACAATATCATCCCGACGTAATAGACTTTTTGGTCCTCAAAGTTACATCCGAATTCGAACCCAAAATAAAGGACGAAAAAATCTCCGTCGAGGCCATTCAGGACTGCGTGGAATCGGTGCTGATAAAGGCGGGTTATGACGACGTTGCAAAAGCGTACATTCTGTACAGAAAACAGCATGAAAAAATAAGAAACATCAGCAACACGATGCTCGACTATAAGGAAATAGTCGACAACTATCTTAAAATCAACGACTGGCGCGTAAAGGAAAACTCCACCGTCACCTATTCGGTGGGCGGCCTTATTCTCAGCAACTCCGGCGCCATTACCGCCAACTACTGGCTTAGCGAAGTGTACGACGAAGAGATAGGCAACGCGCACAGAAACGCCGACATGCACATTCACGATTTGTCCATGCTCACCGGATACTGCGCCGGCTGGTCGCTTAAACAGCTCATTCAGGAAGGTTTGGGCGGCGTAAGCGGAAAAATCACCTCTTCGCCGGCAAAGCATCTGGCAACGCTGTGCAATCAGATGGTCAATTTCTTGGGCATCATGCAAAACGAATGGGCAGGCGCGCAGGCGTTCTCGTCGTTCGACACCTATCTCGCTCCCTTCGTAAGAGAGGACAATCTCAATTACGAACAGGTCAAAAAGTGCATCGAATCGTTTATTTTCGGCGTCAACACTCCCAGCCGCTGGGGCACGCAGGCTCCGTTCTCCAATATTACTCTTGACTGGACGGTGCCCAACGATCTTGCCGAGCTCAACTGCATAGTCGGCGGAAAGGAGATGCCTTATAAATATAAGGACTGCCAGAAGGAAATGGATATGGTAAACAAGGCGTTTATCGAGATAATGATAGACGGCGACGCTCACGGAAGAGGATTCCAGTACCCCATCCCGACATATTCCATCACCAAGACCTTCGACTGGTCCGACACCGAAAACAACCGTATGCTGTTTGAAATGACTTCCAAGTACGGCACCCCGTATTTTTCCAACTACATCAACAGCGATATGGAACCCAGCGACGTCCGCAGCATGTGCTGCCGTCTGCGCCTGGATCTGCGCGAACTGCGCAAAAAGTCCGGCGGTTTCTTCGGCAGCGGCGAAAGCACCGGTTCGGTGGGCGTTGTTACCATCAATATGCCGCGTATAGCATATCTTGCCACCGACGAAAAAGATTTTTACAAGCGTCTTGACAAGATGATGGACATTGCAGCGCGTTCGCTTAAAGTAAAGCGTACCGTCATCACCAAGCTGCTGGAAAACGGCTTGTATCCTTACACCAAGCGTTATCTCGGCACGTTCGACAACCACTTCTCCACAATAGGTCTGGTGGGCATGAACGAAGCCTGCCTTAACGCTAAGTGGCTGCGTAAAGACCTCACGCACAAGGAGGCTCAGGACTTTACCGTAGACGTACTCAATCACATGAGAACGAGACTTTCGGACTATCAGGAGCAGTACGGCGATCTTTACAACCTCGAAGCCACTCCCGCCGAATCTACCGCATACCGTCTTGCGCGTCATGACGTAAAGCGTTTCCCGGACATCATCACGGCGGCGAAAAACCCCGGAGACACCCCCTATTATACCAACAGTTCGCATTTGCCGGTGGGTTATACCGAAGACGTATTCTCGGCGCTGGACATTCAGGACAGACTGCAAACGCTTTACACTTCCGGCACCGTGTTCCATGCCTTCCTGGGCGAACGTATGCCCGACTGGAAGTCCGCGGCCAATCTCGTCCGCAAGATAGCCGAAAACTATTCGTTGCCTTACTACACGATCTCCCCGACGTATTCGGTGTGCAAAAACCACGGATACATCGCCGGCGAACATTTCAAGTGCCCGCAGTGCGGCGAGAACACCGAAGTTTACAGCCGTATTACCGGCTACTATCGTCCCGTTCAAAACTGGAACGACGGCAAGACGCAGGAATACAAGGACAGAAAGGAGTACGATATAGCCACTTCGCATTTGACGCACCAGGGTTGCATCAGCTGCAGCGACGCGATACCCAACAACACCGACAGCGATAAAATCGAAAACGCAGTGTATCTCTTTGCGACCGCTACCTGCCCCAACTGCAAAATAGCGTCGTCATTCCTCGATAAAGCCGGCGTCGTTTACGAAAAACTTTACGCAAACGACAAACCCCAGCTGGCAGCGCATTACGGCATCAAGCAGGCGCCCACGCTGGTGGTCATCAACAACGGCGAAGTCAACAAATTCGCGGGCGTTTCGGAAATTAAGAAATATCTCGGCGTGTAAAAAACGGAGTTTAATATGTATGATATAGCAGTAGTCGGCGGAGGTCCTGCGGGGCTTACCGCCGCTCTGTACGCATTGCGTGCGGGTAAAAAAGTTTTGATAATCGAAAAAGCCGCTTTCGGCGGACAGATAACGTTTTCGCCCAAGGTGGAAAACATTCCCGGCTTTACGGAGATATCCGGCAACGAATTTGCCGAAAAAATGGTGGATCAGGTGCTGGCTCAGGGCGGCGAGTTCGAAGTATCGGAGGCAACCGCGATAAAAGACGGAAAGACAAAGACCGTAATAACCGATTCGGGCGAGTTCGAGGCGAAGGCCGTGGTCATTGCCGCCGGCGCGCGTCACCGCCTGCTGGGGCTGGAAAACGAACAGAATCTTATAGGAAACGGAATATCTTTCTGCGCGGTGTGCGACGGAGCGTTTTTTGCCGGCAAGACGGTAGGCGTTGTGGGCGGAGGAAATTCCGCGCTGCAAGAGGCGCTGCTGCTGGCCGAAACGTCGCGCAAAGTAATGGTTTTTCAAAACCTCGACAGACTGACGGGCGAGCAAAAGCTGATAGACCAGCTTGGCAAAAAAAGCAACGTCGAAGTGCTGCTCGGATGCGAAGTGCTGGCATATACCGGTATCGATGAATTGCATGGCGTCGTAGTGCGCCGCGACGGAGAAACGCGCGAATATAAACTGGACGGCTTGTTTTTGGCGGTGGGTTTGGTGCCGCAGAACGCGCCTTTTGCCGACGTTGCCGCGCTTGACGACCGCGGATATATAGCGGCCGGCGAAGACTGCGTTACCGCAACGCCCGGTGTTTTTGTCGCTGGCGACTGTCGCAACAAGCAGATAAGACAGGTTACCACCGCTTGTGCGGACGGAGCCGTTGCCGCGCTTGCGGCATGCAGATACATAGATTCGCTTTAACAGCAAAGCGGGACAACATTCGCCCCGCTTTTTTTGCGGGCTTTTAACAGGACATATTGTATATTTCGGGAGAAAAACAATGATATACGACGGTTTTTTTGACCGTGAGCCGGTGGGCAAAATAAACAGAGTGCCGGTTTCACGCATAATAGAAAAATTCGACCGGTACGAGGGCAAAGGCGACGCCGAGGGCGGAGCGCGGCATCTCGAATATTGGATCAGAGAGGCAAACGACGCACGGGATAAGCAGGGCGAATTCTCGCTTAACAACGAGCTGATGGGCGCGTACCGCAAGCTGGGCCGGGGAGACAAAGCCGTTGCCGCGGCGCAGCGCACGTTACAGCTGGGGCGTGAACTGGGCATGGAAGACAGCGAGGCTTACGCTACCGCTCTTATAAATGCGGGCACTGTGTACAAGGCGGCCTCCCGTTCCGAAGAAGCGCTGCCGCTGTTTGAAAAGGCGGCGGAAATAATAAAGCCGAAAATTCCGTCCACCCACGCCAAGATGGGCGGTTTGTACAACAATATGGCGCTGTGCCTTGCCGATCTCGGGCAGTACGCGCGCGCCGAAGAGGCTTTTTACAAGGCAATAGACATCATGCTCAACAACAAATACGGCGAGCTCGAAGCCGCCATATCCATGCTCAATCTGGCCAGCATGTACGAAAAACAATACGGGCTCGAACGCGCCGCCGAAAAAATAGAAGACTGCCTTGCAAGTGCGGAAAAATATCTAAAAACGCCCGGAATTCCCAAAAACGGCTACTATGCGTTTGTGTGCGACAAATGTGCGCCCGTATTCGATTATTACGGCTGGTTTGCGCTGGCGGACGATCTGAAAAGAGAGGTAAAGGAGATTCATGAACGGTATTGAACTGTCGCGAGCGTTTTACGAGCAATTCGGGAAGGCAATGCTGCGGGAGAAGTTTCCGCACCTTAAAGACAAAATAGCCGTGGGAATAGCGGGCAGCGGCTCGGATTGTTACGGCTACGACGACGATATTTCGCGCGATCACGACTACGAGGCGGGGTTTTGCATTTTCCTGCCGGGCGAAGACGTCGTATCGCGCCGCGACGAATTTTTGCTGGAGCGCGCCTATAACGCGCTGCCGTCGGAATTTATGAGCGTGAAAAGGCCGCAGCTGTCGCCCGTTGGGGGTAACAGACGGGGCGTAATACGTTATGCCGACTTCTTTGAACGGTTTACCGGCGACAAGGAGGGGCGGCTTAGCGATTTGCAGCTGTTGTCCCTTCCCGAAAACTATTTGTTCGAAGCCACCGACGGAGAGGTCTTTTATGACGGATACGGCCGTTTCAGCGAGATACGCAGCCGCCTCAGGACGCTGCCCGAAGATGTGCGGACAAAAAAAATCGCCGGCAATGTGCTCATAATGAATCAGTCGGGACAATACAACTATTTCAGATGTGTGCGCCGCGGCGATGAAGGTGCGTGTCAGCTGGCGCTTACCGAATTCGTAAAAGCCGCAATGAGCGTTGTTTTCCTTCTAAACGGCGAATATAAGCCCTATTATAAGTGGTGCTTTTACGCGCTTAGGCGACTTAAAAGCATGTCCGAAACCGCCGATATGTTCGAAAAGCTGCTCACTGCGGACAACAAGGGAGACAACGTCGAGAAAAAGGAAAAAATCTTATCCGGCGTCGCGTACATTATTGCCGGCGCCGTGTCCAAGCGGTACGACGTCAACGGCGACGGTGATCTCGAAAAGCTCGCATACGCGGTGAACAATAAAATTAAGTCGGAAAAGCTGCGCAATCTCAATATTTTTGCCGGCGTATAAAGTTGAATAATAATAGCGGCCTAAAGCGCGCGTATAAATCAAGTAGGCCGTAATGCCTGGCGGCGAACGCTAAGAAGGTCTGCCGCAGCAAAAAAAACCGAGACGGTGCGTCCCGGCTTTTTTTGTTAAAACGCTTATTCGGCGCTATCTTCCATGGCCTCCAACAGAAAGCTCACCGGCCTGAATCCGTCGTTACAGGAAATCATTGCCGATTTTTTGTCTTTCATCCATCCGTCGTAGATGTCTTCGCCGCCGCAGGCGAGAGTCATCACAAAGGCGGAAACGCTGTCCCAGGCGCTTTGGCAAAAGCCGTTCGGTTTTTCCCAGCCGTTGGCGATAAACTCCTGCCCTTCGCGCATATCGCAGGCGTGTTCGATGGGATTTTCGTACTTTTTTATAAGGTCGTCGTATCGCGCCGTTTTCATAACGGTAATTTTTACTTTCTTCATGAGCTGCGCCCCCGCGTCAATATTTATACGGATATTATACAATATCCGCGTAAAAAAGTAAAACGATAAGCGCGTCTGCCGCACAAACAGCCGCAGCGGAATTTTGATTTAGCGGCGCGGTAAATTATGCGCGCAAGGCATATACAAAATAAAGAGGATAAGGCATCAGCCTTTGTACAGCAGTTTGTCGTCGTATTCGTATTTTAAGGCGGATTGTTCTTTATGCCTGGCGACGGCGAGCGAGACGAGTTTCATTATTACGCCCGCGCGTCCCTTTTCGGGGAACAGATACATGGCAAGACTGCCGGGAATGGTGTTTATTTCGTTGACGTACAATTTGCCCGACTTGTTGTCGAGTATGAAGTCTATGCGCGCGATACCTTCGGCCTCAACGCACCTGAAAACTTTTATCGCAAGAGCGCGTATTTTTTCTTCCTGCTCTTTGTCTATGTCGGCGGGGAATTGCCTGTCGCCGCCGCTCTTGGCCTTGCCGTGGTATTTTTCGTCGTACGTCAGAAACTCGGAGTACGAAACGGGTTTTTCGACGCGGCTGGCCTCTTCGTTGCCCGGCGAACCTATGACGGCGCAGTTTAGTTCGGTAAAGTCGTCGACGGCGCGCTCTATTATGACCTTATTGTCCCACATAAAGGCCGCCACCAGCGCGTTTTGCAGCTGTTCTTCGTCGTGGGCGACGCCTATTCCTATACTGCTGCCGGCGCGGGCGGGCTTGACTATCACTGGATAGCCCAGCGTAAAAGCCGCCTTTTTAATAATGTTTTCCGTCTTGTCGCGGGAGTGGGCGGTGATGCTTTTCAGATAGGGCAGTTTATCGGCGCGGAACAGCTTTTTCATTATCTGTTTATCCATTCCCGCCGCGCTGCCCAGCACGCCGCTGCCCGTATAGGGAACGCCGCTTAGCTCCAACGCACCCTGTACCGTGCCGTCTTCGCCGTTGCGGCCGTGCAGGCACAAAACAGCGCAGTCTATGCGCGTTTTAAAGGGGGAAAAGCGATAATGCAGCCGATTGTCGCCCGGCAGGAAAAAGACGGTGCGTCCCCCCGCATCGCCGCTAAACGCGGCGCAATCGAAAAAAGCTTTGCTGGTCTTCCAAACGCCCCGACGCGTTATGTAAATGCAGATGATTTTGTTGCCGGTGGATAAAAGCGCGTTTGCCGCCTGTACGCCCGTCGCTATGCTGATATTGTGTTCGCAGCTTTTTCCGCCGAAGATTACGGCAATATTCATGATTACCTCCGTTAAATCAGCCTTTTTATTTATATGCGCGGTCAAATTGACGGGTGACAAAAGCGGCAGACTTAAATTTAGGCGAAAAAAACGCCGCACGGGAAAATGCGGCGGAAAGGACGTAAGGAATCGCATACGGCTGTTAATATAAGGGCGTCTTTTGTTGAGATTGCAAGCATAGCCCGGCGGCTAAACTCTGTCGGTGCTGCCCAGTCCGCCGCTCCTTAACGCCGATGCGTCGTCGTCTTCCGTAAGAAAGTAAGACATGATTATGCCCTGAGCAAAGGCGTCGCCTTTTTTTACGGTAAGAGTATTTTGTTTAAGCGAATCGTTGGTTATCTTGATAAAAACATGCCCCTGGTTTTCGGCACGGCAGTAGTCCGCGTCTATTATTCCGACGGTGTTGTCCAGCTGCAGGCGGTACTTAAAGCCCAGGCTGCTGCGCGGCGCGACAAGCAGAAATTTGTCCTCGTCCAGAATTACGCGTACGCCGGTGGGAATTTTTATCGACTGTCCCGGTTCCAAAGTAAAGGCAAAGGGCGAAAAAAAGTCGTAGCCGGCGCTGAGGCGAGTGGCGCGCTTAGGCAGTTTTATGTCCGAGTAACGCGCTTTGCCTTCAAAGTCTTTGTCGAACTGTTCTTGCGAAATTTTTAGGAATTGATTCATGATAAGGGCTCCTTTTTTGATTGAATGATACAAAATATTTATACCGCAACGCGTTTTTACAACTAACAATGCCGCTGTTTTTGCACAATTTTTTATGGCGAACAAGGTCTTTATTTTTTGCGGGACAGCTTAAGTTCTGCGGGCGGGTATCCGAAGTGCGACTTAAACGAGCGGAAGAAGGTGGTGTAGTCTTCGTATCCCGCTTCAAGCGCGCTTTCGGCGATGGACTTGCCCCGGGAGACAAGCTGCCGCACGAGAAAAAGGCGCTTTATCCTCATGTATTGCATAAGCGGAATGTCCATGTCCTTCTTAAACGCGTGTTGCAGCGCCGAGCGCGAGACAAACAGCGCGTCGGCTATCTGGTCGGTGTTGCGTATGCCGCTCAGATTTTCCGAAATGTATCTGACGGCTTTTGCGCTGATTCTGTCGCTTTGATATGCCGAGGGCGGAGCGGGCGGCACGCCCACCGTGTTGAGAAACGCCCACGTCAGCGCCGAACGCACCAGCTGCGGCATGTAGGCGTCGGGGACCGACAGACATTTTTCCGAAAACCGGGACATGACGGCGGAAAAGTCGGAGTAGTGGTCTTTTTCGAAAAATTCCGTCTTTTTGACCGTGTCGGACAAAAAAGTACTGTCGCCGAAAAACCGGGCGTCGAAACTGAATACTATTCTCCGGTAGTTTTTCTGCCGGTAGTTTTTGAGAAAATGGTATCTCCCGGGCGCAATGAGCACCGCGTCGCCGCCGCGCACTTCGTACGTCATATCTTCCACGACATATTCTCCGTTTGCATCGACGAAAAACAACAGTTCATACCAATCGTGGCAGTGCTTTTTGAACGAGTCGTTTTTAATGTCGTTCATGGCGACGAAATCCATGCGCATGCCGTCGCAGATAAAGTTTTTCAGTAATCGTTTTTCCACGGCATTATTATATATCAAAATTGCGCAAAATGCAATCTTTTTTTGTGAAAGACAGCATTTGCCATTGCAAAATTTTATTTTAGGCGCTATAATATAAAAAAACAATCGGAGGTAACGGAAAATGCAGATAGGAGCGCAGTTATTTTCGGCGAGAAATTATCTTAAAGACGAGGCGGGAATAGACGCGGCTTTCCGAAAAGCCAAAGAGGCGGGATATGAGTGCGTGCAATATTCGGGTGCGCCCGACGGCGGCGATTTTTGTCCCGAAACGCTTAAAAAAATCATCGATAAGTACGAAATGCCGGTAAAACTCACGCATATCGCCTTTGAACGCCTGCGCGACCAGACGCAGAACGAAATAAAAAAGCATCTGGCCATCGGCTGCAAAAACATAGGCCTGGGCATGATGCCCCGCGAGTGCCTGTTCGACATGGACAAACTAAACAAGTTTATCGGCGACGTCAGGGTAATTATCGACAAGCTGGGAGAAAAGGGGTGCAAGTTTTTTTATCACAACCACCACATAGAGTTTTACAAACTGCCTATAGGCGTAACGGTATTCGACTATTTGCTGGCAAAGCTGCCCGATCTTAATATTACGCTGGACACGCACTGGGTGCAGCGCGGCGGAGCGGACGTTGTGGACACGATAAAGAAATGCGCGGGTCGACTGGAATGCGTCCATCTCAAAGACTATATTATAAACGACAAGCTGGAACCGGCGTTTGCCGCGGTGGGAGAGGGCAATATGAACTGGAGTAAAATACTGCCGGCGTTTGAGGCGGCCGGTACCCGATACGCCTTTGTGGAGCAGGACGACGCGCCTGACCTGGGCGAACCCTTCGACTACCTTAAAATAAGCCGCGTCAATCTTAAAAGCATGCGCTACTAAAAAAGTAAGACATAAAGGAGAAAACCATGCCAAAAATAAAATTGTGCGCCTTTGCCGACGAGAGCGGCGCCAAGGCGGAAGTTCAAATAGACAATCTGCTTAAAAACGGCGTTTACGCCGTGGAGATGCGCAGCTGCGACTCGATAAACGTCAGCGAGTTTACCCAGGACAAGGCGGCGGAAGTTTACGAAAAGTTTGCGTCCCAAGGCATAGAGATATGGTCTTTGGGTTCGCCGCTGGGCAAAATAGATATTTCCCAGCCTTTCGAGAGGCATTTCGATATGCTAAAAAGGCTCGTAAAGACGGCGCATATAATGAAAACGAATAAAATACGCATGTTTTCGTATTTTGTCAAACGGCAGGACTACGCCGCAATGCGGGACGAGGTTTTGTCGCGCATGAAAAAGCTGTGCGATTACGCCGCGTCGGAAGACGTCGTCTTATGCCACGAAAACGAGTCGGAAATATTCGGAGCCACGGTGGACAACTGTCGATTGCTGCTGGACGCCCAGCCGCGTTTAAGACAGGTTTACGACCCCGCAAACTTTCTCATGTGGGACGAAGACATTGCGTACGCGCTGGACAAACTGTACGGCGACGCCTATTATTTTCACATAAAAGACGTTGTAAAAAGCCAAAAGTGCATCGTGCCGGCGGGATTCGGCGACGGCAAGATAGAGGAGATGGTAAGACGGCTTGACAGAGACGCCACTTTTACCATCGAACCGCATCTGCACATATTCGGCGGATATGCGGATATAGACAAAAAACAGCTTAAAAACAAGTTTACTTATGCCGACCAGCCCTCTGCATTTGCGGCTGCGGTGGCGGCGTTTAAGGATATTATGGCAAAATGCGGATACATCGAGGAGGCAAAAGGAATATGGACAAAGTGAGATTCGGAGTGGTGGGCGTAGGTAACATGGGGTCGTCGCACGCCCGTTCTTTGGCGAAAGGCCTGGTAAAAAACGGCGTTCTTACGGCGGTGTGCGACATCAATCCCGATAAAATCGAGGCGCTTAAAGGCGATATCGACCCGTCGGTGGCAAAATTTTCGGACGCAAGGCAAATGTTTGACAGCGGCCTTGTCGACTGCGTCATCATCGCGGTGCCGCATTATCTGCACCCCGAGCTATCCATTGCCGCGCTTAACGCCGGGCTTAACGTCGTATGCGAAAAACCCGAAGGCGTTTATACAAAGCAGGTAAAACAGCTTAACGACGCGGCGTCCAAATCGGACAAGATTTTCGCGCTCATGTTTAATCAGCGCACCAACCCCAGCCACATCAGACTGCGCGAGATGGTTGCGTCGGGCGAGTTGGGACAGATAAAGCGCCTAAACTGGATAATTACGACGTGGTACCGCACGCAAAGCTACTACGACAGCGGAACGTGGCGCGCTACCTGGACGGGTGAAGGCGGCGGCGTTTTGTTCAACCAGTGTCCGCATCAGCTGGACCTGCTGCAATGGATAATGGGCGAATCGCCGACTAAAGTGCGGGCTTTTTGTCATTTCGGAAAGTGGCACGACATCGAAGTGGAAGACGACGTGACGGCATATATGGAATTCCCCTGCGGAGCGACGGGATGCTTCATCACCTCCACGGGCGACACTCCGGGTACTAACCGGCTGGAAATTCTGGGCAGCAAAGGAAAAGTAGTGTACGAAAACGGCGTCATCACAAACTATAAGCTGGCGTGCGACGAACGGGAGTTTGTCGTTGAGGCGAAGGACGGATTCAGCGAGCCCGACAAGACGGTGACAACGACAAAAATTCCCAATCCCGAACTAAGCGAACACAACCGCGTGCTAAACAACGTAGCAAACGCTATTTTGGGAAAGGAAAAGCTGTTTATAGACGGCAGAGAGGGCATAATGGGCGTTGAACTGGCCGACGCAATGCTGCTGTCGACGTGGCTGGATAAGACTGTTTTGCTGCCCGTTGACGACGACCTGTATTTGTCCGAGCTCAATAAACGCCGCGCAACGTCGCGCCGAAAGGAGGGTACGGACAGAATAATGTCTTTGGACAATTCGTTTTCCGATAAAAAATAATATGAGAGTATGTATTATAGGAACGGGCGCGATTAGCGGCGTGCACGCGTCCGCATTAAAGTCAATTAACGCGCAAATTGCCGCCGTGTGCGATGTCGACGCAAAGAAAGCGTACGATTTTATAAGAAATAATGATATAGATTGTCCGGTCTATGAAGATTACAAGGAAATGCTGTCAAAGACGCGGCCCGATGCGGTGCACATACTTACGCCGCATTACCTGCATGCCGAGATGGCGCTTTTCGCGCTTTCCGAGAACATAAACGTCTTGTCCGAAAAGCCCGTTTGCATAAACTTCGACCAGCTTAAAGCGCTGTTAAACGCGGCAAAGCAGTCAAAGGCGCAGTATGGCGTGTGCTTTCAGAACCGCTATCTTTCCGCCAACCGTAAGGCTTACGACTTTGTGTCGAAGTCCAAGGTTTTCGGAGCGGACGGAGCAGTGGTTTGGAGCCGTGACGCAAAATATTATGCGTCTGGCGAGTGGCGGGGCAAGTGGGCCACAGAAGGCGGCGGCGTGCTGATAAACCAGTCCATCCACACGTTGGATCTCATGGTGCACGCTCTCGGCAGGCCCGTAAAGGTGAGCGCCTCCATAAAAAACGTTCATTTACGCGACGTCATAGAAGTGGAGGACAGCGCCGAACTATTGCTGTATTATCCCGATTTTACGGCAAAATTCACGGCGACAACGGCGGCAAAAGGCAGCTATCCGGTGGTCACGAACTTTTACACCGACGCCGGTATAGCGGAAACGCGCGGCGACGAGTTTACGCTTTCGGGAGAGAAAAGCGGCGGCGACGACGCCGGGCATATAGGCAAGGCCGAGTGGGGCGCCGGACACGCTATGCTTATAGAGGACTATTATTCATGTCTTGCCGCGGGGAAACCCGTAAACTGCGGCATTGACGGCTGCGTCGATACAATGCTCACGGTGTTTGCGGCGTATCTTTCGGCGCGGCGTGGTCAGCCGGTATTTTTGGAGGAGTTGTCTTTATGAAAATTACATTCAGGTGGTACGGCGAAAGCGACAGTATTCCGCTTAGCTATATCCGTCAGATACCCGGTATGAGCGGGGTGGTGACGGCTGTTTACGACGTTCCGGTGGGACAGGAATGGCCCTTGGAAAGATTATTAAAATTAAAGGAAATGTGCAGCGCCAACGGGCTGGAAATGGAGGTCATCGAATCCGTGCCGGTGCATGAGGACATCAAACTCGGGCTGCCTTCACGCGATAAATATATCGACGCGTACTGCCGTAACATAATAAACTGCGGCAAGGCGGGCGTAAAATGCATCTGCTATAATTTTATGCCGGTGTTCGACTGGGTGCGTACCGATCTTGCCTTCGTGCACGACGACGGTTCGGTCGGCCTTAAATACGACGCGCGCGAAATAAGAGGTCTGGACGCGAAAAATCTGCATTTGCCCGGCTGGGACGAGAGCTATTCGCCGCAGCAGTTGCAGGCGCTGTTGGACGCGTACAAAGAGGTGGACGAGAACAAGCTTTTCGATAATATGGTGTATTTTCTAAAAGCCGTCATGCCCGCCTGCGAAAAGGCGGATGTAAATATGGCGGTGCACCCCGACGATCCGCCGTGGAACATATTCGGACTGCCGCGCATAATAAGCCGCGACGAGCAGCTGGAAAAGCTGTTTGCAGCCGTGCCCGACAAGCACAACGGGCTCACTCTGTGCACCGGGTCGCTGGGCGCGGACGAAAACAACAATCTGCCCGCTATGGCGGAAAAGTACGGTGACAGAATATATTTCGCCCATCTGCGCCAGATAAAACATTACGCTCCCGGCAGTTTTTATGAAAACGGGCATCTCACGTCCATGGGCGACGTGGATATGTACGCCGTCGTCAAGGCGCTTGTCAAGGCGGGCGGAAACTGTTATGTCCGTTCGGACCACGGCCGCAACGTATGGGGAGAAAACGCAAAACCGGGTTACGGACTGTACGACAGAGCCATGGGGGCGAGTTATCTTACCGGCTTGTTCGAAGCGATACAAAAAGATTTGATGGAGGAGAAATTATGAGTATTCCGTTTAGGGTGGATCTTAAAGATAAAGTGGCGGCGGTTACCGGCGCTGGCGGCGTTCTCATGAGAGAATTCGCGGCGGCGCTGGCGGAGTGCGGAGCAAAGGTGGCGCTGCTGGATATTAACGAGGAGGCGGCGCAGGAAGTGGCGGCTGCCATCGGCGGCAACGCCATGGCGATAAAAACCGACTGCCTGGACAAACAGTCGGTGGCGGAGGCGAAAAAAATCATCAACGCCCGCTGGGGAAAAGTCAATTTTCTCGTCAACGGAGCGGGCGGCAACAATCCCCGCGCCACCTGCGACAACGAATATATGACGCCCGGCCTTACGGAAGGGAAGAGCTTTTTCGATCTGGACGAAAAGGGACTTAAATTCGTGTTTGACCTCAACATCACTTCCGCGTTTATCGTGACGCAGGTGTTTGCGGCGGACATGACGGACGGCGGCGGGGACATCATCAACATTTCGTCCATGAACGCCTTCCGCCCGCTGACGAAAATTCCCGCTTACTCCGCGGCAAAGGCGGGAATAAGCAACTTTACGCAGTGGCTGGCGGTACACTTCGCGCCGTGCGGCATACGCGTCAACGCCATTGCTCCCGGCTTTTTCGTCACCAACCAGAACAAGGATATGCTGTTTGACAAAGAGGGCAATCCTACGCCGCGCACGGGGAAAATTCTTGCCGGCACACCCATGAAGCGTTTCGGAAAGCCGCAGGAACTTATTGGCACGCTATTATGGCTTGCCGACCGCAATTCAAGCGGTTTCGTTACGGGAGTGATAGTGCCCGTGGACGGCGGCTTTAACGCGTACAGCGGTGTGTGAGATGCTTAAAAAGCTGTTCGGACATCTGCGCACGATAACAAAACACCGCCACATGGTCATGTCGCTTTGCCGTAAAGCGGGAATAGGTTGGCAGGGGCTTAGGCACGATCTTTCCAAATATTCTTACACCGAACTCAAAACGGGCGCTAAGTTTTATACGGGAGATCGCAGTCCCAATTCGGCCGAGCGCGCGCAAAAAGGTTTTTCGGAGGCGTGGATGCATCACAAGGGGCGCAATAAACACCACTACGAGTACTGGTACGACTTGTCGAAAACCACCGGCGGATACGCGCCCGTGCCCATGCCGGTAAATTATCTTTTGGAGAGCTTTTGCGACAGAATCGCCGCGTGCAAAGTTTACCAAAAGGACAAATATACGGACGCGTCGCCCTATAAATACTTTATTGAAAAGCACGACGGCGACGCCATGCATCCCGAAAGCGCGGCACTGCTGTCACGCTGGCTGCTGTTGCTCGCCGACCGGGGCGAAAAAGCCGCGCTTAAACAAATACGCGGCGAATACAAAGCGTATAAAAAAGAAAAAAAGACGGCGGAAAAAAAGCTGCGCCGCAATCAGGAGAACTGATATGGGTTTTATTACAGACGATTTTATGTTGAAGGGCAAAACGGCAAAGATATTGTATCATGAATATGCCGAAAATCAGCCGATAATAGATTATCATTGCCATTTATCACCTGAATTGATAGCAAAAGATTATAAATTTCGCAACGCATACGACTTATTTCTCAGCGGAGACCACTACAAGTGGCGGCTTATGCGCGCGGCGGGCGTCGACGAAAAACTCATCACGGGCGACGGCGACGAGTACGACAAATTCGCCGCTTTCGCCGGAGTCGTGCCGCTGGCCATCGGCAATCCCATGTACCATTGGACGCATCTCGAATTAAAACGTTATTTCGACATCGACGAGCCGCTTTGCGCCGGCAATGCGCGTCGCGTTTGGGACCGCATAGGCGAAAAACTGTCCGACGGAAGATATTCGGCGCGCGGCCTTATAAAAATGTCCGGCGTTGAGACTTTGTGCACCACCGACGACCCCGCCGACGTTCTCGCCCGGCACGAGCAAATGAAAGATTTTTCCGTTAAAGTGCTGCCGGCGTTCAGGCCCGACAGATTTTTGAACATCTCGTCGCCTCAATTCGCCGACGTCATGCGTGCCGCCGGAATAAAGGATATGTCGGCGCTGAAAGAGTATTTGCTGACGCGCGCGCAATATTTTGCCGACCACGGCTGCCTCCTTGCCGATCACAGTCTTACGACGGTTCCTTTCAATCCCGCCGGCGCCGAAGACGCGTTTCAAAAGCGCCTTAACGGACAAATGCCCGACAGTCTGGAGGAAGAGGCGTACAAAACCGAAATATTGCTGTTCCTGTCGTCGGTTTATACGCGCTTGAATTGGACAATGCAGCTGCATTTCGGGGCTTTACGCAACAATAATCCCGTCATGTATGCGCAGCTGGGCGCGGACAGCGGTTTTGACAGCATAGGCGACGCCTGCCGAGCCGATAAACTGGCGGCGCTAATGGGCGCGATGCAGCAGCAAAATACGCTGCCCAGGACCATTTTGTACTCGCTTAACGGCGGAGACAACTATATGCTTGCCGCGATGGCGGGCAATTTCCAGTGCGCGCCCTATTACGGTAAAATACAATTGGGAGCGGGGTGGTGGTTTAACGACAACCGCGACGGAATGGAAAGTCAGTTAAAGGCGCTGGCAAACGTAGGTCTTTTGCCCTCGTTTGTGGGTATGCTCACCGATTCGAGAAGTTTTGTCTCCTATACGCGGCACGAATACTTCCGGCGCATTTTCTGCAATCTCATCGGCAAGTGGGTGGACGATGGCGAATATCCCTTCGATAAAAATCTTCTTGGCGGCATGGTTAAGGACGTGTGTTACCGCAACGCCAAAAACTATTTCGGCTTTTAAATGCCGCCGCGGGTGTAAGCGGTGCCGGCTACATGGCGGATATAATAAAAAAAATCGAGACGTTTTTACGCCTTGACGCAAATATAAATATTTACAAAGCGCGGCCGCGTCCGCGTTTTTTATTGCCGGAAAGCGCAGCTAAACGCTTTTTGCCGCGGGTATAACGTTGACATAAGACTACAATTTTGCTAAAATATATGCGGTGTTCATTTTAGGACATGCGTGTTCATTTTAGGACGCAAAACGGAAGATCCTGCCGTCGCCCGACGTAATTTCCGGAAATATCGCAATTTCCGTATTTTATGTCGAGGCGCGGTTATAATACGAGCGAGGTATTCATGAACGGCACAATAAAGCGGCGGCTTATCGTTTCGGCCGCATTGTTTATTCTTTTTATCGCGGCGGTGATGGCGGTATCCTTTATCGACGTTGCGGCAATAGGCCCCATGGGGACAAAGGTGGGGCTGTCGTCTGTAAACGCGGCGTTTCGCGACGCGGTGGGATACAGTAAAACATGGTGCGATGTTTCCGAAGTTTTGGGCGCCTATCCCTTCGGAGCGGCGCTGGGACTGGTAATAGTCGCCGTCATTGACTTTTTAAAGACCAAAAAGGTGGGCGCGGATATGTGGACGCTGGCTGTTTTTTACGCGGCGTTGGCGCTTGTATATCTGTTTTTCGAGCTGGTGATAGTCAATTACCGGCCGGTGGCGGTGGACGGGGAGACGGAGGCGTCTTTTCCCTCCTCGCATACCATGCTCGCGCTGTTCTCGTCGGTGACGACGGCGCATATTATCGCCGGTCGGCAGCGTAAAAGGTGGATAAAAACGGCGACGGCAGCGGTGCTCGCGGTGCTGTGCGTTGCCGAAATAACGGCGCGGGCGCTGTCGGGCGTGCATTGGCTGACGGATATAGTTGCGGCGCTGCTTATCGGCGGAGCGCTGGCGGTTTTGCAGACGGCTGTCGCGGATATATTAAAAAACCGCGCGGCAAAAAAAAGCGGGGCGACGCGCGCTCAATAATAATTTTGCATATCAAAACCGTTGACGATTTATGTCAAAAAGAATACAATATTAGCATAAAAAATTTAATTATACGAAGCACATAAATGTCGGATAAAAGAACCGAAAGCGATTCGATAGGGCAATTGCAAATTCCCGCGGACGCTTATTACGGAGTACAAACCTACAGAGGATACAAAAATTTTCACATAACGGGCACGCCGCTGAACCGGGTGTTTGTTTATAACATAATAAAAATCAAAAAGGCCGTGCAATGACCAACATGCAGTCGGGCCTTATTTCGCGCACCATGGGGGAGGCGATTATCGCCGCCTGCGACGAGGCTTTGGCGGGCAAATTCGACGACAGCTTTATCACGGACGGCATACAGGGCGGAGCGGGCACAACCGCAAATATGAACGTCAACGAGGTTATAGCCAACCGCGCCACCGAACTTTTGGGCGGCGGCAAGGGTGAATATCTGTGCCACCCCAACTATCACGTCAACTGTTAGCAGTCCACAAACGACGTCATTCCCGTGGTGGTAACGCAGGTAGCATTTGCGGTAATAGGCAACGATACCACCATTACGCTTGCTGCCGAGGCGGGTCAGCTGGAGCTTAACGCCTTCGAACCGGTAGTGTTTTACAAGCTGTTCGAGTCCTTGACGTGCATGAAAAACGCCGTAAGGACGCTCATAGACAACTGCATAGTGGGCATAAGGTCCAACCGCGCGCGCTGCGAGGCGCTGCTGCAGGAGAACGTGGGCACCGTGACGGCGCTGTACCCGTATATAGGGTATAAAAAGGCTGCGGAGCTGGCAAAGGAGGCGCTCGTGCGCAACGTCAGAATAAAGGACCTCGTGCGCGAGAAGAAAATTCTCGACGACAAAGCGCCGGATAAGCTGCTGGACCCGTTTGCCATGATCACTCCGTCAAAGGACAGCGCCGAAAAAAGATGATTTCGGGCGGCTGCTATAAGCGCCTTTGTGTAAAAATACAAAAATTTTTCGTTTTCGCGTCAAAACGCTTTGCGTTTGCAAAAATTTGTAATATAATATTAGTGCTGGAAGATGGCTTTCTTCCGGCTATATCGTTAGACGATATGTTAATATGTAAAAATTTTTAAGAGGTGTGATACATGAAAAAGATCGATTTAACAAAATACGGTATTACAGGCACCACCGAAGTCGTGTACAATCCTTCTTACGAACTGTTGTTCGAAGAGGAGACCAATCCCGCTCTTACGGGTTACGAAAAAGGTCAGGTAAGCGAACTGGGTGCCGTCAACGTCATGACGGGTATATACACGGGTCGTTCGCCCAAGGACAAGTTTATCGTCATGGACGAAAACTCCAAGGATACCGTTTGGTGGACCACGGACGAGTACAAAAACGACAACCATCCCGCGTCTAAGGAGGCGTGGAATGCGGTAAAGGAACTCGCCGTAAAAGAACTGTCCAACAAAAAGCTTTATGTCGTCGACGCTTTCTGCGGCGCGAACAAGGACACCCGCATGGCTATCCGCTTTATCATGGAAGTGGCATGGCAGGCGCATTTCGTCACAAATATGTTTATTAAGCCCTCGGCGGAGGAGCTGGAAAATTTCGAACCGGACTTTGTGGTTTACAACGCCTCCAAGGCGAAAGTGGAAAACTATAAGGAACTGGGCCTTAATTCCGAAACCGCCGTTATGTTCAACATTACCAGCCGCGAACAGGTAATAGCCAACACCTGGTACGGCGGCGAGATGAAGAAGGGTATGTTCTCCATGATGAACTATTATCTGCCCTTAAAGGGCATCGCGTCCATGCACTGCTCGGCCAACACCGATCTCAACGGTCAGAACACCGCTATATTCTTCGGTTTGTCCGGCACCGGCAAGACGACGCTGTCCACCGACCCCAAGCGTTTGCTTATCGGCGACGACGAGCACGGCTGGGACGACAACGGCATCTTCAACTTCGAAGGCGGCTGCTACGCTAAGGTCATCAATCTCGACAAGGAATCCGAGCCCGACATTTACAACGCCATAAGACGCGACGCGTTGCTCGAAAACGTCACGCTGGACGCAAACGGCAAGATTGATTTCGCCGACAAGAGCGTCACCGAAAACACGCGCGTATCCTATCCCATCGACCACATCAAAAACATCGTCCGTCCCGTTTCGGCCGCTCCCGCCGCCAAAAACGTCATCTTCCTTTCGGCGGACGCATTCGGAGTGCTGCCTCCCGTATCGGTGCTCACGCCCGAACAGACGCAGTATTATTTCCTGTCCGGCTTTACCGCAAAACTTGCCGGCACCGAACGCGGAATCACCGAACCCACGCCCACATTCTCGGCTTGCTTCGGACAGGCGTTTTTGGAACTGCATCCCACTAAGTATGCCGAAGAGCTCGTAAAGAGAATGAAACAGAGCGGCGCCAAGGCCTATCTCGTCAACACCGGCTGGAACGGTACCGGAAAGCGTATTTCCATCAAGGATACCCGCGGAATAATCGACGCCATTTTGAGCGGCGCTATCGAAAACGCTCCCAAAAAGTCCATTCCGTACTTCAATTTCGAAGTGCCCACCGAGCTGCCCGGCGTAGACAGCAAGATTCTGGATCCCCGCGACACCTATGCCGACGCTTCCGAATGGGAGAATAAGGCAAAGGACCTCGCCGGAAGATTTATCAAGAACTTCGCCAAGTACGAAAAGAACCCCGCCGGCAAGGCGCTGGTTTCCGCAGGCCCCACTCTCGAAAAGTAAATTTACTTTAAGCCGCCGGCGCATACGACAGCGTAGCTGAGGCTTTATCATGGAAAAAGGTTCCCCTCTTTAAGGAGGGAGCCTTTTTTGTTTAGAAAAGTCGTTTGCGTTGCTCTCTTTAATAAACGCCGGAAAGGTAAGTTTTAATAAAATAGCCGCCATAATGCAACTTTTCGCGCAAAAATGCATACCATAAAAAAATAAACATATTTATGCAGCGGCGGTTTATAATAACATTGCCGGAAAATCCGACAAACGTTTATTAAAACCGGTCCGCTATCTGGCGTGAAACGAAAACAAGTGTCTCGCCGGGCATTAAATACGCTTATTGTAAAGCGACAAAGAGCATAGTATTGCGAATTTTTCGGCATTTTAAGGCGAAACGGCGGCAGTTTCCGCCCGCCCGCGACAAAAAAGAGTTACGGCAGCGAATTTTTAAAAACCCGTCCCCTAATGCGGCTTAAATGCGGCCGACGGGAGAGCTTTGTTTAAGTGGAGACAAAAAAATGAATATTTATTCAAAAAAATTGCAAAAATCAGTTGACAAATCTTAAATTTAGCTGTAAAATATTGCCTAATAATATGATAAACGTGGGAGGAGTGTAGGGAGCGCGATCCGCTTAAAGCAAGTCTTTGCTTAAAATGCCTCAATATACGCTTGAAAATGATGAGATCAATGCGGAAATATTTTAGACGGAGGCACGTAAATGAACAAATCAAAGACCTTACTGACAAAACTGCTTTTGGTTTTGGCGCTTTGTATGCTTGCGTTTACGGTTGTCGCGTGCAACAAACCAAAGGCACCGGCAACAGGCGAAGCAAAGACGGCGGAATATTATTACGCGGCTGACGGCGGAGAATACACGGTTTCTCTCGACGGCACTTCGTATACCATGTCCGTTGCAGGCGACAATTCCGAAGGAACATTCAATCTTCAAGGTGAGTCGATTGTTTTCAATCCCACAAGCGGCGATGCAATCGAAGCTCAGCTCCGCGGCGACGAACTGTCGTTTACATATAAAGGAGAGGCCTACGTCTTTTTGGAGAAGATTGAATACACGGTTACGTTCGATCTCGACGGCGGCGCAGGCGTAAGCAACCAGACGGTTGTAAACGGCATGACTCCCAGTCGTCCCGCCACTTCCCCCACAAAAGAAGGCGGATACACGTTTATCGACTGGTATACGTCGGATGAATACGAAACCTTATATGATTTTACTCAGCCCGTACGCGGTAACACCACCGTATATGCGCTGTTCCTTAAAAATGAATCCGAATATGTCTATTCGGTAGATTTGGTTGACGGCGGCGACGTGATAGATACCGTTACTACCATCAACGGCGTTTTGTACAATCTGCCCGAATTGACAAAGACGGGATCGGAATTCCTCGGATGGTGGTACAGCTTCTACGAAGATGAAACCAAGCTGGCCTACCAGTACACCGGACAGCAAATCGGCGCGAACACCAGCCTTTATGCGGTGTGGAGCAGCGACGATACTCTTGCCGTGTCCATGGACGGAGAGACGATAAGCTGGACATCCGCCGGCGTAAACGTAAGATATACCGTCACCATTACCCTGCCCGATCAGACGACGCAGGAACAGACGACAACCGTCACGCACATCAATTATGCACCCGACGAGACGGGCGATTATGTAGTTACCGTCGCAGCGGCAAACGGTGCGTCGGGAAGCGCTTATTACAGAAATAACGGTCTCGACAAAGTAACGGTTTTCAGCGTCGAAGGCAACGTGTTGCACTTCCAGCCCGTAAACGGAGCGGAGGGCTATTATCTTACCGTCGTATGCGCCAATGAAGCGCATGACCATTCCGAAAAAATAGACCTCGGCAATGTCACCGAATATGACTTCACCACCTGCGGAATGAGTCCCGAAGGACTTACTTTCGTCGTCGAAGCCTATGCCGAAGGATATGCCGGTTCGCAGTCCGATCCGTACGTCGTATTGCGTTCGCTCGCACCCATCACCGATCTTGCGGTTGACGCGGAAGGCGACATCGCTACATGGACGGCAGTGGAAAATGCCGAATCTTATAGCGTAACCTTATCTGTAAACGGCGAAGAGACCTCTCTCAGCGTCAACGAAAACACAGTGGATCTCAGCGAATATTCGGGCAACATCACCATAACGGTGGTGCCTGTTGCAAGGACTTACAACTCGCCCGAGCCCGCCACGCTCAGCTTTAATAAGAGCAAGCTGGCAACGCCGTCCAACTTCAGATTCCAGAACGGAACCTTTACATGGTCGCGCGTTACGGGCGCAACGTCATACGTGCTTAAAATAGGCGATATGGAAATTCCCGTAAACGGCACCCAGCACACTCTGACGGAAGAAGAGTATGCGGCTTCCGGATATGCCGACAACGCATCGGTAAAAGCCGTCGGCGGCAATCTGATAAGCGACTCCAACTACTCCGAAACGATAAATATCGGCGAAGGCGCGCTCAGCCAGTCCTTCCATTATTCCAACGGCAAACTGGTGTGGGACAGCGTGTTTGGCGCCACCGGCTATTCGGTCATGGTGGACGGAGAGGAAGTGCTTACCAACCAGAACGTCAACGAGTATGCTCTCGAACTTGAAAAGAAAGAAACTCCCGTTGCCATAAAATATTTCCGCGGCGATACGCAGTCCGCATGGATCAAACTCACCATCGAAGCGTACAAAGTGGTTTATGACCTTGGTACCGGCAGAGAAGAAACCTATCCCGTGCAGTACGCCGTAGTGGGCGACGCGCTGGAACTTGACCCCGTCAGCCGCGTGGGATACGATTTCAACGGCTGGTATCTGGACGACCAGAGAGTGCTGCCCGGCACCGTGCTCAGCTACGAACGCGATATCGTTGTCGTCGCTCACTGGAATGCTCACATCTATACCGTCACGCTCAACGTCGACAACGGCGGAACGCTTGACCAGACCAGCGTCAACGTGACATTCGGCAGCAACTACACGCTGCCCAGACCCGAAAGCAACAATGCGACCAAGGCATTTGCCGGCTGGTACACCGAAACCAGGGGCGCAGGTATATGCTATACGTCCTACAACGGCTCGTCGATAGTCGCATGGAACGATGACTACAACGTCACGCTGTATGCTTATTGGGTAGATATATTTACGTTCAACCTCATCTCCGGCGGCACCGCATATTCGGTATCGCAGGGCGAAGGTATCGATTATGTCAACACGGTCACCATTCCCGCTACATATCAGGGACTGCCCGTAACCACGGTTGAAGGCAGTGCGTTCGACGGCTGCTCCAACCTTGTTGAGATAAGAATCCCCAACTCGGTCACCAACATCGAGCTGGGCATAGAAGGCGGCTACACTACCGGTTCGGCGTTTAACGGAACGCGTAATCTTCTTAATATAAATGTTTACGTCGTCGAAAACGTCACCAACCCCAAATATAAGTCCGAAAACGGCGTATTGTACGAATATCTGTCCGGCGGCGGAGTGTCGCTCGCGTACTATCCGAAGTACCGCGAAGGTGCGCTTATTCTCCCCGACGACGTAACGGAAATACCCAGAAGAGCGCTTTATTCCAAAACGTATCTTACCGAACTTGTCATTCCGGCAAGCATCCGCACCATCGGAAACGAAGCGTTCAGAAGCTGCAGCGGACTTACCAAGATCACGTTTATCGACGCAGGTGCCGACGCGCCCGTCATTTCGATAGGCGAATCCGTGTTCACTTCCTGCAGCAAACTCACCGATATCACTTTGCCGTCCAACATCAGCGGACTCAGCGCCACAATGTTTGACGGATGCAGCAATCTCGAAAACATCATTGTAAGTGAAAACAATCCGTATTACACGACGCTTGACGGCGTGCTGTGCGAAATCGACCAAGTTACACATCAGCCCAACAAGCTCGTTTACTTCCCCAAGGGAAGAGGCGGCGAATACACGATTCCCGTGGGTATCACCACCATCGGCGCAAATGCGTTTTACAACTGCGAAAACATCACCAAGGTGATCATTCCCGGATACGTAACGCTTATCGAAGAGCAAGCATTTTACAGCTGCGGTGACCTGGCGGAGATTGAATTCACCGGCAGAAGCACCGACGGCGATCTCGAAATAGGCACAAAGGCGTTCTACAGCTGCACGTCTCTTACGTCGGTCACGCTGCCGCCCAACCTCAAGACGTTAAGAAAGTTCGCTTTCGGCAGCAACAAAAACCTCGTCACCGTAACGGCCAACTGCGACCGTCCGACGCTTGAATTCGAGACGTACGCGTTCCACACCGACAACACCAGCTACACCGGTTATGTCGAAACGCTTAATCTCGGTCCCAACATGGCAGTTGTCGACATCAACGGCGTATTCGGAAGCAGCAAGCTCGTAAGCGTCAACGTCGATCCCGCCAACGACTTCTACACGTCCATCGACGGCGTCCTGTTCGACAAGGCGGTGCTCAACCTCGTTTACTTCCCCACCGGAATTGTGGGCGAATACACGATACCCGATACCGTTACCACGATAGGTACGCGTGTATTCGAAAACAAAGAGCTGTCGTCGATAGTAATAGGCAAAAACATTACGCAAATCGGCGACCAGGCTTTCCACGGATGTAGAAATCTGACGAGCGTCACCTTTGAAGAAGGCGGAGATCAGCCGCTGGTACTCGGAAGAGAAGTGTTCTATCAGTGCTCGGCACTTACCGAAGTCACGCTGCCCGAACGTCTTACGACCATCGGCGACGGCACCTTCCAGAACTGCTCGCTGCTTATAAGAATACACATCCCCAAAAACGTTACAAGCATAGAAGAAGTTACCGAAAGCGAGTATGTTCCCGGTGAAAGCTCATATCAGGACGTCGTTCGTACCCGCGTATTCGAATACTGCAACTCGCTGGAAGAAATCACCGTTGATCCCGAAAACAAATATTACGGTTCGTACGACGGTATTCTCTACAAGAAAAACGACAAAGGAGCGCTTACCGAGTTGATGGTATGTCCTGTCAACAAAGCGGGAGTTGCCGATATTGCCGGCACCGTTGAATTGCTCGCCAGCAAAGCCTTCTACAACAACAAGCGCGTTACCGAAATTACCTTCAGCCAGGGCCTTACAAGCAATGACCTTGAGTTCGGCGTGAACGTGTTCTATTACTGCCAGGCGCTTACAAAAGTCACCCTGCCCGAAGGACTTAAAACAATAGGAACAGGAGCGTTCTATTACTGCAACTCGCTGGAAGAAGTGTTTATTCCCAAGACCGTTACGCTTATCGAAACCTATGCGTTCGGTTCCTGTGCAAACCTCAAGACCGTTACCTTTGAAGACGGTTACATCTACGGCGATGTAGAGGATCCCGAAACCGGCGAAATATTGGAAAATCAGATAATCAACTATCTGACCATCGAGGACGGCAGATCCGTATCCGACCAGTATGCCACATCGTATTACGGCGCGTTTGCCAACGATCCCGCCCTTGAGGAAGTTATTCTTCCCGACAGACTGCAATATCTCGGCAGCTACACGTTTGCAAACGATAAGGGCATCAAGAAAGTTGTTCTTCCCGACAACCTGCAGGTAATTAACGCAGGTGCCTTCTACGGAAACAGCTCTTTGGAAGAACTGCAGTTCAGCGACGCCGGCAACCTTAAAGAAATACAGTATCAGGCGTTCTACGGCTCCAACATTGCCGATCTCAATCTGCCCGACGGACTGGAGGTTCTGGGTCAATACGCGTTTGCTTACGATAAAGCGCTTATAGATATCTATATCCCGGCGTCCGTGCGTTCGATGGAAACAGGATCGCCCTCTTCTCCGACATCCCTTAGCGGCTACGTTTTCTACGGCTGCAACAATGTCGAGACCATTACGTTCGCTCCCAATTCGCAGCTTGAATCGATAGGCAGCGCCACATTCTCGCAGCTTAGAAAAGTAAAGAGCGTAGTCATTCCCAAGAGCGTTAAATCGATAGGTATTTCGGCGTTCAGATGGATGGATTCGCTGGAATCGCTGACCTTCGAAGAAGGCTCGCAGCTTGAGACCATCGACAATTACGCCTTCTGCGAAAACCCGAAACTCACCAGCATAACGCTGCCCGCGTCGGTAAAATCGATAGGCCAGTATGCTTTCCAGAAGTGCTATGAACTTTCTTCCATAACCTTCGGAGAAGGCTCGCAGCTTGAATCGGTGGGCAACTACGCGTTTTCCGAGACGGCAATTACCGAAATGCGTTTCCCCGACCTTGCCGACGGAGCGGAGCTGGACCTTGGCGACTATCTGTTCTCGAAGTGTACCGATCTTAAGACGGTTTACTTCCCCGCGGCTGTCACCAGCATAGACGGCGCCCTCAAAAAGAACTACTCGGTTGAAACGCTCATCTTCTCCGAAGACAGCGAACACTTCCAGGTATATCAGCCCAACAAACAATACATCACCAACATAATGGCGGACGGATCGGCTACGGCTATTCGTTACGTACTGGGAACGCTTGACACCGAAGAACTGGTAATTCCCGAAGGCTTTACCGAAATTTCGGCCAACGCTTTCCAGGGACAGAGCAAAATCAAGAAGATAGTCATCCCCAGAAGTGTAAAAGTAATAGGCGCCCGTGCCTTTGCAAACTGCACCTCGCTGGAAGAAGTGGAATTTGCCGACGGCATAGTGCTGCAAAGTTTCGGCGACAAGGTGTTCAGCGGATGTATCTCCTTGAAGAGCATATCGCTGCCCGACGGTCTCACGACGCTGCCCAGCTATACGTTTGACGGCTGCACCAGTCTTGAAACCGTAAATCTGCCCGATTCGATTACCACTATAGGCGCCAGCTCGTCGTATGTGTTCCGCAACTGCACCAGTCTTAAGTCCATTAAGCTGCCCGCAAACATTACTACCATCAACAACTATACGTTCCAGAACAGCGGTCTTGAAAGCATTACCATTCCCAGTAAAGTAACAAAACTCGGTACCTATGTATTTGACGGCTGCCGTGAACTTAAAAACGTCAATTTTGCCGACGCCTCCAAGATCACGTCGCTCGGAAGTTATTTGTTCCGCAACTGCGTAAAACTCGAGTTCATGGATTTAAGTAAAATTTCCGGCGTCAAGTCGCTGCCGACATATTGTTTCCAGAACTGTGAATCGTTGACCGGCGTTCTGCTTAACGCCAATGTTGAGACAATAGGAACGCGCGCGTTTGAAAACTGCGTAAATCTTACCGAAATCGATCTGCCCGCAAACGTTACCACGATAAACGCTTATGCATTTGCCAACACGGGTCTTGTGCAGGTGACGATTCCCGCCGGCGTAAAGGTGCTGGGTACCAGTAAAACGTCTGCTTCCACCACTTCCAGCGCGTATACTTTCTACAACTGCAAAAATCTGGTGTCCGTAGTGATGCCCGATACGCTTACCAAAATAGGCGGATATGTATTCAGCGGCTGCGTAAATCTCAAAAACATCGACTTGTCGCATATGGTCACCATAGGTAAAGAAGCTTTTAAGGGCTGCGTGTCTTTGACGGAAGTAGATCTTACGGGATTGCAGAAATCTTCGTCCTGCGGTACGTACATATTTGCGAACTGCACAAGCCTTAGCAAAGTGACGTTTGCCGACGTTCCCACGTCGCTCGGCACCGGAATGTTCAGCTATTGTACTTCTCTTGCCGAAATAACTCTGCCCACAACGCTTACCTCCATTCCGGCTCGTATACTCGAAGGTACCGCTATTTCCGAGATAGTTATTCCTGCAAACGTTACCAACTTAGGTAATTATTCCGACAGTGAAAGCACTACCGCTGGTTATTGTTTTGCTTACTGCCCCAACCTGACCAAAGTCACATTTGCGGGCAATAAGTGCGCAGGTATCGGATACGCCGTATTCAGAGGATGCACCAACCTTACCTCGTTTACCATTCCTGAAAGCGTAGGCAGAATAAGAAGCTTTGCGTTTGCCGATACGGGCATCACGTCCATCAACATTCCTGCAGCCATTTATGAACTCAGTCGTGGCGTGTTTGCCGGATGTGATCTTAAATCTATCACGGTGGCAAGCGGCAACGAAGACTTTGTAGCGGAAGGAAACGTGCTGTACAGCATCGACAAGACGGAAATTTACTATCATCCCGACAAACTGCTGCAAATCGATTACAATTCGATTGCCGACTTCCACGGAGCGCTGTGGGGTCTCGAGATACCCTTCGAAGTGGTTATTCCCGAAGGCGTAACCGAAATACCCGACTATATGTTCTACGGATTTAAGGGTCTTACGAAGGTAACGCTGCCCAGCACTCTTACTACCATCGGACAGTATGCTTTCTACGGATGCACGGGACTTAAAGAAATCGAATTCCCTGCTTCGCTTACAACGATTGAGCAATATGCTTTCCGTCAGAGCGGTCTTGAAAATCTCGTTATCCCCGAAACGGTAACTGCGATAGGCACGTATGCATTCGCGGAAAGCGCCTTGAAGAGCGTTACCATTAACAGTGTGATTGCTCCTAAGATTACCGTGAATACTTCCGGAACTACCACATACGCGGCGCCTGTAGACTTTAAGACGTACATGTTTGCAAATTGTAAAGATCTTACAAGCGTTACGGTCACCGATAAATTTACGGGTATGCCCGGATACATGTTCTACGGCTGTACGTCGCTCAAAAACTTCACTCTGCCGGATACCTTCCTGAGAATGGAGTCGTACGCGTTCAGCGAAAGCGGCATCGAATCCATCGTCATTCCCGAAAGCACGGTGTACCTCGGCAGCAACGCCTTCTCGTATTCGGCGCTGAAGGAAGTTACCATTCTCAGCTCGCTTACGGCAGTGTCTTCCCAGGGTTCCGACGCATTCATGAACTGCGAAGATCTTACGACGGTGACCATGATGTACATCACGAAGATATCCTCCGGTTGGTTTGAAAATTGTACCGCTCTTACGACGGTAAATTATGATCCCAGTCTTATCACTCATATCTATGCAAGTGCGTTCAATTACTGCACGTCGCTTAAAGAGATAACGATTGATGTGGAGACGATTAATTATCTTTACACTTCGTTTGAAGGATGGACGGCGGATCAGACCATCAAACTCGTCGGCAGCGGACGCGCGTATGCGGCGCTCGAAGAAGACAGCGACTGGCTCAACAACTGCTATGCGCAGCTGGTGCTGGTCGAATAAACAAGTACAAGATAGCATAATGTGTAAATAGAAAAATTTTCATGAAAAATGCATGAGCTTTGCAAACATCCCCAAAAAGAGTTTGCAAAGTTCTGCATTATATGCTATAATATTAAAATAAATTACAGCCATACTATTACCGGACCGACAAAATCTGACAAAAAACACTATTAAAAATATTAAAACGCTTACTATTCGGCTAAACCAAAAAACTTAAAGGAGGTAAAACCTATGAACCCTAAAAAATTGTTTCAGAAGTATTATGGCAAACTCAATCGCGAAGGCATAGTAAAAGCTACGCTTTGCGGATCGGTGTCCGGTTTGGCGGCATTGTTTATTTCCGGAATGCTGTGTTGGTTTTTCGGATATAACGGATTTTGGGTGCTTATACTGGCTTTTGTAGCGGCAGCACTGCCGGTGGTGCTCCTGACTTATTACAAAAAATTCCGTCCCACGACGCGCTCCATCGCAAAAAGAGTGGACGAACTGGGACTTGAAGAACGTCTCATCACGATGACGGAGCTGGAAGGAGATCCTTCTTATATCGCCATGCGTCAGCGCGAAGACGCCATGAAATCTTTGAGCACGGTAAGCGAAGACTTGCTTAAAATCGCCGTGTCCGTTCCGCTGCTCGTCAGCGTTATTGTAGCGGGCGTATGCGGTTTGGGCGGCACCACCGTGTATGCGCTCTATTCGACGGGCGTTATGAAGAGCGGAGTCGAAATGATTCAGGACGCAAATGCCGTTCCCCCGCAAATCTATACTGTCGAATACATTGTCGAAGGAGAAGGAGAGATTCTGGGCATGACCGAACAGGAGGTTTACGAGGGCGAAGACGCTCTTGCCGTAATGGCCGTTCCTAAGACCGGTTATATCTTTATCGGCTGGTCGGACGGATACGACGGAGCTTACCGCGTGGACTATCAGGTGGGCAAAAACATTTCCGTTACCGCCATGTTCGAAGAGGCCGTGGACGTCGATCCCGATAACGACGACGACAACAATCCCGAACCCGACGATTTGCCGCCTTACAATCAGGACGGCGACCCCAGTGACTCCAACCGCGATCCTACAGATAAACCCAGCGACGACGGCAGTGGCGAATGGACCGAATCGGACAATTACATGGACGGTGAAACCGATTACGGTCAAGACCTCGGCGACGCAACGGACGGCGCTCAGGGCGACATCGGCAACGCCGGCGACGGAGACATGATCGGCGGTTACTTCGACGGTATACAAAAATAATCGAAAGCTAAAATTTTAATAAGGTAGATAATATTATGATAAACGAAAAGGATATTGAACAATTCAGCAAACAGTGCAGTGAGATCTTCCATCAGATTTCACGCGACGTTATCGGACAGAAGGAAGTAGTCGAAAACACCGTTATCGCCATGATTGCCGGCGGTAACGTACTGCTCGAAGGCGTGCCCGGCGTAGGAAAGACCCGCTTGGTTCGTACTCTCGGCCGCGTTTTCGATTTACCTTTCTCCCGTATCCAGTTTACGCCCGACCTTATGCCGGCGGACGTTACAGGTACCAACATTATCATTAAGGACGAAAACGGCAATTCGGCGTTCCGGTTCCAAAAAGGCCCGATTTTCGCCAACATTATTCTTGCGGACGAAATCAACCGTGCCACCCCGAAAACGCAGTCGGCTTTGCTCGAAGCCATGCAGGAACACACGGTCACGGTAATGGGCGTTTCGAGAGCACTGGAAGAACCCTTCTTTGTATTGGCCACGCAAAACCCGATAGAGCAGGACGGTACTTATCCTCTGCCCGAAGCGCAGATGGACCGTTTTATGTTCAAGCTGCTTGTTCCGGATCCTTCTTTGGACGAACTCATGCAAATCGTCGACATGACGCAAAAGACCATGGCGGAAGTAGCCGAGTGCGTCTGCAACAAAGAGCAGCTGCTTAAAATGCGCGAGACGGCCAACCTCATTCCCGTCGCGTCGGACGTTTTGAAGTATGCCATGACCATGACGGCGGCTACCCATCCGGACGGAGAATGTGCGACGGAAGCCGCAAAGAAGTACATCCGCGTCGGCGCCAGCCCCCGTGCAGGTCAGGCTCTCATTTCCGCAGCCAAAGTGCTTGCGCTCATCAAAGGCAGATTTAACGTGGCTTATTCGGATATCAACGAGTTGGCTTATCCTGTTTTGCGTCACAGAATTAAACTTAATTTTGAGGCAATCGCGGATCGCGTTACCGCCGATCAGGTTATCAAGATGATTGTGGACGAAGTCAGCAAAACTTATAAGACTTCCAAATAATCTACTACAAAAAACAACGGAGTTGATATGAAAGGTTCTTATCTGAACGACGGTTTTTTCAGCCGTCTCGAAACAATGACACTAAACTTAAATACGAGCCTTTCGGGTTATTTCGGCGGAAAACATTTGGTCAACACATACGGCCAGACAGTAGAATTTGCAGATTTCAGAGAATATCAGTTGGGCGACGATATCCGACGCATAGACTGGAATCTATTCAGCCGTTTTGAAAAGTATTTTCTAAAGCTGTTCACTGACGAAAGACAAATGCAGGTTCAGATTTTCTTGGACTGTTCGGCGTCCATGGGCAAAGACAATGTCCAAAAGGGCGCATACGCGGTGGCAACCGCTGCCGCATTAGGTTTTTTGGCAGTCCACAACATGGATAAATTGTCTTTTCAGATTATGCAAGGCTCAAAAGCCGAAAACCCGTTTGGCAATATAGTCGGCAAAACAGCGTTTTTCCGAGCCGTAGGCGAATTGGAGAATATTCAGTTCGGCGGCGAAGTGGATATCGACGCGTGCGTTACCGGCTGTCCCGATACGGGTACGAGCAACGGTTTGACGGTCATTATTTCCGATTTTCTCACCGATGACAATTGGAAAAAGGCCGTAAACTACTTGTGCTATAAACGCAGGCAGGTCATGCTGGTGCAAATACTGTCTCCCGATGAAGTGGACCCCTCTTACGACGGCCGCGTCAATCTCATCGATTCGGAGTCAGTGGATATGTCCGACCCGAAAAACATGAAGATCCGTATTACGCGTTCGATGCAAAAAGCTTATTTCGAGGCGTTGGCGGCTTTCCGTGAGGATATCGGCAATTATTGTAAAAAAAGGAATGTAGATTATATATCGGTAAGTTCGGATAAGCCCATCGAAAAGGTATTGTTCGGCGAATTATTACAGGCGGGTATTATGTCATGAGATTCTTAACACCATTAGGGTTGTTGGGTTTACTGGGAATACTCGTCCTTATTATAATTTATATATTAAGACCCAACTACCAGCAAAAATTCGTTTCCAGTACATATATCTGGAAGCTCAGCTTAAAGTACAGAAAAAAACGTATCCCCACCAGCAAGCTAAGAGATTTACTGCTGATTCTTTGTCAGGTGCTTATTCTGGCAGGTTCGGCGGCGGCTTTGGCAACTCCCGTACAGGTGTTGCGCGAACAGCCCACGGACAACGAAGTAATCGCCATTATCGACGCGTCGGCCAGTATGCGCGCGCAGTACAACGGCGAAATGCGTTTTGAAAGAGCGTGCAACAGAGTGCTCAGTCTTGCGGATACGGTTTTCGGCAACGACGGAACAATGTCGGTTATCGTCGCGAATGACGACCCGGTATATCTCATTCGTGAAGCCGACCGCAGTGCGTCCGCGCAGTTAAACGAAGATATAAACGATCTTCTCATTAGCGACATGTGCACTTACGGCAGCGCCAACGTGGAAGAGGCTTTTTCGCTTTGCGAAGATGTCGTGGCGGCAAATCCCGCTACCAAAATCTATTTTTATACGGATACGACGTACACGTATGTGCCCAACAACGTGGAAGTGGTAAATGTATCGGACAGTAACGAGATAAACGCGTCTATTCTGGACGCTTCGGCTACGTTTGAGTCGGGTTATTACAGAGTTACCGCACACATAGCGCTTTTCGGCGCGAACGGAACAGTCCGGCTCAAAATGAACGTCAACGGCGCCAACGCCGTCGATATTAACGACCCCGGCGATTCGAGAGAGTTTTCGATAGACGTCGAATGTTATGACGATCAGGTGCAGACGGTCGTGTTCTGTGTGGAACGCAACGACGAGGATCTGTCGGAAGAAGAAAAGGAAAATACAACCTATTATATCTTCAACGACGCCGAAAGATTTTACTCCTATCAGTCCATTTTGCTCAGCTTTGACTACCTGGGCGATTTTGAGGACTGCTTTATGGACGATGACACTTTCTCCATTTACGGCGGGCAGAAGGAAGTAATAAATATCAAGTATTCTTCCTCGCTCAAAAACCCGTTCGTAACTTCGGCGCTGCTTTCATTGCAGAACTACTATTCCAACAACTGGGAGATACATATCTCTGACAGCCTGGACACGCCGAACGAGGGCTTCGATATCTATATTTTCGAACATGAGATGCCCCAGACTTTGCCGCGCGACGGAGTGGTGTTCCTGTTTGACCCGCTGTCTTCCCCGTCGGGATCGGGACTTACGCTAAGAAACATAGTCGACCTGGGCGGCACGGAAGGAGCTATGCCGCTGGAAGAAGTGACAAACGACGACAGTCCGCGCAGTCCCGTGCTCAACAACATAAATCTTACGGATATACTCGTCACCCGTTATACGCGGTTGGACGACGACGGAACATACGAAACGCTCGCAAGCTGCGACGGCGATCCGGTTTTGCTTGTCCGCAACGACGACGAGGCCAAAATCGCGGTAATGGCATTCAGCTTGCACTATACCAACCTGCCCCTTAAGGCGGCTTTCCCGCGGCTTATGAGCAACTTATTCTCGTATTTCATGCCCTCGACGATAGACAGCAACTACTATGAAGTGGGCTCGACTATAGAGTTTAATTCGAGAGGCAGCAGCCTTAAGGTTACTTCGGAAAGCGGCAGCGGCGTCAACGAAGACATAATGTCTTTCCCCTCCAGCCTTTCGATAGACCTTCCCGGCACATACCGTATAGAACAAATGGGCGTTTTTGACAAAGACGCGCCCGATATACAGTTTTATGTAAAAATTCCTGCAGCGGAAAGCAATACGAGAGCCGTGCTCGACGCGTTGCCCGATCCGTTTGTTTCGGAAAATCAATACGATTATTTCAACGATCTGCTCATCTATTTGGCAGCCGCGATAGTAGCGTTCCTGTTCCTCGAATGGATTTTGCAGCTGCGTGACAACATGTAAGGAGGGTAAGTAGTTATGACAAATTGTTATATGAGTTTTACTTATCCGTGGCTGTTACTATTATTGATACCGGCTTTTGCGCTTGCGCTTATACCGTATTTCAGACTTTCCAAAAGATACAGAAGAAACCGTAACCGCATAACCTCGATTGTTCTTTATTGCACAATTATGACGTTGGCGATTACGCTGCTTGCCGGACTTACGTTCCGTTATCAGGTGCCGAACAGCGAAAACGAAATTATTTTGCTGGTCGACTATTCCGAAACCGAAGAGCAGGCCGCGGACAACCGCGACGACTTTGTCGGAACAGTGCTGGACTATTGCCGCAACAACAACTTCCGCGTGGGAATTGTGACGTTCGGTTTGGATCAGAAGTACGTTGCGCCCTTCAACGACGACGTGGACGAGGTGTACGATCAGTATCTCAGCGCCGAAGCGCCGGACGTTTCGGCAACGGATATAGCGTCGGCACTGGAATATGCAAAAGACTTGTTCACATACCGCGAAACGTCTAAGATAGTGCTCGTCACCGACGGTAAAGAGACCGATCGCCGAGCCACGGACGTCGTAAGAGCGATAGAGGCGCAGGGCACCCGCGTCGACGTCGCGCTCATCCCGTCCGAATACGATAACGACGACGTGCAGATTCTCGACGTAACGCTGCCCGATTATCATGTATCGCTCAACGAACAGTTCAACATTGAAGTCACAGTGTACAGCAACAGTCAGTACGACAACACGACCATACAATTGTTCGACAACGACGTATTGGTGCAGTCGGCGACGCTGGACGGCCAGGTCATTGTCCCGGGCGAACAGCAGTTTACTATGACGCATTCGTTTGCAACGGGCGATTTGCACTCGCTTAAAGTTGTCGTCGACCCCAACAGGTCCGATTTGCTGGACGTAAACAACGAATATGTCACCCACTACAATATGGAGATTTTCAATAAACTTCTCATATTGGAAAGCACCGGGGGACAGTCTCAGCCGCTAAGCGACCTTATAAACAACGAAAACGAATACGAAATCACCGTTTTGGATGTTTACAACGACACATTGCCCGCGACGGTAAACGAGCTGAGAGAATACGATCAGATTATACTAAACAATATTTCCAATGCGGATCTTACCGACCTGTCCGAAAATCCCAACCTCCCCAAAGAGGAAAGGAACGGGGTGGAAGTGTCCGTAATGGTGGAAAATCTCAACGAATATGTTGAAGATCACGGCGGCGCGCTGTTTACCGTCGGCGGTTCCAACACGGACGGCACCGCGCACGCTTACAATGTGGCGGATATGCAGGGAACGCTGTATCAGCAGATGCTGCCCGTCCTTGCCACAAACTATGTTCCCCCCATCGGCCTCATGGTTATAATCGACCGCTCGGGATCCATGGGCGGCGAAAAGCTCGAAGCCGCACGTACGGGAGCCGCGTCCTGTCTTGACGCGCTGGCGGAACTCGGCGATGAGCATTATTTCGGTCTGATGACGCTGGACAGCGGCGGAGCGGAAGCCGTGGTGCTTGACCCCACCCCTGTCACGCGCAAAGAGCAGATTCAGGACGCTATCAGCAGCATAGACACTACCGGCGGCGGCACGGTGTTCCCCGGTGCAATAAGAAGAGCGGCCCAGACGCTTAGCCTTCTGGAATCGGTGGATAAACGCCACATAATCGTAGTTACCGACGGACAGGTGTCGGATGACCAGGTTCCTGTCATATGCGATATGGTAAGCGGTTATCATGAGAGCATCAATCTTACTATATCCATCGTTGCCATAACGGTAGGTAGCAGCGGAAATACTGGCGCCATGGCCAATATGCAGGCGGTGGTTGACGCAGGTAAAAACGAAGACGGAACGGGCGGCGGAGAGCTGCACGTCATCACCGACCTTAAAGATTTCGTGCGCGAAATGCGAGAAGATATCGACTCCGGTCACATCATCGAAGTAAACCAAAAGCCGTTTACCCCCACGATAAAGAACCTTATGTCGCCTATCTTTATAGGTATCGAACGCGGCGAAGGATCGGCAAATACGCATATGACTGTGGAAGTGGGCGGTTTTTACGGAACAAAGCGCAGAGCCGATGCCGAATTGCTGCTTGCCGGCGAATACGATGTTCCGCTGTACGCTCAGTGGGAATACGGCTACGGCAAAGTAGGCAGCTTTATGTGCGATTTGCAAAATTCCGACTGGTCGTCGCAGTTTATGGCGGACGCAAACGGAAGACGGCTCATCAAAAACATTATCAACAACCTTATGCCGGTCGAAAACATTAAGTCGACGCTATTGGATATGCGCCTGAGGGAAGACAACATTACCAACAGTCTTACCGTTACGGCGGATTTACAGCAAGGCCAGCGGGTTACGGGCGAAATCGTCAACGTCGAAACTCAGCAATCGGTGAGTCTCAACTCGTTGTCGGGCAGCCCCGCCGATTCGGACGTGTATATTATGACGGCGCTCAACGCCGATAACAATTACACAAGATGTTACTTCGGCGTAAAAACGCCCGGCGTGTACGCGATAACGGCGCGCATTGTGGACGAAAACGGCAATGTTGTGGAGAACAGCGAAAAAACCATCTACAAATCGTTTGCCTATTCGCAAGAATACAACCTCGAACAGGATACGCAGGAAGAAATAGCCGCAAACATGCAAAACGTCGCTCAGTACGGCGGCGGCAGCTTTATCGAAGACCTTAACGATCCTTATGAGGTAATTGAAAACTTTAAAATTGTCTTTGACAGAGAATTCGATCCCAAATATTTGTTCCTGATACTCATTATCGTGCTGTTCCTTTTGGAAATTGCCGTTCGCAAGTTCAAATTCAAATGGCCGCACGAACTTATTCGCGAATACAGGGAGAAGAAAAACAACAAACAGTAAATTGCTTTAACCTTGCTGAAAACATTAAATAGACGGTTTTCAAAGGAGATTACATGAAAAAGTTCAGGCGAATCTTAATATTGTGTTTGGTCTTGTGCGTCGCATTGGGACTTTTGTCGGGCTGCGGCGGCCAGCTGAGCGCGCCTAAAAATTTATCTGTGGATATAGACAACGTGCTCACCTGGGACACCGTTGATATGGCATCCAACTACGAAGTGGAGATAACCGCGCGTGACAACGAGCCGCTTATCGTTCTGTCGGACGGAGCAGCAGTGGACACATATGTCACGACTTCCCGCCGCGCGACGTTGGATCTGTCCAACAGCTCGCGCTTTCGGCTGGAAGAAGGCGATTATTACATACGCATAAAAGCCGTCGCACGCACGCAGAACACTTCCGATTCGGAATGGTCGGATCAATATGAATTCCACAAAGATTACGAAACGGGCTGCACATATGTTTTGATCAACAACGGCACCGAATATCAGGTGGACAGGGCGGGCCGCGCACAGGGCAACATCGTAATAGAAGATTATTACAGGGGCAAGCCGGTCACCGCCATTGCCGACAGCGCTTTCCGAGGCGTTTCGCGCGTGACGGGAATAGTGCTGGGCAGCAATATCCGCACTATAGGCGCCAACGCCTTTAATTCCTGCGTAAATCTGACAAGCGTTACGCTGTCGGAGGGGTTGCAGAGCATCGGCGACAGCGCATTCAAGGCATGCACGGCGCTTACGGAAATAGAAATACCCTCCACGGTCGAGCACATCGGCGACAGTGCTTTTCTTCGCTGCCGCGGACTTACGGACCTTACGATAAACGAAGGCGTCAAGGAGATAGGCCCGTACGCCTTTTCCGATTGCCGCCAGCTTACCGAGATCACCATTCCCGATTCGGTGGAAACCATGGGCGATCACGCGTTCTATTCCAATCCGGCTTTAGTTACCGTCAATATAGGCAGCGGAATTACGACAATAAACGAAAACGCCTTTTCCGGCTGCTCGGCGCTTACAACCATAATTTTTGCGGAAGGCTCGGCGCTTAAAACGGTCATGAACAACGCTTTCAGCAACTGTACGGCTCTTGAAAGCGTCACGCTTCCCGAAGGAACGGAAGATTTGGGCGATTATTGTTTTTCGGGCTGCACGCTGCTAAAAGAAATTGACTTGCCGCAGTCGCTTACGCATATGGGCACCGATATTATACGCGATACGGCATTCATGCCCGACGCCAACGGCGTTTATTTTGTCGACGATTGGATAGCCAAAACCACCGTTGATGCAAAGGCGACGATGATTTATCTCGATTCCGAGATCATTCCGGAAGGAGTGCGCGGCATTGCGGATTTCGCGTTTTACGGGTCTCCGACGCTGCAGAGCGTAGCGCTGCCCGCAAACGTCAAAATAGTGGGCAAACAGGCGTTTGTAAACTGTCAGGCCATGATGACGCTCAATACTACCGGCGTCGAATTTATAGACTACGGGGCGTTTGCCCATTGCATTAACCTTACGACGCTGCGTCTGGGCGAAGGGCTGCGCGATATAGGCAGCTATGCGTTTTACGGATGTTCGTCGCTTAACAACAACAGATTAAACCCGACGTCCACCATACCCGCGTCCGTCAGACACATAGGCTCGATGGCGTTCCATGAGACGGCTATGGCGCAAAACGCGGTGGAAGGCGTAATTTATGCCGGAAACTGGGCGGTGGGCTGCGTAGATTATCCCGTAATTGAAAACAATATGCTGGTTGCGGGCAGCGTCAATCCGACGGTCAGTTTGTACGTCGAAGACGAACCGGTTGTGGGCATTGCCGACTATGCTTTTGTTTATCAGATGCTTATAAATCAGGTCAATGGACTCGAAAACGTAATGTATATGGGAAAAGGCGCTTTTTACGCCTGCCAGTCGCTGTCGCAGTTGACGCTTAGTAACGATCTGCTCGCCATTCCGGACTACGCGTTCTCGCACTGCTCAAGCTTGTTCCGTATCAATCTGTCGACGCGTTTGCAGAGCATCGGAAAATCGGCGTTTTACCTTTGCGATAGTCTAAACTCCATAGCCATTCCCGATAACGTCACCGAAATCGGCATCAACGCTTTTAACAGCTGCACCGGTTTGATGAGTGTCGAATTGGGCAGCGGTATAACGGAAATTCCGGACTATATGTTCTTCGGATGCACTTATCTTAACAACGTGGTCATTCCCGACAGCGTCACAAGAATAGGCGTAAAAGCTTTTGGTCAAAACGGCACCTTAAATAACGTTACTATCGGCAATTCGGTCACCGATATAGACTATGCGGCTTTCTATAAGTCGGGCATCAGGAATCTTGTTCTGCCCGACAGCGTAACAAACATCGGCAATCACGCTTTTTATAAAAATTTGCTGCTGACAGACGTGCAGCTGAGCAGCGGAGTGGAGAATATAGGCGACTATGCTTTCTACGGCTCGTTATCGCTTCAAAAAATCTCTTTGCCCGCCGCTGTAAAGTCGGTAGGTCAGTATGCTTTCGCAAACAGCAGCGTTAATTCGGTTTTGCTGCCTTCCGATATCGAAAACATTGGCGCAAACGCCTTTTATTCGACGCCCGGCCTTACGGTTTATACCGACGCCGAAAGCGACGCGGAGGGGTGGAACGCAATGTGGAATTCTTCCGGCAGGCCGGTAGTATACGGCTGTGAATTTGCGTATGACGGAGAGCTTTCGTATGTCAGCTCGCTTACCGTGACGGAAAACACCTTTAAGAACATTCACGTCGTTCAGATAATCACCGACGATGAAGGAAATCAGACGGATACCGTTTACGACGCGGTTGCAAACATTACAGCGCCTTACCGCCAAGGTTATACTTTCGTCGGATGGGCGACTTCCGCAGGCGCCACACAGGCGGAATATACCGCAGGTTCGGTGATAAACGCTCCCGTCGGTACGACGTTGTACGCCGTATGGCAGGAAGGCGAGCCTCAGCCCGATGAGCCTCAGCCCGATGACACCGAAGTGCCGGACGTTTCCGTCTCGCCCGATGAAAATTTGGGTGAAGCTACCGCCGATCCGGCAGCTGACGAATTGGTCGTCATTATTGACGTTATGCGCCCGGCCGCAGCGCCCGAAAAGCACTAAACAGCATTGGTATAAATTCGTTTTACTTTCAGCATCATAAGTATGAAAAAGTATATACGCAATTTATAATATAAAAGCATTTATTTTTGCAATAAACTTTCTACAGGAGAATATTATGAACAAATTCAAGAAATTTCTTTTGTTCGCTTTGTCCGTAATAATGGCAGCCGCTGTTTTCGCGGCGTGCGGCGACAAGACGACCAAGTATGATCTTTCGTTTGTTACCAACGGCGGCGACGCTATTGCCAGCGTGTCCGTCGAGGAAGGGGCGGACTATACGCTGCCCACTCCGACGCGCGAGGGTTACGAGTTTGACGGATGGTATCTCAACGCCGAATTTACCGGCGAAAAAGTTACCTCGATTACCGTTACTCAAGACAGCTCCGTTTACGCAAAATGGATAAGAATAGGTACTGTCACGCTCAATACCGACGGCGGCACGCTTTCGACCGCCACCGTTACGGTAAAGGCCGGCGACAGCATCTATGAAGCGGTAAAAGATCTGGTGCCGCAAAAGGCAGGGCTGACTTTCGGCGCTTGGTTTGACGGCAACACCGAGATCACCGAATCTTCCGTAATGGGAGACAGCGACATAACTCTTACCGCAAGATACAAAGTAGAATACACGGTGGAAGTTTATCTGCAAAACGTAGAGCAGACAGACTACGTTAAGTCGGAAGACACCTTTACCGGCAGCGATTACGTCGGAGCCGAATATCAGCCCAACGTGACCATGCCCGGCTTTACGGAAGTAAATAATGACAACGCCCACACAAGCGGCACGCTGTCCGAAGACGCTTCGGCCAATGTCTTCAGTCATTATTTTGACCGCAACGTCATAACACTTACCTTCAATCCCAATTATCCCAACGGACAGGAAGGCGGCACGGTAGTACTCGAAGACGTCGTATACGGAGCGCCTATAGACGTTCCCGCCGACTTCGAGATGACGGGCTACTGCCTTGTGGGCTGGTCTACCACTCAGGACGGCGAGGCGGTTTATACCTCCAACTATATTTTTGACCACTTGTACAACAAACAGGAAGGCGAAACCGCTCCCGGCAGTGCGGCCGATTTCGTCGAATCCGCCACTTTGTACGGCGTATGGGAAAGAGGGTACGCCGATATGTTCGGCGGCGGAGATTATCTGTACATCGTCGGCAACGATATTTATATCAACAGAAGCGGAATTTTCTTCCGCGGCGAATACAACGCCGATAACGCAACGTTTATTTTTATCGGCGAAGACAACCGCACCCGCGTAACGGGAAAAATCAACGACGACAGGACGTTCGTATATGCCGACAGCAGCCGCGCCAATACTTCGGCTACTCTGTTTGTAGCAGGTCAGGGCCTGGACAACAGCACGAATATTTATTTTGACGAATACAACGGCCTTACATACCGCGTCAGCCAGGAAGATGGTCCCGCCCGTATTTCCGAAGGCTATTATACGATAGAAGACAATCTCTACACGGTAATATTCGACGAAGGCGACTTTGCCGGACAGATGTTCACGTTTATGCTGGGCACGGTCAGCACCAACAGCGGCACGGTTCCCGCCTTCCAGATTAGAAACGAAGAGGAGATCAACATGGGCCTTCTCAACCGCGCGCTTATCGACGACGGTACCGTCAGCGAGGAGGGCTCACTTATCACCTTCAACGACAGCTATTACAGCATTACGCTTGACGGACTGGGCATCGCGACATACCGCGTTGACACCGAGACGACCAACTATTATTATACCTACGACCCCGAGACCATGCTGCTCACGTTAAGAACGGCATCTATGCAACTTGCGGGCATCATGAAGGTATCGACCTACAACGGCAGATACATCTATATGCCCTATGACGAGAATAGCGATCTCGACATAACCGTGGGCAACACGCAGCTCACTTTGGACGGAGCGTATATCGCCACCTACAACGACGGTACGACCACGATCAACGGCTACTTCGTAATGGAAGAATCTGTGTTCGGCAGTCTTGCCACGGTTTACTCCGGCGACACGGTGTATAAGTTCATCATCACCAGCTCGACCATTGAAGTTCCTTCGGAAGAAGAAGACGGCGGCACCACTACCGTCACGACCTACAGCTTCGAACGCAAGCCCGCCGGCTACGACGAGTATTATTACAGCGCAGCCGACGCCATCTACAGACTGCCTTTAATCATCATGGACGACACGGCAGCGGGCAGAGCGTCGATGTACGGCTGGACGACAAACAGCGAATATGTCAAGCTTTCCACCGGCCGCTATGTATTAAATCAGAATCAGTATACCTATACAGCCGATCAATTCTTCGCTCCCGATAATCTGGTAATAGAAGAAAATCGCGACGAAGACGGCAATGTTTCGTACATTTACTATCAGGTAAACCAGGAGACGGGTGAACGCACCGTTTGGATGAGACCGCTGCTGGACATCATCAATGTTCAGACCGCCGTGTTCTCGCTGGATACCGTAAATACCAACTACAATGTCAGCTACTGGTATTCGTACACTCCCGAAGACGGCGACATGGTTATCTGCACCGAAAGATACACGACGCCCGGAAGCCAAGATACGCTTACGCTCATCGGCGGCTTTGCTCAGTATGTATCCGACGGCAATGTTGTCATAGGAGCATTCTCTCCGCAGAAAAACTACTATATACTCGCATCGGGTGACAGCAGATATTATTTCGAGCTGGACAGCGAAAACAGATTGTTTACCGCTTTGGATTACGCGCCCGTTTCGGCGACGAAGATTTTGGCCACGGGCAACGCCGATTCCGACATCAAGATCGAACTGGACGGAAAGGGCGGAGCTGTTTACAGCGTTACCACCGTCGGTGAAGACGGTGAGAAAAATACCGTCACCTATACCGGCACGGTGTCCGAATCGGGCAGCAATACGGCTTTCGATACTCCCATCATGAGATTCAGAGAGTCGAGAGCGGACGGACTGACGTTTGACTTCATTTTGGTCGCCAACGGCAGCTCCATGTATTTCTCCGTCATGGACGAACAATATATGGGCACATTCACCGCCGACGGCACCACGCTTGTTTTGGACGGATTCTTCTTCCGTGCAAGCTACACCGACGCTCAGGGCAATGAAGAAACGGGAATATATTATATCATCGAGGACGGCGGCGTTTGCCTGTACACCGACACGGGATATAAATATTTCGACTTAAAAGACGACAATACGTTTACAAAACGCGGCGATGAATACGGTTCGTATCTGGTACTCAACAATCAGACAAACGGCGGCATGGCGGTTACGTTCGACGGATACGGCAAGCTGGAGATTCGCGTTACCGCGATGAACGACGAAGGCGAATACGAGACTAATGTCATAGCCAGCGACGTGGAATATGTAATGGATGGCGATACATGCACGTTTACATATAATACGCAGTACGGTGAAGTGACGCTTACCGGCCGGATGGGTACTTACATCGTTAACTCTACGGCGTACAAGGCGTTCTACGTTTTTAATGAAGAGACGCAGACGACGCTTGTCGATACCAGCGACTGGTCGGTGCTGTCTCTTGACGGATACGGCAATGCCGTTAAATACGCGCAGAACGGAGCTACCGAAACCGGCAGCTACATGCTCATCACGGACGATATGCTGTATTACGTCAACAATGCCTCTACCGACGCAAGCATTTATCTGTACGATCTCGACAACGGCACCGTCACGCCCGCGAAGTTCACCGCTTTCGGATATTATACAAGCGATCTCGAATCGCTGCTGTTTACAAAATACGGCTTTGCCATCTTCAACGGCACGACGCGTTATTACTACAATGTGGTGGACGGCGTATGCTACTTGTATCATCAGGAATTCGACGAACAAGGTCTTATTCCGCAGGAAACCAATAAGTACGGCTTTATAGAAGAAGTGTTCGGTGAATTTACCGACGTAAAAGAATGGGAAGACAAGGTGTATTATAGGGACGAAGGCGTGGCTCTTAGCTTTACCCGCGATCCCGAAACCGCCGACAACTACAAGATCCCGCTCAACAACGGCACCGAAGTGGAGTATGTGCCCATAGGCAACATTACGTTTACTCCTTCCGGCAGCGACGAATTTACCGTAATCGGTCAGGTTCAGTTGGGCGACTCGTATTACAGCGCGTACATCTGCCGTGAAGTGACGGAAGACGGCGTGGAAATGTATATACGTATTCCGCTGACGGTGGGCTATTATCGCCTGGATATCACGGTATCGTACAGCGGCGGCGGCAAGGTCAACAATTACGAGATCACCTCTATGCGCCGTATAATTTCGCTGCCTTCTTACAACTATCTGTCCGTATATTACTACATCGCAATGTTCTACGGACAAGAGTTTGCCAACACCATTCCCAATACGTACGGCAATATTCAGCTTATCTACAACTATGATGTTGAAGGTCAGCAGACCGACAGCTATATGACGGGAACATTCGGCGAAGATTCGGGCTTCTATGACATAAACGGCAACATAATGTCCTTCGACAAAGCGGAATTTGCCGAAGAAGGCAACGGTTATGTCGCCGACTTTACGGCCGCCAACGCCGAAGACGAGACGCCGGATACTTATACTTACCGTTTGCACATCGGCGTGCAGTACATTCAGCAGCTGGGAACGTTCGGCTATGTCGTATCGGGGCTGACGAGAGTTCAGACCTTTGAAGCCAACGACGGATATACTGTCGAAGTTGAACGTCTCATCACCAGCGACACCGGCACTCAGCCCGGGTATGTCTACAGTCTTAAGCTTACCAAAGACGGCGAGCCCATTGAATACGACATCAGAATGCTTTCGGACGGCAGCTGGCACTGCATCGTAAGAACCACCGACGACAACGACAAGATCACCTCGACCACCTACTACAAAGTGGTGCTCACCGAGATGACGATCGCGCCCATCGAGCCGGACGAAGAAGGCGGCGAGGCGCTGGAAATTGTTGCTCCTTACGAATCGGCAAGCGTTGTCGTGATGCCCATGGAGACGGTCTATGCCGACAACGGAACGGACTACGTCGACATCAACGAAGACGGCGAGATCATGCTCATGACAGTGGGCAACAGTATCTATGTGGCAACTGAGAGCCTCTACGACGAACAGAGCAATACCTATACAGTAACAGCAAGCAGCGGCGACAGATTCTCGGTTGTCGTCAGCGAAAACGAAGGCGTCAAGACTGTCGTAATCACCAAAATACAGGAAGACGAACAGGCTTCGCAACAGTAAAAAACACAAATTGCTCCGATAAATACTTCGGAAAAAACCCCGGACAAAAGCAGCGCCGGGGTTTTTCTTTTTTAAAATCTCAGCGCGAAAAAAAACCAAGAAAAGTAAGTTTTTCGGTGCGCCGCCCGGATTGCGCGCCGCCATAAAATGAGTCGCCCGGGAAAAAGATAATTTTTGACGTTAAATAAAAAAACCATGCAGATAGAAACCGAATATTAGTCAAAAATAAAAGATTTACTTATCGTTGGTGATAGGTCTTACGGCAAAAAATCTGTGCGGTTTTATGTACTTTTAAGACGAGTGAGGCAGCGCCGTCAAAATTTGTCGGGAAGTGTATTCTTTTTCTTGACAAACGCGGAAAAATGTTTTACAATATAAGTACGATTTTTAAGTCGATACAGAGATATCGGCAAGATTGAACTGCCTACGCTAAGGGACTGGTCTAAATGCAACAAGGTTTATCGTCTTGCCGTTATGGCAAGTTTTTTTTGCAAGGAGTGTGGCAAATGTTTGACTGCCGTCAGCGTAAAAGACAACAGGAAGAAATATTCGATCAGCTGCGTTGCGGCGTTGATAGTCCCGTTGTTTTAAATGACGATATTATTGTTTTTCCCGGTTTTTGTGACGTTCACGTTCATTTGAGAGAACCGGGATTTTTTTATAAAGAGAGCATAAAGTCGGGTACGACCGCGGCGGCGGCGGGCGGATATACGCAGGTGTGCTGTATGCCCAACGTTTCGCCGGTGCCCGACAGTCTGCAAAATTTGCAGGTCATGCTGGACATTATAAAGCGCGACGCATTGATAAACGTGTCGCCGTACGGCGCAATAACCCGGGGCGAACAGGGCCTGGAGCTGTCGGATATGCGGCAGTTGGCGCCTTACGTCTGCGCGTTTTCCGATGACGGTAAGGGCGTACAGAGCGAAGAAGTGATGACGGCGGCGATGGAAAAGGCGCGCAGTCTCGATAAAGTTATCGCCGCGCACTGCGAGGACAACGCGCTGCTTTGCGGCGGGTACATTCACGACGGAGAGTATGCCCGCTCGCACGGTCACAAGAGCATCTCGTCTAAAAGCGAATACGCCCAGATAGAGCGCGACTTAAAGCTGTGCCGCGCTACGGGCGCAAAGTACCACGTCTGCCACATTTCCGCGAAGGAGAGCGTCAGCCTTATACGACAGGCCAAGCGCGAAGGAGTGGACGTGACATGCGAAACCGCTCCCCACTATCTGCTGCTTTCCGACCGGGATATAAAGGAGGACGGACGCTTTAAGATGAATCCGCCGCTGCGCTCAAAAAGCGATCGCGACGCCCTTATAGAGGGGCTGCTGGACGGAACGATAGACATGATAGCCACCGATCACGCGCCCCATTCGGCGGAAGAAAAAAGCCGCGGTCTAAAGGACAGCGCCTTTGGCGTAACGGGGCTGGAATGTGCCTTCCCGGTGCTGTACACGTTTTTAGTGCGCACCGGCGTCATTACGGCGGAAAAACTGTGCGATCTCATGTGTTTTAATCCGCTGAGACGATTCGGATTGCCGCGCAGCACCGGCGATTTTACGGCTTTTTATGTGGGAGAACCCTACACAATAAACGCGGAAAAGTTTTATTCCAAGGGAAAGAGCACTCCGTTTGACGGAGTGACGGTATACGGAAAGTGCCTCTTTACGGCGCTCGGAGGAAAGATAGTATGGCAAGAGAATTCGACAGAAAGCTTATAATGGAAGACGGCAGCGAATACCCCGGTTACGGTTTCGGAGCGGAGGGCGAACGCGTTTTGGAAGTGGTTTTCAACACGTCCATGGTGGGATATCAGGAAATTGTTTCGGACCCGTCGTACACCTATCAGGCGGTGGTCATGACCTATCCGCTTATAGGCAATTACGGTGTCAATTTCGGCGACAACGAGACTTTTACGCCGTCGCTGGGCGCGTTGGTGGTGGGTGAATGCTGCCCTCAGCCGTCCAACTTCCGCTGCGAAGACAATTTGTCGTGCTGGCTTAAAAAGTGTGGCATCCCGGCGATAGAGGGCGTGGATACGCGAAAACTTGCGCGCAGCATACGCGACTACGGCAGCCGCATGGGCATAATAACCGCCTACGACGTAAGCGCCGAAGAAGGCGTGAAAAGGATACAAGCCTTTACCCCCAAAAAAGACGCCGTAAAAACCGTTTCGTGCAAAAAAGCGTGGCAGTTCCCCTGCAGTAGTCCCGAATTTAAGGTGGCGGCAATAGACTGCGGCATAAAGCATAATATTCTGCGTTCGCTGTCGTCGCGCGGCTGTGCCGTAACGGTTTTCCCCTACGATACGCCGGCAAGCGAAATATTAAAAATGTCGCCCGACGGAGTGTTTCTGTCCAACGGGCCGGGCGATCCCCAGGACGTCGTGCCCGTCATAGAGCTGATAAAAGCGATAAAGGGCAAAGTTCCGATGTTCGGAATATGCCTTGGGCACCAACTGACGGCGCTTGCCTACGGAGCCGAGACGTACAAGCTCAAATTCGGACATCGCGGCGGCAACCACCCCGTCAAAAATCTGCTGACGGGCAAGGTCGAGATAACTTCGCAAAACCACAGCTTTGCCGTCGACGCCCAATCGGTAAAGGGAACAAAACTGCAAATAACGCATATAAACCTGCTTGACAATACTGTAGAAGGGCTTAAATGCGACGAAGATAAGGTTTTTACCGTGCAATACCACCCCGAAAGCGCACCGGGACCGGAAGACAGCGGATATTTGTTTGACCAATTTACGGCACTCATGAGGAAATAATTATGGCAAAGAGAACCGATATTAAAAAAATAATGGTGATAGGCAGCGGCCCGATAGTAATAGGACAGGCGGCCGAGTTCGATTATGCGGGCACGCAGGCGTGTCTCGCCCTTAAAGAGGAGGGCTACAACGTCGTACTGTGCAATTCCAATCCCGCGACGATAATGACCGACACGTCGATAGCCGACAAGGTATATATGGAGCCGCTTACACTCGAATATACGGCAAAAATAATACGCTATGAACGGCCCGACGCCATTATCCCCGGACTGGGCGGCCAGACGGGTCTTAATCTTGCGTTGCAGCTGGAAAAAAAGGGCGTGCTGCGCGAATGTCGCGTCGAATTGCTCGGCACAAGCAGCGCCAGCATCGAAAAGGCCGAAGACCGCGAGTTATTTAAAAAGCTGTGCGAAGAAATAGGCGAGCCGGTGTGCCCTTCAAAAATAGCCAAAACAATGGAAGAAGGTCTGGCGGCGGCAAAGGAGATAGGCTATCCCGTCGTACTGCGGCCGGCCTTTACGCTGGGCGGAACGGGCGGCGGTTTTGCCGATGACGAAGAGGACTTTAAGGAAATAATGAAAAACGCGCTGGAAATGTCACCGGTGCACGAAGTACTGATAGAAAAGAGCGTAAAGGGCTTTAAGGAAATCGAATACGAGGTCATGCGCGACGCAAACGACACGGCTATAGTCGTGTGTAACATGGAAAACGTCGACCCCGTAGGCGTTCATACGGGCGATTCGATTGTCGTGTGCCCCAGCCAGACGCTTGCCAATAAGGAATATCAGATGCTGCGTAACAGCGCCCTTAAAATCATCCGCGCGTTAAAAATAGAGGGCGGATGCAACGTTCAGTTTGCGCTTGACCCCCATTCTTTCCGGTACTATGTGATAGAGGTCAATCCGCGTGTGTCGCGTTCGTCGGCGCTGGCGAGCAAGGCGAGCGGCTTTCCCATTGCGAGGGTATCGGCAAAAATCGCCGTGGGCATGAGTCTTGACGAAATCAAGCTTGCCAACACGCCCGCGAGCTTCGAACCGGCGCTTGACTATGTCGTCACCAAAATGCCGCGCTTTCCGTTTGACAAGTTCACCCTTGCCAGCAACAGTCTGTCCACTCAGATGAAAGCCACCGGAGAGGTAATGAGCGTGGGCAGGAATTTTGAAGAAAGCCTGCTTAAAGCCGTGCGTTCGCTGGAAATAGGCGCCCACCACCTGTTTTTGAAAAAGGCCGAAAACATGACCACGGCAGACATTTGGGAGTACATCGGCAAAGGCGCGACCGACGACCGTATATTCATGATAGCCGAACTTCTGCGCCGCGGCGAAAGCATGGAAAAAATTGCTGATATAACGCAGATCGACAGATTTTTCCTGCACAAAATCAGCCATATCGTGGAGATAGAGCGGCAGCTTACAGACAGCGTTATGGACGCGGACTGCCTGCGCGAAGCCAAAAAGTACGGTTTTTCGGACAAAGCGGTGGCGCGGCTGTGGAAGACCGACGAGCAGAAAGTACGCGGTTTGCGAAAGAAAAACGGCATTATGCCCGTCTATAAGGCAATAGACTCGTGCGCGTCCGAATTTGACGCATACATTCCCTATTATTATTCCACATACGCCGCCACGGAAAACGAGTCGCATAGACATCAAGACAAAAAGAGCATAATAGTGTTGGGCGCGGGCCCCATAAGAATAGGTCAGGGTGTAGAATTCGACTATTCGACGGTGCACGCCGTGCAGACCATAAAAAAAGCCGGATACGAGGCGATTATCATCAACAACAACCCCGAGACGGTTTCGACCGACTATACGACGTCGGACAAACTGTATTTCGAGCCGCTTACGCCCGAGGACGTTATGAGCATAATAGATCTCGAACAGCCCGAAGGCGTCATCGCGACGCTGGGCGGTCAGACGGCGATAAACCTTGCCGGTCCGCTGTCGTCGCGCGGCGTAAAAATAATAGGCACCGACTGCGCCGCCATCGACCGCGCCGAAGACAGAGACTTGTTTGAAAAGCTGGTGGCTGCTCTCGATATTCCCCAGCCGCCGGGACGCGCCGTCACCAATATAGAGGACGGAATCAAAGCCGCGGAAGAGATAGGATATCCGGTGCTGGTAAGACCGTCGTTCGTGCTGGGCGGACGCGCCATGCAGATTGTGGCAAACCGCGAAAGTCTTGTCGTGTACTTAAAGACGGCCGTGGAGATAGACGAAGACCGTCCCGTGCTCGTGGACAAGTATATCGTAGGCAAGGAAGTGGAAGTGGACGCTATATGCGACGGGCACGACGTCTTTGTGCCCGGCATCATGGAGCTGGTCGAAAGGACGGGCGTTCACAGCGGCGACAGCATAAGCGTCTATCCCCCGTTCAGCATATCCGACAAAGTCAAGGGCATCATATTGGGCTACACGAAAAAGCTGGGGCCGAAAATAGGCATAGTGGGACTCTTTAACGTTCAGTTTATTGTCGACGCCAACGAAAAAGTGTACATTATAGAGGTCAATCCGCGGTCGTCGCGCACGGTGCCCTTCTTGTCCAAAGCCACGGGTTACAGCCTGGCCGACATAGCGACGGAAGTCATTCTCGGAAAAACGCTCAAAGAACAGGGTATATTTACGCTCTATCCCGAGGAAAAAAAGCGCAACTACGTCAAAGTTCCGGTGTTCTCTTTCTCCAAAATACGTGGACTTGACGCCTATCTGTCGCCGGAAATGAAGTCGACGGGCGAGGCGATAGGCTACGACGACAAGCTAAACCGCGCGCTTTACAAAGCGCTGCAAGCGTCCGGCATGAAACTCAAAAGCTATGGCACGGTCTTTGTAACGGTGTGCGACAAGGATAAGGAAGAGGCGCTGCCGCTTATAAGAAGATTTTATAATCTCGGCTTTAATATAGAGGCAACGCAAGGTACCGCCGAATTCCTTAAAGACAACGGCATACGGACCCGCGTTTTGGGTAAGATAAGCGACGGGTCGACGGATATACAAAAAGCGCTGAAACAAGGCCATATCGCGTACGTTATCAATACCAGCGACGTGGCTCAAAACGGCGAAAATACCGACGGCTACCGCATAAGAAAAATGGCAACCGAAAATAATATTACCATGTTCACGGCGTTGGATACGGTAAAAGTGCTGCTGGACGTGTTGGAAGAAACCACGCTGGGCGTGTCCACTATTGACGCCTGAGGGCAGCGTCCGGTGCGCCGGAAATAAATCAAAAAGGAGGTTTACATGAAAAAAGTCATGCTTACGGTGATCTCGAACAGAGAAATCGCCGAAAATGTTTACGAAATGAAACTGTCGGGCGATCAGTCGGCAATAACTACGCCCGGTCAGTTTGTCAATCTTAAATTGGAAGGATGTTATCTGCGCCGCCCGATATCCGTGTGCGACGTCGACGGCGACAACCTGACGCTTATATACAAAGTGGTGGGCAAAGGAACCGACATAATGAGTAAAATTACGCCCGGCACGCAGATAGACACGCTGTCGGGGCTGGGCAACGGCTTCGATTTGTCGGCGGCGGGAGATATGCCGCTGCTTATAGGCGGAGGAGTGGGCACGCCGCCCATGTATTATCTTGCCAAAACGCTTATAAAAAAGGGCGTTACTCCTCAGGTCGTCATAGGCTTTAACAAAAAAGAAGAAGTTTTTTATGCCGACGAATTCCGCGCGCTGGGGGCAAAGACATATGTCGCCACCGCCGACGGCAGCGTGGGCACCAAAGGCTTTGTAACGGACGTAATAAAGGACCTTAAATACAGCTATTTTTACGCCTGCGGTCCTCTGCCCATGTTCAAGGCTGTCGAGGGCATGGCGTCGGGCAAGGGAGAATACAGTTTCGAGGAGCGCATGGGCTGCGGATTCGGCGTTTGCATGGGCTGCTCGGTCATGACCAAAAACGGTCCCAAGCGCATCTGCAAGGACGGGCCGGTCTTAAAGAGGGAGGAAGTTATATGGTAAACACAAAAGTAAATCTGTCGGGCTGGGAGCTGGACAATCCCGTCATTCCCGCCAGCGGAACATTCGGTTACGGCAAGGAGTTTGCCGAACTGTACGACATAAACATTCTCGGCACCTTTTCGTTTAAGGGGACGACGGTGGAGCCGCGTTTCGGCAATCCGACGCCGCGTATAGCGGAAAGCGACACGGGCATCATCAATTCGATAGGGCTGCAAAACCCCGGTATGGAGCACGTAATAGCGCACGAACTGCCCGAAATGAAGAAGTTTTTCCGCAAAAAGGTCATCGCCAACGTCAGCGGTTTTTCGGTGGACGACTATGTAAAGCTGTGCGAGGTCTTCGGAAAACAGGAACAGGTGGGCATTTTGGAAGTAAACGTCAGCTGTCCCAACGTCAACGGCGACGGACTGCCCATCGGCACGTCCTGCGATAACGTCTACGACATAACGAAAGCCGTAAAAAACGTCACGGACAAGCCGATTTACGTCAAACTGTCCCCCAACGTCACGGACATAGCCGCCATCGCGCGTTCGGCGGAAGAGGCGGGCGCGGACGGAATAAGCCTTATCAACACTATGACGGGCATGAGAATAAACTTAAAGACGATGCGCCCCATCATCGCGAAAAAAATAGCGGGATACTCGGGACGGGCGCTTTTCCCGGTGGCGCTGCGCATGGTCTATCAGGTGTACGAGGCGGTAAAGCTGCCCATCATCGGCATAGGCGGCGTAAGTTCGGCGGAAGACGTTTTGGAAATGATGATGGCGGGAGCGACCGCCGTAGGAGTGGGAGCGGCAAACCTTTTGGACCCGTACGCCTCCAAAACCATAATAGAAGACCTGCCCGCGGTCATGCAAAAGTACAAAATCAGCAATCTAAGCGATATAATAGGAGGAGCGCATAATGGCAACTGACGTTATAGTGGCGCTGGACTTTCCGACGGCTCAGCAGACTTTGGAATTTTTGGATAAGTTCGGCTCGGTAAAGCCCTTTGTCAAGATAGGTATGGAACTGTATTACGCCGAAGGGCCCGAAATAGTAAGACAAATAAAAGCGCGCGGACACAAGGTGTTTTTGGATTTGAAACTGCACGACATTCCCAACACGGTTCTCAAAGCGATGCGCGTACTGTCGTCGCTGGACGTGGATATGTGCAATCTGCACGCGGCGGGCACCCGAGCTATGATGGAGGCGGCGCTGGAAGGACTCACCCGTCCCGACGGCACCCGACCGCTGCTCATCGCCGTAACGCAGCTTACGAGCACGGACGAAAAAAGCCTTAAAGAAGAAATTCTCATCAATGCGGGCATGCAGGAGACAGTTATGGAATATGCTCAAAACGCGCGCAGAGCCGGACTGGACGGCGTAGTCTGTTCGCCGCTGGAAGCGCGTCAGGTGCACAGCGTCTGCGGCGACGGCTTTTTGACCGTAACGCCCGGAGTACGTTTCGAGGGCGGAGACAAAGGCGACCAAAAGCGCGTCACGACGCCGGCCATGGCGCGTGAGGCGGGCTCTGATTATATAGTGGTGGGACGGCCTGTTACCGCCGCCGCCGATGCCGTCAAGGCATACGAAAGGTGCCTTAAAGAGTTTTTGGCGCAATAAAGGACGTTAAATTTACAAGGTGGTTATTATGAAAGACATTAAAAAGCTCATTGCAAAAGATCTTCTTTCCATTCAGGCGGTGTTTTTCCGCCCCGATCAGCCCTTTATCTGGGCGAGCGGAATAAAGAGTCCCGTGTACTGCGACAACCGGCTTACGCTTACGTCGGTCAAAGTGCGTTCGGACGTCGAACAGTGCCTTGCGGACACCATACGCCGCGAATATCCCGACGCGGAAATTTTGATGGGTACTTCCACCGCCGGCATCGCCCACGCCGCCATAACGGCGCACATAATGGGACTGCCGATGGGATACGTCCGTTCGGGTGCAAAGGACCACGGCAGGCAAAATCAGATAGAAGGAAAGCTGTTGCCGGGTCAGAAGACGGTCGTCGTCGAGGACCTTATCTCAACGGCGGGCAGCGTTTTGGAAGTGGTGAACGTTTTGCGAAAAGCGGGCGCGCAGGTATTGGGCATAGTCAGCATCTTTACATACGGAATGAAAAAGGGACTGGAAAGACTGGCCGCCGCCGGCTGTAAAAACGTAAGCCTTACCGACTTCGACGAGGTGGCAAAGGTAGCGGTGGAAGAAAACTATATCCGCCCCGAAGACGAAAAGCGTCTTTTGGCGTTCCGCGACAATCCGTCGGACGAAAGCTGGATAAAGGGGTAAGGGTCATGGGAAGCGTACTAAATATTCTCGATTTGTCGACGGAAGAAATCGACGCGCTAATAAAAGTAGCCGAAGACATCATGGACCATCCCGAAAAGTACAACGAGGCGTGCCGTCACAAGATACTCGCAACGCTGTTTTTCGAACCCTCCACAAGAACGCGGCTTAGTTTCGAGTCGGCGATGCTGTCGCTGGGCGGCAGCGTGCTGGGCTTTTCCAACGCCAATTCCTCTTCGGCGGCAAAGGGTGAGAGCGTTGCCGATACGATAGAAGTTGTATCGGGATACTGCGACATAATCGCCATGCGCCACCCCAAGGAAGGCGCTCCGTATGTGGCGGTCGGACACAGCCGCGTACCCGTCATCAACGCGGGCGACGGCGGACACTATCACCCCACGCAGACGCTTGCCGATCTGCTTACCATTCACAGGCACAAGGGCGGTTTCGACGGCCTTACGATAGGACTTTGCGGCGACCTTAAATACGGACGCACCGTACATTCGCTTATAGGCGCCATGTCGCGCTATAAAGGCGTCAGATTCGTGCTGATTTCCCCCGAAGAACTGCGTCTTCCCGATTTTGTCATGCAGCAGTATATCGTTGCAAACGGTATCGAAGCGACGGAGACATATTCGCTCGAACAGGCGATAGGCAAGCTCGATATTCTATATATGACGCGCGTACAGCAGGAGCGCTTTGCCGATAAAGCGCAGTACGAGCGCCTTAAAGACACATACGTATTAACGCCCGAAAAAATGCGTTTGGCAAAACCCGATATGATAGTCATGCATCCTCTCCCCAGAGTGGGCGAAATTTCCGTCGCCGTGGACGAGGACCCGCGCGCTTGCTACTTCGAACAGACGCGCTGCGGAAAATTCATGCGCATGGCGCTTATTTTGTCGCTGATTAACGGTAGTGGCGGATATAAAGACAAACGCCGCCTGTTTGAGGGCGACGGCGTATGCAAAAATCCGCACTGTATATTGACGAGCGAAAGGGAATTAAAGCGCCTTTTGTACAAGGACGAAAGGGGAAAAATCCACTGCGCTTACTGCGACGAAGAAGTCATGTAGGCGCCGCCCGTTTTAAGAAAGACATTTATTTACCGGTCCTGTACCCGCGCGGAGTAAGGCCGGTAATTTTTTTGAAGATGCGGTTAAAGCCCGCCGTGTTGTTGTAGCCGCAGGCTATGGCGACGGACAGCACGGTTTCGTCGCTGTCGCGCAGCAGTCTTGTCGCCTTTTCGATGCGTTTTATGGCGATGTAATCCCACGGCGTCATGTTGAAGGAATTCTTAAAAGCCACCATAAAAGTGGATTTGGACAGCCCCGAGACGTCGAGTATATCGTTAAGTCTTATATCCTCGCAAAAATGACGGTTAATGTAGCCGACGGCTTTCGTAATTTCCCTAAGGTGCAGCGCCGAAAAAACCCGCCGCTTGTTGGTGAGATTAAAGCTGCGGTAGACGCAGATGAGCATTTGCAGCAGTATGGACTTTACCGCGGTGCGGCAGCAGGGTTGGTCGTCGTCGCACTCGCGCCGTATCGCGGCAAACGCTTGGCGGACAAAGTCGATTTTCTCGTTGGAGACGTCTAACTTGTTGCGGAAATCCCGGGTGCGGTTTAGGAATATGTCCATAAATTCTTCGCCGTCCGGCTGTTCGTCCTGCATGATAAACGACGGAAGGAACTGAATGTTGATTATGGTCATGTAGTCCTTTCCGTCGTCGGGATAAATGTCCGTGATGCAGTGGTATTCGTTGGCGGAGAACAGGAATATATCGCCCGGCGCAATGGTTTCGCTGCCGTGCTGCGTGACGTAAATGCCCTTCCCTTCTTTTATAAGCGCAATCTCAAACAGAGTGTGGCGATGAAGGCGGAATTGACCCTTTCGGCACTCGGCACGGCTTTCGTATATCTTAAAAGCGGTGTTTTGGTATTGATCTTTAAATTCGCCCAACAGTTTCATATTTGCCTCGTCGGAATATTGTTTGCAAAATTGATAATATTGTTGTTGAAATGTTTTTTAGCCGATGTTATAATTATGTCGTAAAGTCAGTATATACTATTTTTGCAAATAATTCAAGGAAATAACGATATGAAAGCAGAAGACTTAAAAATTACCGATTTGCGGGTGGCCGAAATAGACGGTCTGCCCAAACACATGATACTCGTAAAACTGTTTACCAACGCCGGCATCGTGGGATACGGCGAAGTGCGCGACGCGTCCAGCGCGACGTATGTAAAAATGCTCAAGTCGCGCATCGTCGGCGAAAATCCGCTGAACATCAACAAATTGTTCGGCAGAATAAAGCAGTTCGGCGGACATTCGCGGCAGGGCGGCGGCGTTTCGGCGGTGGAAGTGGCGCTTTACGACATTGCCGGCAAGTTTTACGGCGTTCCCGTATATCAGCTCTTGGGCGGCAAATACCGCGACAAGGTGCGCGTTTACTGCGATACCGACGTGGACGGAAAGCACACCGGCACCGATATGGGTAACGCTCTCAAAAAGCGTATGCGGCAGGGCTTTACGTTCCTTAAAATGGACCTGGGCATCGAACTGTTGTACGACGAGCCCGGCACGCTGAGCGCGCCGACAGGCCTTATCGAGGACTATATAAAGTATAACGCAAAGGCGATAAGCCACCAGTCCGGCTCCATCGACAAGTCGCTAATGTACGGCAAAAACTACGAGATTTTTACCGTTCCGCACTATGCTACGGGCATACATCTCACGCAGAAGGGCATGGACTATCTTGAAGATTACGTGCGCCAGGTGCGCGAAGTCATAGGAGACGAGGTGCCGCTCGCGATAGACCACTTCGGACATGTAGCGATAGAGGACGCGATAGAGTTTTCGCACAGAATAGCCAAATACAATATTGCCTGGATGGAAGATCTTGCTCCGTGGCAGCTTTCCGGTCATCTTGCGAAATTCGCCGCGAAAGGTTCGGTGCCGCTGTGCACGGGCGAGGATATATATCTCGCCGAAAATTTTGAAGGCGTAATAAATGCCGGCGTAAACGTCGTGCATCCCGATATGCTTACGATAGGCGGGTTCGGGCAGATGATGCGTCTTGGCGATATGTGCAGCAAGGCGGGCGTGGCGATGGCCATTCACATGGCGGAAAGCCCGATAGGATTTTTGGCGGCTGTGCACGCTGCGGCGGCGCTTAAAGACATTCTGGCGGTGGAATTCCACTCTGTGGACCATCCCGAATGGTACAAGTTGGTAAATCCCGCCGTCAGTTTCGAAAACGGATATATGGACGTTCCCGACGCGCCCGGATTGGGGATAGAGAGCCTAAACGAGCCGCTCATCGAAAAATTCGCAAAGGCGGGAGCCGAAAAGCCCTGGAGCGATACGTCGGCATGGGACGGAGAATGGTCCAACGACCGCGAGTGGTCCTGATATTTACGATATTTTAGCCGAACACGGCAAATAAATATAAGAGGTGAAAATATGGATTACGATGTAAAAAATTACATTAAAACAGACGAACAGACAGATGCTCGCATCAAAGAAGGCATCGAAAAAAACCGTAAAGGGAACTTTTGTATCAAAACCGATGCAAAAACCGTAAAAGTAAAGCTGAAAAATCACAAGTTCCGTTTCGGAGGGAATCTTTTTATGCTGGATGAGATTCCCGATAAGCCCGAAAAAAACGAAATATATAAACAAAAATTTAAAAAACTGTTCAACATGGCTACGTTGCCGTTTTATTGGAACGCAACCGAACCCGAACCCGGAAAAACTCGTTACGACATAGGAAGCGAGAAATTATATCGTCGTCCGGCAATCGATCTTTGCATTAAATGGTGCTCGGAAAACGGCATCGAACCGCGCGAGCACGCACTTTGCTATGATCACTCTTTCCCGGATTGGCTTAAAAACAAGCCCACGATTGAAGTAAAAAAGCATCTCGAAGAGCGCATGAAACAGATATCGCAGCGTTATGCCGATAAAATTCCCACTATTGAAGTGACAAACGAAATGTTCTGGGGCGACGGATGGATAACGGACTTCTATCTGGAAGACGACTATGTGGTGGATAGTTTCAAAATGGCGGAAAAATATTTTCCGAATAACGAGCTGGGCATCAACGAATGGTCGGGCGATATCTGGGAACCCTATCCCACGCCGCGCAACAAGTATTTTCTGACAATAGAAAACGCTTTGCTTAAAGGCGCGCGTATAGACGCCATCGGCATGCAGTATCACATGTTTTATAAAAAGGAAGAATACCAGAAGCGCACCGAAAAATTTTATGATTTAAAGCAGCTTCTGTCCGTAATGGATTTGTTTGCCGCTTTTAATAAGCCCATTCAGATAACCGAAATAACGGTTCCTTCTTTCTGCAATGAAGAGGAAGCGGAAAATCTGCAGGCGGATATTCTGGAAAAAATTTACAGCACCTGGTTTTCGCATCCCCTTTGCGAACAAATCATTTATTGGAATATGCCCGACGGATATGCGGCATTTGCCGAGCCGGGCGATATGACCAGCGGCGAAAACTATTATTACGGCGGACTGGTGCGCTTCGATATGACCGAAAAAGCGGCGTATAAGCGCCTTTATCATCTGATTCACGAAGTCTGGACCACCGACGAGCAGGTAGAATGTGTAAACGGAAAGGCAAATTTCCGCGGCTTTTACGGCGAGTACGAAGTGGAGGCCGACGGCAAAAAGTGCATTGTAAACTTCGACAAGGACGGTAAGGAAATATGCCTGTAAAAAAAGCGCTGGTCACCGGCTCGACGCAGGGTATCGGCAAAGAAATAGCAAAAAAGCTGGTGCAAGACGGTTACAGCGTCACGGTGCACTGCCGCCGCGATATCGAAAAAGCGGAGAATATACGCCGGGAAATAGGCGCGGCAAACGCCGTGACCGCGGATTTATCGAAATGGCAGGAGACGCAATCGCTGTTTTCAAAAACCGGCGCAGTGGACGCGCTCATTCTCAATGCGAGCGTTCAGCACAAGCAAAACTGGCTGGATATCGACGAACGGAGCATGCGCGAGCAGCTGGAGGTAAACGTGGTCTCGACGCTGGCGCTCATGCAGGCGTATTATCCGGCGATGATGAAGAAGGGCACCGGGCGCATAATCACAATAGGCAGCGTCAATCAGCATTGCTGCCACCCGGAGCTGCCCATGTATTCCGCCACCAAATGCGCGGTTATGAGCCTTGTTAAAAACATAGCCAAGCAGGCGGCTCCGTACGGCGTTACGGTAAACAACGTCGCGCCGGGAGCGGTGATTACGCCGCGGAATGCCGACGTGTACAACAACCCCGAAAAACGCGCCTTGTTTTCGCAGAAAATCCCCGTGGGAAGATTTGCCCTTCCGGAGGAAATTGCCGAAACGGTGGCGTTTTTGGTGAGCGACAAGGCAAATTATATTACCGGCGCCGACATCATAATCGACGGCGGACTGAGTTTGTAAGGCGAGGTGATTTATGATAAGATTTTCAAACCGAGAAGACATAATAGCGCTTACTCCCCGGTGGAAGGGCGAGCGCTTTCCCGACGGCAGACCCAAAGTTGCCGATAAATATTTGGAAAAAATGCGCACGATGACGCTGGAAGAGCTGTGGAAACCCATCTTTTTGAAGGGCTACGAAAGTCAGTTCGAGGGGGATCTGCGCCTGATGGGCGGCGACGACAAGCCGCTTGTGGGAAGAGCCGTGACGTGCACTTTCGTTCCGACGCGCCCCGACCTTTACGACACCATGAAAGCCGTAGGCGACAGCGAGGGCAGAGCGGGCAATTTTAACCAGTGGGTGATAGACAGCCTGGTGGAGGGCGACGTTGTCGTGGCGGATATGTACGACAAAATTTACAAGGGCACCTTTATCGGCGGCAACCTCACTACGGCGATAAAAACCCGCACGAAGAACGGCGGAGCGGTCATCTGGGGCGGCATACGCGACGTTCAGCAAATGCGCGAAATAGACGGAATAAAAGTCTATTACCGCGGCATAGACCCCACGCCCATACGCGACTTTGTCATGAAGGACTTCAATTACGTCACGCGCATAGGAAAAGCCACCGTACTGCCCGGCGATATAGTGTACGGCGGAGGGGGCGGAGTGCTGTTCGTGCCCTCCCATCTCGTGGCGGAAGTGGTGGACGGCGCCGTTAAAACGCACGTTAAGGACGACTTCGGATTCGAGATGATACGTCGCGGCAAGTTTACCACCGCGCAGATAGACAAGGCCGTCTGGACCAAGGATATGCTGGACATGCTGACGGAGTGGATAAAAGTCACGCCCGAGGCGGAAAAGTACCGCGACCTCGATTGGAGCGACGAATATAACGCCGCCGAAAAGGACGACGGCAATTCTTCCGAAACAATGATGTAATTTAAGGCGGAAAGCCCGAAAACCATGTAGGTGAGAGTAATGAAAGAGATTTTTATTTTAGGCTGCGAAAAAAAAGAGGCGGGCGGCGGTATTTACAGGTGCCGTCTCGGCGATGACGGATCGCTGGAAGCGGCGGAAAAATTTGCGTGCGACTACCCCATGTACGCCGCGTTGTACGGCGGCAGAATGTACGTAATATTAAAATACGGCGGAGCGGGCGGCAACAGCAGCTGCTTTTCGATAAAGCCGGACTTTTCCGATATTTCCGAGGCAAAGGATACTCTCGGCGAATGCGCCTGTCATCTCGCCGTATCCGAAAAAGGCGTGTATATCGTCAACTATCTCAGCGGCAACATATCCAAAAACTGCGCGACGTGCGACGTTCATACGGGGCGGGGCGTAAACCTGCCGCGCCAAAACAGCGCGCACACGCATTTCGTGGGATTCACGCCCGACGGGAAAAATCTGCTGTGCACAGATCTCGGGTTGGATACTATTACCGTGTACGACGAAAATCTCGGCGTTGCGGACGTCACGCATATGCCCGAAGGTTACGGCGTAAGACACTTGGTATTCTCGCCGTCGGGCAAGAGCTTATACGCAATAAACGAGCTGGTGCCGTCGGTAACGCTGTGCGACTTTTCGGGCGGCAGACTGAAAGTAAAGGACACCGTGCTTTTACAGTGCGGTTTGTCCGGCAGCACCGCCGCCGCGATACGCATGTCGGACGGCATAATATACGCGTCGGTAAGAAAGGAACAATGCATCTTCACGCTTTCCGAAAAGCTGGAAGCCATGGGCAAATTCCCGTGCGGAGGAGAGGGCCCGCGCGATTTCGATATTTTCGGCAAATTCATCGTTTGCTGCAACGAAAACTCCGGAACGGCGGTGTCTTTGCCCGTCGACGGCGCGTTTATAGGCAGCAGCGTATCAAGCCTTGATATTCCGGGCGCTCTGTGCTGTGTGGAAAATAAGTATTTCAAGGGCTGATTGTATTTGACAATACGCCTCCTATAAGGTACAATGTAACCATAGCTTTATTTTTTACGAGGTTTGGTTATGGAAGTGACGAGAATAGCAAGGCTGTCCGATGGCGGCCGCAAGGAAAGTGCGGCGGCGCAGTTTTCCGCTGACAACGAAACGGAAGAAAAGGTTGTAAACGTCTACAACGCGACAAGACAGAAGATTTTGGGTTTCGGCGGTGCTTTTACCGACAGCGCGGCCTACAACTACAGCCTTCTTTCCCCCGAAGAAAAACAAAAAACGCTCGAACTGCTGTTTGGCAAAACCGGCCTTAAGTACAACTTTTGCCGTATTCCCATGGCGTCGAGCGATTTTTCTTTATACATGTACGACAACGTTAAAGACGGCGGTCGGCAGTTTGACATAACGGAAGACGAAAAATACAAGATTCCGTTTATATCGGATGCGCTGCGTTATACGGACGGCAAAATGACGTTCTTCGCGTCGCCGTGGAGTCCTCCGGCATTCATGAAGGACAACGGCGACAGACTGCACGGCGGCAGCCTTATGGAAAAATATTACGGCGATTGGGCGAACGCGTTTTGCGCCTTTATACGCGGTTATGAACGCCATTCCATTAAAATTTCGGCGGTGACGCTGCAAAACGAACCGCACGCCGTTCAGACATGGGAAAGCTGCGTTTTTGACGCCGAACAGGAAACGCGGTTTGCGCGCGTGCTAAAGGAAAAATTCAAAAGAGAAGGCATTGACGCCGCGGTGCTGGTGTGGGATCACAACAAAGAGCGGCTTTTCGAAAGGGCGGAATATGCCTTTGAAAATTCGGATGTCGACGGCGCCGCCTTCCACTGGTATTCGGGCGAACATTTTGACGCGGTGGAAGTACTGCGCGACATGTATCCCGAAAAACTTATAATAGAGTCGGAATTTTGCAGCGGCATGAGCAGACCTATCGGCAACTATACAAGCGAAGCCATTGGCAATCTCAGCCACGGTGCAAACGCGATTACGGAATGGAATCTCATGCTAAATGACGAGGGCGGACCTTATCACGACCGCAAGTCGGGATGTTTGGCGCCGGTGCTATTGGACCGCTCCTCCGGAAAGGTGGCGACGACGCGCGTGTATGACGAAATGTATATGGTGTCGCACTTTTGCGGCAGCGACGGCACGGCCATGCGCACTTCGTCCTACGACAGCCGCATCAGCGTGTTTGCGTGCCGGCGTACAGACGGAAAAATCGCGGTATGTCTCAAAAACAACGCGGACGAAAAACTGTCCGTAAATCTGCGCGTCTTCGGAAAACACGTCTTTTCGCTTTTGCTCGAAGAACAGGAGGCGGCGACGCTTATTGTCGAAGAATAATCGGCTTTGTCATAATTGAATTTTGGACAAAATTGCGAAAAGTTGCCCGAAAAGTGCATTTTAAGCAACTTTGTCCTACAAAAAGAGCGGCGCGCACATTGACTTCGGGCGCGCGCTTGTCTTATAATATTCTTATAAAAAAGACGCAAGGAGATTGTTGTATGAGAAGCGTATTTACTCTCGACGAAAACTGGAAATTCCATCTCGGCGACATTGTCGACAATGACAAAAACAGCCATGCTCAGACTTATTCGCATTGCAAAGCGGGCGGAATAGAGGGTCCCGCGGGCAGGAGTTACGACGACGCCGACTGGCAGCGCGTAGATTTGCCGCACGACTATCTGGCGTACAGCGGTTTTTCGGCCGACAACCTTTTGTCCCACGGCTATCGTTACCGCGACAACGCCTGGTACAGGAAAACTTTCGTTTTGGGCGAGGAGCTAAAGGGTAAGCACGCCTATCTGTGCTTTGAGGGCACCGCGGTAAACGCCGAATTTTACTTCAACGGTTCGCTGGCGGCGCACTCGTACAGCGCGTACGTCGAGACGGGCATCGATATTACCGACAGAATTCAGTACGGACCGGCCGGCATAAATACGCTGGCGGTACATATAAACGGTCTCGCGACCGAAGGGTGGTGGTACGAAGGCGCGGGCATCTACCGCCATGTACGGCTGTATATCAAGGAGCCGCTGCACATCGCGCACAACGGCGTTTTTATCAAGCCCGTCAAAACTTCCGAAGAGGCGTGGACGGTGTATATCGAAACGCAGGCGGAAAACTCGGCGTACGAGAACGGCAGGGCAAAAGCTGTCGTAGAGCTGTATGACGGCGACAAAAAAATATGCGAAAGCACATCTGCCGAAACCGAAGTTCCCGCCGCATCGTCGGTTGTAATAAAGCAAAGCTTTACCGTTACTTCTCCGAAATTGTGGGACGTAGACGCTCCCAATCTTTATTCCGTAAAAATAACGCTTGTCGCCGACGGAGAAGAAAAGGACAGCGTCGTCGAAAGGACAGGGTTCCGTACATTTGCCGTCACCGCCGAAAAGGGCTTTTTTCTCAACGGCAGACCACTCAAAATCAAAGGCACGTGCAATCACCAGGACCATGCCGGAGTGGGCGTCGCCGTGCCCGATTCGCTGCAATATTACCGCATAAAACTATTAAAACAGCTTGGCACAAACGCCTATCGCTGCGCGCATAATCCGCCGGCCAAGGAAATTCTGGATGCGTGCGACGAAATGGGTCTTATCGTCATGGACGAAAACCGCCGTTTCGAGACGGGCGAAGAATTTGTAGCCAATCTGCGCACGCTTATAAAGCGCGACCGCAATCACCCTTCCGTAATATTCTGGTCGCTTTTCAACGAAGAACCGCTGCAAAACACCGAACTCGGCGCACGCATTTTCCGCCGTCTTAAGGCCGTGACGCGCAGTTTGGACGATTCCCGCATTATCACCGGCGCCATAAACGGTAATATGCAGGGCGCTGGCATGGAAATGGACGTTACCGGTATAAACTATGCTATAAACAAAATATCGGAAATGCATGCACAGAATCCCGCTCAGCCCATTATCGGCTCGGAAAACAACAGCGCGGTCACCACACGAGGCTGCTACAAGACCGACAGCGAAAAACACGTGCTCGCCGGCTACGACGAAGAGACTGTTCCCTGGGGACAAACGGTGCGCGAGACGTGGGATTTCGTGCGCAAAAACGACTATTTTGCCGGTATTTTCATCTGGACTGGCTTTGACTATCGCGGCGAACCCACTCCCTATAAATGGCCGTCGGTGTCATCGCAATTCGGTATAATGGATACCTGCGGATTTGCAAAAGATTCGTATTACTTCAACAAAGCGTGTTTTACGGACAAGCCGATGGTGCATATAATGCCGCATTGGAATCATCGTAAAGGCGAAACAGTGCGCGTCGCCGCTGTCACCAACTGCGACAGCGTCGAACTGATACTAAACGGGCGGTCGCTGGGCAAAAAGGCGTCCGACTGCATAAACACTCCCGAATGGATGGTGCCCTACGAACCGGGAACCATAGAGGCGGCGGGCTTTGTCGGCGGCAGCGAAGTATGTCGCGACCAATGTACAACCGCGGGAGCGGCGGCGGTAATTGCGGCGGAATGTTCGAGCCTTATTATAGGCGACGACGGACAGGACACGGCGGTGGTAAATTTATCGCTTAAAGACAAGAAGGGCGTTATGCTGCCGCAGGCGGCAAATCTGCTGCACTTTGAAACGACAGGCGATATTTTCGTAAGAGGCGTAGGCAACGGCGACCCCAACAGCCACGAATCGGACGTTAAGCCGCGCCGTAAACTGTATGCCGGAAGGTGCCAGGCGCTTATATCTGCAAAACGCGGCGGCAAGAACGGTACTTTGATTATTAAAGCGGCGGGTCTGCCCACAAAAACCATAGAGTTTACGCTTGTGCCCGTTAAAAACAACGAGCTGCCCTCCGCCGAGAGCTATCTCATTACCGACTTTACCGTCTCCGCCATTACGGCCGAAAAACCCGACCCGCTTATGGAAATCGCCGACAACGACATGAATTCCTTTATGCCCGTATCGACAGTGGGAACGCATCAAAACGATTTTCACAGCGGCTGGCGCATTTACAGGGCAAAGTTCGATTTGCCGTCGGGCAAAAAATACGGCATGGTTTTCAATTGGCTTGAATCGGATTATACCGAAGTTTACGTCAACGGCGGCTTGGTTTATAAGGACAAAAAAGCGGGCGCCGCATCGCCCAAAATGCTTGAGTGCGAAATTCCCGTTGCAAGCGGCGCTTCTGTCGAACTGCGTATTTTGATGTATTCCAAAGACCGCCTGTATGCCGGCATACGCGACGGAATAAAAATAATCGTCGGTGCTTAGCGTGTGCATAGCATGGACGCAATCGCACAATTCGTTAAGAAAAAAGAACAAATCATTAAACGATAAAAGCAATTGGCGGTTGCAAATCCGCCGCGTAAGTGATATAATTTAACTATAGACAATCAGACAATCAAAAGCCGTGCGGACGCACATAAGCCGTCGGTAATTAAGGAGAAAATAAAATGCTTGGCAGAATAGTAAAAGACTTTGCGCCGTCGGCCGACAACCCCCGCAACAGCGAAGGGTCGTTCGTCACGTTGAAAGACGGGTCGGTGCTGTTTGCCTACTCGCGTTATTCGGGCGGAGACAGCGACGACGGGGCGCCCGCCGATATTTACGGCTGTATCTCGACGCCCGACGGAGAGGACTTTTCGCCTGCTTTTCCCGTTTTGACGCACGGAGAACTTGACGCCGTCAATCTCATGTCCGTGTCGCTTATACGTATGAACAACGGCGACATAGGCATGTTTTTCCTGGTAAAGCGGCGGCCGTATCAGTGTATTCCGCATTTTATGCGTTCGTGCGACGAAGGAAAAAGCTGGTCAAAACCGAAAAAGATAATAGATGAGCCGGGATTTTTTATTCTCAATAACGACCGTGTCCTGCACCTTAAAGACGGGGCGTTTATGCTCGCGGTGGCGTTTTGTCCCGTTACCGCCGGTGATGACGCCGACGGAATAACCTTTAAGAAAGGCGCAGCCGCCAATCCCGAACACATCTGGGTGTTCAGGTCGGACGATGACGGAAACGTCTGGAAAAAAACCGCCGTCATTGCCTACGATTACGCCCCCAAAAGCTGCTTTCATGCCGGATGGCAGGAGCCGGGCCTTATCGAAACGGACGACGGAAGAATAAAAATGATGATTCGCACCGAATTCGGCAGAATTTACGAAAGTTACAGCAGCGACGGCGGAGTACAATGGACCGCTCCCGTTCCGTCGGAGTTTACCGCTCCCGTGTCGCCCATAAGCATGAAACGGCTAAGCCACGGCAAATCGCTGTACGTATGGAATCCCGTGCCGCTTTGGAACGGAAAAAGCCAGAACGTACGCGGAATATGGACGGGCGCGCGTTCTCCGCTGTGCGCGGCGCTCTGGTCGGGCGACAAAATACCTTCGGGCAGAGAAATCGAAAACGACGAAAGCCGCGGCTATGCGTATACCGCAATACACGAACTCGCCGACGGCTCGGTGCTGCTGGCGTACTGCGCGGGCGGACCGGAGGACGGCGGAATGCTCAACAGACTGAGAATAAAAAAACTGCGTCAAAGCGAAATCGCAACGCTTAAATAAAAACGCATAGGAGGACGAAAATGGTAAAAAACACGCCCGCGATGGGCTGGAATTCGTGGAACACGTTTGCACAGGAGATCAACGAAAAACTCGTGCTCGAGGCTGCCGACGCCTTGGTCGAAAACGGGCTTAAAGACGCCGGATACGAATATATCGTTATCGACGACTGCTGGAGCCTGCACGAACGCGACAAAAACGGTCGACTTGTAGCCGATCCCGAAAAATTTCCGCACGGAATGAGGTACGTTGCCGATTATATTCACAAAAAAGGGCTTAAATTCGGCATGTATTCGTGCGCCGGAGTGGTGACCTGCGCCGGTTATCCCGCTTCGTACGAGCACGAATTTACAGACGCCGCCACTTTTGCCGAGTGGGGCGTCGACTTCTTAAAGTACGACTATTGTTTCCATTCGACAGGCACGCCCGGGCACCTGTTGTACAAGCGGATGGGAATTGCGCTTGCCAACTGCGGCAGGGACATACTGTTTTCCGCCTGTTCATGGGGCGCCGACGATACGCGCGTGTGGATAAAGGAAACGGGCGCCAACAGCTGGCGTTCGACGGGCGATATTTTCGACTGCTGGGCGTCGGTAAAGGACATAATACAATATCAGCTCAAATACATGGAATACAACGGCATGGGCTGCTTTAACGACATAGATATGCTGGTGGTGGGCATGAACGGCGACGGCCACGTCGGACAGGGCGGATGCACTTACGACGAATACTTTACGCATTTTGCCTTCTGGTGCATGTTTTCTTCGCCGCTTATGTTGGGCAACGATATTCGCAAGATCGACGACAAAACGCTTAAACTTGTCACAAACAAGGACCTTATCCGCATAGATCAGGACAAAAAGTACTGCCAGCCCTTTTTCATCGGTCACAAAATGGAAAAGAACATCGAGCGTAGCATAAAAAACGATGTCTATTATTGCAATTATCCCGACGGCGTGGTACTGCTGGCAAAGTTTTTGGACGACGGAAAAATCGCGATAGGCGAATTTAATCTCAGCGACGGCGAAACCAGATGGAACAATACTTTCCTCACCGAAAGCGTAGGCGTGCCCGAATCTTCCGGCAAAAAGCTGCTGCTTAAAAACGTCGTGACCGGCAAGCAGATTTTAAGCGCCAACGGCTGCGTGACCATGGAAAACGTGGGACCGCATTGCAGCGCCGTTTATATCGCGGAAGTGGTGGACGCATAATGCCCAGGTGCGTTGTGTGCGGACGAGAAGTTATTCCGCTGGAAGAGGCTCTGACGCGTAAACTCGTCAACCGCGCCGCTCAGAAATTTTTGTGCAAGACCTGCCTTGCGGAAAGGTTCGGCTGTACAGAACGTCAGCTGGACGACATGGCGGAAAAATTCAAAAAACAAGGGTGTATGCTGTTTAGATAAAGGAAAGGGCGGGTTCCGGGTTGCCGGTCCGCCTTTTTCCGTATAATAGAGTTGACAATACGCCCGCCGGGTGTTATACTTTGCAAAAAGGAGACGACGGGAACAAACGCCCGCCCGTCAAACGGAAAGAAGGAGTTTAATATGAAAATAGGCACATCTGTCGAACAGTTCATCGGCAACACTCCGCTCGTGGAGCTGGGGAACATTGAAAAAAAGCTGGGTCTTAAGGCGCACATTCTTGCAAAGCTGGAATATTTCAATCCGGCGGGATCGGTCAAGGACCGCGTGGCAAAATTCCTTATAGACGACGCCGAAAAGCGCGGCGTTCTCCGCCCGGGAGCCGCCATTGTCGAGCCCACTTCCGGCAACACGGGCATAGGGCTTGCGTCGGTGGGAGCGGTGCGCGGCTACAAAGTAATACTTACCATGCCCGCCAACATGTCGCAAGAGCGCATACGTCTCATCAAGGCATACGGAGCCGAAGTCGTGCTGACCGATGTGGAAAAAGGCATGGGGGGAGCGGTAGAAAAGGCAAACGAGCTGGCTAACGCTATTCCCGGCGCCGTCATTTTGGGACAGTTCGACAATGCTGCCAACCCGGCGGCCCACTATGCCTCGACGGGGCCGGAAATATATGACGCGACCGAGGGCAAAACGCACTTTTTTGTCGCCGGAGTGGGAACGGGCGGCACTTTGTCGGGCGCGGGAAAATTTTTGAAAGAACGCATTCCCTCCGTTAAAATCGTGGCGGTCGAACCCGCTTCGTCGCCGCTCTTGACAAAGGGGCGGACCGGCGCGCACGGTATTCAGGGCATAGGCGCCAATTTTATTCCCGAAACGCTTGATAAAGGCATTTACGACTGTGTCATGGATATAAGCGATGACGACGCGTACAGGTATGCGCGTATGACGGGCAGAGAAGAAGGCTTTTTGTCGGGTATTTCTTCGGGAGCCGCCCTTGCCGCCGCGGTGAGTATAGCCAAGCGGGATGAGAACGCCGGCAAAAACATAGTGGTGATACTGCCCGACGGCGGAGACCGCTATATGTCGACGCCGCTGTTTTCCTAAAGAATTCCGCGCGCCGCAGCCGCAACCGCAAAAAAAACTCATACGAAACGTCGGCGACGGAAAAAGAGCTTTTTTTTTGCCGCAACTTTTTACGAATTTTATGTAAAAGGACGGCCAAACTGCGGAGAGTAAAGCGAATAATTTCGGCAAAAACGGCGTAAAACATTATATATAGGCGGTAATTATGCGTAATTACGGTATTTTTTCGCATTTTTGCCTTGTGGACGGCTATGATAATAATTTATGAAAAGCCTATATATTTTTTACATAATTGTTGCAAAAGTGTTGACAAAAAACAATATCGGCTATATAATTTAATTAAAGCGTATAAGCTATACAACAACATCCCATAAGGAGGTAAAAGATGAAAAAGAAACTGACAATGTTACTGCTTGCGCTGGTAATAGCGTTTGGCGGAACGTCTGTGGCGATGCTCAGCGGCTGCGGCAGCTGCGATGACACGCCTCCGGGACCAACGGAAACACAGTATACCGTTAAGTTCGTAGGAGAAGACGGGACGGAAATCGACAGCGTGACGGTACAGGGAGGAGAGACGGTAACGGCTCCCGCAGTGCCCGCGAAGCCGGGATATACCGGCAAGTGGGTGGACGCGGACGGAAACGACGCGGACTTCACGAAAGGAGTGACAGCCGACGCGCAGTACACGGCGCAGTACACGGCCAACACGGACACGGAGTACACGGTAGAATATTATTATGAGACCGTAGAAGGAGGGCAGTACGAAAAGGACGACTCCAAGACGGAAACAAAGACGGGTACTACGGATACGACGGCGACGGTGACGGCGACGGCGGAAGAAGGCTTTGAGGCGGCGACGGGAGTCGGCGAAGTGCTGAGCGGCACGATAGCGGGCGACGGCAGCTTAGTGCTCAAAGTGTACTACAACAGAGAAAGATACACGGTGACGTTCGAGGCGGACGGAGAGACGATAGACACGAAGGAAGTGCTGTACGGCGGAAAAGTGGCGGCGACGGAAGAGGAAGTGCCGTCCAAAGACAAGACGGAGAGCACGGAATACGCGTTTACGCACTGGTCGGCGACGGAAGACGGACCGGCGTACAATTTCGATACGACGGTAACGTCCAACATGACGCTCTACGCCTGCTACACTCAGCAGACGAGATATTATGAAGTTGACGCGGATCTTAAAAACGAGCTGTACTATTTCACCGATTCGGAAGGCAATGACGCCGAATTCCCGCCTGTGGAATACGGCACGACGATATGGTTCAAGGTAGAGGCGACGCAGGAAGCGGCCGGCACGCCCGTCGTTAAAGTTGTGAAGACGGACGACGCGGGTTCCACCACGACCGATACGCTTACGGCGGCGGAAGACGGAATGTATTCGTTTGTAGTCGATAAGGAATCGAGGATAGAAGTCGAAGGCCTTACCGCCCGCGAATACAATTTGTCCATCAATGTCGTCGAATTTGAATACGAACCGGATTGGGCAAAACCCTATGAAAACGTAAGCGACGTAATGATCGAAGTAAATGACGGCGAAAACGCTCGTACGTTCGAAAACGCATGGACGGGTGACATAATCAACATTACGCTCACTGCCGGCGAATATACCGTTCGCGCATTTGTCGAAGACAATTCCGACAGAAAGTATATTTCCGAAGCTATCGATGTATTGATAAATTCGTTCTATGCGGACGAAGACGGCAATATCGCAGCGTCCGACTCGCTGCTTATCGCGACGCCCATGACCATTGAGACGAGCAACGCCTACAAGGAAGAAAGCGGCGCTATAAGAACAAACGACGGCGCAGGCTTCAACGCGACTTATACCGGTTTTGCTCCGGGCAGCGCAGACTTTGCCGTTACGGTTACCTACGACCAGATAATGGACGAACCCGAACACAGACCGCACGAAAACGATGCTATAGCAGATCCCTCGCTGGGCTTTACGTTCCTTTCGGGCGATCAGAAAGTGGAACTGCCGCTCTTTGACGCCGGCGCATTCCGCGTATTCGAAAACGGAACGCAGATGTTCGAGCATCGTTCGACATTGGCGGCGGCTGGCTCTCTCATGGGCAAGCTCGAATGGCCCGACTGCTTCAGACACGCCACCCTTACTTATGTAAAGACCAACGGCTGGCTGTACGTCATTATTTCTGCCAACGGCGATGCCGGCGGATTTAATTTGGAAGACAAGCCCATCGGTTCTTCCGCACCCACTTACGTTGAATATGTTCCGGCTATGATCAATCTCAGCACCGGCGAAGTGTATGTGGTAAGAGGCCTCGGCCCCAACTACCCCAGCTACAATACTGCAGGATATTATAAGTCTACGGTCATCCCCGCGGTATTCAACAATGTTACCGGCGTATTCTTCGAATGTTTCTATCCCTCGGGAGAACAGGCGTATGTAAGAGCTTCGGCTTATGCGTACACCATGGACGAAGACGTGCTGGCCGAATATGACGCAAAACTCAGGTCGGTATTTTCCGTCACCTCCAGCGAAGAGCTGTCCACGCTCACTGTGGACGGCAGCGCTTATCAGGGCGAAGAAGTACTTACCGTTCAGCAAACGCGCACCATACAGTTCACGCTGCCCGAAAACAGAATCGTGGACACCATCACGGTGGGCGGACAGCAGGTGACCTATGAACTCAACGACGATGTCGTCAAGTTTAGCGTAAATACCGAAAACAACAATCTCGGACCCAAAAACGTGGTTATCACGCTTAAAGAAGGCGTATATGCCGACGAGACTACGTTTACCGGTACGATCAGCGTAGAAGGCGCGTTTGAAGGCAAAGACAGCCTCGACAACGTAATGATAAGATTTATTGCGGAAGGCGGTGCAATTGTCAAAGGAACGTATAATTCCGCCGATCACACCTATACGGCGACGCTTCCTGCCGGCAACTACACGGCGTATGCCTCCAACGGACAGTTGATGGGCAAGAACATCGTCATCTCCGGCTCTGCCGTGACATCGACGCTCAATCTCGTGCTCAACGACTATGCTACAAACAATGCGATTGTCGTAAACAACAGCGGCCTTAGCTACAACGCTGCCGACGGTTCGCTTACGGTGCGCAAGAACGTAGGCGGCGTGCAGGAAAGCGCTATCGCGGGATTCTCGTTCCGTCCCGACAGCGAAGTGCTCGAATTCGGATATACGATGACGGGTATGACCAACAATGGTAGCTTGTATCCGTTTATGGGTATGTTTGTCCAGAGCGCAGACGGCGGTATTCTTAGATTTGTATGGGCAGAGGCTGGTGACGAACTGCGTCTGTTGACCAAAAACCATGACCAAAGCCGTTTGGCTCTTACCGATATTGTAGGTACGGGTCTCGGCGGCGTACAGGGCTGGGTGCCCTTCGGCGCGCCGTCCGGATATTACACTTTCAGCAAGCCTGATTACAGGCTTAGCGTAAGAGTTCGCATCGACGGATATAACATGTCGGTTTGGTTTAAGACGGGCACCGATACCGAGTGGAAGGGAGTCCAGTTTGACGACGGCACCAATACCTTAAATGTCTACGACCGTTACAACCAGGATACACACCTTGGAATGGCAATGGGCGACGACAGCAACAGACGTATCAACTATCTCGGCGAACTGTATTCGCTGGATGAACAATGTGTGTTCGGTATATCGGCACGCCGCGACGCGTCCAACGACAATGTCAACGTTGCAAACTTCTCCGATATATGGTTTAACATCACCCAAAAAGCATAATAATTTGCGTCGGTAAAAGATTAAAAAAGGCTCCGCGCTTCCCTTTTGAGAAGCCGGGGCCTTTTGTTTTACCGCCGTAAATGTCGGACGCGAAAGGAGCTTTTATTTAAGGCTGTAGGAGATTCGACCGCACAAAACTCAAGGCGCCTTTATGCTATAAAAGCCTAAAAAGCTCATGTGCCGCTAAGCGGTAAAAGCCTAAAAAGCTCATGCGCCGCGCAGTAGTAAATTTGGACATAAATCGTTTGTATTGCGTCAAAAAACGCCGAATTTATATAAAAAACTGTCGCTATAAGTAAAAAATTTACACAAAAAAAATACTATGCGTTTGACACGCGTCGCAATAAATGATATACTTAAAGCATAAAAACCGATAAGGAGAAAAATATGGAAGAAAAAGTTTTGACAGACAAAAAACACGGTATGCGCACACTTGTTATTTGCGTGCTGGTCATTATCGCGTCGCTTGCGTGCGCAATTTGGGGAGTGACATTGCAGTCGGTCGCGATGATTGCAGCGGGATTGGTCGTGTTTATTCTCAGCTGGATCCCCCTGTTGGGCCTTAGGATACTTCGGCCCAATGAGGCGCTGGTACTTACGCTGTTCGGAAAATACGTCGGCACGATAAAGGGCGACGGCTTTTATGCTATCAATCCCTTTTGCGCCGCCGTCAACCCTGCCGCCAACACACGGCTCAACCAGAGCGGCGACGTCAAAAAGGCAGATGAAGTGGATATAGGCGTTCAGCTGGGCACGGCGCTAAATTTCGGCGGCAGCAACCGCAGAATTTCGCTCAAAATCATGACGCTCAACAACAACCGCCAAAAGATAAACGACTGTCTCGGCAATCCCGTCGAGATAGGTATCGCCGTGACATGGAGAGTAGTGGATACGGCAAAAGCTGTATTTAACGTCGACAATTACAAGGAATTTTTATCGCTGCAATGTGACGCCGCGCTAAGAAACGTCGTGCGTATTTATCCCTATGACGTCGCGCCCAACGTCGATACGACGGGCGACGGAGTGCCGGACGAAGGCAGTTTGCGCGGTTCGAGCGAAGTGGTGTCGGCAAGAATAAAGGACGAAATCCAGGAGCGCGTAAACGAGGCGGGCATCGAAATTGTCGAGGCGAGAATTACTTACCTTGCGTATGCCCCCGAAATAGCCGCGGCAATGCTGCAACGCCAGCAGGCAACAGCCATCGTCGACGCACGCAAGATGATTGTCGACGGCGCCGTGGGTATGGTGGAAATGGCGCTGGACCGCTTGCAGGAAAAGGGTACCGTTGCGCTGGACGACGTGCAAAGAGCCACGCTGGTGTCCAATCTGCTTGTCGTTTTGTGCGGCAACCGGGACGTTCAGCCCGTCATAAATTCCGGCCAGAAAGAATAAAGCCGTCAGCAAAACTCCCTATAAAAAAAGCGCGCCTCTAAAATAAAGGCGGCGCAACAAAAACAGCAATAAAAAAAGCGTTTGCCTTGTGCGGACGCTTTTTTAGCGCTGCCTGTCAGACGATTAAACAGCAAACTTGCCGTCGCTTTCGTGCAGCGTTATATTTGTATTCGCGGCGGGCATTAAAATAATCGTTTGCCCGATGCCCGTTTGTCCGCATAAAAATACCGTGTTGCCGTCACGGAGTGTAGATGGTAAGACCGTTCGGCACGATTTCGCAGTCGAACGACAAGTTTTTGTAAATCTCGCCGTCCAGCTCGATATCGGCGTCGCTTTCTATATGCACTTTTTTGCAGCGGAAGTGGGTGGTGATGGGCATGTCCATGTGTTTGCCCTTTACAAACTTCGTAAGCAGTTTCATGATGTTGCCCTTTTGCGGCATCTGCATGATTATAACGTCAATATAGCCGTCGTTTATTTCCGCAACCGGGCATATGCGAATGTTTCCGCCAAAGGCTTTGCCGTTGCACACGCCCACCATGATGCAGCTGTATTTTACGGGCTGACCGTCGTCGATGGTTACGGTGGCGTTGCACGGCACCATGTGGTTGATCCAGTATATAAGCGAACCTATATAAGTAAGACCCGATTTGCTGTAAGCCAACTCCAGCACTTTTACGTCAAGGCCTGTGCCGGCAATGTTGAGACAGCGCTTGTCGGATATTTTTATGTAATCTATTTTGCGCGTCTTTCCGTCGAGAATGTCTTTAAGAGCTTTTATCGGGTTGAGACTAAATCCCGCCGAACGGGTAAAGTCGTTGCCTTTGCCCGCCGGAATAAAGCCGACCGTGGTGTTTTCCATGTCCGCAATGCCGTTTAGAACGTCGTGGAAAGTTCCGTCGCCGCCCATGGCAATCACAGTGCCGCCGTTTTTGGAAACGTCGTGGGCGATTTGCGTCGCGTGTCCTTTGTAGTTGGTGACGTAAAGAGTATAATCTATTGAATGATCGGCAAGATATGCCGTGACTTTTTTGAGACTTCTAAGACCCAAGCCTCTGCCGCTTCTTATGTTGGCGATAATGTTAATCATAATAATAATTATAGCGTAAAATGCGGCAAAAATCAATTGTTTAAGGCGTCGACAAAGCAAAAAAATGCTTATTTTTAAAAAACCGTCCGATATATCCGCAAAAAGTAAAACCTTGCATAAAACTGTTGCATTATTTTTATTATTATGCTAAAATAAAATATATGGAAATGAATATACCTGATAGTTTAATCAAACTAAGCAGTATGGCTAAGAGTCCGATATATGTTGTGGGCGGCTTTGTCAGAAATAAGCTTGCGGGTCTTGGGGAAACCGACATCGATATAGCGGGACCGGCGGTCGCGGATACGTTGGGACTTAGCAAGCGGTACAGAACGGAAGTAGTCAATTATCGTTTGGGCACTGTAATCATCAAGTATAACGACGACAAGTTCGAGTATACTCCTTTTCGCGTGGAAAAATATGCCGAAGGGGGCGGACATTCGCCCGTATCGGTGATGTTTACCACCGACATTACCAAGGACGCCAAAAGGCGCGACTTTACCTGTAACGCCATATATTACGATATTGCAAACGACAAAATAATAGATCCCTTGGGCGGCATTGCCGATATCGAACACAAAATTCTGCGCGCTTACGATCCGCAGCATATTTTCGCTTCCGACGGTCTGCGCGTGCTGCGTATGGTGCGCATTGCGTGCGAAACCGGCTTTAAGATAGACGCCGAAACGGCAAAGGCGGCAAAGGCCAACGTCGAACTGCTAAAAGATATTTCCGTCGAACGCCGCCGCGACGAACTTATGAAAATTCTGCTTGCCGACACCAAAAACGGCATTGCCAACGCTCAATACCGCGCGCTGCGCCTTCTCAACCAGATAGGCGCGATAAAATATCTCATTCCCCAGCTGGAAGACGGCGCGGGCATGGCGCAAAATCCGCTCTATCACAAGTACGACGTTTTGGAGCACACCTTCCAGACCGTGCGTTTTGCACCGCCCGATATTCGTTTGGCGGCATTGATGCACGATATAGGCAAGCCGTACTGCATGAACAAATTCGGCAATATGCACGGGCACGAAAAAGTGTCGGAGAACATCGTAAGGTACACCTTCGGCGAATACGGTCTGCGTTTTCCCAACAGCGTAATAGACGAAGTGGCGTGGCTGTGCGCCAACCATATGTACGATCGCGACGGCAAGACGAAAGAGGCCAAAGTGCGTATATTCGTGGCGAAAAATTTCGAGCTTATAGACAAGCTGGTGGAGCTGATAAACGCCGACAGGCTGGCTACCGGGCTCATTGCCGAAAATCCCGAGCACAGACTGTTAAAAGTCAAACGACAGCTTATCGAAGAGGGCGCGCCGCTAAAAGTCACCGACTTGGTCGTAAGCGGCAGCCGTATGATTCTCGAAGGCATACAGCCCGTCAAAATAGGCGGTCTGCTCGAAAGTCTTTGGCGCGAATGCGTCGTCAATCCCAAGCTCAACAACGAGGAGTGGCTGGTGGCGCAAATCAAAAAGCATGCCGACGACGGCGAAACGGCAAGCGAAGTGTAAAAGACGGCACGGTTGTTACAAATCGGCGCACATCAAAGAGTTTTTACAACGCTAAAAGGAGAAACAAATGCAATTAAAGGGGTTAAAAGCTGTATTTTTGGGTGACAGCATTACATACGGCAGCGGCGCAAGTTCGCCGGATAAAGTTTATTGGGCGGCGCTCGGCGCAAATACGGGGCTGATAACGCGCGGTTACGCGGTGGGCGGCACGCGGATAGCGCGCCAACGCACGCCCAGCGCAAACGAAAAACACGATCTCGATTTTAACATGCGTATGTACGACATGGATAAGGACGCGGATATAGTGGGCGTTTTTGGCGGAACAAACGATTACGGGCACGGCGACGCTCCGATAGGCGGTATCGACGACGACAGCGTATATACCTTTTACGGCGCGCTTAACTGTCTTTACAAATACCTTATCGAAACCTATCCCAAGGCGTTTATTTTCGTCATGACGCCGCTGCACCGCCTAAACGAAAACCGCAACACGGGCGACGGATACAAGGCGCCCTCGGGCACGCTCAAACAGTATGTGGACGCGATACGCCTTACTGCGGAAAAGTATTCGCTGCCGGTGCTGGATCTGTATGCGAACGCCGGAATATATCCCGACATCGAAGCAAGTAAAAACGCGTGGACGGCGGACGGGCTGCACCCCAACGACGCGGGATACAAAAAGATTGCCGGCATTATTCAAAAATTTTTGGAAAATTCTTATTACGAAAAGAACTGACAGGAGATAAATATGAGCATTGTCACAATTATAGGATCGGGAATGATGGGCTCGGCCCTGGCATTCCCCGCAAGAGAAAACGGACATGAAGTGCGCCTTGTCGGGACGCATCTCGACAGAGATATAATAGACGCCTGCATTGCCGCCAACCGGCATCCGAAATTCGAATACGATTTTCCCGCCGGCATCAGATTTTTTCAGATAGAGGACGTGAAGGAGGCCATAGCGGGCTCGACTTTCGTGATATGCGGAGTCAGTTCCTTCGGCGTGGACTGGTTCGGCGAAGAGATTTTGCCGCTTATTCCCGACGATATTCCCGTTCTGTCCGTCACGAAAGGCCTTATAGAAGACGGCGGCAAGCTTATATGCTATCCCGAATATTGGAGCCGCATGATGGCAAAGCGCGGCGTTAAGCGCGACGTATACGCTATCGGCGGACCGTGCACCAGTTACGAGCTGGTATTCCACGATCAGTCGTCGGTCACCTATTGCGGCGTCGACGCGGACATTCTTAAAATGATGCGTCAAGTCATGCGCACCGACTATTACCACATTTCGCTGTCGACCGACGTTATGGGCGTGGAAAGCGCCGTGGCGTTAAAAAACGGCTACGCTTTGGGCATTGCGCTTACGATAGGCATAAACCAGCGCCTGCACGGCGAGAACAGTGTTCAGCATTACAACTCGCAGGCGGCGGTGTTTGCCCAGAGCGTTAAGGAAATGCGAAAGCTGATAGCCTTTTTGGGCGGCGGTGAGGACAACATAGTGATAGGCGCGGGTGACCTGTACGTCACCGTATACGGCGGCAGGACAAGGCTCGTGGGCATTCTTTTGGGGCGCGGCTACACCTGCGAACAGGCTTTGCGGCAGCTTAAAGGCGTTACGCTGGAGTCCATAGTGGTGGCGACGCGAGTGGCGAAAGCCGTGCGCGAAGCGGCCGCCGCGGGGCAGCTCGCCGCCGAAGACTTTCCCCTTTTGATGCACGTCGACGAAATAATAAACCGCGGTGCGCCCGTGGATATCCCGTGGGAAAAGTTTGTAACCGACAACATTTAACGCGCAAAAACAAATAAAAAGCCAAAACTTCTTTCCCCTCGGGAAGGAAGTTTTTTTAATGCCGGGTGTAAAAAATAGGACAAATTTGCACAATAGTAAATAAAATCAGCAATATTTGACATATAAAATTGTTTGACAACCGCGTTGTTCGGGGAGTATAATTTTTACAAATACCGTTAAAGGAGAGGAAAATGGATACAAATATTTTTTTGGGGGTTGCCTATTATCCCGAAGCGTGGGATATATCGCAGGTGGAGACAGATTTGGACAAAATGCGCGATTACGGCATCGGATGCGTCCGCATAGCCGAATTTGCCTGGAAGACCATGGAACCCGAGGAGGGAAAATTCGATTTCTCGCTGTTCCGCAAGGTGGTGGACGAATGTAAAAAACGCGGCATGTACGTAATAATGGGCACGCCGGCGGCTTGTCCGCCCATCTGGCTGGCGCAAAAATGTCCCGACATCTACGCCCGGTACTACAACGGCAAAGAATGGCATCACGGCGCCCGCAGGAACACCTGTTTCAACAGCGAAAATTATATCTTTTACAGCGACCGCATCACAGAGGAAATGGCGCGTGAGTTTGGCGGCGACGACAACATTATCGGCTGGCAGATCGACAATGAGATAGACAGTATAAAAGACTACGGGTGCGTATGCCCGCGCTGCACGCAGGCTTTCCGCGATTGGGTGAGCAAAAAATTCGGCGGCGACGTTGACAAATTCAACCGGGAAATGTGCACCGGCGTATTTTCCATGAAGATAGACGATTTTTCGCAGCTGGACCGACCTTACGATCAGTGGTATCATCCGGGAATACGGGCGCTGTGGATGCAGTGCAAAGAAGAGGAGACGGCGCAGTACATCGCCCGTCAGCGCACGATAATAAAAAAATATTCATCCGCTCCCGTAGGCACCGACATGATGCCCACGTTTACCGCCATGTCGTACGCCAAAGTGGCCCAAAATACCGACGTCATGCAGTTTAACGAATATGCGTTTAACAGGTACGCCGAGATATACCCGTGGTTTAATTACGTTTACAACAGCAAAAAACAGCCCTTCTGGCAAACGGAAACCTCCTGCTGCTGGAACGGCTCGGCTACGTCGAATTATATGCGGCCGCACGGCTTCGTGGCGATGAACGGCTGGTCGGCGCTGGTCTCGGGCGCGGAAAACGTAAACTACTGGCTGTGGCGCGCGCACTACGGAGCGCACGAACTCATGCACGGCTCGGTGATAGAGAGCAACGGACGCGACCGCCACATAAAGGGCGAAGTCATGGACTTTGCCGAGAGCATACGGCGTCACAGCGATTTTATAAAGGGCACGCGCCCCACATGCAGCGGACTTGCAATGATTATGTCATGCAACGCCAATATAGATTTTATGACGCAGAGTATGTATTATATAGACAACAAGCCCTTCGATTACAGGGAGGTGCTAAACAATACGTTGGCGCTGTCACTGCTTAAAGCGCGTTTAAGACCGGAATTTTTGACCGAAAACGGCGATTTCAGCGACGCCAAAGTGCTGTTTACGCCGTTTTTGCCCGACATTCAAACCGACGGATTGGATAAAAAAATCTTAAATTGGGTGGAAAACGGCGGAGTGTGGATAGCGGGACCTTTAACCGATATAAGAACCCGCGCCCACGCCAAATTCATCGGCAGCGCTACGGGCGTACTGGAAAAAGCCGCGGATATAACCATCGAATTTACTCTTCCCGCATACGACGCGAACGCCGTGGGTTACCGTGAAATATCCATGCAATACGCTTCGTCGCCGCTTAAAGCCCGGCAGATGAGTTTTGACGCCATAAGACCGGGCAAAAAGGCAAAAACGCTGGCGGCGTATCGCAACGAGGAATACCTTGACGGCTATGCCGCCATTACCGAAACGCCCTTCGGAAAGGGAAAAATAGTGGTTTTGGGCTGCCTTCCCGACAACGACGCGCTTATCGCCGTTTTGAACGACGTGTGCGGGGTCGCCGGCATAACGCCCTTTGTCGCCGCCTCCGACAACGTCATGGCGGTGGAACGCAGCGGCAGTTACGGCGAAACGGTGGCGTTTATCGAGACGGAATATCTTCCCGGCAGCTTTACGGCGCCGTTTGACGCAACGGATATTTTAAGCGGCAAAAAATACAAAAAGGGCGATGTTGCCGCAATTGACAAGTATCAGGTGGCCATTCTTAAAAAAGACTGCTGATCTACCAATCAAACCATAAAAGGAAAAAAAAGACAATGGACGTTAAAATTATAAAGACGGGAGAAATAATACGCCGTCAAGGCTTGTTCGGATACAACGCGTGGCCCACCGTTGCCCGCACGGGTAAAGGCGAGCTGGCGGCGGTTTGGTCGGGCGGCAGAATAAAGCATTTGTGCCCCTTCGGCAAAGTCTTATTAAGCCGTTCACGCGACGACGGCGACACCTGGAGCGCGCCGCAAACCGTAATCGACACTCCGCTGGACGACCGCGACGGCGGAATTGTCGTCAAAGGCAGGCAGTGGCTTGTCACCACGTTTAACAACAAAGTGCAAGATCAGCGCTTGTGGAACAGCGAAGCGGGCATTAAAGACGACATAAGAAAGATAATCTCCGACCGTCTGGATACTATAACGCCGCAGATGCAGGACGAAAATTACGGTTCGTTGATATCCGTAAGCGAGGACGGCGGCCAAACTTTCGCTCCGCCCTACAAGAGTCCCGTTACTGCGCCCCACGGGCCGGTGCTGCTGGATGACGGCAGATATCTGTATGTCGGCCGACTATTTGACGAAGAATATGCGCCGGACGGCGAGAGCGACGGCATTTACGCCATGCAGTCGGACGACGGATACAATTGGAGCAAACCGGTAAAAATATGCGGCAAGAGCGACGAAAACGTCGGCCTTTACTGCGAACCGCATGCCGTTCAGCTGCCGGGCGGCGATATATTGGTGGGCATACGGGCGCACGAAAAGGGTAAAAGCGACGCGGCCTTTACCGTATACACGTCATTATCGCATGACGGCGGCAAAACTTTTTCCTATCCCGAATCGTTGCGGTTTAGAGGATCTCCGCCGCATTTCTGCCTTTTGCGCGACGGACGTATTTTGCTTACTTATGCCCGCCGCGACATAAACAAGGGCATATACGCGCGTATAAGCGGCGACGGCAGACAATGGTCGGAAGAATTTTTGCTGTCCGCGACATCCTCTAGCGGCGACTGCGGTTATCCCTCGTCGGTTATTCGGGAGGACGGCAGTATCATAACTGTGTATTATCAGCTGCTGGACGGCGACGACAACGCCTCCGTGCTTTATACGATATGGCAGCTGCTGTAAAATGCTTTACAGGCGTCGTGCTTTTGCGCGGCGCTTTTTTATCGTCAAACGCAGTAAGCAGAGTAAAAAACCGCGGGAGAAAAATCTGCCCGTACTGTTGAAAAAATTTTTTCTTTGTGGTACAATATAAAAAAGGAGTATGATATGCAGATAAGCGATATATTAAAAAGATGCGACCATACGCTTTTGACTGTGGACGCGAAATGGGAAGACGTGGCAAAGCTGTGCGACGAGGCGGTGGCTTACGATACGGCGTCGGTGTGCATAGCGCCGTGTTATGTAAAAAAGGCATATATGTATCTCGACGGCAAAAAGCCGGTATGTACGGTAGTAGGCTTTCCCAACGGCTATTCGACGATAAAAACCAAGGCTTTTGAAACGCGCGACGCAATTGAGGACGGCGCCTCCGAAATAGACATGGTGATAAACATCGGCGCGCTTAAAGCCGGCGACAAAGAGTATCTGCTGCGCGAAATAGGCGAAGTAAGAGCAGCATGCCGCGACGCCCTCTTGAAGGTGATAATCGAAACGTGCCTGCTAACGGACGATGAAATTGCCGCTATGTGCAAAATAGTGACGGATGCCGGCGCCGATTATATAAAGACGTCGACGGGCTTTTCGAGCGGCGGGGCGACGGAAAAAGACGTGCGTCTCATGAAAAGTCTGGTGGGAAAAGGCGTAAAGGTCAAAGCGGCGGGCGGAATAAGGACGCTCGAAGCCGCCGAAAAACTTATAGAGGCCGGCGCAGACAGAATAGGCGCGAGCAGGCTGGTAAAGCTGGCGCAACAGCGGCTCAATCAGACCAAGCCGCAGGACAATAACGATAACGGAGGGACAAAATGAACAGAACACCAACGCCGCATATAGAGGCAAAGAAGGGAGATTTTGCACGGACGGTGCTTATGCCGGGCGATCCGCTGCGCGCAAAATTCATCGCCGAAAATTTTTTGACGCAGACTAAGCAGGTAAACGGCGTAAGGGGAGCTTTGGGTTATACCGGCTTTTACAACGACAAGCGCGTCTCGGTAATGGCGTCGGGAATGGGTCAGCCGTCGATAGGCATTTATTCGTACGAGCTGTTTGCCTTTTACGATGTCGAAAACATTATACGCGTGGGGTCGTGCGGCGGCTTTGATAAAGATTTGCACGTAATGGATATAGTGCTGGCGATGGGAGCGTGCACCAACGGCAATTATGCCGCCCAATACCGTCTGCCGGGGACGTTCTGCCCCATAGCGGACTTCGGACTTCTTACAGAGGCGGCCGCCAAGTGCCGTGATGCCGGCGTAAAGTACAAAGTGGGCAACGTCCTGTCTTCGGACATGTTTTACGACGACGCGGGCAGCGGACAGGAGTGGAGCAAGATGGGCGTTTTGGGCGTGGAAATGGAGGCAGCCGCTCTGTACATGAACGCCGCGCGGCTCAATAAAAAAGCGCTTTGTATATGCACGGTCAGCGATTCTTTTGTCTACCCCGAGGAAAATCTGTCCGCAAAGCAGCGCCAGGAAGGCTTTTCGGCGATGATAAAAATAGCTTTGGAGACGGCGCTATGAAACGCGTGTTTTTGATAGTACTCGACAGTTTCGGGATAGGAGAGGCGCCCGACGCGGCGCTTTTCGGCGACTGCGGCAGCAATACGTTGGCGGCGGTGCGTTCAAGCTCAGGATTTTACTGCCCAAACATGACGGAGATGGGACTATTTAACATCGACGGCGTACAGGGCGGAGTAGCGGCTCCCTCGGGAGCATACGGCCGGTGCCGCGAACGCTCCATGGGCAAGGATACCACGATAGGCCACTGGGAAATCGCCGGAATAATATCGCCCCGTCCTCTTCCCACCTATCCGGACGGCTTTCCGCCGGAGATTATTGAGCGGTTCGAACGCTTTACGGGCAGAAAAGTGCTGTGCAACAAGCCTTATTCGGGCACCGAAGTAATAAAAGATTACGGCATGGAGCACATAAAGACGGGGGCGCTTATTGTTTATACGTCGGCCGACAGCGTATTCCAGATAGCCGCCCACGAACAGGTAGTGCCCGTGGAAGAGCTTTACGACTACTGTCGCACGGCGCGCAATATTCTCACGGGCGACAACGCGGTGGGAAGAGTGATAGCGCGTCCGTTTACGGGAAAGTATCCGTTTGTGCGTACGGCAAACAGGCACGATTTTTCGCTGCCGCCGCCCGCCGAAACCATGCCCGACCTTATTAAGGCCGCCGGATACACCACCGTATCCGTGGGCAAAATTTACGATATTTTTGCCGGACGCGGCTTTACGGAAAGTCATCGCACATTGTCCAACGACGACGGCGTAAACAAGATTCTCGAGGCGCTGGACAAAGATTTTACGGGACTGTGCTTTGCCAATCTCGTCGATTTTGACGCCATGTACGGCCATCGTAACGACGTGGACGGCTATGCGGCGGCACTCAGCGCGTTCGACGCACGTCTCAGTGAAATAACCGCGCGCCTTAACGACGATGACATAGTGATGATAACCGCCGACCACGGCTGCGACCCGTCCACGCCTTCTACCGACCATTCGCGGGAATATACGCCGCTGCTTTTGTACGGAAAACACATAAAAGGCGGCGTAAATCTCGGTACTCGCCCGACGTTTGCCGACATCTCCGCTACGGTGCTCGACTATTTCGGCGTCGACAAACGCGCTACGGCGGGCACGAGTTTTTTAAGCGAGGTGTTAAAATAATGGCAAAGTTTAATCCAGCGTGGAAAACTCTTTACGAGGCGGCGCTAAACGCACGCCAAAATGCCTACGCGCCCTATTCGGGATTTAGAGTGGGAGCGGCGATTATGTCTGCCGACGGGCGGATATACACCGGCTGCAACATCGAAAATTCTTCCTACGGAGCGACTTGCTGCGCCGAACGCGTTGCGCTGTTTAACGCGGTAAGACAGGGCGAAAGGCACTTTACGGCGATAGCGGTGGCAGGCGGCAGAGACAAGGCGGACGAAAAGTGCGTTCCCTGCGGAATATGCCTGCAGGCGCTCAGCGAATTTTTGACAAGCGACGCCTTGGTTATAGTCGAGGACCCGGATAAAAGCGCGCCTGTAACACTGGGGCAGCTTTTGCCGCAGGCGTTTTCGCTGTTGTGACGCGGCGCGCGGTATAGGTGTGGCGGTAAAAAAGCGGTATCTCGGCCGTGACAGCCAAAATACCGCAAAAATATAAGATATTTTACTTGTTATCCGCAAAAAAGCATAAACAAGAATTTTGGGGTAATTTTGTGGTAAAAAAAACACAATATATAGAGCCAAAAAACTACTATATATTGTGCCATTTGTGGTACCACCAAAGGGAATCGAACCCTTATTTTCGGCGTGAGAGGCCAACGTCCTAACCTTTAGACTATGATGGCGCATTGCGTTTTTGTGCCGGACATTAAATCCAGCTTTAATATAATACTACATTTTAAGCAAATTGGCAACTAAATTCGGGCGATTTTCGCAAAAAAAATGCGGATAATTGCAGCCATGCCGCCGGCATGGCGCGGAGATAAGGTTTAGCGCGGTATTTTATTGACTAAAAGTTTGCCGTATGCTAAAATATATGTACTCGGAGGAAGAAAAAATGTTTCATATTCTTGTGGTGGACGACGATAAAAACACTCGGTTTTTGCTGCATGAATTGCTGCAATCGGAGCATTTTACCGTTACGGAAGCGAGCGACGGAGAGGAGGCTCTTGCCGTTTTAGAAAACCGGCGCGTCGATTTGGCCATAGTGGACATCATGATGCCCAAGGTGGACGGGTACGAACTAACGCGCGAACTAAGAATGATGGACAACCAGTTGCCGGTGCTGATGGTATCGGCGAAACAACTGCCCGAAGACAGAAAAAAAGGCTTTTTGGCGGGAACGGATGATTTTATGACCAAGCCGTTTGACAACGAGGAGCTGCTGCTGCACGTAAATGCCTTACTGCGCCGAGCGAAGATTCAGCGCGAACGCAAAATAACGGTGGGTGACGTGACGATAGATTACGACAGCTTTACCGTTACGCGCGGCAGCGAACAGATAGAACTGCCGCAAAAGGAATTTCTGCTGCTTTACAAACTGCTTTCGTACCCCGATAAAATTTTCACAAGGCTGCAGCTCATGGACGAGATATGGGGAATGGACTGCGATACCGTGCCGGAAACCGTTACGGTGCACATAGGTCGGCTGCGCAAGCGTTTTGAAGGGTGGAACGAATTTGAAATTCAGTCCATAAGGGGCTTAGGATACAAGGCGGTAAAAAAAGTATGAAAAAGCGCATAAAAAAGTCCGCTCCCGACGCGGCTAAGAGACCGAAAAACCAAATAAAGCAGGTATATGTTTTTAGTCTTGTAATGGTTGTGCTGGTGGTAATAACCATCGCGCTGTCGATATGGTATCTTTTAATGTCGACGGAAGTCATCACGCTCGAATATCTGCAGACGTACGGATGGCTTTTGGTGCTGTCGTTTATATTGGGCAGCGTTCTTTTAAGCGTGGGACTGACGTATCTTGTAAGCATTCTTGTGCTGCGGCCGGTAAACGTGGTGATAAGCGGCATTTCGCGGCTGGCGGAAGGAGATTATTCGATACGAATAAAGCTGGGCGGATACGAGGCGATGAAAAACCTGTCAGACAGCTTTAACCATCTCGCCGCCGAGTTGGACAGCACCGAAATTTTGCGTTCGGACTTTATCAACAACTTTTCGCACGAGTTTAAGACGCCCATCATGTCCATAAGAGGGCTTGTGGGCATGTTGCAAAAGGGAGACGTCTCTCCCGAAAAACAGCGCGAATACATAGACGTCATCGGCGACGAGGCGGGACGGCTTGCCAAGCTTGCCACCAATGTTCTCAATTTGTCCAAAGTGGAAAATCAAAGCATTTTGTCGGACATAACGCAGTTCAACTTGTCCGAGCAGATAAGAGACTGTCTGCTGCTGCTGGAAAAAAATTGGAGCGCCAAAAAGCTTGACATCGAAATAGAGGACGAGGACGTGTATATCAGCGGCAACGAGGATCTTCTGAAACAGCTGTGGTTTAATCTTTTGGACAACGCCGTAAAGTTTGCGCGGGACGGCGGAAAACTGTCGGTGCGCGTAACGCGGTCTCCCGGCAGCGTGTCGGTGCGGATAGAGGACGAAGGAAAGGTAATAGCGCCGGAAAATATCGATAAAATATTCAATAAATTTTATCAGGAAGATCCGCAACATTCGCGCGAGGGCAACGGCATAGGTTTGTCCGTGGCAAAAAAAATAGCCGAGCTGCACGGCGGAGACATTACGGCGGAAAGCGGAGAAGGAAAGACGGCTTTTTTTGTGGTGCTGCCGCAAAAGGAATGACATTTACCGATAAGGAGAAAAAATATGTACAACTGTAAATTACAAGCGCACCGCGGCGTGGCGGCGGAATATCCCGAAAACACCATGCCGGCATTTATCAAGGCATACGAACAGGGCTACGACATTATAGAGTTCGATCCCAAGATGACCGCCGACCATATTCCTGTGGTGCTGCACGACCGCACGCTCAACAGAACGGGCAGAATTGCCGGCGAAACGCTTAAAGAGGAGAAAAAAATCGAAAATCTGCGTTTTGCCGATTTGTGCGACGTGGACGTAGGCATGTGGAAAAGCGCCGCCTTTGCCGGCACGCACATTCCCACGCTTTCGCAGGCGCTCGATTATATGAAAAGCGTCGGTTTAGAGGCGAAAATTGACAACGTCGTACAAACCTTTTCCGACAGCGACCGCGAAATAGTATTCGAGACGGTGCGCCGCCATGCCGATGAGGCGCTGACGGGGTTTACCTTTTCCCGTCTGGATATGCTTCGGCAGGCAGCGGAGCGTTTTCCCCGCGCGATACTGCATTACGACGGCGAAATAACCGAGCAAAACCTCTCCCGCCTTAAAGAAATTGCCGCCGGGCACAAGACTTATGTGTGGATGCGCTATGACAACGCGCTTACGTCGTGGAACAAAAACATACCGGTAAACGAGCAGTGGGCTAAGCGAATAAAGCGCGATTTTCTGCTGGGAGTGTGGATTTTGGAAAGCGACGAAGATTTTGCCGCTGCCGCCGCATTTGAGCCCGACGTGGTGGAGACGACGGGCACTATCAAGCCGCCCGAAGAAAAGCGCCGCAAAAGCGTACTGTAAAGAGCGCCGCGTCGGAACAAGACCCGCGCCGCTGAAAATCTTTAAAAAGGCGAAAAATCTCTTGATTTTATGCCAAAAAACAGCCGCCGGCCCAGCATAACGACAACAAAACCGCGCTTAAACGCGCAAAAAAACAACAAAGCGTCATGCCTCGTTGTTTTTTTGTATTTCGATTTCCTTTAAGAAGGGGAATTTTTTTTGCAGCAGTCCCCACATGACGTCCGCGGTTTTTTCCGAGCCGTAGTTGTCGTGATATGCGCGCGCCTTTTGCGCCAGCTTTTCCAGCTCGTCGCGGTTGTGATAGAAGAATTTGACCTTTTCGGCGGCCTTTTTGGGATTGAATATGGCGACGGCGTTGCCGACGTAGTCGATGTAGTAGTGCGCGTTGTGCTGTTCCATCTGGGTGGCGTAGCTGGTTATTATTTCGGGAACGCCGAAAAAGCACGGTTCGGCGACGGAACTTGCTCCGCTCTTGCCCAAAAAAATGTCCGCCGCGCCCAGAATTTCCAGTATCCTGTCCGAAAATCCGTATACGCGTAGGTCGACGGAGGGCGACGGCTTTATATCTTTAAGGCGGTCGTAAAGCTTGCGGTTTTTGCCGCATACGGGCACCAAGGTGATGTCCAGGTCGCTTTGAGCGAGAATTTCGGTCACGCTGCCCATTTTTCCGATGCCGTAGCCGCCGTCAAACAGCACCACGGTAAACTTGTTTTCGTCAAAACCAAGGTTGCGGCGGTTGATTTTTTTGTCCAGCGGCACGCTGAAAGCTTCTTTGCGTATGGCGAAGGGCACGAGCGCTAAATTGTCGCTGTTAAAGCGCTTTGGATAGTGTTTAAGGGCGCGTTCATAGCCCGATCGCGCCGACACCAGCGTCATGTCGTTGGGGTAGCAGCACAGCGGAATAATTTCCACGTCCGGCACATAACTGACGTTAATCGGCTTTGAATTGCTGTTTGCGACGTAGTAGGCGGTGGACCAGTGCGTCGACAAAAACATATCCGCCTGCAGTTCGTCCACGTGCATGGTGGCGTACTTGTGGGCGTGGGGAATAAATTTCATTATGAGTTCGCTTGTAAGACGCGGTCCCAGCAAATTCATCACCGAAAGGCTGGTGTAGCCGTAAAGCGGACATTTGTTATACATTTTGACGTTGTCGCACAGCATCTTTTCAAAGCGGATCAACGGTTTTTTCCCGCTTTCGCTGTAAAAATTGGAGCGGACTATGCGGGTATAGGCGCCGTACTTTTCTTCAAACGCGTCGGCAATGCTGCGTTCGGGGACAATGTGACCCATACCGGCCTCGACAAATGCAAATACGACTTTGGGCTTATACATGGCGGCTGTCCTTCTTTTTGGAATGGCGTGCTGCCGTTGCCGTCTCATGGTCGTAAACGCTCACCGGCTTTTCGCATTCCGGCTGAGGCCGACAGTCTTCGGACAGGACTATGTACAGGCAGTAAAACATGGCAAAGTACGGCGACATGAAAAACACGTCGAACAGCGACATCAATACCAGCGCGGCGCAGCCTGCAGCAAACATGAGTTTTTCGTAGCAGTAATTTTTAACAAACAGCCTTACCGATTCCACGCGGTGGTATAGGTAGCCGGCTATGCCCACAATGCCGCAGCTGCCCAGATATTGAAGGGGAGTGTTGTGCGCCATGCCGCTGAAAATAGTCATCGTGCTCGTCATGAATTTTTCAAACGCGTTGTAAAAGCCGGTGCCGAACAGCGGGGCGGAAAGGAATAATTTTATATAGCCTATCCACAGATCTATTCGTCCGCGCGACGCCTCGACGATATCGGTGGCGTCCGAGACGGAATTTTCGATGAAGAATCCGGCAAACACCTGCACTTTGCCGGCAAGAATTATGACAAGCACCAGCAAAAGGTCTAACGCCACGAATGCGGCGGACATAACGCCCACTTTGGCGCGCACCGGTTTCTTCTTGAAAAACGTAATGGCCGACAGCACCACGCACATGGGCACGCCGATAAGGAGAGCCGAGCGCGACATGGTAAAATAGACGGCGTTTATTGCGATGAACACCGATATATAATTAAAAACCGGCATGACGTTTTTTCCGATGAGATAGTAGGCGGCGGGAATAAGCATGACCAAAAGCGCGCCTATCGTGTTGCTCATTCCCCAGCCTATCACCATCGAGCCCTTGAATTTGCCGTCCATAACGCCGTAATCGGCAAAATTAAAGGCATAAAAGGCGGCGAGCTGAGCGCATATAAGCAGCATTACCGCGACCATACACTTGGAAAGATAGACGCGTTCGTCTTCTCCGCCGTGCGTCAAAAAACAAAAGACGATATAAAAGGCCACGAACATCAAGGCTATGCCGGCGGCATACAGTAGCGACGCGAAATTGTAGGGCGAATAAAACAGTCCGCCCGTAAGAGTAACCGCCGCCAAAACGACGAAAGGAAGCAGCATTGGGCGCTTTTTAAGACCCATTCGGCGGGTGCGCAGCGGACGCACTTTAACGGCATAGCGTATAATGCCCGCTGCCGCTATTATGACGGCGACAGCGAAAAAGCATATTGCGAGCGGAGCGGAGTAGTATTCTACGGCTTTGCCCTCGTGCCGGAACGAAAGCTGGAAAATAAGCATGAGCAGCGGCGCCAGCGCGTATTTTTCGTCCTGCGCCAGATTAAGCGCAAGAGCAAAGAGAGCGGCATAAATAACTATGCCCGCAAGGTCCAGCCCCGTGACGAAAAAGACAAAAGCAAAAATCGCCAGCGCGGGGATATAAAAATGCCCGCAAACAAATTTATCGTAGCCGTTCGTCATGCGTTTTTCCATCATGCGTTTCCTCCGTTTGCAGCGGCCGGTTGAGCTAAGCCGGTTGCCGCGCTGCCGCTGACACAACTGCAGGCGGCGCCTTCTTTTCTGTATTCGCTGGGAACAATATTAAATATCTGTTGCTCGGTGCCCTTTTCGTCTTCCGAAAAAGCCAGTCGGCGCAAAACTTCCAGCTGTTTATCGAATTTTTTGCGGTCGATTTCCTGCAATTTGTTGACGAAAACGCCTTCGTGCAGCGTTTTGTCCACCTGTTCTTTGTCGTAGCGCAGCTCTTCAAACAGCTTTTCGCCGGGGCGCAGACCGGTGATTTTGATGGGAATATCCACTTCCGGCACCAGTCCGTTAAGCCTTATAAGGTCGCAGGCAAGATCGTAGATGTACACGGGTTCGCCCATATCCAGCACGAAAACTTCGCCGCGCGACGCAAAAGCGCCCGTTTGCAGCACCAGTCTCACCGCTTCCGGAATGGACATGAAGTATCTCTTTATGTTGCGGTCGGTAAGCGTGATGGGACCGCCTTTTTTGATTTGTTCGAGAAAAATGGGCACTACCGAGCCGTTGCTGCCCAGCACATTGCCGAAGCGCACGGCGGCTATTTTAAGGCCGCCCTCCCGGCCGCGCGTCTGCACGAGCATTTCGGCGATGCGTTTGCTGGCGCCCATGACGTTGGAGGGGTTGACGGCTTTGTCGGTGGAGATTAGCACCATTTTGTCGGTGCCGTATTTCTGCGCGCACTCGATGACGTTGAGCGTACCGAAGACGTTGTTTTTTACGGCTTCGGTGGGCGCGATTTCCATCATGGGAACGTGTTTATAGGCGGCGGCGTGGAAAATTATCTGCGGACGGTATTTTTCAAACACCTCTTCCAGTTTACCGCGTTCGCGCACGGTGCCGATGATGAGAGTGTAGCGGCTGTGGTCGTACTTTGCTCTGAATTCCTGATTAAGGAAGAACATGCCGTTTTCGTGCATATCGAATATTATTAGATGCCTGCATCCGAAGTTGAGCACCTGCCGGCACAATTCGCTGCCGATAGAGCCGGCGCCGCCGGTAACCATGACAATCTTGTCCTTTACCGAGCAGTCAATGAGTTCCTGTTTCACCTTAAATTCGTCGCGTCCCAGCAGGTTTTCGATTTTTATGTCCTGCAGGGTAAGTGAGCCGCTGGAATATTCGTCGGCGTCGAGATAGCCGGGCACGAATTTAATGGGCAGCGACAGGGGTTTGCACAGGTTGTAGATGTGTCTCAGCTGAGACTTGTTGAGGCTTATTATGGCGATGACGATGGCGCCCGCGCTGTACCTTTTTGCGACGGTTTTCACCTGGTCGATGGGTCCGACTATGCGTATGCCGCATATTTTCGAGCCTTGTTTGCTCTTGTCGTCGTCCAGGACCGCCACGGGAAGGTATCCGTCCGACAAATGTTGCATAAAGCGCGTAATTATCTGCGCGCCCGTATATCCCGCCCCTATTATTATAGTGCGTTTAAGCTCGGGCATATTCTTCTTACCCGATTTATTGTAAAACAAAATGGTTTTTATCAGTCCGTGCCGGAAGCGCCATATTCCGCACAGACACAGCGAAAACAGAACGTACATGAGAATAATGGGCGCCCAGTACATGATCAGCCAGAATTCGCTTATGAGTTTTGCCGCCAGCAGTATCAGAAAGGTGCACACGTATGCCGCGACAAAGCGCAGTACGTCGTTTTTGCCGGCGTATTTCCACACCGTGCCGTAGCAGCGGAAGACGAGCAGCATGAGAATGTTTACGCCCACCGACAGCGGCAGGAAAAATACCCAGCGGTAGTGCGCGTAAGCCGCCGGCGGCGATATGCGGTAAAACATGATAGCGTCGGCCAGCCAGTATGATAAAAGGCACAGCGCGATGTCGCCGAACAGCGCCAGCAGGAACATGATGACGTGCGACGGGGCTTTGTATTCCTTCGGTTTTTTATTTTTCTTGTCGTTTTTGTTGTTGTCTTTTTTATCGTTCACGAAATTCTCTCCGGATGGCATATATAATGCATACGTAACTGAATTGTAAATATTATTATAATATATTTGCCGCGCGATGTCAACCATATTGCGCCGTGCATAAAAAAGGGCGCTTCGACGCGACGTCCGCGGGCGGGGACAACGGTCGAAGGCCCGAAAGTTTGTGGCATAAATTGCGGAAAAATTATTATTCGGCCGGATGTGCGCCTACATGACCGAGCGTATGTCTCCGCCGTCGAATTCGGTGGCATAGCATGTCTTTTTATCCATAAGGCGGCTGGAAATGCGTTCGCCGTAACGGGCGCGCAGCGCGTCGACGTGCAGGTTGGTGGTAAAAATCGAATGTTTGCCCTCAAGCTGGCGTTCGTTTATCACGAGATAGAGATATTCGAGCGTGATGTTCTTGTAAACGGCTTCCGTCCCCAGGTCGTCTATTATCATGAGGTCGCAGTCAAGGTACGGACGCAGAAAGCCGTCGCGCGTGTCGTCGAATGTGGTGTGGTATCGGCATGCGTCCGAGACAAACCTGAATGCCGTCACGAACACCACCGAACAGCCCTTTTTCAGCACTGCCGAAGCGGCGCACGACGCCAGAAAAGTCTTGCCCGTACCGCTCTTTCCCATGAGCGTGAAAATGCGTTTTTTCGTGTCCGGGAACTTGTCGCAGAAGATAATGCGGTAATTTTCGGCGGTTTTGCGGAACTGCCTGGCGGCGTCGGGCGTAAACAGGCCGTAATCTATGTCGTCAAAGTCGTGCAGCTTAAAGGCTATCATGTCCTTAGCCGTCGCCATCGACAGGACGCAGTCGCATATCTTCCCGTTGACATAACCGCTGTCGCCGCATTTTTTGCAGTGCGGAGGGGGAGCAAAAACCTCTTTCAGCCCCAGCGACGCTATTACATCGCTAAGCTGCCGCTCGGCTTTTTTTACGTCGCCATGCGAATCGCCGTGCAGCTGATGCAAAACCGCCTCGCGGTAACGTCTGTCGGCGTCTTTGAGAGCAGGATATTCGTCCAGCGCCTTCATGTACGCGTTTTCGGCGCGCACGAGCTGAGCCTGCCGCCGCTGCCGTATTAAGTTTATCGCCTGATTGTAATTCATTAAAGGTCCTCGTAATCGAGATTGTCAAACAGCGCGTTAAGCTGTCCGCTCGTATATGTTTTGGTGATTTTGGCGGGTTCCGAATGGTCGGGAAAGCGGTAATTGTCTGCCTGTTCGGGCGTTTTTACGCCGGCTTTGAACCACGACGACAGCAGCGTGTTCATGTAGGAGACGGGACTGGGCGAGCCTTTGGCCTTTTCGGCGGCCTTTTCTATCAGTTCGTCGCTCATGTTCCAGGCGGTTTTCCACACCTTAAAGCTGTCGCGGTCGCGGGCTGTGACGTTGCGGTCTATGCCGGCGACGGCGAATACTTTTTTGATATGATTGTCGTTTTCGATGGAGCGGTTGATAAATTCGTCCAGCGCCTCGCTTGTCACGACGCCCTGCTTATAGAATTTGTCTACCACGTCGTTCATGCCTTCCAGCGTGCGCACGCCGCGCCTGAAACAGTAGGTGGCGATGCGCGTCAGCGTCTCGTCGTTAAAGCCCATGGCTATCCAGTTGGAAATATAAGTCTCGATGATAAAGTCCAGCTGTTCGTAATAAACGCCGATGATGCGGTTGATGTTTTTTGCCAGCGCGTACAGCTGGTCGCGGTTTTTGTTGAAGGATTCTATCTCCTCAAAGGTCATAAGGTGGTTTTCGTAATAGCGCGTCATGAGGGCGTCGAGTTTTTCCATGCCGCCTTTTTTGACGGTTTTCGCCACTTTAACGATGGTGACGGGGGTGTATTCCATGCCCTTTGTCCATTTGATAAACAGACGCTTGTCCTCGTGGTCGGGTTTGCGCCGCGAGCCCAGCGCCGTTAAGATGGGCCGCAGGTCTTTTTCGTACGCGTCGAATTCCGACAGCTGTTCGCTTACCCGGTCGAAGGTTAAAAGTCCCTGCGCCGCCATATTGCGCGCCACCGCCAGAATGTAGGGATAGGTGATGCCGTCGCCCTTTTGGCGGATGCAGTAGGCTATTATCGCCAGCATCGCCCCCGGCTCCATGTGCGTGTCTTCCATCAGCGAATAATATTCGTTGTATTCGGCGGGCAGAATGTTGCGCCCGGGCAGCATGGCGTGCAGCTGACTGTTGAAGTCCTTGTATTTGGTCTTGGAGAATTTCTGGTAGGAAGGGGGATTTTTCCCCACCTGCAAAAACTGCACTTCCGGCGGCGAAGAAGTGCGCAGCAGCGTCACCACGCCCTGCGCCTCCCAGTAGCGGAAAGCTTCCTCGACTACGGGCTGGTCGACGGACAGTTTTTCGGCGATAAACTTGGCGGCGTCGTCGCCGCCGCCATCGAAAGAGGCCGCCCACAGCCCCATAAGATATACTTTTACGTAGATTTCGGGGGCAAAAGGCATATAATTGAGAATAAATTCGTTGTCCACCGCAAGTTTTTCGGCGAGCATTTTGTCTCGGCTTAGTTTGATTTGCATGCTTTTACCTCCGCGGACGCAAAAAAAGCGCAAAACGCTTGATTTAATTTGTCCGATATTATATAATAACATTAAACGAAAAATTTTACAAATGTTTTGGCGCGGTTTTTTTAAATCGCAATATGTTGTATTGCGCATATTACCGGGGCACAATCCGGCGGCGCGTCAAAAAGGAGTCAAGCCGTGAAAATTCTGCACACCGCCGACTGGCATCTCGGCAAAAAAATCGAAGGAAAGTCCATGTTGGAAAATCAGAAGGCGGCCCTGTCCGAATTAAACGACATAGCATGCCGCGAGGGCGTGGACGCAATCGTCATCGCCGGAGACGTTTTCGATACCGCCGTGCCGTCGTCCGAGGCTGAGCAGCTGTTTTATTCCTGCTGCGTAGCGCTTTCTTCGCCCGACCGCGCAGTGGTGGCAATTGCCGGCAATCACGACGACGAAGTCCGGCTGTGCGCGGCGCGCAGTCTTGCAAAAGAGCACAACGTCTATCTGGTGGGGGACGCGGACAACTCCTTTTTTGACGGCGACAAGGTAAAAGGCGGCGACGGCTGGCTTAAAATATCCACCTCGTCGGGGACGCTAAACCTGGGGCTGCTGCCCTACCCCGCCGAAACCGTCACAGCAGGCGGAGAGGACGAATACGTCCGCCGCGTGCAAAGCGAAATGGAAAAGTGCGCGTCGGCGTTTGCGCCCGGGGAAGTAAACGTTCTCGCGGCGCACCTGTTCATGCTGGACGGCAGCGAAGAAAAGACTTTGGGAGGAGCGCGTATTCTGCCTTCGGACATACTGCCGTCGTCGGCGTCGTATGTAGCTCTCGGGCATGTGCACAAATGTATGCGCGTCTGTTCCGCCCCGCCCGCGTATTATTCCGGTTCGCTGGTGCCGTGCAATTTTACCGAAACGCAGGAGCGATGCGTAAAGCTTGTATCGTTCGGCGACGGCGGAGAACTGCTCGAAGTGCGCGACATTGCGCTTAAAAAGGTCAAAAAGCTGGTAAAAATACCCGTCGCCAATTACAAAGAGGCGTACGACAAGCTGAGTGAGTGCGGCGATTATGCCGAGATCATGTACGATTGTCCCGACGCCGTGGAGCCTTCGGCAATGGCGGCGCTGCGCGCAATGCCGGCGTTCGTCAAGTTTACGCCCTGTTTCGTAAGATCCGAGGAAAAAAGCCGCGGCCGAAAACTCATGAACGACGATCAGCTGTTCGACGCGTTTTACAAAAGCCGTTACGGCAGCGCGCCCGACGACGAAGAAAAACTCATGTTTTATAAAGCGGTAAACGGAGAGGAATTATATGAAACTGATAAGACTTGAAATAGAGGGTATAAACAGCTTCCGCGAGCGCCAGACGATAGACTTCGAAATGTTGTCGCAGTACAATCTTTTTTGCATCAGCGGCAACACGGGCAGCGGCAAGACGACGATACTCGACTGCATAATACTCGCCCTTTACAACAAGCTGCCCGCATATTCCGCCCGCGGCGACCAGAGCGATTACATAAATCTCGCCTGCGACAAGGGGGCTGTAAAACTCGTGTTTTCGCTGGACGGTAAGACCTACTGCATAGAGCGCACGTATTCGCGCAAAAAGACGGCGCTGGCAAGGCTTACCGACCTTGACGAAGGGACCGTAATAGCCGATAAAAGCGACGACATCACAAACTTTGTCCGCGACAAAATAGGTCTGGGCGTCGAACAGTTTACGCAGGTCATCATCTTGCAGCAGGGGGCGTTTTCGAAGTTTCTGCGCGCCACGAAAAAGGATCGCAACGCCATGGTAATAAAGCTTTTCCGGCTGGAGCGGTTTGAAAAAATCTACACCAATCTGCACAGCGCCCAGACTTACTGGGAAAACGTCCTCGGCAACAAAGATTCGCTGCTGGCGGAATATGAAGGCGACACAAGGGAAAATCTGCACGCCGCAAAAAAGAACGGCGAGGCCGTCGATGCGGCGATAAAAGAGGCGGAAAAGCAATACGCCGTCGCCCATCTTACGCTGCAAAAGGCGCGGGAAGAAGAAAAGCGCCGCCGCGACTATGCCGAGGCAACGGAAAAGTTAAAACGCGCGGACGAGGAGCAGAAGGCGTTGGACGCGCGCAGACAGGCGTTGGAAGCAAAATCGCGCGAGTATGAGGTTTTTCAAAAAAAAGAAAGCGCTCTCGCCGCCGAAAAGGAAAACCTTATAAAGAGCGAGACGTCGCTGGAATCTCTTCGCAGGCAGTGGGACGACTACAAGGTCAAAAAGCAGGAGCTCGTCAAAATGCGCGGCGAATTCAAAGCGCAGCAGGACGAGACGAACAAGCTTAAAGAAAATCTCGCCGATACGCAGCGCGCACTCGAAAAGCTGCTAGGCGGGGAAGGGGAACCTGCGTCCGCCGAACAGACGGCGCTCGACGTTCAGCGCATGACCGCCGACTTTAACGCCGCAAATAAATACAAAGACATTATCAAAGAAAAAAAAGCTGCCCTTGCCGAAAAGCGGCAAAAGCTCGGCTCCGCCATGGACAGTCTGCTAAAAGCGCGGCAGGAGGCGGACGCGGCGAAAGAGGCTGTGGCAAAGGCGCGCAAAGCAGCCGAAAAAAATCTGCTCATGCGCGGGGCGGACGCAATACGCGACAGCCTTAAAGCCGGAGATATTTGTCCCGTCTGCGGCGAAGTGCTGAAAAGCAATCCCGTAAAGCACGTCGCGGCCGAAGTCTGCCGGGAAGACGAAGTGGAAAAGGCGGAACGCCGCCTGGAGAGCACTCTTAAAAACGTCGAGAGCTGCAACGGTCTTACCGCCACTCTCACCGCCGAAAACGCCAACCTTACAGCCGCCCTTGCCGACGCCGAAAAGTCGCTGTCGGAGCTGCCCGAAATAACGGCGGAGAGCATTGACGAGGCAAATCGTCGTCTTGCCCGCGCCCGCGAATGGGAAAAACTTGTCGACAAGCGCAAAAATCTTCAAAAGGACTGCGACGCGGCGGAGAGTCTGCAGCGTGTGCTTTTGGAAAAGGGCACGCAGATGCGAAAACTGCTGGACGACGTCAACAGCGCGCTTAAAGACGCGTCGGAAGAGAGCATCGCCGCGCAGCTTGCGTCGGTCAGACAGCGGCGCGAAACGATATCCAACCAAGAGCTTGCCGGCAAAGCGCTTAGAGACTATGTGCAGAGGGAAAAGGCCGCGATAGACAGCGCGCAGGCCAAAATAGACGAAATGCGCGCGTCGGTAAAGTCTGCCGTCGAAAACGCGCCCGACGGGAGTATAATGTCGGAGGAAGAAGCCCGCCTGCTCGTAAAACAGGCCGAGGACCGCCGCATAGCCTTAGCGTCCGAAAAAGCGGCGGCGCAAAAGGACATCGCCATGCTTAGCGAACGCCTCGAAAAAAAGCGCGTGCTGGCAGCCGAGCGCGCGGTGGTGGCCGAACGCTGCCGCAAAATAGGCAAGATGAGCAAAATTTTTGCCGGCGGAGATTTTCTCGCCTTTGTCGCCACCGAATATATCAAAGATTTTACCGAGTCGGCGTCCCGCATGCTTTCCGATCTTACGGGCGGGAAGTATACCATGTCGTACGACGAAGAAAGCGGAGCTTTTTATGTGGCGGATTTTCTGCGCGGCAACGAAAAGCGCAAGTCCACCACGCTTTCGGGCGGCGAGACGTTTTTGGCGTCGCTGTCCATGGCGACGGCGCTGTCCCGCGAGATAGCGCGTTTCGGCGCGTTTGACTTTTTCTTTATCGACGAAGGATTCGGCACGCTGGACGACGGCACTTTCGACGTGGTAACGGAAGTGTTGCAGAATTTGTCGCGCACGTCGCTCGTGGGCGTGGTTACGCACCGCACCGAACTCACTTCGCGCATGCCCATGACGCTGCGCGTAACCGAGGCGGACGAAACGCACGGCTCGCACTGCGACATAATAGGCTGACTTTTTGCGCCGCCGGCTCGAAAAGGGCGATAATTACCGCCGCTATCGTGGCGCCATGGCGCCTAAAATGCGTAAAAATGCCCGTATACGCAATTTTTGCCGCAAATCGCTTTGCAAAAAGCGTCAAATGTGCTATAATATACATTGCTACCCGTATTGGAGATAATAAAGCGTATGATATCAGTGTATTCCGACAACGAAAAACAAGCCGCGTTCAGGACGAAAAAGATCATGCTGGCCGTGTGGCTGGTGGTTTTCGCGCTGGTTGCGGCGGTGGAAATCACGTTGTTTACCGTGCATTTCGTGCGGGTGGAAACGCTGCTCGACCGCTCGTACCAGACGCCGTTCGCCGTAATATCCGTCGTCATTGCGATAGCGTTCAGTTTCGGCAGTTTGTTTTTCTTCGGCACCAAGTACCGCATGGTAAAGGCGTACTGCCGCATGTACAGGGACATGAGACAGGGCCAGCGCGACAGCGATACGGGCGTGGTGCTGGAAAAGGACGACGCGCTTACGGAAAAATATTCGGTGCTTTTCCACAGCATAACGGTCGAGTGTCCCCCCATTCGCCGCGGACAGCGCAATGTGCGTACGCTGCTCATCGAAAAGGATCATTCCGCGCCCCGACTCACACCGGGTACGCGCTTTAAGTTTACGGCGCACGCCAACATAATAATCAGTTACGAAGTTATCGCGCCTTCGCCGGTAAAGGAGGAAGGCAGCGGTGGCCCGGCCGTAATATCCACCCAAAACAACAAGGAGTAAAAAAAAGACATGAAAAGAAGTGAAATCGACAAAAAGTATCTGTGGTCGCTCGAAGACGTTTACGCCGACGACGACGCGTGGGAAAAGGACTATAAAGAGGCGGAAAAGCAGGTGTCTTTCCCGTTAAAATACAAGGGACAATTGTCCGACAAGAAAAAGCTGCTGGAATTTCTCAAAGCCAGCGACGAACTGGAGATAAAGCTGGAAAAGCTGTATTCCTACGCCAGGATGCGCCTTGACCAGGATTCGTCCGACAATCATTACGCCGCCCTTGCCGACCGCGGAGAGGCGCTGCTTATCAAATATTCGTCTTTCGGCAGTTTCGTAAATCCCGAACTGTGCGCCGCCGACGAAAGCTATATAAAGAGTCTTTTGCAGGACGCCGCGTTTGCCGATTACGACTATATGTTAAAGGGCATTTTAAGAAAAAAACGCTATACTCTCGGCGAAAACGAGGAGCGTCTGCTGTCCGCCGCGCAGTCGCCGTTGTCAATGTTTAAGACGGCTTTCGGAAAGATAGACAACGTCGACGTCTCTTTGGGCAGCGTGCGCGTAAACGGCAAGCGCGTAAAACTTACGCACGGGACGTATTCGCAGCTGCTGCAAAATCCCGACCAGAACGTCCGGAAAGCGGCGTTCAACACCTATTACAAGGGATACGAACAGCTTCTCAACACCATTGCCGCGGTTTACGCCGGCTCGGTCAAGTCGGACGTGTTTATGGCGCGCGCCCGCGGATATAAGGACTGCCTTTCCGCCGCCATGTTCAACGAGAACGTGCCCGAATGCGTTTATACCAATCTCATCGACAGCGTAAACGAAAACTGCAAGTATGTACACGAATACGTCGCATACAGGAAAGAGGCGCTGGGAGTGGAAAAACTAAATATGTACGACATGTACGTCCCCATCGTCAAGGGCGCCGAGCTGTCGCTTGACTTCGAAGACGCGTTCGAGCTGGTCAAAAAAGGACTGGCGGTTTTGGGCGACGAATACGTGGCGCTTTTGCAAAAGGCCAGAGACGAGCGCTGGATGGACGTTTACGAAACCGAAAACAAGCGCAGCGGAGCGTACAGCTGGGGTAGTTACGCCACCAAGCCGTATGTACTGCTCAATTATTCCGCCACCATTCACGACGTGTTTACGATAGCGCACGAGCTGGGACATTCCATGCACAGCTATTATTCCAGACACGCCCAGCCTTACAGCAAGAGCGGATACGCCATTTTCGTCGCGGAAGTGGCGTCCACCGTCAACGAAGTGCTGCTGCTTAAATATCTTCTCAAAACCACGGCCGACAAGGATATGCGCAAATATCTGCTGTCGTACTATCTCGATATGTTCCGCACGACGCTGTTCCGCCAGACCATGTTTGCCGAATTCGAAAAGATAAGCCACGACATGGAGCAGAAGGGCAAGCCGCTCACGCCCAAGGCGCTGTCCGCCGAATATCTTAAACTCAACAAAAAGTATTACGGTCCCGCCGTCACGCACAACAAACCCATTTCGTACGAATGGGCGCGCATACCGCACTTTTACAACGCGTTTTACGTCTACAAGTACGCCACCGGCATCACGAGCGCCGTCAACATCGCAAACGGCATACTCAATGACGCCGCCAACATCGAAAAGTACAAAAAATTCCTGTCGGCGGGCGGCAGCGACTCGCCTTACGAAATACTCAAAATCGCCGGCGTGGACCTTGCCGAAAAGCAGCCGTTCGAAAACGCCATGCGCGAATTCAAAGAAACTCTCGACATGCTTAAAAGCGAGGGCTGAGACGTCGTTCGGCGCAACCGCCGCGGTCGCTTTGGCGGACGCGTAAAAGTTCTGCCGCCGCGCTTGTGCGCACGCCATTTCCGCCGCGCGAATAACTCCGTGCGGGCAAAATTCATCGTAAGGAAACGTGTATGAAAAAATTTAAAAGCCTTATTTTAATCATGATAACCATCGCCGCGCTGGCGGTTTTCGCTGGCAATGCGCCTGATACTTTCGGCAGCGGTTTTTACGGCGGTAACGAAGCCGTACTTTCCGGCGGAACGGCTGCCGCGGCTACCGACGGGGATGCCGACGGCGCGCAGGACGGCATCGCGATAAACTACTATACGCAGAAGTACGGCGCCCTGGACATGATAAACATCGAACTGTATTTTACAAACGAACAGGTAAGGCTCATCAACGAGTCGTCTTCCGACAGCTATACCTTGTCCGACTATTACAACGAGTTCGCGTCGCTTTTCTGCGTGCCCGAACTGTGTTCGTACGAGTCCGACGCAAACGGACTGCGCATCACGCTTTATATTACGACGCTCTATCAGTCTTACGCCGTCGGCGCCGGCACTTACGACGTAAAGCGGGACAGCAGCTGGTTTAACGTGCATTACGAGCTTAAATACACCAACCCGCTCACCACCCTGGCAGACCTTATTCGCAGCTATTATGAAAATCCCGGCATTGCCGCGGGCGACGAACGCCTTACATGGCAATACGCATTTGCCGCCGGACTGGCGGTAAACGGGACGACGCTTTTGAGGTCGGCGTACGACATATTCCCCGCGCTCAAAAATTACGGCATATCGAGCGCGTCTACATTCAATATGGCTTTGCCGCGCGGAGCGGAAAAATCCAGCGGATCGATAGTCGTTTACAACAACGCCGAATATTATTCATGGCAAAAGGACGCGCAGGAAATAACCTATTCTTATTTTGTGCCCAATACGACGGGCTGGGCGGCGACGCTTCTCATAGTCGTGCTGGTGGTCGTGGCGATTTTGCTGGCCGTATTCTGGAAGAGCCGGTCGCGCGTTGAATTCTTCGACGGCAACAATCCCGTCCTAAAAAGCCGTTACACCGCGAAAGTGCCCTACAAGCTGCTGGAAACGGACAACAGAATAAAGGGCGAAATATCCTATCGCAAAAATCCCGAGGCGGCAAATTCGGACGAATATTCCCGAAAAACGGAAAACGGCGTAAACGACGGCCCGATAGATATCTTCGACGATGATACCGCTGCGCAAACGGCAGACGCGCCCGCGGATATATTCGCGGGACTTGACGACGAGCCTGAAAGCGGCGACGGAAATACGGAATCGCCGAGTGCCGCGCCCGAAAACGGTGAAAACAAGGACGGCGACGACCGCCGCGAATAGATAGGCGCCGGGAAAATGATGCGACGAAAAGGTAAACTACAACAAGAGGAAGTTGACAAACAATATGAAGGAATATATTCGCAATGTCGCAATAATCGCCCACGTCGACCACGGCAAGACCACGCTGGTCAACGAGATGTTAAAACAGGGCGGCGTTTTCCGTTCCAACCAGGTGGTCATGGACAGAGTAATGGACTCCAACGATTTGGAGCGCGAGAGGGGCATCACCATTCTTGCGAAAAACACGTCGGTAAAATACGGCAACTATAAGATAAACATTGTCGACACGCCCGGGCACGCGGATTTCGGCGGCGAAGTGGAGCGCATATTAAAGATGGTCAACGGCGTAGTGCTGCTGGTTGACGCTTTTGAGGGCACCATGCCGCAAACGCGCTTTGTGCTGAAAAAGGCGCTCGAACTCAATCATCCGGTGGTGGTGGTAATAAACAAAATCGACCGCCCCGACGCTCGGCCCAAAGAAGTGGTGGACGAAGTTCTCGAACTTTTTATGGAGCTGGGCGCCAGCGACGAACAGCTTGACAGTCCCATAATTTATTGCAGCGCTCGCAAAGGCGTCGCAAGTTTAAGACCCGACGAGGAGGGGGAAAATCTAATACCTTTATTCGAGGCGATAGTCCGCAACATTCCCGCTCCCACGGGCGACGAAAACGCTCCTGTACAGATGCTGATAAGCGCGCTGGACTATTCGGATTACGTCGGTTCCATCGGAATAGGCAGGATAGAGCGAGGCATGCTTGTGCAAAACCAGCAGGTGGTGCTTACAAACTTCCATTCCGATCGCCAGATACGCACCAAAGTGACGAATATATACCAGTTCGAGGGGCTCAACAGGGTGGCGGTGGAAAGTGCCTCCGCCGGCGACATAGTGTGCGTCAGCGGCCTGGAAGACGTAAAAATCGGCGACACGCTCTGTTCGCCCGATGACGTAACGCCCATCGAGTTTCCCAAGATAAGCGAACCCAGCGTCGAGATGACTTTTCTTGTCAACGACAGTCCTTTTGCCGGCAAGGAAGGCAAGTTCGTCACCTCCCGGCATTTGCGCGCCCGTCTTTACAAGGAGGCGATAAAAGACGTCAGCATACGCGTTTCGGACGGGGACACCAGCGAATCTTTCAAAGTGTGCGGCCGCGGCGAGATGCACCTGTCCATACTCATCGAAAATATGCGGCGCGAAGGCTACGAATTTCAGGTGTCGCAGCCGCGCGTTCTCTATAAGGAAATAGACGGCGAGTTGTGCGAACCCATCGATATAATGGTGGCGGACGTGCCGGAGGACTGCGTGGGCGCGGTCATCAACAAGATGGGCACGCGCGCGGGCGAACTGCTCAACATGTCGCCGGCGGGCACCCGTATGAAGCTGGAATTCAGCGTGCCGTCGCGCGGACTGTTCGGCTACAAGTCGGAATTTCTCACCGATACGCGCGGAGAGGGCGTAATGAGCGCCACCTTCGACAAGTACGACAAGTACCGCGGCGAAATAAAGCGCCGTACAAGCGGGTCGCTTATTGCCTTCGAGACGGGCGAGGCGGTGGTGTACGGACTGTACAACGCGCAGGAACGCGGCGATTTGTTTATCGGTCCCGGCACCATGGTGTACGAGGGCATGATAGTGGGCTCCAATCCCAAGGGCGGTGATATTGCCGTCAATGTCTGCAAGACGAAACATCTTTCCAACACGCGCGCGGCGGGCAGCGACGACGCACTCAGGCTTACTCCCCCCGTCGTCATGTCGCTGGAAAAATCGCTCGAATATGTCGGCGACGACGAATATCTCGAGATCACGCCCAAGTCCATACGTTTGAGAAAGATAATTCTAAACACCGAACAAAGGTTAAAAGCCGAAGCCAGGAAGAAAAAGGCTTAGTACGGCAAATTTTATTGCGACCCGCGACAGGGCGCCGCGTGACAACCGGTCCCGTGCCGTGCAGCCGCGCAAGACAAGGAGGTAACCATGCCTAAGGACGCCAAAAACGTCAGTCATCCCAACTTAAAAGCGCGCGTTTTGCCGCACAACGACGAGGCGGAGCAGGCAATTCTGGGCTGCGTTATGATAGATGAAAATGCCCCCGTGACCATACTCAGCGAACTTACGCCCGACGATTTTTATTCGGGTGCGCACAAGCTCATTTTTACAGCCATGCAGTCGCTGGCGCAGGAAGACAAGCCGGTGGACATCGTCACGCTCGTGCAGGAAGTGGAAACGATGGGCTGTATGGAAAAGGTGGGCGGCATAACCTACCTTACGGATTTGAGCAATTTTGTGCCCAGCGCCGACAATTACAAGCACTATCTGGCCATAGTCAAAAAGAATTCGCTGCTGCGCCGTCTCATTGCCGTCAGCGGAAAAATCGCCGACAACGCCTTTGAGGGCGACCCCGCCGACAACGCGCTGGAACTTGCCGAGAGCGAAATTTACGCTTTAAGCGAAAAGCGCGACCGCAGCACTCTTGTGGACATAAAAGAAGCGGTGGGACAGGCGGTGGAAGAGATGGAATACAAGTTCGCCCACCCCAAGGAAGAAGTCAACATTCCCATCAAGTACCGCGGTCTCAACTATATTCTCAACGGCTTTCACCGCACCGACCTCGTGCTCATAGCCGCCCGTCCCGGGCAGGGAAAGACCAGTATCGGCATGAACTTTATCACCGACGCCGCTTTGGACACGCGCCGCACTACCGCTGCCGGAGCGCCCGACCCCTATAAGTGCGCGGTGTTCTCGCTGGAAATGTCGGCGGTGCAGCTGGCAAATCGTATGCTTGCGTCGGTAGCGAAAGTGGACATGGCCAAAATGCTGAAAGGTAATCTGCAGCCGGATGAGTGGAAAAAAATCGCCCATGCGCGCAAAAAACTGTCTGCGGCAAAGATATTCATCGACGATTCGTCGCTTACGACGCCGGTGGAAATTCTCTCCAAATGCCGCCGGTTAAAGCGCGAGCTGGGCGGGCTGGATCTCGTGATGGTGGACTACCTGCAGCTTATGTCGTCGGGCAAGCGATCGGACAACCGCCAGCAGGAAGTGGCGGACATTACCCGCAACATGAAAATAGCGGCAAAGGAGCTTAACGTGCCCATACTGCTGCTTTCGCAAATGTCGCGTGAAGTGGAAAAGCGCAACACCAAGGAACCGCAGATGTCCGACCTGCGCGAATCGGGCGCCATCGAACAGGACGCAGACATAATCATGTTTATCTACCGCCCGCACAAGGAGACCGACAACGTCTCCGACGAAGAAAAGAGCCGCGTGGAAATACACATTGCCAAGCACCGCAACGGCACTACGGGCAAGGTGCCGCTAAGATGGCGCGGATCGCACGTTTCCTTCGAGGACATCGATCCGAGCGCCGACGCCGACGAACGCGCCGCTCTGTCGCAGACCGAAAACGGCGGCCGCTTTATCATGGGCGACGACGACGTTCCGCCAACCGAACAGGACGACCTGCGCGTAAAGATGAACATAGGCTCCGGCACGATAGAAGAGATATTAAAAGTGTCAGATGACGACGACATAATATAATTGCGTGTATGTCGCTCTCCGAACATATTTTTAATCAAAAAAATTATAGGTTTTTGTATAAAGGCAGAAGGCCGAAGACGCGGCTTTCTGTCTTTATTTTACGCTGCACGGTCTTCTTTTAACCGACCGTATCAAAAATAAGGCGGCTTTTGTCTTTATTTTCGCCGCCGCTTTTCCAATGTGCCGCCGCATAGGACTTGCCTTTTTTGCGAGGTATAAAATTCCTTCGCGCGGGCAAGAATTGTGTTTGCCGGGAGCGGCCGAGCGGCAAAGCGCGGCAAAAAAGACAGCCGGCGGAGAGAAAAATGTTTACATTAAAGCGGTTTTTGGCGTTTATCGCCGCGGGACTTATCCTTATCGCGGCACGGTTTTATCCGCACGCGCTGATGAGCGGAGAGTACGGCCCGCCGGTTTTTTACGATTGCGCCGACGAAATAACGCTTGACGGCGACGCCTATTCGTATTGCCGCGTCGAAACAACGGGCGGAGACAGTAAGGCGCGGTATCTTATAAAAAGTCTCGGCGCCGAAGTGCTGTTTGTCGAACGACCCGACGGCGAAACCATATATTACTGCTTTTCGCGCGCCTTTCCCCGCAGCATAACAATAAACGGGCGCAAGGTAAATCTCGCGGTGGCGGTGCGCGGAGACGCGGTTACCGCCATGACGCCGACGCTAAAAGGGTCGTACTAGCCGCAGCGGCAGCCGCCGTAAAACTTTTCCGGCAAAGAGGAAAACTCTTCAGCCGCGTTACGCTTATTTATAATAATGATAGGACTTGATGCGGCTACGACAGGATATATGCGGCCGGGCAGCGTAAAAAGGCGCCTTGTCTTTTGGCATAAACGACCGGCGGCAAAAAAAATAAAAGAGCAACGCAAAAATTCCGCCGTCGCAGCCGCTGCTGCAAAAAAAACCATTAGTTATGCGATAAAATTTGCAAAAAAGTTTGCGCCCGCAGGTATAAAACGCCTTTCGCCGGGCAAAAATCAAAGTAAAATCGGAGGTCAACAGAGAAAAAATGAAAGTTTATCATCAAAACGGAAATAAAATCAAGGTGCAGAAGCGCGGATTGCTGTATGCGCTGCTTGCCGCCGGATCGGTAGTCGTAATAGCGCTTATAGTAGCTCTCGCGGTGCTGTCGGGCTCGCCGTCGTCGGGAAAAGACAATACGGGGCTGGTCACCACCCGTCCCACGGAGTACGTGCTGCCCTTCAACGATTACACGGTGGTGCGCGAAGCTTCCATCGACGAGCTGGTGTATATGCCGTCGATAAACATGTGGAAGACGCACAACGGCGTGGACTTCACCGCGGCCGGCGACGAAAAGGTAAAAGTCATGGCGGACGGAGTGGTAAAGAGCGCCGAACAGTCGTCGCTGGAAGGCTGGGTGATTGCCGTCGATCACGGCGACGGAATAATATCGTACTACAAGTCGCTTGAAAGCGCTCTCGTCAAAGCCGGCGACAGCGTAAAGGCGGGCGACGAAATAGGCACGGCGGGCGTAATGATCACCGAGTCGGACGTAGGCAAACACGTCCACATCGAGATGACAAAGGGCGGAAAGATAGTCGATCCGCTGGACTATCTCGACACCGACAGTACGAAATAACGCCCCTCTACTTCGCAAAACGATAAATAAATTCGTTCCACAAAATTATATAAAATAGCGAAGAAAATAACCATGTCAATGATAATGACGCGGTTATTTTTCGTTTGTCAAGAGATTTAATAAGATAATCATATATATGCAGTTATGACTTCTTTGTATTTTTCACAATAAAGTTAAATAAATATGTTGACAAAAGTTTTGGTTTTTGTTAGAATAGTCGTGAGAGTATAGTGATATACTACAAAAATCTAACAAGGAGAAGATTTATGAGAAAAGTTGCAATGCATTTTGTTTTAACAGCTTTGTCAGTGCTGCTGACTTTGAGTCTGTGTTTTGCTGCTTTCGGGTGTAACGGGAACAACAACAATCAAAATCCCGATGACACCGGCGGTGACACGCAAAGCGGCGTCATCTACGAAGGCAACGAAATAGCCGGCTTCAAGCTGCCTTATTCGGCAGGTCAGGCGACCGACGACTTTTACGATTACGATTCGGATCTGTATTATCTGAACGAAACGCGTATCGACGGCGCCGACCCGGGAGCGATTTACGCTTCCGCCGAAGACGTCACCGATTCGTACGAAAAACTCGCCAGGTCCTGGCAGTATCTCGACGATAACGGCGAATGGCAGTGGCAGGACGGAAAAAGCGAGGAAACGTTCGTCGAACAGTACGGCACGCTCGAATACTGGCTGGAAGCGTACAGTGACTGGTATTATATGATAGTCACCGGCAACAGCGGTAACGGCGCGTACATGATGTGGAGAAGCCACGACCTGTTCGACTGGAAGGTATGCGGACCGGTCAACGGTTTTTCGATCGAATATACTTCCGAGGATTGGTGCATAAACACCTTCTGGGCGCCGGAAATCATACGCGACCCGGCGAGCGGACTGTACTTTATCTTTTTCAGCGCCAACACCAAAAACGGCAATGCCGACACCACTTACGGACCCAACGGCAGTACCACGGGTTACGAATTTGACGGACTTACCATTTCGTGCGCCATATCCAACACCCCCATGGGACCGTTCAGAATGGTAACGGCTGAAAACTATTATACGATAAGAGCGCAGAAAAACGCCGACGGAACGGTTAAAACCGGCGATACGCTTGTGGACATGGCGGATCTCGACATGGACGGACAGCCCGACGCCCAGGCGTACGAGATTTACGATTACGACGACGAAGTCATCGGATATTACAACAACAAAACTTGGTACAATCTCAATAAGCACGTTCTCACCAACGAAAACCCCATGCTCAGCATAGGTTACTATTATATGAGACTTGCCACCAACGAGACCAAAATTCAGCAGATGGTGGACAAATACAGCGTCCGCAATCTGGGCATCGGCCTCGATTACGACTGCTGCGTGTTCCCCGCCATCGACGTCAACCCGGTTATTGCGGAAGACGGACAGATGATGCTTTACTTCTCGCAGCACGTTTCCACGTTCTTCAAAAGCAACTCCGTTTGGGCGATAAAAATGAACGACTGGATTTCTCCCGACTGGGATTCGATGACGCACATCTCCACCCCGAAACACGTTTCCATTATCGACGACGGCAGTTTCGAGGGGCAGCTGGGCGCGTCTACTTCGTGGGATGAAGGCAGCATCAACGAAGGTACCGAGGTGCTCGAACACAACGGCAAATGGTATTTCACCTATTCGCCTTTCGGATACAGCAGCAGAGAGTACGCGCCTTACGTGGCTGTTTCCGACAGTCCCACCGGACCGTTCACCAAGCTGGGTCTCGAATATTCGCCCATCATCGGTATCGGCACCGAATACAACAACTATATGGCGGGTACCGGACACCATTGCTTCATAAAGGCGGGCGACGAACTGTGGATACTTTATCACTGCTTCTACAACCCCGAAGACAACAACGACCCGGACAACAACTTTATGGGACGTTGCATCGGCGCGGACAGACTCTACTGGAAGTACACGCCGGAGCTCGGATATGACATGCTGTACGGCAACGGTCCTACATACAACCTGCAGCCCAAGCCCGAAACTTTTACCGGTTACACCAACGTGGCAAAATACGCCACCATCGAAGGCAACGGCGACTTCGGCGAAGTGTCGTACCTTACCGACGGCCTGTTTACTTCGCAGCCCTTTACCCGTCATTGGGAATACGGCAGCGACGAGGGTCTGCTCAAAATCAAACTGACGTGGGATACTCCCGTCGAAATAAGATCTTTCCACATCTACAACAGCGGCAGCATCAATTACGCCTTCAAAAACGTAAGCTCCGTAATGTTCAAGCTGGCGGAAAAACCGGCATGGTACACCGGTCCCGAAACGCAGTACTGCTATATTAAGGATCTGCCCACCTTTGCCGACGACTATTTCACCAGCGAAAGAGTGGTAAGAAAGGGAGCGGCCGCAATGGCGGAATTCGAACCCATGACGGTGACGGAAATGACCATATGTATATCCGTTACCCTTGACAACGACAACAAATACACATACCTTGATGACGTTACGTTTGACAACGAGTTCTGCGGAGTCAGAGTCTCCGAACTGTACATCATGGGAAATCCCGTCAACGAGTGAGCGGAGGTAGGAGATTATGAAAAAAATTCTTAAAGTAATGCTTATATCCATACTGTCCGTCATTTGCTTGTTGACCGTCATCGCGTGCGGCGGCAATCAGGGCGGGGGAAAAACCCCGGGCGAAACGTTTGTGCCCGACGAAGACGTTATCGTCGACGATCTTGTCGATTACGACGGCGAGTACGACAAGCCCCACAATACGGCTTACGGCGAAGCGCCCGACCTCGACGAAGTCATTATCGACGGTTACTTCGACGAAGATATCTGGCAGAACAAAAAGTGGTACACCAATTACCACGTATCCAACCCCAACTTCAAATTCAGCGTTACGGCGCATTTGAGCCAGGGAGGTCTGTACATCGCCGCGCAGTCGGACGACAGTTACCTTTTCTGGAACGGACGTAACTATTTCTTCTACAATACGTATATGCAGTTCTTGATTGCGGGCAGCAATCTTAACTTGCGCGTAGACGTAAACAACACGCCCCCCACCAACATGACGGTAAACGTGCGTTCGCGTTATGAAGGCACGCTCAACCAGTTCGGCGGCGGCGAAGGCTTCTTCGTGGAAGCTTATATCTCGTGGGAGCAGCTGGGCTTTGACGAAGTGCCCGAGACCGTCAGCATGCTGCCCCAGTACTATTGGACGATGCGTCCCAGAACGACCAACAATCTGCTCGCACTGCCCTTCGTAAACGGAACGCCCAATTCCAACCAGTACTACACGTTTGACACCGACGGATATGTCGACGTCGACGATCCCGCGGCAAAAGTGGGTTCGCACGAACGCGGACTCAGCAAGTCCAACGGCTGGGAAGTGGAAAATCCCGGCACGGATGACGAAATCCTCATCTCCAACGACGAAGCGCGCAACAGAGGATTTATCAAGTCCACGTTCTTCCGCGAATTGTACACCAACAGATTTATGCTCACCACCCGCGTTACCGTCAATTCGGTCAACGGAATGGGCAGAGCGGGACTGCTGATGTACACCGACAACATCAACTACCGCGCCTTTGCGATAGAGCTGGGCAACGACGTGCTTACAAACAACACGCTCACCACCCTGCCTATCAGGGCGTACACCAATTACCCCGCGAATATCACCGTCACCACCAACATTGTGGACGCTGTTCCCGATACGGAAGACGGCAGACAGGCCAACCAGTTTGACCTGACGGTATTTGCCAACAACGGTATGCTTTATTACCTTGTAAACGGTGAATTCGTCTATTCGGAAGACGCGACGTATATCGGCACGGTGTTTACCGGTTTCTATGCGTACAACGCCGACGTGACGTTCAGCAATTACGAGGCAAAAACTTTCAACACCGACGCCGAAATAGGCGAGGAAATATCCAAATACGTCTATACCGTCGAGATTCAAAACCACAATGCCCAGGCAGTCGAAGGCCGTCTGTCGCAGATAGCCACCTCCAATGACGGCACGGGCGACATCGATGTCAGCCTTGTTGTCAACATAGGCCGCGATCTGCAGGACGGCAAGTACCTCAAGTCCGAAATTACCGAAATCTATTACGAAGTGGTGGGAACCGATGATCCCGCGCTGCAGCACGTCGACCTTATGGATGCATTCCTTGCCGGCAGCGAAGGAACCTTTACGATAGAAAACGTTCCCGGCAACATAATAGTGCACATAGACGGCGAGCAGACGCAGATCGACGCCAGCCAGCTTGTCGAATTGAAGATAGGCCTGCATTCGCCCCAGATTAATGGTCCGGTAACGGCTGTAAACTTCGAGCTTTACGGCTCCGGCCCCGCGGAAAGATACGAGGTATTGCAGAACAACGTAACAGGCGTTCTGACGGTAAAGGTGCCCAAGGGCAATTCGTGGAGATTCGTGGCCAGCAAGACGGGTTATCGTAACGTAGCCGATGTAATAAACGGCGGCGCGGTCATCAACGAAAGCATGACCGAGGCTGAGACCTTTAACATGAACTCGGCAATTGTAGGCGGCACGGCGGTTTCGGCCGACGACGCGCGTTACAATCCCGACACCGGCGAATACGAATCCGTTGCGGGCTTTACCCGTGCGTCTACCCCCGGCGTTTATTGGGATCTGAGCGAAGAGGCCAACAATAAGGTCACGTTCACTTCCACCAACACCGGCAGCAGTATAATTTACTATTCCGGCAAGACGGCGGCCGAATATCAGGTGGCTTACGTCGAGCTTACCAACCAGACCGACTACATGGCGTTCCAGTCCATAGAGGACGACCCCGGTGTGGGATTCTGTATCGATACCAACAGAGGCGGAACGTTCTGCGGCCTCAGACAGACCGGTATACGTATTATGCCTGCGGGCATGGTGGGCTGGAATCCTACCGATATCAACAATTTGGTCAGCTGGTCGGGCGGCATAGCCTCCATCGACCGTAATCAGAACGGTAAAGTGCTGGGTGTTTCGATGGGACAGGGCACCGTCAACCGCGTACCCTACAACGGCGAAACCTATACAACCAGCTATCTCATGATAAGAAGAGGCGGCAACGTATTTTTGTATGCTGCCAACGGCAGAGCGGGAGTGCAGCCCGACGGCACCAACTTCAACAAGATGCAGCCTTTCTATCAGGGTTATATCCCCGAAGCTACCGGCGTGGGCGCAATCGGCTTCCAGATCACCGTTTCGTACAACCTGAGAGTGGACTTCGAAAATTACTGGATACTCGCAGGTCAGGAACAGGCGGGCTCGTTTGCAAACGACATCATCTCCACCGGCTTCTCGGTCGAAGGGGAAACGGACCTTGTCAACATCGCCAGCGACGGACTCATCGACTATGACGAAGAAACCGGCACCGGCAAGATCATGCTTGCGTCCGAAGTAGTCTTTACGGCAAAACAACAGTTGCCCGAAGGCAAGATTGTCAAGCTCAATCTCGGCAGCGAAGTGTCCTATCTCACCGGCACCTCGTCCGAGGCCGTATTAAACGTTACGTCCATCGACAACCCGATAAACGTCAACGTGCAGCTTGTAGACGCTACCGAAGTCACCGGTAACATCAACATACCCACTGCCGGCGTATCGCTGGGCGAACGGTCCGGATACATCACGGATGTCAACGGCAATCAGGTTGCGACGTTCGTCACCGATGAAGACGGATACTTCACCTGCATGGTAGAAGAGGGAGTGCAGTACATCGTTACCGCCAACGTCGAAGGCTATGCGGCGGAGAAGATCGAATTCACCGCCACCGGTTCGCAGATGAACGTGGGCGAAATTGCCTTTGCATTAATCGATATAGGTTCGCCTGTCGGCGGATTTAAGACAAACACCGGAATGGAGTACGGTATCGACGATATGTACCACGGCGTGTACGCGCATTGGGAAACTTCCACTCAGGGAGACGCATACCTTACTATCAATGCCGAAAACAACAACCTCGAAGACTTTGTCCTCACGTTTAATTACGTCCGTTCGTCGGCTGCCCAAAACGGCGTCACCGATGTCAAGGACGAAGCCGACTTGGGTCTCGGTATCGTTGTCACCGGCGCGGATGCCACCGGCTACCAGTTCCTCAACATAGGCACCGGATATCGTATATTCAATGATGCCGGCTGGAACGGCAGATTCGAAGAGCGCGGAATGGGAAGAGTCGACTTCCAGGCGACCAGCATACCCTATTCCAATTACGCTCAGGTTAAGATTATCAAGACAGGCAGCACGTTCTATCTGTTCAGCAAGTACGCTCAGGACGACAACTACACGCTCACCGTTGCCTTCCCTGCAGTCAACAGCGCGGGTCAGTCGGTGTTGTCCGGAGCCGTAACTTTCGCAATAAAGATGACGGTTACCTCAGGAAAGTATCTCAATCTTACGTTCTTTGACATCAAAGTTTCGGAAGTCAACGCCGAGACCGCGCCCGAAATTATCTCCAATGTGACGTTGCAGCAGCCCGAAGAAGGTTCGCTCACCGTCGAAGGACAAACCGGAAATCAGTTCCAAATCATCGGCGCGTCCAACGTGACCGTTGTAGCTACCCCGCCCGAAGAAATGAAGGTGTCGGCCATCTACGTCAACGGCACGGCTCAGGACCTCGGCAACTACACCGAAGGTGTGTTTAGAGGACAGATAGCGGTGTCCGGCGAGTCTACAATCTCCGTCGAGTTCACCTACATCACATACGAGACGACGCAATCGCTTAAGATTACGCAAATTAACGCGGCGTCCATCAAGCTCAGCGACGGCGAGAGAGAAATCGTCATGACCGTCAGCATGCTTGCGTCCGACCTTAGCGACAGCGTTGCCGTTATCAACACTTCCGACCGTACCATTACGTTTATGGCGCCCAAGGGCACCTGGACGCTCACGGTTTGCAGTGACAGGAACGGCAATACGCCAATCGGCAATCCTGTAACCGTTACGGTGCAGTAATAAGAGAAAGTAGTTCCGTTTTTCGGAATTCCAAAAAGAGCGAAGAATTTTCTTCGCTCTTTTTTGTTTGTCTTTTTGTTTTTTAGATTTTTTGTCTATCTTTGTTTTCCTTATTCGTCTGACTTTTGTCTATCTTTGTTTTCCTTATTTGTCTGGTTTCTTGTCTGTATTATTAGTTTTTCTTATTGTCTGACTTTTTTCCGTCCGCCGTACAAAAAAAGCAAGGCGCGTTTGCACCCTGCCAAAAAATTTTGCTGTCTTTATTGTAATATTTTATTAGACGCCTTTTCGGCCTATCGGAAAAAAGGAGGAGAGACCAAGAAATTTTTTACGGCAAAAACGTCGCCGAAAAGTCCATGCTGCGGCTGCGCATCCTTATATCCGCCCAAAAAAACGCCGTTTTAGAGCGAAGCGCCTCCCGTTAAAAATCTACTTTACGCCGCGCTCATTCTTAAATCTTTGGTCGGCGAGACGCGAAAATTCTTTAATTATCTGCACTTCTTTTGCTATATACGGCAGACCGTTAAAGCGGTACAGGTCGTGCTGGAATTTCGTAAAGTCCTTGTCCCCATTATATTCGGGGTCGGCGATTTCGCTAAAATAGCACCCCCAAGGCTCGTAAGTTTGCGAATAACCCTGAATAAGCCCCCAATGGTACGAACCTATTTTTTCCAGATAGAACAGCGGAAAAATATCGTCGACATTGTTGTGTTCGATGCGGTTGAGCCACTCGTTGTTGATGAGCGGTCGGTCGTAGGCGCGCGTCAGATTTTCGATAATTCGCACCATATTGCAAAAGCTGCCGTAGCAGTGGAATGTGATGACGTCGGACATATCAAGCGCTGTCAGTTCTTCTTCGGTGTAGGGCATGCAGTCCGAATTATACCGCCAGCAGTCTGCCGTGACGGGCGCAATATTGTCGTGCGAACGTATTATTTCGGCGGCTGTAAGCATTTTTTCCACCGACATCGTGCCGCGGCGGCTGTTGCCTATTTCGTTCCACACGTCCCACACGCAAATGCGCTTATCCCGGGCGTACAGAGCGGCCATTTCGTCCACCATGTCGTAAAATTTCCGGCGCATTTCGGGTTCGTCGCTAAGCTGATATCCGGGAGCTGTGTGCGTGCCGGAGTGCTGTCCGCGCTTGATGCCGCTGTGATAGCCCCAGTCGACGTGCTGCGGCCCGGTGGAAAAAGAATAAAATTCTTTTGGCACGTTGCAGTCGTTGCCTATGCACAGCATGACGTCCAAGCCGTGCTTTTCCGCCGCCGCCAGATATTCTTCGAGATGGCGCATAAAGCTGTCGTGCTCGTACAGCCAAAGTTCAAAGGATATGATGGTGCGCACCGAGTTGAATCCCGTGTTTTTTGCAAGCTCGAATTCGTAATTCACCTGTTCGAAAACTTCGTCGTGGTTGTATTGCTGCCACAGCGCCGTATTGTTGACGCAGTTGGAGGGAAGACCGTTGTATCCCCTTATCCAAGGCCGCGCGTTTTGCCAAGCTTCGGCTTGTTCTTTCGACCATTTTTTCATCGTTTTTCTCCTTTTCAATTGCGTTCGGGCGGCGCCTTTTGCAATAAACATAGCCCCGTTCGCCGCGTCCGTTTAATAAATAAATTATACTACGCCCCCGGGTATAATGTCAAGATTTTAAGGCAATAAAAGCGCTCTTTCCGCCAAAAAAAATCATTGACACAGCCGGGTATTTATGATAAAATTATCATGTGGACACAAACTGTCAAGGAGCATAAAATGACCCAATCTGTTATAAAAAATCGCATCGAAAATATGCGCCTTTTGGTGCAAAAACTAAAAAAATACTTCACTTACGTCTCCGTTTTGGGGTGCGACGTGCAGTCTCAGGCGGTGCGCGCCGACAAACGCGTCACCACTTTCAACGAGCAGCCCGAAACCGACCGCGGCTTTGTGATAAGAATGTACGGCGGCGACTGCGTTTACGAATACGCTCTTACCGACATTCCCGAGGTCACCGACGCTCTTGCCGAAGAAATAGCGCAAAAAGTAAAGCTGCCTGCCTCTGCCGCGGCAAAGGTTATTCCGCCCGTAGCGCTTGCCGACGAACCTCTTAAACGCGATTTTGAGCGCGACAGCGATGTGGACGAAGTTACGACGCAGCAGCTTATCGGCACCGCCGTCGACCTAAAGCAGCGCGTTCTTGAGCGTGATAACCGCATAGTAAACGCCGCCTGCATTTTCCGGATAATGCGCGTCAGCAAAGTGTTTGTCAGCGAAAACCGCACGCTCACGCAAAGCTATGCGTATGTCAACGGCTATCTCCTGGCAATAATGAAGGAGGACGGCAAGCTGGTCTCCGCCCGCGAATGTGTCGACGGTCCGAGTTTTAAACCGGTTGCCGCCGCACTTCCCGGCAAAGTGGACAAGCTCATAGACAAAGCCAAGCACCTTTTGAAAGCAAAACCCATCGTGCCCGGCGAATACGACGTCATCACCGACCCGTCCATTACGGGACTTATTGCGCACGAGGCGTTCGGCCACGGCGTGGAAATGGATCAGTTCGTAAAGGAGCGCGCGCTTGCCAAGCAGTACATGGGCGAGGCGGTTGCGTCGCCGATATGCAATATGCGTGACGGCGCGGGGGCGGCCCTGTCGGTGGCCAGTTACTTCTTCGACGACGACGGAGTGCTTGCCGGCGATACGCAGATAATAAAAGACGGAATACTTGTCGGCGGTTTATGCGACGCCGTCAGCGCCGCCCAACTCAATGTCGCGCCCACCGGCAACGGTCGTCGCGAAAGTCACAAAAACAAGGCGTATTCGCGCATGACCAACACGTTTTTCGAAAAGGGCGGCAGCAGTCTTAAAGATATGATTGCCTCGATAAAGCACGGCTATATGCTGTTCGAAACCAACAACGGCATGGAAGACCCCAAAAACTGGGCCATTCAATGTACCGCCGAGTACGGCATCGAGATAGTCGACGGCGTTCTCACCGAAAATTACGTTGCGCCGGTGGTGATGAGCGGCTATGTGCCGGACCTGCTGAAATCGATAAGCATGGTGTCGGGCGACATGGAAATAGAAGGCTCCGGAATGTGCGGCAAAGGTTATAAGGAATGGGTGCGCGTCTCGGACGGCGGCCCCTGTCTCAAAGCGAGGATAAAACTGGGATGAAAAACAAAATTTACGGCGAAAAGCCCATCGATATAGTGGTAAAACAACTGGATAATTTAGGCGTAAGCAAGTGGAAAATAAACCGCGTAGACACGCATTCGTATCAGCTGTACTGCGTGCGCGGCAAAATCGAAACGACGCGCTTAGTCGACGACACAAATCTCGTCGTCACCGTTTACGCCGACGGGGAGGACACGACGGGCAGCAGCTCTTTCCGCGTATTCGCGCCCTACGACGAGAAGGAAACGGCCCGAAAAATCGAGCAGGCCATGCAGTGCGCGCGCCTCATCAAGGACAAACCCTATTCGCTTGTAAAGGACGTGACGATAAGCGGCTCGCTTAGCCCCGATATTGCCGACTATCCGCTTAAACAGTTTGCCTGCGACATATATGACGCCGTCTGCGCGGGAGTGGGCGGAGAGGGCTGCACGATGAACGCGCTGGAAATATTCGCCAGCAAAGTCAACGAACGGCTTGTCACTTCCGGCAATGTGGACTGCGAGCAGTCATACACCAAAGTGTTTACGGAGGCCATTCCCACCTGTACGGACCAACGGCAGTCGGTCGAATTGTACAAGACGTATTATCTTGCGGACGCGCATTTGTCGGGACTGACCAGCGCGGTAAAACAATGGATGCGTCAGGCGTCGTGGCGTCTCGCCGCGCAAAAGCCGACGGAAAAGCTCGATTGCCCCGTAATTTTCGGCGCGCAGGAGCTGTACGAAATGCTGGCGGCAATAGTATCCGACAGCGATTTTGCTACGGTTTATTCGGGCTCCAACAGATTTTCTCTCGGCGACAGCATTGCCGACGGCGATTGTCCGCTTACAGTGACGCTCAAAGGCCGCATAGACGGCTGCACGGGCAGCAGACTGTTCGACGACGACGGAGTGATTTACCGCGACGTCACCGTGATACAAAAGGGCAAGGTGATGGCTTATCACGGCTCAAACCGTTTTGCGCAGTATCTCGGAATGACCGCCACCGGCAATTCGCCCTGTATGGAAGTGGCAGCCGGCAGCGTCGACGAGAGCGAAATGACAAGCGGCAAAGCGCTTAGAGTGTACTCTATGTCGGGCATACAGGTGGACGTTTACGGCGATTATATCGGCGGAGAAGTGCGTCTTGCCGTGCTGTACGACGGCAAAAAGGCCATCCCCGTCACGGGAATAAGTTTAAGCGGCAAACTGTCGGAAGTGCTGGCTACGCTTACTCTTAGCAGTACGACCGAGACTTTGCCCCGATATAAGGGCCCTTCGGCGGCAAAAGCGGAAAAACTCACCGTCTACTGATAATTAAGCGGAAAATCGCAAAAAAACCACTCGTTTTGGCTCTTTTTCCGCCCGTTTATTCACAAAAACCCGCCCGCTCTAATAAAAAAACAAATAAAACCCCGTCCGCTCGGACGCGAAAATGCGCGTATCGGACGAAAATACGCGTATTCCGTAGTCCTTGGGCGCAAACCTGATCGCCGCGCGCAAATTTATGAAAAAACACGTATCCGCCGCGCCGCGCTAAAAATTTGCGGCGCCTTAAAAACAGCACTACCTTTCCAAAAACGGAGAAATCTATGAATTTTTATATCAAAGGCTCGGACTTTTATCTAAACGACCAGAAAATCAAGATTATATCGGGAGCGGTGCACTATTTTCGCAACATGCCCGACACCTGGCGCGACATATTCAAAAAGCTGCGCGCGCTGGGCTGCAACTGCGTCGAGACGTACTGCGCATGGAACATGCACGAAAAGCGTCCCGGCGAATTTGATTTTTCGGGCATGCTGGACATATCGCGCTTTCTCACCCTCGCACAACAGGAGGGCCTGCTCGCCATAGTGCGCCCCGGTCCGTATATCTGCGCCGAGTGGGAGTTCGGCGGCCTGCCTTGGTGGATACAAACTTACGACGACATGGAGATACGATGTTCGTCGCCAGTCTACATGAAGTACTTCAAGCGGTACATAAAAAACATCGCGGACATAATAGCCCCCTTGCAAATAACGCGCGGCGGCAACGTCATCATGGTGCAGTGCGAAAACGAATACGGCTATTACGGCGATGACAAAAACTATCTCAAAGAGCTAAGAGATTATTACGTCTCTTCCGGCATCGAAGTGCCGCTTTTCACTTCGGACGGCACAGGAGAGGACAATCTTCTGGACGGCACCGTGGAGGGGTGTCTTGCGACGCTCAATTTCGGCAGCCGCGTAAAGGAAAATTTTGCCGCCCACGACAAGCTTTTCCCGGACAGTCCCAAAATGTGCATGGAGATGTGGAACGGCTGGTTTGACGCATGGGGCGACGAAAAGCACCATACCACGTCGGCGGAAGATTACGCAAAAGCGCTGGACGACATGCTTAGTAAGGGCAGCGTCAATATGTATATGTTTATCGGCGGCACCAATTTCGGCTTCACTTCCGGCGCCAACCATTACGAAAAATTCGCGCCCGACGTAACCAGCTACGACTACGACGCGCTGCTGACGGAGAGCGGCGACATCACGCCCAAATATCTGGCCGTAAGGGAAGTTATACAGCGGCACACAGGCGCCGAGCTGCCCGACATTCCGCCCGCCCGCAAAAAGAAGGCTTTCGGCAGGGTGGAATTTACCGAAAGCGCGCTGCTTACCGACAACCTCGGCGCATTGTCCTCGCCGCATTTTTCCAACGTGCCCGGCTGCATGGAAAGTTACGGCGTGGGTTACGGCTATATCGCCTACGAAACGACGCTAAACCGCGACTACAAAGACAGCACGTTGTGGTTTGAAAGTCTGGGCGACCGCGCTCAGGTGTACGTCAACGACGCGCTGTGCGGCATAGTGTACGTCAACGACGACAAGCCGGAAGTAAAATTTTCGGCGTCGGCGGGCGACAAGCTGTTTATTCTCGTCGAAAATATGGGCCGCGCCAACTTCGGCTCCAAGATGATGCGAAAAAAGGGAATAGCCGGCAGGTGCCTTATAGACAGCAAAATACACTTCAATTGGATGGTCTATCCGCTGCCCATGGACAATCTGGACAAGCTGTGCTTTAAGCCCGCTAAGCCCGGGCGCGCCATGGCATTTTATCGCGGAACATTCACGGCCGACGAGCCGGCGGACACGTTTTTGTCCACGGAAGGCTTTACGAAAGGCTTCGTGCTCGTCAACGGCTTTAATATAGGCAGATATTGGAAAGCGGGTCCGCAAAAGCGGCTTTTTGTGCCGGCAAGCGTCATAAAGCCCGGCAAAAACCAGGTGGTGCTGTTCGAGTCCGACGCCCTTCCCGATGATGCGACGGTGACTTTTATGTCTCAGCCCGATCTTGGCTGAGCGGCGCTTTTTACCCCCGGTCGTCGGCGATGTTTTACCTCCAAGCGCAATAACGTCGCTTAACAGAGTTTTTACCCCGGCCGAGCGCCCGTAACGCAATAAAGCGGCTATCCGCGCCATTTATGCGGCCATGCCGCCGCAGCTAAGGAGTACGAATAAGGACAAATCTCAATAATATCGCGAGGCGAAACACATGAAATCTATCAATTCCCCCGAACTGGACGAATTATTCCGCGTCATTCTGTCGCTTAAAGACGGCGGCGAATGTTACGCCTTTTTTTCCGACCTTTGCACGATAAAGGAAATGCTGGATATGGCGCAGCGTTTTCAGGTGGCGAAACAGTTGGAAGAAGGCCGCAGCTATACCGACATTTCCGAAAAGACGGGTGCAAGCTCGGCCACCATCAGCCGTGTCAACCGCTGTCTTAAATACAGCGACGGCTATCGTCTGGCTTTGGATCGCCTTAAAGCCGAGGAGGACGGCAAATGCAATCGGTAACGCACCTGTTTTTCGATGTGGACGACACTATTTTCGATTTCGACAAGTGCGCAGCCGACTCCATCGCCAAAGCGTTTGAAAAATTCGGTCTAAAATACGACGACAGCGTCTTTTGCGCTTTCAAGCGCATTAACTCGGATTTCTGGCGGCGCATCGAAAAGGGCGAGATAGACCGTGCATATTTGGCGCGCCATCGTTTTGACGCATTGTTTAAGGAGATAGGCGTCGACTTTCCCGGACCGGTGTTCGAAACGGAATTCCGCGCCAACTTACATTCATCCTGCATAGAAGTGGAGGGAGCGGCGGAGGTTATACGCGCCCTGCACGGCAGATACAAACTCTTTGTCGCCAGCAACTCTTTCTATGCCCAGCAGCACAACAGGCTCGCTCTTGCCGGAATTGCCGATTGTTTCGACGCGATTTACGCCTCCGAGGACATAGGCGCAAGCAAGCCGTCGCCCGAATTCTTTAAGAAAATAATGCGTTTGGCGCAGGTGGACGACGCGCGGAGGGCAATGATGATAGGCGACTCGCTTACGGCGGATATTGTCGGGGCCGCAAGCGTCGGGATGCGCTCGTGCTGGATAAAAAAGTGTGCCCCCGATAAAATTCCGGACTATGTCGACTTGCACATCGACGATATACGCCTGTTGCCTGATTTACTTAAAACTCTCTGATTTCTTTCAAAAATAAGCAAAATATAGTACTATGTGTGACGTAGTACTATATTTTATTATCAAAAGCCCGCGCAAACTATTTGGCGATTTTTATTGCATTTTCATTTTATTTACATATACAAAGCGTATAATAAACGCGAAAATAAGCAGAATTTTCGGAGTTTGCGGCATGAAAATTTTAAGATATATAGGTACGCTCATGTCGGCGGCGCTTTTACTGTGCATAGCGTCGTCGTGCGGCAGCGGCACTTCCGGTTCGTTTACGGGTGCGGAGGACACGCTGGGCATGACTACCGAAATGCCGGCCGAGCCGACAGTGTACGAGCCCGTCCGCACATATGATTTAATACAAAGTATAGATTTTCCCGACAGCGACTTTGAGCTTTTCGGTTGGGACTACGACGAAAACGGAGCGTATTATTGCAGCGACGTAGTGCTCGCCGACGGCAATTCTTTCGTAAAGCGCGACCTGTCGGGCGGCAGCATAAGCGTCGACAACAGTCTCAACGTGATTTTATTGCGTGCGCCGGGATTGTACCGTTTTACGGGCGTCCTCAGCGACGGCTCCATCATGAGCATCGCCGACGGCAACGTCCGCGTCATTTTAGACGGCGCGACAATATCGTGTTCAAGAGACGTGCCGCTTATGTTTATGGGCACCGGCTGTAAAGTAATTACTATGGCGGGCGGCAGCGTCAACCACATCAAAAATGCCATGGCGAGCGACGCGGCGATAGCGTTTGCCCCCGATTATGCCACCACAGCGGTGTACTCTCTCGGCGACGTAACGATAAACGGCAACGGCACGCTGCACATAAAGTCCTTTTCGGGCAACGGCGTCGACAGCAGCGGCACCGTCAAAATAATGTCGGGCACGCTGTCGGTAATGTCGCTGGGCGAAGGAATAATCGGCGAAAACGTGGTGGTGCGCGGCGGCGACATCAACATCGACACCAAGGGCGGCAGCGGAATAGAGGCGTTGGGCGCCGAAGCGGGACTAAGCGGTTTTTTTGTGGCGGAAAACGGCTCGCTGCGCGTTACATCCGCATACGACTCGATATTCGCCCGTCGTTTCGCAGGCGTAACGGGCGTCGACACCAAGCTCAACCTGTGCAGCGGCAACGGCTCGGATTCGCAGTGGTACGACGAAATATATTCGCGTAAAGGCATACATTCCAAGGGCAGTATCGCCGTTACGGGCGGGTCGCTGGGAGTGGACAGCCTGGACACTTCTCTAAGTTCCGAGGAAGAGACGCTGGTGGCGGGCACCGCCGCTTTGTCGCTGTGCGCAAAAAGAGTGGCGATATCCAGCCCGTTGGTGGCGATAGAAGGCGGCCGCACGGAGATAAAAAAGGCCGAAAACGGCATAACGGCCCGGCAGCTGACCATAAAGGGCGGCGCGCTTAAAATAATAGCCGCCGACACGGGCATAAAAATTCAGCCGCTCGGCACGTCGGTAAAATGCGACAGCGCGTTTATCATCGGCGGCGGCAATGCCGACGTAAACGCCTATGCCTCGGCTGTAATCGCCGACGGAAAGGCGCTCATCAGCGACGGCGAACTGTTTGCCAGCGGCGGAGAGGACGGCGTTTCTCCCGTGGTGTCCTTTTCCGATGGCATAAAAATCAACGGCGGCAAGGTGATGCTCACTGCGCCGACGGGTCTGGTGCAAACACCGGTAAGGCAGTCGTCCCAGGCCGCGGTCACGGTGTCCTTTTCCAGCCCGGTAAACGGCGGATATATAGCGCTTAAAAGCGACGACGGACGGGTGCTGTTCTCGCGCGAGCTGTCGGCGGAGGCGGGCAGTATTCTCTTCAGTTCCCCCGCAATAAAAGAGGACGGCAGATATTATCTCGAAGTCAACGGCGAGACGCGCAAGTATTTCGATATGACCGGCACTTTCCGGAATGTCGCCGCGGCTTAAAATTAGTATAAAAAACCATGACAAATAAGAAAAAGGGTCCTTATCGGCCTTTTTTTCTTGCGCGTTTTTTCTTATTCCCGAAAACTTACTCCATATCGGCGTTTTTTATCGCTCCAAACTTATCCCCTGCGGCGCGTTTTTTATCGCTCCAAACTTATCCCCTGCGGCGCGTTTTTTATCGACCCAAAACTTTATCCCACAGCGGCGATCTGTCTTTTTGTCGGCGGCAAACGGAATATGTTTTTTTGTCGGCGGCGATTTTGAAATTAGCCGCTTTTTTACATAAAATTTTTTCCAATCAACGACTTTAATCTTAAAAAACCCGCCAAAAGGCATTTTTATCGTTCTAAAACCGCCCGCGCAACAATACAATAGCGTAGAGGTGAATTATGAAAAAGACGCTAAAAACCATTCTTCTTTGCTGTATCGCGCTTATTGCGGTCATGACGCTGGGCGGCTGCGGCGGCAAGGGCAAATACGACGACAGCATATCCGAGATGCGCGACCAGTTTTTAAAGGGCGAAAACCAGCGTTTTACGGTGACGCTCATCGGCGGCTATCGCGAAACGCCCTTTGAGATAGACGGCGTAAGCGGCGAAAAAGGCGAATATTCGCTTATAAGCGTTACGCCCAAAAGCGCGACGGCGTACTCGGCGATAAAGGTGATACTGCTGGACGAAGAGGGCAAGCAGGAGGCGGAGGGCGAGGCGTTAAAACATCCCTACAAGGAATGCTTTTATTTTGAAATAATGTCGCGCGTGCCCGACAAGCAGACCGTCAGGCTGGTTTACGGTGATTCGCAGGCGGATATCGAGCTTACAAGCGTGCGCGGCGAAGGAGAAATAGACGGCGCAGCGGCGCTGGATATAGCGCTTAAAGCGCTCTCGGACAGTCTGGCGCCGTACAGCGCAAAGGACAAATTCAGCGGCGAAATCTACGTCCGCTATATCGAAAACCCGTTAAAGTCCGACGGCAAATACTATTGGTATGTGGCGTTCGTGCCGGCGGCTCAGCCCGATACGTCCGTTGCGGCGCTGCTGGACACGTCCACGGGCGCAGTGATGGCGACGAGAAAGTAAAAAGTTTTTCTTTTGCGCAGGCGACGGGAGAGCAGCACGCTTTCCCGTTTTGTCTATATTTATTCTCGAAAAATGCAGGCGTTTTTCTTGCCTATCGCCGGCAAAAGTAATATACTAAAAAATATGGGATTTCTTATTACGCGCACAGCGGCCGGCTTATCCCGATACCCGTTGCACCGCCACGACGTGTTTGAAATAGTGTGTTATCTTGCCGGCGACGGAATAATGCGTTCCGACGCGGGCGACGCGGCCTTTTGCAAGGGCATGCTTTTGATTATTCCGCCCGGATGCACGCACGGTTCGCTGTCCGAAGCCCCTTTTTCGAATATATGCGTTACTACGACCCGACTGTCCCAAATTTTCCGGGAAGGGCATACGGTCGCCAAATGTCGATAAAGGAAATAGCCGAAATGTGCGGTTTTTCCGATCCGCTGTATTTTTCGCGCATGTTTAAAAGAGCGGAGGGGATAAGCCCCGCGGCGTTTATAGAAAAGGGCGGAAAGTGATTTATGGAATATTTACTGCTTGCGTTTTCCGTCTTGCTCGGCGCGTGTAAAACGATAGTGACAAAATTGGCAAGATGTCCGTCGGGCGATCTTAAAGGAACGGCGAAAATCAATCTTATATCCTTTTCATGCGCGCTTATCGTACTGTTTTTTTTGTGACTGGGAAATTTTTAGCGCATCGTTTGTCGCGACGGGAAGAGCCGCCGCGGCGAATTTTTTTTAAAGTGGCGTAAAAACGATTGAAAAAAAACGCGTTTTGTGTTAGAATAGATAAAAAGCATTCGGGAGGATATTGTGAAACGCGACGACAACAGCGGCACTTTTTCGTTAGTGTGGCAACTGGCGCTTAAAACACTGTGGTATTCGGTGGTTTTCGGCGCGCTTGTCCTCGTTTTGGTGTGCGTAATGTTCCCGGCGGCGGCGGAAGACTTTTATTTCCAGGCGGGCAACGCGGCGCTTTCGTTCCAGTTTGCCGAAAAGGCCACGCCGGACGACGCGGATGTTTTCCGTCTGCGCAAAACCGCCGATAAGGCGATAGCGCTTATGGAGACGGATGCGTCTTACGCCGGTAAGGCGCAGCGTTACTGCCTTAAACTGCTGGAAAGCGACGGGGCGGCGCAGCAGCTTGCCGAATACGACGGCATGAACGTGGCCCAGGCTCCGCGCGAGTGGCACGTCAATCTGTGCGATTCCGTCGACTATTATTCGACTGCATTGTACCGCGCGCGGCTCGCGGAGGGCGACACGCGCCTGTATGTGGGCGGCAAAGACGTGGCTATCGGCGACGTGGACGGACTGCTCGGCGTAAATTTCGCCGCATCGACGGACGCGGTGTATCTGATAAATCAGCTGTCGGTTTACGCGGCGGAGGCGGGCGAGCAGCAGCAAGACGCGCTGCTTACGGCGCGGTTTACCGAATTTTACAAGGCGGCGCTTAAAAACGTCCTTGGTGCGCTTGACGCCGACAGTCCGGCTCTTAAAGACTTGTTTGCGTTAAAGGCGTTTTACCGCTTTTACAACGTCATGGGCGGCGACGGCGAATGGGGGGCGGTGGACGGCGATTTCCCCGACGACATCGCCGACATAAAAGACTTGTACGAATATTGTTTTGAAAATTACTGCAACACAAACGAAACGGAGGTTTACGATGAATAAAATTGTCAAAGAGGCATTGACATTCGACGACGTACTGCTTATTCCCGATGCGTCGGATTTTACGCCCAACATGGCGGATCTTACCACAAAACTCAGCAAGGACATCACGCTCAACGTTCCGCTTATTTCGGCGGCTATGGACACCGTAACGGAGGCGCGGCTGGCGATAGCCATTGCGCGCGAGGGCGGCATAGGTATTATTCACAAAAATATGTCCATTGAAGCGCAGGCTGAACAGATAGACCGCGTAAAGCGCAGCGAACACGGCGTAATAACCGATCCGTTTTATCTTCACCCCGAATGTTCGCTGAGCGACGCTGCGGAACTGATGAGTAAATACCGCATAAGCGGCGTTCCCATCGTCGACGGCGACGGAAAACTTGTGGGCATTCTCACCAACCGCGATATGCGCTTCGAGACCGATTATTCGCAGAAAATAGGCGGCATAATGACAAAGGACCGCCTCATCACCGCGCCGGAAGGGACGTCGCTTGCGGAGGCGCAGAAGATTTTGGGCAAGCACCGCATCGAAAAGCTGCCCATCGTGGACGAAAAATACCACCTAAAAGGACTTATTACAATAAAGGATATCGAAAAGGCCATTCAGTATCCCAATTCGGCGAAGGACAAAAACGGTCGTCTTTTGGTGGGCGCGGCGATAGGAAGTACGGGCAATTATCTGGAAAGAGCCGCCGCCTTAGTGGACGCTAAGGTCGACTGTCTGGTGCTGGATTCGGCGCACGGACACAACGTGGGCGTAATGGAAGCGGCTTCGGCGGTAAAAAACAAGTTCCCGGACATAACGCTTGTGGCCGGCAACGTCGCCACCGCAGCGGCCGCTCAGGCGCTTTACGACAGGGGCGCGGACGTGGTTAAAGTGGGCATGGGACCCGGCTCGATATGCACAACGCGTATAGTAGCGGGCATAGGCGTGCCGCAGCTCACCGCGATAATGGACTGCGCGGAAGTGGCGGACAAAAACGGCAAGACCATAATCGGCGACGGCGGCATCAAATACAGCGGCGACATCACAAAGGCCATCGCGGCGGGAGCGCATGCCGTCATGCTGGGCTCACTGTTTGCCGGTACGGAGGAAAGCCCCGGCGAGCTGGAAATTTACCAGGGCAGAAACTTCAAGTCATACAGGGGTATGGGCTCTTTGGGCGCAATGCCTCTCGGTAGCAAGGACCGCTATTTCCAGGACGGCAGCAAAAAGCTTGTGCCCGAAGGGGTGGAAGGCAGAGTGCCTTACCGCGGACCGCTTTCCGAAATAGTGTATCAGCTGATGGGCGGACTGCGCGCCGGCATGGGCTATGTCGGCCAGCGCACTATACAACAGCTCAGGACCAACGCGCGTTTTGTAAAAATTACCAACGCCTCGCTCATCGAAAGCCACCCGCACGACATTTCCATCACCAAGGAAAGTCCCAACTATTCCCCCAAAAATTAACGATATAAGCCGCTTTGTTTTTACGAGCGGCTTTTTGTTATATATTTTGAGTTAAAAATTTTAATATTTTTGTTACAGCAGATATTTGTCGAAAAAAAACGACTGATATCTGCTGTTTTTTATATTTGATTTCAATGACCGCGCTTTTTATATGTGACACACAGTTGTCATCAAAAAATGCGTATTATATGCGTGTAATCAGGTTGCTGCATTAGCCCCGTGGTGACGATTAACAAAAATCGAGAGGTGTAAAAATCATGGAAGAAAAAATTTATGCGCTCTTGCGACTGGGCGACGGCGCTGCCGAAAAGCTTGACAGACTGTCAAAACGTATGCAAAGAATAGCGTCCTATGCCTTCGGAGATACGCGCATGCAAATGCAAGCCATTCTGAAAATAACAGAAAAGAAACGCCGGCTGGAAAACGCTTTGTATTACCGCGAAAAACTGCTGGCGGGACTAACCGAAGAGGAGACGGCGCTTTTGCTGCTGCGTGCGCACGGTGTCTCTTCCGAAAAGGCTAAGGAGGGAAGGGGATATTCGGCTCGCTCGGTGCGCCGTAAGACCGTTGCCGCCGAAAAGACTGCCGCCAACATTTTGTATCTTTTGGGGTATGACGCGATATAAAAGGCTCAGCTGCGGGCGCCGGAATCGGGACGCGGCTTAAACAGCAGATAGCAAAAAATTATGACGGGAATGCACAGCGCCGCGATAAAAAAATATTCGCTGTTTCCGCCGGCGGAGACGTCGGGCGACACCGTGACGTTCTCGGAGGGAGGTTCGGGTTCGATGACGTTGTCGGGTATGGGAGCGGCGTCGGCATACATGGAGTAGACATAGCCGTATCCGCCTTCCGAAAGCTGCACGCAGTACCACTTGTCGCCGATAAGCTGGTTTTGCGTCGTGCCGCTGACGGTGCCGTAATAATAGAGCGTCGCCCCGTGAGTAAGGCGGGCTACGATGTTGTCGGCGTTGTGGTCGGGCGCGGAACGGACGTTGATGTGCAGTCCGTCGTTGGAAAGCGTAAGGAATGACGAGGCGAATTTGGTTTTGGGCGTAAAGTCCACGGCGCTCACATCGCCGCGGTTTATGTAGCCGTCAAGATTCTTGTAGCTCACTTGGTACGCCGACGGCAGCACTTTGTACACCATAACGAAATACGTCGGGGGAAGAGATGTGACGGCGTTTGTAAGGCTTTCGTCCGAATACAAAACGCAGCCGCCGGTTATTTCGGCGTAAAAGGGAAGTAAGGGCTCTTCGCCGTCTTGCTCTAAAACGGGAGAAGAAGCCGTAAGCGCGCCGCCGGAAGCCTGTCTAAAAACGCTCGGCGTTTGCCGCGGGCGGAGATGAGAACGGGCGGCCGGGGCGACCGAAGGAATTAATCCGGCGGAAAAAATCATCGCCGCCGCGATAATTGCGGTAAAAAAACTTTTCATGCTACTATTTTAACTTTTTTAAGGGGGAAAAGCCGGGGCAAAAATAGTTTATTTTGTCTTATTTTGGCTGAATTTTATGACGGAAAAAGAAATTGTTCTGCGGGTGCTTAAAATCGAGAAACTGCTGGCGGAAAAACGCGAAAACGATGCGCTGTCGCGCTATAACGCGGCTCCGCCCCTCCATTATAAGCAGCTGGAATTTCATCGCTGTCAAAAGCGCAACAGGTGGGTGTTCGGCGGCAATCGTTCGGGCAAGACGGAGTGCGGCGCGGTGGAAACGGTGTGGCTGGCGCGCGGTATTCATCCGTACAGACCCAACAGGCGCTGCTCGGAGGGCTGGGTGGTATCGCTGTCGCAGGGCGTTCAGAAAGAGGTGGCTCAGCGTAAAATATTAAAGTATCTCAATCCCGAATGGATAGACGACATCACCATGCTCAGCGGACGGCAGGACACGCCCGAAAACGGCGTAATCGACTGCATCACCGTAAAAAACGTCTTCGGCGGGAAAAGTCGGATATGGTTTAAGAGCTGCGAGACGGGCCGCGCTAAATTTCAGGGAACGTCGCTGGACTTCGTGTGGTTTGACGAGGAACCGCCCGAGGATATTTACACCGAGTGCGTCATGCGCGTCATGGACAAAAAGGGGGATATTTTCGGCACCATGACGCCCGTATTGGGGCGCACCTTTCTTTACGACCGCATTTATCTCAACGACCGCCGCGACGACGAAGTGTGGTGCGAATTTATGGAGTGGGCGGACAATCCCTTTCTCGACCCGGCGGAGACGCAGCGATTGAGCCGTTCTATGAGCGAGGAGGAATTGTCCTGCCGGCGCTATGGCAGGTTTGCCTCCCTTAAAGGCGCAGTATATCCCGAGTTTGACGAAAACGTGCACGTCATCGAGCCCTTCGCGGTGCCCAGGGAGTGGTACGATAAAATTTCGATAGACCCGGGCCTTAAAAATCCCACGTCCTGTCATTTTTACGCCACCGACGGCGAGCGCGTGTTCGTCATCAAAGAGCATTACGAGAGCGGGCAGCCGGTGGAATACCACTGCCGCAAAATAAGGGAGATGGCGGCGTCGCTGGGATGGCCGACGGATAAGTCGGGAAGGCTTAAAGCGCTAATAGACAGCGCGGCGGGACAACGCACTCTGGCAGCCGAAAAAAGCGTAAGCGAGCTGTTCTGCGAAAACGGCATAGCGGTAAATTCCAAGGTAAACAAGGACGTTTTCAGCGGCATATCGCGCGTAAAAAGTCTGCTCGCGGGCGACGGGAAAAAACCGGATATCTACATTTTTTCCGACTGCGTCAATATGATAAGGGAATTTAAGGGGTATCGCTGGGGCGACGGCGAAAGTCCCGTCAAAAGGGACGACCACGCCATGGACGAGCTGAGATATTACGCCATGACGCTGCCCAAAAAACGCAATCTGCCGCGGGAGAAAAGCAGCCCGGTTGCTTTGGATAAAAGGAGGGTTTACCGTTGGATGAAAAAATATTAGCAGCCGTTCGCAAAAAGGCGAAGGGCTACAAAGTCACCGAAAAGGTGGAAGAACAACAAATAGTCGACGGAGAAATGCAGACCACGAAAGTCAGGCTGTCCACAAAGGAAGTGCCGCCCGACATAGCGGCGGTTAAATGCCTGTTCGAGCTGGAAGCGGAAAGCCGCGTCGAGGAAATGACCGAACAGCAACTTAAAGCCGAAAAACAGCGCCTTCTCCGCGAACTCAAAGAGTACGATAACTGAATCGGGGGAAATCTTATGAAACTTCTAAAAACTAAATGTAAAATTCGTTGCGAAACGGGCGGATGCCGCAATTTTGCCGACTATGTGCTTTATATGGACAGATGCGGCGTGCACACCAGCGTTTATCTGTGCGGTCAGTGCCTTTCGCAGCTTAAAGAACTGCTTTCGGACGGCTGCACGGACGAGCAAACCGCGTCCGACGTGCTGCTGCGCGGAGAGGCGGTCGGCGCCGAAAAAGCTCCGTATGCTAACGGGACGGGCGGTACAAAGGACAATAATGCCGCCTGTACGGAAAAAGAAAGCCGCGGGTCTTTTAGCGAAGAAAAACCGCCCAAAGTCCGTTTGGCGGCCAAAGCGTCCGCACGCGCGGCGAAGGAGGCGTAAATGACAAGCGAATATTCGGAGCGGCGGGCGCACCAGATTCTGGCCGATTACGAGCGGCGCGCCGACGAACGACGCGAGGAGGAAACGGCGTGGCGCATAAACGCCAGAATGGTGGCGGGCGACCAGTTTATTACGGCGCTGCCCGGCGGCATGATTGCCGACAGCGCGAAAAATTATTACTGGGAGGAGCGCACGGCGTTTAATCACCTGGCGGGTATTTTGGAGACCCGGTTGGCGCGGCTGGCGCGTTCAAAGCCCACGCTTAGCTTAAAATCCGCTTCCGACGACGGTCAGGAGAGCGCCGCGGCGGACGTAAGCGCCCGTATTTTGCAGCGCGCATGCGAGAAGACGGAGCTTAGCCGGCTTATCGACGAGGCAACTATGTGGTCGGAGCTGACGGGCACGGCGTTTTACAAGCTGAGCTGGGACAAAGAAGCGGGTATGACGGTGGGAAAAATAGACGGAAAAGCAATAAAAGAGGGCGACGTGCGGATAGACGTGTGCCCGCCTTACGAAATTTTTCCCGACTCTACCGCCAGGCGCAGCATTGCCGACTGCCGCAGTATAATTCACGCCAAAAGTCTGCCGACGGAAGAGATAAAACGGCTGTGGCACGTTGACGTCAAACCGGACGAGCGGGCCGTCTCCGGAGCGGAGAGCGCGGAAGGGGCGGCGGCATCGAGAGACGACTACGCGCTGGTGATAGAACGTTATACGCGGCCCGACGGAGAGTTTCCGCGCGGGAGATACGAGGTCGCGGCGGGCGGCAGACTGCTCTACGAGGGCGATTTGCCGCTGGCGGTGGACGAAAACGGCGAGCCGGGACTGCCGTTCGTGCGGCAGCGCAGTTTTCCGAGAGCGGGCAGATTTTTCGGCGTTTGTCCGATAGAACGTGCCGTCCCCGTTCAGCGCGCCTACAACGCCGTCAAAAACCGCAAGCACGAATTTATGAACCGCTTGGCTACGGGCGTTCTGGCGGTGGAAGAGGGCAGCGTCGACGTAAGCGACCTGGAGGACGAAGGACTGGCGCCGGGAAAAATAATCGTCTATGCCGCGGGCAGTAAGCCGCCCGTCTTTTTGGACGCGGGGTCGGTGCCGGAAGACTTCGATAAGGAGGAACAGAATCTTCTCAACGAATTTGCCGCCGTCAGCGGAGTAAGCGAGTTTATGTCCGCGTCCGCCGTGCCGTCAACCGTAAGCAGCGGCAGCGCGCTGGAAATGCTGATAGAACAGGACGACAGCCGTCTGACGGTAAGCGCGGAGGAAATTCGCGCCGCGGTAAAGCAGGTGGGCAAGATGATTTTGCGGCTTTACAGGCAGTTTGCCACTCCCACGCGCATAAGCAAGGTGGCGGGAGAAGACGGGCAGGTGCGCGCCATTGCGTGGAATTCGCGTTCTTTAAGCGGAGAAGACGCCGTAATCGAGGCGGACGCTCGGCTGGGCGACAACGTCACTTCGCGCCGCAACACCGTATTAAAGCTGTTTGCAGCGGGCATTTTAGGCGAAGAGGGCAAACTGGACGCGGAGACGAGATGCAATATTTTGAAGACCTTCGGACTGGGCGGTCTTGAAAAGGCGGACGGAGCGGCGCAGCTCCAGCGTATGAGCGCAAAACGAGAAAACGAACTTTTGAAACAGGGCGTACAGCCCGCGTTGCGCGAGTATGACGACGACGCCGTGCATATCGCCGTTCATACGGCCTTCGCACTTTCCGGCAAGGCCGACGAAAAGGCGCAGAAAGCTGCGGAAGAACACATTAAAAAGCATAAGGAAAAAATCGGTAAGGAGGAATTGTAATGGATAAATCGGAAGGCGGAACGGTTGTCCGCGGGTGGGAAGAAGTTAAGGCGGAGAAAGGCGCGTCGGCGGCAAAGCAACAGGAGACGGCCCCGCGCGAAGAAAAAAAGCCGGACGGTCTTGACGTCTCCGCTTTTGCGGACGATATCGGCGTAAAAAAGGCGGAAGGAGGCTTTGCTGCGGCACAGAAAACAGACGACAGTATGGTAAAAGATTTTTTGGCGGCGTATGTGCGCAGCGAGGCGGAAGTCAGACGCCTGAGCGCCCGTCTTAAAGAGGCGGAAAAAACTCTCCCCGCCGAGGAGGTTTTGAAACGTCCCGACGTCATATCCGCGGCGGCGCACTGTCCGGAAGTGGAAAAAGCGGTGATAGAAAATTACCTTAAAAAGGTGTCGGATATCCGCGTTCCGTCGTTTATGGGCGGAACGGGCGAAAGTCCCGTAAGCGAATGTCACGCGCCTAAAACGCTGAAAGAGGCAAACGCCTTGGCGGAAAAATTCTTTAACAGACAAAAATAGGACGCGTTTTTTCTTTGTTGTTTTCTTTATTATATGAAAGGAAAAATGTTATAAAAGGAATAAAGGGAAAATATATAAAAGGAAAAAACCGCGCACAAAAACCGTTGGGCGCCGGGCGGGAAAATTTATTGCCGAATCAAGCGTTTTCGGCAAAAGGCGTGCTTTCGGCGGCGCTTAATAAAGTGCGGACGGCGGCGCCGGAAAGCGTCCCGAAAAGGGCGTAATATAGGGACGGCTGCGTCCCGAAAAAAAGTCCGCGCAAAAAAATATTTAGATAAAGGAGAAAATTATGATAACATTACAGGAAGCGGAAAGCGCTTTAAAAAACATTTATCTCGGCACTATGAGCAACTTGCTTAATACTTCGTCCAATCCGCTGTTTGCAAAAATCGAACAGACTCAGACGGACGTTTACGGCAACGAAATACGCACCGCCGTCCGAATGGGCATCAACGGCGGCGTGGGAGCGGGCGATGAGGACGGCGTTCTGCCGACTACCGGCTCGAACCAGTACCTGCAGTTTACGAGCACGCTCAAAAACCTTTACGGCCAGATTTCCATCACCGACAAGGCGATAAGAGCGGGCAAAGAAGGCGCAGGCGCTTTTACGGATCTGCTCACCGCGGAAATCACGGGACTGCTGGAAGCGTCCAAGTTTCATCTGGCGCGCATGCTGTACGGCGACGGAACGGGCTTTTTGTGCAACTTTACTTCCGTTACCGACGGCAAGCTGGGCGTTTCGGGCACAAACAATCTCATCGAAGGCATGATGGTGGACGTTTACACCACGTCGGCGGGCGTCGATAAGCTGTCCGATAAGATAATCGCCATCGACCGCGTAAACAACAAAGTGACGCTGCAAACCAATCCCACCGTTACTACGGGATACCTGTACAACCAGGGCAGCCGCAACAAGGAACTCACCGGCCTTAAAGCCATATTCTCCTCGAGCGGCGACCTTTACGGTATTCCGAGAAGCAGCATTCCGTCGCTTGTGCCGCGCTTTTACAGCAATGTCGGCGCGCTGTCCGACGTGACCATTCAGGAGCATATAGACAGAGTGGAAAACTTTTCCAACTGCAAAATCGACTTTATCGCTCTTTCCAACGAGGCGAAGTATTCCTATCTCGACTTTCTCGCTTCTTACAAGCGCAACGTCGATTATATGACCACCGATACGGGCTTTAAGGCCATTTCGTTCGGCGGCGTTCCCATGGTGTTCGAGCGCTTTGTGGACAGCGGCGAGATGTATATGATGGATACTTCTACGCTGAAACTGCACCAGCTTTGCGATTGGAGATTTCTCGAAACGGAAAACGGAAACATTCTGCACCAGGCGCAGGATAAGCCGGTGTACAGCGCCACGCTGGTAAAGTACTGCGACCTCATATGCAACAAGCCCAACAGCCTTGTGCGCCTTATGGGCATTACGAGGGAGTGATATGATAGGCAAAGGGTACGTGGTGGAGGACGATCTGATGGGCATAGCGCGGCGCATACGCGCAATCGACCCGAGTTATTTCGTGTTTTATTCGTATGAAAAACGGCGCTATGAGGTGTATTGCTCGGATGATCTCGCCGTTGCCGCCGTCGTTCTGCCCTTTGACCGCCTTGACGAGCGCAGCGTGAGAAAAGTGCTTGAGACGCGCCGGGAAAACCGTAAAAAACTGCTGGAAAGCATCGAGCGCGAAAACCGGCTGCTGCAAAAACGCAATGTCCGCGCTGCCGTAAAGGACATCGAGCGTAAAGCCGAACGCGTTTTCGGAGGTAAATATGAGTAGTGTAAGCGAAGTTATAGATCTTGCGGCGCACTGCCTGGGATTGGCGCAAAGCGGCGGATCTTCCGGCGGTCAGGAGGGCGGCGCAACCATTCCGGACGAGGAAAAAAATTATCTTTTGCGCTGCGTAAATCTGGTGGCGGGCGACCTCGCCATGCACGCCGTGCCGCTTGTAAAGAGCAAAACCGTGGCGGTGACGCAGGGATTTGTCATGTATGCGATGATAGACAAAAATCTGACGGAAGTGGTGTCGCTTGCAACCCTGCAAGGCAAAAAGGCGCGCTTTACGCCTTACAGCGACAGGCTGCTGGCCGAGGACGGCATTTATGTCGTGACGTATAAATATCTGCCCGGAACGCTGACGGAAGAGGACGACCTGCCCTTCCCGGCGGCGGTGGGCGTAAAGGCGGTGGTTTACGGCGTCGCCTGCGAATACTGCATTATATCGGGAAGAAACAACGAGGCGGTAAAGTGGCAGACGCTGTTTTTGAAGGAGCGGGAGCTTCTCGAGGACAAAAAGCCGCAAAAAGCCGGCGTTATGCCGCAAAGAAAATGGTACTAAAAGGGAGGGGCAAGTGAAAAGTTTTGTGGATATGCTGACGGGCAAAAAGGTAAACGTGTGGCAGTGCCCCGATTTCGCCGGCGCCGAATATTCCGCCGAGGACTGTACGGCGAGTACGCGCAATCTCGAACGGGAGGGCGGAAAGTTCGTCAAATCGCTGAAAAAGTTTTCGCCCCAGCCTTACAGCGACATGGAGATACGTTATCCGCACTATTTCGAGCAGCACAACCCCGACGGAACGGTGTTAAAGCGCTATGTATTCGGGCTTAACAAAGACAAAAAGCTCGTGTATTTCGACCTTGAACAGCCCGCTTCCGTCAGCGTAACGCGCGAGGACGTGACGTATGACCGAGAGCCCGTCTTTATCGACTACAATTATAACGGCAAGGACTATCTGCTTATAAACGGCGCCGAAAGCGGGTTTTTCGTGTTTGACGGCGACTTCGATAAGTCGGAAGAAAATCCCATGGTCACGGGAGCGGCGCTTTACGACGGCAAGCTGTTTGCCTGTTCGTCGGACAACTTTTCCGGCGTTAAGTACATGACGCCCTCCGCGCCGGGGTCGTGGAGCAGCAAATTTACCGCTCTATTGGTGTACAACGAGTGCGGTAAGGCGCAAAGCCTCGCGACGGTTAAAAACTATATTTACGTCTTTCAGACAAACGGAATATCGCGCATTTCGCGCGCGCAGTCGGACAATTATTCCGTCGCCAAAATGTGGCAGTGCGGGGAAGAAATTTACGGCGAGACGGTGAAAGTTGTGGGCGACGAGATGTGGTTTTTTACTTCGCGCGGGCTGTACCGCTTTGACGGCGGCAGCGTAAAACCGGCATTGGGCGCGGATATTTTTAAGGCGGGAAGGTCGTCGCGTATCGCGCTTTACGACGGCAAAATATTTGCGGCAACGCACATGGGCGGCGACGGCGAGGACAACAACGCGCTGCTGGTGTACGATACCGCAACCGACGAGTGGGGCGTTTATACGGACGTCGGCATAGTGTCGTTTTGCGCCTTTAAAGACAGTAGGCTTATGGTGTGCTTTTCGGACGACAGCGTGGCGTTTTTGTCGGAACGGGAACAGGAAGGCGAGACGCTTTCTTCGCTTAACGACGCGGCGGGACGATTTTTAGTAAACGTAAATTTCGGCCTACAGGGACGTAAGCAGCTGGCGGCCATTAAAATCAAGACGCAGTCGGACGCGGAAATAACCGTTTATGCCGACGGTCGGGCGAGAAAGTATTTCGTAAAAGGTATGGCGCGGGCGCAGTTTTTGAAAGATCTGCGCTGTGCGGAAAAATTTGCCGTCGAGATAAGCGCCGGACAGGCTGATTTTTCGGCACCGGTAATTTATTTTTCGGAGGAGAATTGAATGGTATGGGAAGAAGTGATGAGAGTGGCGGTTTCCAACGGCATTTTCGCCGTGCTGTTCTGCCTGCTGCTCGTGTACGAGCTGAGGGTGACGGGAAAACGCGAAAACAAATATCAGACGGTCATAGAGCAACTGGCGCAGTCGCTGACCTGCCTGAACGAAGTTAAGGCGGAGGTGGAAAATATAGAAAGACTGCTTTCGGCTGCCGTGAACGCGGAGGAAAACGATGAGGAGCGTTGTAGCGAAACTGAAAAAACTGTCCCGGATGAGGCGGGCGGAAAAGTTCCGCTTCGTTAAACGGGCGCAACAAGGAGGAGAATATGAAGGAAAAGTGGCTGAGCAAAATAAAGAGCGTTAAGTTTTGGCTGAGCCTGACGGGCGCCGTGGTAATAGTTTTGCAGCTGTTCGGGCTGAAAATCTCGGCGCCGTATATAAACGAAGTGGTGTCAGCGATATGTTCGGTGTTCGTGGTGCTGGGTATAATGGTGCCCGACGCGGACGCGGAAATAAGCAAAGACGACCGTCCGGCGGAAGATGAAGGACTGCCGGGCGGCGGGTCCGGCGCAAACGGCGATACAGGCGAATAATATTTTTACGCACCGGCGGGCGGGAGAGGAGGGAAATATATTTTAGGTCGGCGCGCAGAAAGAACAAGTTCGGTAGAGAAAGCGGGCGGCGGTTTTTTAGGCGGAACGCACGAATTTTGTCCGAAGAAAAAAATTTAAATTTTTAAGGAAAAATTTGTAAAAAACGCTTGACAAACCCGATTAAAGGTTCTATAATTATAGCGAAAGTCAAAGAAAGTCAAAGAAAGCCGCGGCCGGGAACGCGGGAACAAATGTTTTTGGCCCGAGAAAAAGCGGAAAATTTGAAAATATTTGACGATTCGCTTGCAATACAGCGCAAAATGTATTAAAATCATTATGGTTTACGAAAACGGAGGTAAAGCAAATATGAAAATTACACCACTATTTGACAGAGTAGTAATCGAGCCGATTAGCGCCGATGAAAAGACGAAAAGCGGAATAGTGCTGCTGGCAAAGGATCAGGAAAAGCCGCAGATGGCGAAAATCATCGCGGTGGGCCCCGGCGGCATGATTGACGGCAAAGAAGTGAAGATGCAGGTTAAACCCGGCGACAAAGTGCTTTATTCAAAGTATGCGGGCAGCGAGTTTAAGCTGGACGGCAAAGAAGTTACTATTCTGCGTCAGAGCGACATTTTGGCAGTAGTTGAAGAATAAGGAGGATCTTTAATATGGCAAAACAAATCAAGACCGGCGAAGAGGCGAGAAAGGCGCTCGAGACCGGCGTTAATACGCTTGCAAACACCGTTAAAATCACGCTGGGACCCAAGGGCCGCAACGTTGTGCTTGACAAAAAATACGGCGCTCCGCTCATCACCAACGACGGCGTGACCATCGCAAAGGAGATAGAGCTTGCCGATCCGTTTGAAAATATGGGCGCTCAGCTTGTAAAGGAAGTGTCCACGAAGACAAACGACATCGCCGGCGACGGCACCACCACCGCATGCGTGCTGGCTCAGGCGATTATTCACGAAGGACTCAAAAACATTGCCGCGGGCGCCAACCCCATGATCGTAAAGAAGGGAATAGCCGCCGCTGCGGACGTAGCCGTTGAGCATCTCAAAAAAATCAGCAAGATAATCGACGGAAAAACGGCCATTCAGCAGGTGGCGAGCAATTCGGCGGGCGACACGACCGTCGGCGAACTCATTGCCGAAGCCATGGAAAAGGTGGGCAAGGACGGCGTCATCACCATCGAGGAATCCAAGACCATGGAAACCAATTTGTCGGTGGTGGAAGGTATGCAGTTTGACAGAGGATACGCCTCGGCATATATGGTGACCAACACCGAAAAGATGGAGGCTGTGCTTGAAAATCCGCTTATTCTCATTACGGATAAAAAGATAAGCAACATCCAGGAAATTCTGCCCATACTCGAACAGATTGTAAACAACGGCGCCAAACTGCTTATCATCGCCGACGACATCGAGAGCGAGGCTTTAGCGACGCTGGTCGTCAACAAACTGCGCGGCACGTTCAGCGTGGTGGCGGTAAAAGCTCCCGGATTCGGCGACAGAAGAAAGGAAATGCTCAAAGATATCGCCGTTCTTACGGGCGGTACCGTCGTGAGCGAAGAAATGGGCATTGAGTTTAAGGACGTTACGCTCAATATGCTGGGCAAAGCAAAACAGGTAAAAGTCGACAAGGACAACACCACCATTGTCGAGGGCTGCGGCGATCCTCAGGAGATCAAAGACAGAATAAAATCCATCCGCGCTCAGATGGAAGTGACTACTTCCGAATACGACAAGGAAAAACTTGCCGAACGCCTTGCAAAACTTGCCGGCGGCGTTGCCGTAATCAACGTGGGCGCTGCTACGGAAGTGGAGATGAAGGAAAAGAAACTGCGCATAGAAGACGCTCTGGCGGCTACCCGTGCCGCAGTTGAGGAAGGCATTGTTCCCGGCGGCGGAGTGGCTCTTTTGACGGCTATCCCCGACATCAAAAAACTGGTGGATACGCTGGAAGGCGACGAGAAGACGGGCGCTGTCATCGTTATGCGCGCTTTGGAAGAACCCATGCGTCAGATCGCCGCAAATGCCGGCATCGACGGCGGTGTGGTCATCAACAATATCATCAACCATTCCGGCAAGGACATCGGCTACGGTTACGACGCGCTCAAAAACGAGTACTGCGACGTTGCTTCCCGCGGCATAATCGATCCTACCAAGGTGACGAGAAGCGCTTTGCAGAACGCGGCTTCGGTGGCGGCTATCCTGCTTACGACGGAAAGCGTCGTTGCGGATATACCCGAAAAACAGCCGGCAGCCCCCGCGGCGGATCCCTCGATGGGCGGAATGGGCGGAATGTATTGATGCCCCCGGCTAATAGCCGGCGGTAAACCGACGAAGTTAGCGGAAAATTCAAAAAATAAAACGGAGAGCCTGTCTCTCCGTTTTTTTGTGTGCCGGAGACATTGCCCGTGAGCGGAATAAAGACCAATCGAGTAGGTGCGGCGCGGCGGAGACGTTGCCCGTGAGCGGAAATATAAGAAAAATGCCAGAAAAATATCTTTACAACGTGAAAATTGTGTGATATAATATAGTCAACATGTGAATGGAGGAATGATTAATGAAGTGCAAAAATTGCGGGGAAGAAAATCTTTCGGTGGCCGGGTTTTGTTATAAATGCGGGCATCCGTTAGACGGAGACGCAACGGAAGATAATTCTTATAAAGAGACATCGGCGGAAGTTACGGGAGCGGCTGCCGGTAACGGCGCGCAAAAAACCTCTTGTGAGGAAGATAAAAATTCTGCCGAAAGCAAATATGCGATGATTATGTACGGTAAAAACAAATTATTTGAAAATATTGCCGTTGTATCGTCTTTGCTCGCAGCGTGCGTCGGCTTTATTTTTGTTTTTCTTATAGGTTGTAAACTCTCGGCGTCGCTGGAGGGTATCAACTTAGAGACAGATGAGAGTAACATTTTTTACTATTTTTATGGCGTTTATGAAGATATTAATAATCTGTTATACGGCGCTAAGGCTACCGGCTATATGAATATTGCCGCTGCATTATGTACAATATTGTGTGGTATAGTATTGATAGCGGTAACTGTGCTGTTTATTGTCACGTTGGTGAAGATATTAGAAAGGCAAAGTATTCTTCAGATTTTTGCGATTTCTGCCGCCACATATTTAGCCTACATCTGCGGAGTGGGATTGTTTATGCTGTGCACAACGCAGAGCCGTGTCTCCATGGAGAACAGGTTTCCTATTTCATTAGTCGGCAAATTCACGGAGCTGAATGACGTCACTATCGCGGGAATAATTATCGGCGGAATTGCAATTTTACCTGCGTTTATTTATACGCTGATAGTGGGCGGAAAGGGAAAAAATCTGATAAAACATATACCGTATTTGATGTGCGGAATCATATTTATATTGCTGACATTTGTGGCGATCGCATCCATTTCGGGAGAACTGGTGGAAACAGTTGAGCCTCTGCAGGAATTAATTACTGTTGAGAAGTTGGGAATTTTGCAGTATTTTGCGGATTTGGCAAGATTAATCGAAAGGCGTGAAAATAACGCCGACGACGATTTTCGGAACAGTTTAATAAAGATGTGCAATGAAAATTTAATCTTGACTTTCGTGCTTGCGATTATTATAATAGCGTTCTTCGTATTTATAATTATGGCAGTTGCGAAACAAGTTAAATCCGCGGTTTCGAAAAAGTCGATATTTATGTATATAAGCGCATTTATTTCGGGATTGCTGTTGATTGCCGCAGGTATCATAATGATTAATATTACGAATTCGTATATCGATTGGTGTTCCCGTTGGTCGGCAACCCTTTATAGTGACCTGTCTGGAAATATCATGCGGTCTGTACTTCTCATTGTTGTGGGCGTGCTGTTGTGTGTGACGACGACGGTGCAGGCAATATTGGGCGCTGTTTGCGGTAAAAAAAGTAATAAATACGGCGGCAAAACGCTTGTTCCGGAGGCCGCCGATACGCAAAGCACGGGTGTAGCCGAAGCCGCCGATACGCAAAACGCGGGTGTAGCCGACGCCGCCGATACGCAAAGCGCGGAAAAAAAGTAAAGCGGAAGGCATACGCTTTTTACGGATAATTTTATTAGGATAAATTAAAAAAATCCCGGCTTAAACAAGTAAAAGTTTTTGCCGGGATTATTATCAGTAACGAAAATATATATATAAATTTATCTGATTTTCGGTTTAATGAGATAATAAGCAAACAATAATTTAATATTCCGCCTCTTTAAATATCCTGTCCGTTGTACATTAAGCCGATGCCGAGAGCGCCGGGTCCGGTGTGGCAGGCGACGCTCAGCGACAAATTGTCGACAAACAGCACTTTCATATCGGGGAATTCGCGTTCGATTTCGGCCTTTGTGCGCGCCGCTTCGTCGGGAATGGCGGTGTGCGCTATCGAAAACACCATTTTGCCCTGCTTGTATTCTTCCGCAAATTCGCCTTCCAGCTCGGCTCGCAGCTGTTTGAGCATTTTTTTGCGCGCCTGTCCCATCGAGACGGTCATCGCAAATTTTTCGAAACTGTCGCCGCGGGTGTAGAGTATCGGCTTTATTTTGAGTATATCGCCTATTGCTGCCGCCGCGGGTGACAGACGGCCGCCCTTTTTGAGATATTTCAGCACGCTTACCGTGAGGTAAATGGACGCTTTGGACTTGGTTTTGTCGAGATAGTCGAGTATCTCCCGGACGGGCACGCCCCTTTTGGCCATGGCGTTGGCTTCGAGCACGGACAGTTTTTGCGTAATCGAGATGCGTTTGTTGTCCACAACGTGCACGCGTCCGTCGAATTTTTCGGCATACGTCTTGGCGTTGGCGCAGGTGGCGCTGAGTCCGCCGGACATGGGTATGTAAATTATGTCCTTGTAGTCTTTGAGCAGCGTGGTCCACAGGTCTTCGAGATAGAATTCGGAGGGCTGGGAGGTCTTGACGTCGGCGTCGTTTTGAAGGGCGTCAAAAAACTGCTCCTGCGACATGGATATTTCTTCGAGGTACTCTTCGCCGTTGACGGTGAAGGGCATGGGAATGACGTATATCCCTTGGTCGCGGCCTTCCTGCTGCAATATGCCCGAATTGGAATCGGTGAGTATAAGTGTGTCCTGCATAATATTTCTCCTTTATTTTGTATATCGGTTGACAATTTGCCGGGAAAGGTATATCATGTAGGCGTGGGGGTGACAATTGTCAATGCTACAATTATAGCATATAAATGCGCAGTTGACAACCTGAGGCCGCAATATTTTTAAGGCGATGACAAATACGGAGATTTTGTAATGTCGGGAAAAACTTTGCCGGACGTCCTTAAACGGCGCAATTCCGAACTGAAACAGCTGACGCGGGAGTGCCTTACCGAGGCGCTTTTTTCGCTCATGAAGGAGTATGACTTCGAACAGATAACCGTCACGCGGCTTTGCGAGAAGGCGGGCGTGTCGCGCAATACCTTTTATAAGACTTTCGGCAGCGTGCGGGACGTGTTCCGCGGCAGCGTTATGAGCTTTAACCGCGACATAATTTTCCGTCGGCTGGGCAATCCCTTCGGCAAGACGTGCCAAAAACAGTGGTATGAGGGCTATTTTAACATAATAGCACAGTATGCGGACGTGCTGCGCGTAATAATGAATTCGGACGTGGCGCTTTACTATATGCAGCAGGGAAACGCCTTGATGGTGTCGCCCAAGCAGGACGCGGAAACAAGGTACGCACGTTATATGTGGAGCGGCGCCATTCAGAACATAACGATGGAGTGGCTGAGCTCGGGTATGCTGCAGTCGCCCGAACAGATGGCGGAAATATGCGTAAAGATAGGACTGTCGTGCAAATAAAGTTTTATATGTTCGGTTGACGTTCGGAGAAAAAAGTGGTATAATGTCAAAAAAAAGAGGAAAGTGCGGTATTATGGAAGAGAAGTGGACAAAATGGGATTTTAGATTTATGGATATGGCAAAGCAGGTCGCTACGTGGTCCAGCTGTTTTCAGCCCAACCGTCAGGTGGGAGCGGTCATAGCAAAGGACAAGCGCATCCTTACCACCGGTTATAACGGCGCCAGCTCCGGCATAAAGTCGTGCAAGGAAAGGGGCGAATGTTTGCGGCGGAAGCTCAACATTCCCAGCGGCACCCAGCACGAGGTGTGTTATGCCACGCACGCCGAGCAGAACGCCATCATTCAGGCGGCGAGAATGGGCGTAAGCATAGCGGGCGCCACGCTTTATTGCACGCATCAGCCCTGCGTAATATGCGCCAAGATGATAATAAACAGCGGCATAAAGCGCATCGTCTACGAGCAGGGTTATCCCGACGAATTTTCGGTGCAGCTGTTAAAAGAGGCGGGCGTAAGTTTAGAGCGCATGGTAAGAGAATAGGAAAAACGGCGGTTTTTGCCGCCTAAGGGCTTGCTTTTGCGCAATTTACATGAAAATTAAATAAAATCGCGCCAAACGCTTGACAAAATACGCGTTTAATTATATAATTATTCGGAAAGCTAAAATTCAGGAGTGGTAAGATTATGAAAAAAGATATACATCCCGATTATCATGAGGTTACTGCCGTTTGCGCATGCGGCGCTACGTTTGTCACCGGTTCGACCAAAAAGGGCGATATTCTCAAGGTGGACGTTTGCTCCAAGTGCCATCCGTTTTATACCGGCAAGCAGAAACAGGCGGAAACCGGCGGACGCATCGATAAGTTTAATCGTCGTTACGCGAAATAGTAAAGTAAAAAAATGTTTGCCAGCCATGCCTTTTTTAGGTGTGGCTTGTTTTTTGTGGTGAAATTTTATGAAGAATAAAAAAAATAGTGCGACAAGAGTCAGCCGCGTAGGCGGCCAGGCGCTTATAGAGGGCGTCATGATGCAGGGCGTTACGGCAACCGCAATGTCCGTGCGCGCTCCCGACGGGAAAATAGTGACGGAGGTAAAACGTCGCAAGCCGCTGGGAGTATGGGCGAAAATTCCCGTAATACGCGGCGTCATCGCGTTTGTCATGTCGCTTGTCACCGGAGTTCAGTGCATTATGAAGAGTTCGCGGCAGGCCTTTCCCGACGAAGAACAGCCTTCCGCCGCGGCGACGGTGGTGTCGGGCGTGTTGGGCGTGGTGATAGCCGTGGCGCTGTTTATGCTGCTGCCCGGCTGGATAGCGGACATTCTGGCGCAGTTTGTGAGCATAAACATTCTCGTGCGCTCGCTTATAGAGGGCGGAATAAGAATAGCGCTCTTTATCGTCTATCTCGCGCTGGTAGCCAAAATGAAGGACATAAGACGCACTTTCATGTATCACGGCGCCGAACACCGCACCATCAACTGTTATGAACACGGCATGGAAGTGACGGTGAAAAACGTTCAGTCCTGCTCGACAAGACACAACCGCTGCGGCACGACCTTTTTGTTTTTCGTCATGATAATGAGCATACTGGTGTTTTCGCTGGTGACGTGGATAGTGCAGCTGATTGTGGGGTATGTCCCCGACAAGTGGATAATGATGTGCATAAGGCTTTTGTGCCTGCCGTTGGTGGCGGGGCTCAGTTATGAATTGCTGAGATTTCTTGCGATGCTGCCCGACAACGCGTTTGTAAATATTCTCCGCGCGCCGGGACTGGCGTTGCAGCGCCTTACCACCAAACCGCCCGAAGACGATATGGCGGAAGTGGCGATTACGGCCTTTAACGCAGCGATGAACATGGACGAAAATCCCGCCTATCCCGAAAGAGAATTCGGCGAATATGTAGTAAAGGAAGTGCGCGACAGTCTTCGCGAACGCTTTAAGGCGGCGGGCGTGGACGAGGCCGACGCGGACTGGATAGTTTGCAGCTGTACGTCGCTTAAACGCAGTCAGCTGTCGGAATTGCGGATCATCGAAAAGCAGTCGTACGATTCGATATGCGAATGTGCCGACAAGCGCCTTAGCGGCATGCCGCTCGACTATGTGCTGGGAAAAAGCAATTTTTACGGCATCGAACTGGAAGTTACGCCCGACGTGCTTATCCCCCGTCCCGAAACCGAACTGCTGGCAGAACGCGCCATTATGTTTTTGAAGGGCGATGGCGGTAACTCGGACAGCGGACGCGGGAAAACGCAAAACGCGGCGGAAAAAAGGCGCAAACGCGCGCTGGATCTTTGCTGCGGCAGCGGCTGTATCGCGGCGGCAATAAAGGAAAACACCGACGCCGAAGTGGTGGCGGCGGACAAAAGCCGGCAAGCCTTGGCGGTGGCGAAACGCAATCTTTCCTTCCGCGGCGTAAAGGTGGTGGAGTCGGATATGTTTGAGGCGCTTGAGGGCGAAAAATTCGACCTTATCGCGTGCAATCCGCCCTATATCCGCAGCGGCGACATGGCGGCGTTGCAAAGCGAAGTGCGCCGTGAACCCGCCGAAGCGCTGGACGGCGGAGCGGACGGGCTGGACTTTTACCGTATTCTTGCGTCCCAAACGGACGGATATTTGCTGCCCGGCGGCGCGTTGATGGCGGAAACCGCATTTGACGAAGCGGACGATGTAGTAGCGATGCTCGCCGCGACGGGAAAGTATTCGTCCGTCAATAAATACAGCGATTTGGAAGGACATGACCGCATAGTGGTCGCAATAAAAAAATGACGCCTTAAAAACGCGGTGGGCACGCGGCGGCGTTGACGGAGCTATATGAACAAGACGAGACTGGACAATATCAAAAGTAAATTTGAAGAACTCACGCGCGAAATTGCCGATCCGGCGGTCATAGCCGACACCAAAACGTGGGCAAAAATGTGCCGTGAACATTCGGCGCTCGAACCCATCGTGGAAAAATACGCCGAATATCTTCAGTCGGAAAAAAACCTTGCGGACGACGTCGATATGCTAAATTCCGACGACGCGGAACTGGCCGAGCTGGCTCGTTCGGAAATGGAAGAAAACCGCCGTAAAATGGAGGAAACCGAACGCGAGCTGAAAATTCTGTTGCTTCCTAAAGATCCCGACGACGACAAAAACGTCATAATAGAAATTCGCGGCGGCGCAGGCGGAGAAGAGGCGGCACTGTTTGCCATGGAAGTCATGCGTATGTACAAAATGTACGCCGAAAAGCACGGCTGGCGCGTCGAAGACATCGACATAAACGCCACCGAGCTGGGCGGACTTAAAGAAGGGTCGATAAATATAAGCGGCGACGGCGTGTTCGCCCGTCTTAAATACGAGAGCGGAGTACATCGCGTCCAGCGCGTTCCCGACACGGAGTCGCAGGGGCGCATACACACTTCTACCGTTACCGTGGCGGTACTGCCCGAAGCGGAAGACGTGGTGGTGGACATCAACGACAAGGACCTTAAAATCGACACCTACCGCAGCAGCGGCGCAGGCGGCCAGCACGTCAATAAGACCGAATCGGCCATTCGCATAACGCACATCCCCACGGGCATAATTGTGCAGTGTCAGGACGAGCGTTCGCAGATAAAAAACCGCGAAAAAGCCATGCGCGTTCTGCGCACAAAGCTTTACGACAAAATGCAGGAGGAGGCGCGCGCGCAATATTCCGAGACCCGCCGCAGCCAGGTGGGTACGGGCGACCGCAGCGAACGTATTCGCACCTACAATTTCCCGCAGGGCAGAGTCACCGACCACCGCATAGGACTGACGCTTTACAATCTCGAAAACTTCTTAAACGGCGATATGGACGAAATGCTGGAGGCGCTGCGACTTGCCGATCAGACGGCGCGGCTGGAAGCGGAAGCGGAGGCGCTTTGAAATACCGAAAAAATTACCCGGCTACCTTTCGGCGGCCGGTTTTTTTATTATAAAATAGTTTGTTTTCGGCTGCTGTAAAAATGTGCTTGCGAAAGATATCGGCCGCAGATTTCGTAAAGGCTTTTTATCGAAAAAAGCGCCCCCCCAAAAAAAGGAGCGCCGAAAAACATATTTTAGCGTTGCGGGCCTATGGTTATTTATAAACCTGTTTGTTGTGATACGAAAATCTTTTAGATTTTGATTTATATCAGTAGGAGCGGCCGAAAATAATGCGTTTTGTAGCCGGTTTGCCGCAAATGGCGCATTTGTCGCCGACGGGCGTCTGGTCGAAGGGCATATTGCGCGTGGTGACTTGCAGTTCCTGCTTTAACTTGTCCTCGCATTCGCGGCAGCCGCACCACATACCTTCGGCAAAGCAGCCGCTGTCGACGGCGGCCTTGATTTCTTCCATGTTCGACACCTTTATCGTGTGCGATTTGAGATGGTTAAGCGCCTTTTCGTACATATTGAGATTTATGTCGGCAAGAATTTCGCTCATGCGGGCGGCGACGACGTCAATGGGCATAGTAAATTTTTCGCCGGGTTTGTCGCGGCGGGAATAGACGACTTCGCCTTTTTCGATGTCGCGCGGACCTATTTCGACGCGGACGGGCACGCCTTTCATCTCGTATTCGTTGAATTTCCAGCCGGGAGAGTTGTCGGTTTCGTCCAGTTTTACGCGTATGCCGGCGTTTTTGAGACTTTCGTATATTTCACGCGATTTTTCCGTAACGCCGGGTTTGTGGGCGGCGACGGGAATAATAACCGCCTGGATGGGAGCGACGTAGGGAGGCAGGCACAGGCCGCGATTGTCGCCGTGCACCATGATGAGCGCTCCTATAAGGCGGGTGGACACGCCCCACGACGTATGGTAGGGGTATTTGCGCGTGCCGTCGCTGTCGAGATACATGATGTCGAACGCACGGGAAAAATTGGTGCCGAAGTAGTGCGAAGTGCCGCATTGCAGACTCTTTCCGTCGTGCATCATCGCCTCTATCGAATAGGTTTCGAGCGCGCCGGCGAATTTTTCCTTGTCGGATTTACGGCCTTTGAGCATGGGAATAGCCAGCACGTTGCGGCTGAATTCGTCGTAAACTTCCAGCATGCGCAGTGTTTCTTCACGCGCTTCTTCGGGCGTGCGGTGCAGCGTGTGGCCTTCCTGCCACAGAAATTCGGAGGTGCGCAGGAAGGGGCGGGTGGTCTTTTCCCAGCGCACGACGTTGGCCCACTGATTGATGAGTACCGGCAGATCGCGGTAGGATTGCACCCATTTTTTATACGTTTCGCAAATAATGGTCTCGCTGGTGGGACGCACTACCAATTTTTCGGGCAGTTCTTCGTCGCCGACATGGGTGACAAGCGCCACTTCGGGGGCAAAACCCTCCACATGGTCGGCTTCCTTTACGAGATAGCTGTACGGAATGAGCATGGGGAAGTACGCGTTGACGTGTCCCGTTGCCTTAAACCGTTTGTCCAGCTCGTGCTGTATGTTTTCCCATACGTTATAGCCGTAGGGACGAATGACCATGGTGCCCTTTACGGGGCCGTAGTCCGCCATCTGCGTCTTTAATACGACGTCGGTATACCACTGCGGAAAATCTGTTTCGATGTCCGCTATTTCTTTTACAAACTGACCTTCTTTTGCCATAAAAAACTCCGTTTTTACTGTAGTGTAATGATATTATACTCAAATGCGCGCGCAAAGTCAATCGAAAAAGCCTTTAGCCGCCGGGTGTTTGCGAAAAATAAACGTTTTGTGCGTCGCCTAAATGTCCTCGCCGCCGCAAACGACTTGACTTATTTGCGTCGATATAGTACAATATTTCAGATAACACAGTAAGAGGTTTTTTATATGAACAAAGACAGATTTTTGTTCAGCAGCGAGAGCGTCACGGAAGGGCATCCCGACAAAGTGTGCGATCTCATTGCCGATAGTATTTTGGACGAAGCGCTTAAAAACGATCCCGACAGCCATATTGCCTGCGAAGTGTGCTGCACGACGGGCATGGTCATGGTCATGGGCGAATTTACCACGGAAGGTTATATCGATATTCCGGCGATAGCGCGTAAAGTGATAAAAGAAATAGGTTATACCGACGCGGCGTACGGCTTTGACAGCGCCACCTGCGCCGTGCTTACCGCCATAGACGAGCAGTCGTCGGACATAGCCATGGGTGTGAATGCGGCGATGGAGGCGCGCGGAGGCGAACAGTCGCCGGAGTTCTCGACGGGAGCGGGCGATCAGGGCATGATGTTCGGCTATGCCTGCCGCGAGACGGAGGAGCTGATGCCGCTTCCCATAACGCTTGCACACAGGCTTACCAAGACGCTGGCGGACGCGAGAAAGAGCGGGGAAATTCCCTATCTCCGCCCCGACGGAAAGGCGCAGGTAACCGTCGAATATGACGGTGGTGCGCCCGTGCGCGTTGATACGGTGGTTTTGTCGACTCAGCACGACGAGAACGTCGACTATGCGGCGCTAAAATCCGACATAACGGAAAAAATCATCAAAGCCGCCGTTCCCGCCGAATTGATGGACGAAAACACTAAGATATATATAAACCCCACCGGAAAGTTTGTAATAGGCGGCCCGCACGGCGACAGCGGCGTAACCGGCCGAAAGATAATAGTCGACACTTACGGCGGTATGTGTCCGCACGGCGGCGGAGCTTTTTCGGGCAAGGACCCCACAAAAGTAGACCGTTCGGCGTGCTATTACGCCCGCTATGTGTGCAAGAATCTCGTGGCGGCGGGCGTTGCCGACAGACTGCAGCTGCAAGTAGCGTACGCCATCGGCAAAGCGCAGCCGGTATCTTTGTGCGTCGACACGTTCGGCACCGGCAAAGTCAGCGACGAGCGCATCATGCAGGCGATAAAGCAGCTGTTCGATTTCCGTCCCTACAGCATAATTAAAAATTTAGGACTTAAAAGCCCCATTTACTCCCGCACCACCAATTACGGGCATTTCGGCAAGTCCTATTTGCCGTGGGAGATAACCGACAAGACGGAAGACATCAAAAGTTTTTTGGGCCTTAAATGAGAATACGCGGAGAAATTGTCGACATACGTTTTCGCAACAACGAAAACGGATATACGGTGGCCGTTTTGGACGTGGACGGCGAACCGGTGGTAACCGCCGGCATTTTTCCTTCCGCCATCGAAGGGCAGTACGTCGTCGCCGACGGAGATTATGTAGTGCATCCGCGCTTCGGACGGCAATTCAAGGCGGAGCTGGTGCGGGAAGTGCGTCCCGACACTCTGGACGGGATAGTGCGCTATCTCGGCAGCGGAGTGATAAAGGGCATAGGACCCGTTCTGGCGCTGCGTATCGTCAACACCTTCGGGGACAAGACCTTTGACGTAATAGAATACTCGCCCGAAAAGCTGGCGCGCGTTTCCGGCATAAGCAAGCGCAAGGCGATGGAAATAAGCGAGTCTTACGGCAAAATAAAGGTGATGCAGGACGCAATGATGTTTTTGCAGCGTTACGGCATTACCACCAATACCGCCATGAAAATTTACGCCGTTTACGGCAAGGACACCGTCAAAACCGTTTCTGCCAACCCTTACGCGCTTATCGAAGACGTGGACGGAATAGGTTTTTACAGCGCCGACAAAATCGCAAGGAGCATGGGTGTGGAAAAAAACGGCTGGTTCAGGGCGCGCGCGGGCACCGTGTTTACGCTCAAAGAGAGCGCGCGTCTTGCCGGCAACACCTTCCTGCCCGAACGCCGTCTTATTGCGGACGCGTCGAAACTGCTGGACGTGGACGAGAACGTCGTTGAGGGCGCCGTCGAAAAACTTGCCGCCGAGCGCAAAATAAAGCGGTTCGACCTCGAGGAGCCTTCCGTCATGCTGACGAGCATGTACCGTGTGGAAAAAGGCGTGGCGACGGCGCTTATCAAGCTCATTGACTATGCCGACAAGCTGGAATATGATTGCGGCGGCGAGATAGCGGAGTACGAAAAACTTTACGGAATTAATTTTCACGAAGACCAGAAGAGAGCCATTTCGCTTGCCATCAACAGCGGCGTGGTGTTGGTGACGGGCGGTCCGGGCACCGGCAAAACCACAATAATAAAGTGTATTTTGCACATTCTTAAAAATTTGGGCATGACGGCGGCTCTCATGGCGCCCACCGGACGGGCGGCAAAGCGCATGAGCGAGGCCACCGGCGCGCAGGCCAGCACCATTCACCGCGCGCTGGGACTTAAACGCGAAGAATATGCCGCGGAAGCGGAACCTCTTTCCGCCGACGTCGTCATAGTGGACGAGTTTTCGATGGTGGATATATTTTTGATGAAGTCGCTTTTGGACCATGTAAGTCCCGGCACAAGACTGGTGCTCGTGGGCGACAAGGATCAGCTGCCTAGCGTTGGGGCGGGCAACGTTTTGTCCGACATAAAGGACAGCGGCTATGTTCCGACGGTGGAGCTTAAATGTATTTACCGGCAGGCGCTGGAAAGTCTGATAGTCGCCAACGCCCATGCTATCAACCGCGGCGAAATGCCCGACTTGCACCGCACGGACAAAGATTTCTTTTTCGTAAAGGCCGCGGGAGCGGAAAACGTCGCCGCCAAGACCATGGAACTGGTGGTAAAACGGCTTCCGTCCTACCTTAATATTCGTTCCGACAAAATTCAGGTGCTGTGCCCCATGAAAAACGGCCCCGCAGGCGTCATCAATCTCAACAACGCGCTGCAAAAGGCCATAGTGGGCGGCTCGGACGAGAAAATACAGTCGGACGACTACTGCTATATGCAGGGCGACAAGGTTATGCACGTCGTCAACGACTATGACATAGAGTGGAAGATAGTAAGCGGCTATACCGTAACGGAAGGCAAAGGCGTTTACAACGGCGACATAGGCTACGTCTCCGAAATAAACGCCGCGCGTCACGAGCTTACGGTGGATTTCGAGGACGGCAGAAGGGCGGTTTATACCGGCGAGATGATTTCGGAGCTGCAGCTGGCGTACGCCATTACGGTGCACAAGAGCCAGGGCAGCGAATTCGACGCGGTGGTGATGCCGCTGGTGTCCGGCTCGCCCATGATTCTGACGCGCAATTTGCTTTATACCGCCATCACCCGCGCCAAAAAGTTCGTGGTGCTGGTGGGCGAGGAATACAACGTGAGAAAAATGGTAAAAAACGATTATGTGGCAAAACGCTATTCGGCGCTTAAATACTTTATGACCGACGCCGATTACGAGATAGGAATGCTGTTCGGTCGAAAAGACGACGGGGACGCCGACTACAACGAAGAGTCGGGCGCCGGAGAGGAGGACAAATGAACCAACCCGAAAAAATTGAGAAAAAACTGTTTATCATAACGGCCGTGCTTATGGCTGTTTTGGGAGCGGTGCTGGGACTGTACATCGTTCAGTTTTTAAGCGTGTACTTTCCCGAACTGACGTCGGCGCAGTACGTTGTAAGCTGCGTGGTGACGTCGGCTGTTCTGGCGCTTATAATGCTGTCGCTAAGCCGTCCCGTATGCCGGCTTCTCAAAAAAATGATGGAAAAACTGCAGTCGTCGCTGACGACGCGCCCGGCGTACAAAAACATGAACATAGTGTTCGGCATAATTCTGGGCATAGCGATAGCGGTTTTGGCGGGCTCGATACTCAACGTTACGGCGCCATACCTTCCCGGCATGATATATATTACCATTGTGCTGGCGGTTTTTGCGGTCGTGACATACGGTTCGGTGTGTCTTTTCAATCATGTGATAGGGCAGGCGTCTTCGCCCGTCAACTATCACCGCGGATACGTCATCACCTCTTCGGCTTTGAGCAGCGACAGAGTGGTGCGGCTGGTGCCCAAACTGCTGGGAAAAATCGCCGTGATGGACGTGACTTTGTCCATCATCACCAACGCGCTCACCGACGCTCAGCTTAACGGCGAAAACACCGAAGCGCAGCAAAAGACCTTCGACAACTATATGGAGCTTAAAAAAAGGGCCGACATAAAGTTTGCCAACGGCGACCCGACGCTTAGCGAAATAGAAAACGTGGTGGCGCTGGCGCACAGCCAGAAATTGAAAATAATAGCGCTCGACAGGCTGGAACTTTTCGACGACAACGACGTCGACGTGCTGTATTTGTCCGAACTGTGAGTTTTTTTGCCGCATAAACGGGCATTGCCGCTTAAAGCGATTGACTTTTTTATGAGAAAATATTAAAATTGTATTATTATGATCACGGTGAAAAAAGTGTTTGAAAAAGACGGAACCGCGGTGTACCAGGCGTACGAGCAGCAGATTCTGGGTGAAGTTGTCGTAAAGGGCAACACCATTGTCCGCGAACAGCTGGCGCCCGTTAAAAAGGCGCAGTCCTGCCGCGATTTTATGCTTAGAAGCGTGGTGTTTTTGCTGACGCAGCAGTTTGACGAAGTGGCGGTTTCGTATGTCGATCCGTATTTTAAGACGCTGGGTTTTGCGGAAACGGACGGCGGAATGAGGCAGAAATCGCAGCTTATCGTCTTTCCGTCGCAGTGCGGGGCTCACGGCGCCAAATGAGCCGGCGCGTATAAAAGCACAGGCGGCATTTTCGGCGCAGTAATTTTTTGACGCGGCGTTTATACGTCTTGCGGACAAGCTTTACGGAGGGAGTTTATGTCCAATTTTATTGAAGAGATTATAGAAAAAGATTTGGCCGAGGGCAGAATAAGCGGCGTCGTTACCCGTTTTCCGCCCGAACCCAACGGCTATCTGCACATAGGACACGCCAAGTCCATCTGCCTTAACTATTACGGAACGGCGCTTAAATACGGCGGCAAGTGCAACCTGCGCTTTGACGACACCAATCCCGTAAAGGAAGACGACGAGTTTGTCCGGTCCATTATCGCCGATGTCGAATGGCTGGGCTGGAAGGGCGACGTGTATTATGCGTCCGATTATTTCGACACTATGTACAAGTGCGCCGTCAAGCTCATCGAAAAGGGCAAGGCTTACGTCGACGACGTGACGCCCGAACAGATGAAGGAAATGCGCGGCACTCTTACGCAGCCGGGCGTGGAAAGCAAAAACCGCAACCGCCCGATAGAGGAGAGTCTGCAGCTGTTTGACGACATGAAAAACGGACTGGTGGGCGACGGAGCGCTGGTTCTGCGGGCAAAAATAGACATGGCTTCGCCCAACATCAATATGCGCGATCCCATAATTTACCGCGTTCTGCACGCCGAACACCATCGCCAGGGCAATAAGTGGTGCATTTATCCGCTGTATGACTTCGCACATCCGATAGAGGACGCCGTCGAACACATAACGCATTCTATATGCACGCTGGAATTTGAAGATCACCGCCCCTTTTACGACTGGGTGATACGCGAGTGCGAATTTGATCCCGCACCCCACCAGTACGAATTCGCGCGGCTTAACATAGAGCGCACGATAATGAGCAAGCGCTACCTCAAAAAATTGGTGGACGAAGGTTTTGTGGACGGCTGGGACGATCCCCGTATGCCCACCATCGCGGGGCTGAGAAGAAGAGGCTATACGCCGTCGTCGCTAAGGGATTTCTGCGAGAGAATAGGCGTTGCGAAAGCCAACAGCGAAGTGGAGGCCGGTCAGCTGGAAAGCTGCATACGCGACGAACTCAACGTCACCGCCGAACGCGTCATGGTGGTTATGCAGCCGCTCGAACTGATAATCACAAACCGCGGCGACGACTATTCGGAGCTTGTCGACTTTGAAATAAATCCCAACCAGCCGGAAAAGGGCATGAGAAAAATTTCCTTTTCCAATACGCTTTACATCGAGCAGGACGACTTTGCCGTCGTTCCGCCGCCCAAATACAAGCGCATGACCGTGGGCGCGTACATTCGTCTTAAAGGCGCGTACATCGTCAAATGCACCGGATACGAGGAAGAGGACGGACAAGTCCGCCGCGTCTTTGCCGAGATCGTGGAGGGCACGCATTCGGGAGAAGACAATTCGGGCATAAAGGCCAAGGGTGTCATTCACTGGGTGGACAAGAAAAACTGCGTGGACATAGACGCAAGAGTTTACGACTATCTGCTGCTGCCGTACGACGGCGTGCACGAAGATTTTTCGCAGCGCATGAATACCGCCTCGCGCGTCGACTACAAGGCTAAGGGCGAAATGTATCTCTCAAACGCCAAGCCGCTGCAATCTTTCCAATTTATGAGACAGGGATATTTCTGCAAGGACACCAAGGACGGCAAGTACGCCTTTAACCGCGTGGTGGGTCTTAAAGACAGCTACAAGCCGCAAAAAAAGTAATCGCAAAAGGAAAGTTATGAATACAATAAAAAAATACGATACCGCGATATTCGACTTCGACGGAACGCTGTGCGATACCGGAAGAGGCATAGTCGCCAATCTTAAAAGGACGCTCAGCGAGCTGGGGCGGCCGCCGCTCAGGCAGGAGACGCTGGAAAAATTCATCGGGCCGTCGCTGCTGGTGAGCTTTAAGAAGTACTGCGGCATGACGGACGAAGAGGCGATGAAGGCCATTTATATTTACCGCCGCGAATATGACAGCAGCGGATACAAGATGTCAAAACTTTACGACGGTATTCCCGAGCTGCTTAAAACGCTGCGCGACAACGGCATAAAAACGGTGGTGGCGTCGGCAAAACCGCAGTATATTCTGGACCCCACGATAGATTATTTCGGGGTGCGCGATCTGTTTGACGGCGTTTTCGGCTCGCAGGAGGAAGGACGTCCCGACAACGATAAAAAAGCCATCGTATCGCGCGCAATGCTGGGCAAAAGCTGCATTATGGCGGGCGATTCGCCTTACGACATCGATGGCGGACGCGACAACGGCATTGATACGATAGCCGCTTTGTACGGATTCGGCTTTACGTCGCGCGCTCAGGCGGAAAAAAGCCTTCCTACATATATAGCGGAAAGCGTAAAAGAACTGGGCGATATAATTCTTGGAAAAAATCAAGTAAGAGGATAGAGATATTTATGAAAAACATTACGGCAAACCAACTAAGACAAATGTGGTTGGATTTTTGGAGAAAAAAAGGACACGCGGTTATTTCGTCGGCGTCGCTTATACCCGAAAACGATCCTACGGTATTGTTCACGACAGCCGGAATGCATCCGCTGGTGCCGTATCTTCTGGGAGAAAAGCACCCCGCCGGCAACAGGCTGGCGGACGTTCAGAAATGCGTGCGCACGGGAGATATAGACGAAGTGGGCGACGCAAGCCACTGCACGTTTTTCGAGATGCTGGGCAACTGGTCGCTGGGCGATTACTTCAAGGCGGAGATGGTTCCGTGGTCGTATGAATTCCTTACTTCGCCCGAATATCTGGGCATCGAGCCGGACAGACTGGCGGTATCGGTTTTTGCCGGAGACGAACACTGCCCGCGCGACAGCGAGTCGGCAGAGCTTTGGGAAAAGTCGGGCATAAATCCGCAGCACATTTTTTATCTCCCGCGCGAAAACAACTGGTGGGGACCCGCCGGCGTTACGGGACCGTGCGGACCGGATACGGAGATGTTTATCGACAACGGCCAGCCGCCCTGCGGCGAAAACTGTTCGCCCGCCTGCGACTGCGGCAAATATCTGGAAATATGGAACGACGTCTTCATGCAGTTTAATAAGACCGCCGACGGAAAATACGAACCGTTAAAGCAGAAAAACGTCGATACGGGCATGGGACTTGAACGCACGCTGTGCATTTTACAAGGCAAAAAGTCGGTGTACGAGACCGATTTGTTTGCGCCCATAATAGGAAAAATAGAGGAGATTTCCGGCAAAAAATACGGCGAAAGCGAAGATGTGACGAAGGCCATACGCATCATCGCCGACCACATCCGCACGTCCGTGTTTATGATAGGCGACGAAAAGGGCGTCACGCCTTCCAATGTCGATCAGGGCTATATTTTAAGGCGGCTTTTGCGCCGTGCGATACGCTTTGCCAAGATTCTCGAAACCGATCCGGGGCTGCTGGCTGCCGTTGCGGAAGTGGTGGTGGACGAATATAAGGACGTCTATCCCGAGCTGGGCGTAAATCACGACCGCATCATCAGCGAAATAAACACCGAAGAGGCGCGTTTCGAAAAGACGCTGCAAAGCGGCATAAAGGAGTTTGAAAAGGTGTGCGGATATCTGGTGGGCGACACGCTTTCGGGCAAACTGGCGTTTAAGCTGTACGATACTTACGGCTTTCCCATCGAGATGACCGTCGAGCTTGCCAAGGAAAAGGGTCTTAAAGTAAATGTGGACGACTTTGAAAAGGCCTTCCGCGAACACCAGGAAAAAAGTCACGCGGGAGCGGAGCAGAAGTTTAAGGGCGGTCTTGCGGACAATACCGTCGCCACCGCTCGTCTCCACACGGCGACGCATCTTCTGCACGCCGCGCTTAAACGCGTTCTAAACGACGAAAACGCCAATCAAAAGGGCAGCAACATCACCGAAGAGCGCCTTAGATTCGACTTTACCTTCCCGCGCCCCCTTACAAAGGAGGAGATCGCCGCGGTGGAGCGGCAGGTCAACGAGGCCATTGCCGCCGACGTTCCCGTCGTGTGCGAGGAAATGACCGTCGAAGAGGCGAAAAAACAGGACGCCGTGGGACTGTTTAGCAATAAATACGGCGAAAAAGTCAAGGTCTATTCGATGGGCAAGTATTCAAAGGAAATTTGCGGCGGTCCGCACGCGGCGCGCACGGGCGAGCTGGGCCACTTTAAGATAATAAAGGAACAGTCGTCCTCGGCGGGAGTAAGACGCATCAAAGCGATACTCGAATACGACGGCGACGAAAAAAGCGGCAAATAAAATTTCGGCGTCTCTAATAGGCGCGTAAAAAAGCGGCAAATATTATAAATATGCGCCGCAATAAAACGTTAAAAGACGCGTTAAAAATCTCCCGCAACAGACAAGGCGGGAGTTTTTTTTACTTGGTTTGCAACAGGCAAAGCGAAGAATTTTTGTTTTCGGCGGCGAAGAAGTGCCGGGATAAAAGGCGTTATACGCCGCGTCCGCCGTTGACATTAAGATTTTTATGTGATATACTTACCGTATAAACAGCAAACGGAGGAAGTTATGACAAGGAAACTCGGAATAAATATCGAAAGCTTGGGACTGGAAGGAGAAAAGGCCGTGGACATAATTGCAAACGCCGGTTTTGACTGCGTTTTTACCGATAAATGCGACATCGCCACGGTAGAACGGTATGCCGACAAATGCAAATCGCGCGGCCTGGAGCTGCAATTTCTGCACTCGCCGTTTTTCGACATAAATTCGATGTGGCTGCCCGGCGACGCATACAAGGTCAACTACAACGCCGTTAAAGAGGCGGTGGACAGCGCCGCGGCGTGCTCGATCGAGGCCATAATTGTGCATATTAGCCAGGGTTGGTATCCGCCGGAAATTTGCGACGCTGGATTGGCGCGCTATGACGAACTCGTCGATTACGCGGCAAAAAAGGGCGTTTTGATAGCCTTTGAAAACCTCAGAAAAACCGGCAACGTCGCATATTTCGTCGATCGTTACGAAAAGGCGGAAAACGTAGTGTTCTGCTATGACTGCGGGCACGAACACTGCTATACGGAAAGGATATGCTTTCCCGATATTTTCGGGTCGAAGATGGCCTATACGCATATACACGACAATTTCGGTCGCAGTAAAGACGATTATTACGGCGATCCCGACCTGCATCTCATGCCCTTTTACGGTAATATCGACTACAAGCGCGTCATGCGCAAACTGGACGAATACGAGTACGCGGGCTCTTTGATGCTGGAACTGTCTATCGCCCGCCACCCCGAAAAAACGCCCGAGCAATTTGCCAAAGAGGCTTTTGAGGCAATTAAAAGGATATCGCGGATGTAGGATGGCAATTAAAGTTGTTTTGTGCAAACAGACAGGAATTTTGTGCAAAACCTGAAAGACAATCGGGTGTATAATATAGCCGTTTGACAAAACTTTACCCGAGGTACCTAAATGAAAGTTATCGTTACGAAAGATTATGGCGAGATGAGCCGCAAGGCTTTTGAAATAATGCGTTTGATAGTATCCGAAATCCCCGACGCCGTTTTGGGACTTGCCACCGGTTCGACGCCGATGGGAATGTACGACCTGATGGCGGAGGACTACAAAAAAGGCGGAATAAGCTATGCCCGCGTGCGTTCGGTCAATCTGGACGAATATGTCGGTCTTGCCGCCGACGACGTCAACAGCTATGCTTATTTTATGGACAAAAATCTGTTCAGCCGTGTGGATATCGACAAAAAAAACACCTTTCTGCCCTGCGGCACCGCCCCCGACGAGCAAAAGGAATGCGACCGCTATAACGCTCTGTTAAAAACGCTTGACCGGGACATACAGATTCTTGGCATAGGCTCAAACGGTCACATAGGTTTCAACGAGCCGGGCACGCCCTTTGACAGCGAGACGCACGTCGTAAATCTTACCGAAAACACCATAAAGGACAATTCGCGCCTGTTCGACAGCATTGACCGCGTGCCGAAAAAGGCCTACAGCATGGGCATAAAAAACATTCTCGACGCAAAAAAAATAGTCGTCATGGCGGCGGGCGAGCACAAGGCGAAGGCGGTTTACGATATGCTCAACGCCGATATTTCCGTCGCCTGCCCGGCAACGGCATTGCGGACGCACGGCGATGTTACGCTTATAGCCGACGAGGGCGCTGCGCAGCTGCTTAAATAATGGCAGCAAAATTCCGCCGCGTCGAGATATCATTTGCGCAAAAGACAGCGGCGCAAAAGACAGTATAAAATAATTTTATATACATAAACAAAAAAAGGCTAAC
>ERZ1643247.35-NODE-35-length-192581-cov-7.382489_pt1 | contig 192581 bp, 186 predicted proteins | sample MGYA00579264_ERZ1643247 | MGnify/ENA primary metagenome ERZ1643247 (study PRJEB29033, sample SAMEA4952262) | chicken gut metagenome | biome: Broiler Chicken; feature: Gastrointestinal Tract; material: Caecum | place: Ireland | collected 2018 | study: Broiler... | reverse complement strand
ACCCACGCAGCCAGCTTGGAAGGCTGGAACTCTACCATTGAGCTACACCCGCATATATACGCCACACATGCCTAAAAATAATAACATATTATTTGCCGCTTGTCAACAATTTTAATGCTCATATGAAATAATTTTTGGAAAAATCTTACCGTTTTCGCCGTAAATCAACGCATAAGACGGCTTTGAAAAGCGTGGTTCGGCTATACTTCCCGGATTGACCAATACTACTCCGCCCAGCCTTTCTATTACAGATTGGTGCGTATGTCCGAACAAAACGCAGTCGCATCCTTTTTGCGTTGCGGCATACGCTAAATCGCTATAATCGCGCTTAACGTGGTATTTGTGCCCGTGCGTTGCGAAGAATCTGTGTTTCTGCCACTCGAATATCTCCTCATCCGGATAAGCTTTTATTATGTCGCAATTGCCGCTTACCGCAACAATCTGCGGTTTTATTTCGCTGCGAAAATTATAAATATCGCCCGTGCAATCGCCTAAAAAAACAAAAAGATCCGCTTTGTTTATTACGGGAAGCAATTCCTCTATAAGATGCCTTCGCGAATGGGAATCGGAAATAACGCAAATATAATTCATAATTTTTCCGCCAGAGCGTTAAAGGCGCGGGCGCGGTGACTAACAGAATTTTTTTCTTCAAAACTTGCGCAGCCGAAACTCTTATTCAAATCGTACGAGTAAAAAAGCGGGTCGTAACCGAAGCCGTTATCTCCGTCTTTTTTCTCGAGAATTTTTCCTTCCGCCCTGCCTTCGGCGGACACCGCTCTGCTTCCGTCGTAAAAAACCGCGCAGCAAACGAACGCTGCGTCGCGATTGTCCTTTCCCTTCATCAAATTCAATAATTTTTCATTGTTTTTTTCATCGTCGTGCTCATCGCCGGCAAATCTTGCGGAATACACTCCCGGCGCGCCGTCAAGCGCATAAACCTCCAATCCGCTGTCATCGCTTATTACCGGCAGACCGGTCATTCTGTAAACGGCTTTTGCTTTTATAAGCGCGTTTTCTTCAAACGTAGCGCCCGTTTCCTCTATGTCGGCCGATATTTTGCAGTCGCTCAGCGACAAGACCTTAAATCTGTCTTTTAAAATAGCCCTGATTTCTTCCAACTTGCCTTTATTGTTTGATGCCAGAATTAACGTTTTCATAGATAATATATTACTATAAAAAAAAGAATAAGTCAACATATAGCCGCCTTATTCTTTCCGATATTTACAGGAGGATGCAAATAACTCCGCCCTTGCCTTCGTTTATAATTCTCGAAAGCGTTTTGCGCATTTTTTTACGAGCTTCGGGCGGCATATTGTTAAGCTTGTCGTTTATGCTTTCATTTACCAACTCTTCCATACTTTTTCCGAACATATTTGTATTCCATATTCCCAACGGATTGCCCTCAAAGCCGTCCAGCATTTTACGTACCGTCTCTTCGCTCTGCTGTTCGGTACCCATTATGGGACTTACCTCAGCAGAAACTTCCACCGACATAATGTGCAGCGACGGTGCGCTGGCTTTTAGTTTTACTCCGTAACGCGAACCCTGCCTTACTATTTCGGGCTCTTCCAGTTTCATTTCGTCTATGGACGGAGCGACAACACCGTATCCGTTTTCGACGGCGCAATTAAGGGCGTCTTTGATTTTGTCGTAATGTTTTTTTGCCGCCGACAATTCTTTGACGTATGACATGAGAGCAAAATCATCCGCAATCTCATTTTCCGCCGCCGACGATAACGCCTTATAAAACAACCCGTCTTTTACTTTTACCGAATACGTTATTTTTCCGCTGCCGAGATCTGCCGTCGCTATCTCGACAGAATCGAAATAAGGGCTGTCTTCAAAAGCGGGCAGAACGGTTTTCGCGTCGGACATTTTATTCATATTTTCAGACGCAGCAACCATGCGCGAACATAAATTTTCGACAATTTCGCTTTCTTTAGGCAGCGCTCTTACCCATTTGTTGATATTGACTTCTATATCGCGCAGCGGAAATTCCATAAGCAGACTTTCGAATATGTGCAGAATATCCACTTCCGTCATGTTGAGAACATCCATTGCCAACACGGTCGCCGAATATTTTTCGCCGAGATTTAAAGCAAGCTTTTGCGTTTCGGCCGAATCCGGAACGGAAGAATTGAGCACTATAATGTAAGGCTTGCCGAGAGCCGTCAGTTCTTTTACGACGCGCTCTTCCGCAGAGACGTAATTTATCCTCGGTATTTCGGTGTCAATCGAACCGTCGCTCGTAATAACGATTCCGACGGAAGAATGTTCTTCAATAACTTTTTTGGTGCCTGTTTCCGCAGCTTTTTCAAACGGCATGGGTTGATCGGACCAAGGCGTTTTGACCATACGGGGCTTATTGTCCTCATCCGTGTCTCCGGCGGCGCCGCTTATCAGATATCCCACGCAATCGACAAGACGCACTCTGACGTTTATATTTTCGCCGAGTTCCAAAGACACCGCTTCGCCGGGCACGAATTTCGGTTGGGTGGTCATTATGGTGCGGCCGTTTGCGCTTTGCGGCAATTCGTCGCGAACGCGCTCCGCCTCTTGTTTATTGTGCATACGCGGCAAAATCATTTTTTGCATAAAATTGCTGATAAAAGTAGATTTACCCGCTCTAACGGGGCCGACGACGCCGATATAAATATCACCGCCCGTGCGCTCGCGTATGTCTCTGTAAATATCGTATTCTTCCATAAAAAAATCCTCCACGATGATAGTACATTCTATGCGGAGGATAATTTTTTATGCTAAAATTAATCTTGTTGTAAAAATTCAAGCGGGTTTAGCGCATTTATCGTTGTTTTTCTTGGGCTTATCTTTCTTGCCGAATAAATTTATCTTGTTTTCTCTGCCTTCTATCAATCTTTCGATATTACCGCGATGCATTGCTATAATTGCCGCAAATATCGCCAGCAAAGCCAAACCGCCTATAATATCCCCGGCGGCGAATTCCCTGACGCTCTCTACTATAAGCGGAATTCCCACTCCGATAAAAGAACCTATAAAACCTATTTTCGTAATAATTATAATTAGCAGCAAAAGCAAAAAAGACAGTACGCCCAACAAAGGATTTAATACAATACTTATTCCCAGTGCGCTAGCCACTCCTTTTCCGCCTTTAAATTTATAATATACGGGAAAAATATGTCCTATTATCACCGCAAGACCACACAAACATGCGCCTATACGACTGCCTTCAAACGATAACGGCGTCCCCAAAAAGTACCAGCCGGCAAGCGCGGGCAGTGCGCCTTTAAGGGCGTCCATAAGCAAAGTCAACGCACCCCACCACAAGCCTACGCTGCGTACCATATTCATTGCTCCGGGGTTGCCGCTGCCGAGACTTCTTATGTCGTATCCCAGGAGACGACATATTATTATGGCGTTATTGACGCTTCCCGCCAAATAGGATATGCCGATAAAAGCGATATACATCAAAACAGTCAAAAGGCCTACCATTAAATTCCATCGTCCTCCTTTTTGCTGTTAAAAACAAGACGGATCGGCGTTCCCGAAAAATCAAAGGCTCTTCTCAACGCATTTTCGAGATATCTTTTGTACGAAAAATGAACAAGCGTTGCGTCGTTGACAAAAAACACAAATTTAGGCGGACAAACGTCCGGTTGCGTGGCATAATAAATTTTGAGTCGCCTGCCGTGCTTTGAAGGCGGTTCGGTAGCGGCTATGGCGTCCGCGACAACATCGTTTAATGTGCCGGTGGCAATGCGCTGCGATGCGTTTTTATAAACTTTTTCGGATAAGGCAAGCAATTTATCTATGCGCAAACCGCTTTTCGCCGAAACAAACACCGGCACCAAATAATCCATAAAAGAAAACTGCTCTCTCAATTTTTTTTCATAATCTATGGCGGTAAAGCCGTCTTTTTCCACAGCGTCCCACTTGTTGACGGCTATTATTCCCGGTTTGCCTTCCTCCGCCACATATCCGGCTATACGCACGTCTTGTTCGGAAACGGGCTGAGTGGCGTCCAAAACGGTAACAACGACGTCTGCGCGGGAAACGGCCCAAATCGAACGCATGACCGAATAATCTTCAACCGAATTGTTTTCCACCGACCTTTGACGGCGCATTCCGGCGGTGTCTATTATGATATACTTTTTTTCGCCTATTTCAAACGGCGTATCCACCGCGTCGCGGGTCGTTCCGGCAATATCGGAAACTATAACTCTGTCCTCTTGCAGAATATTATTGACTATGCTGGACTTACCCACGTTGGGGCGTCCGACGAAAGCGATTTTAAGTGCGTCGGTATGCTGCTCCGCGCTTTGTTCGGGAAAGTGCGCGACAACGGCATCCAGCACGTCTCCTATGCCTATGCCCTGTTCGCATGATATGCCGAAAGGATTGCCAAGACCCAATTGATAAAAGTCGTACAAATCCTCTTCTTTGTAATTATCCATTTTGTTTACGACCGGAATTACCGGTTTTTTTGCCTGGCGCAAAATATCCGCAATATCATAATCTGACGCAAGTACGCCGTCGCGCGCATCGAGCATGAAAATTATTACATCGGCAATATCTATCGCCGTCTCCGCCTGTCTCAGAATATGCGCGAACATGACGTCCTGACTTTTAATCTCGATGCCGCCTGTATCTATCAAAGTAAAGTCGTGCCCGCACCACTCCGCGTCGGAATAAATACGATCTCGGGTCACGCCGGGAGTATCCTTTACTATTGATATGCGCCTACCGCACACTTTATTAAAAAAAGTCGATTTACCGACGTTCGGGCGGCCGACTATTGCAACAATTGGTTTCTTTTTCATATATAAATTTTAACACAAATTTTCTCTTTTGTCTATCAAAAAGGCAAAAAATAAAAGGCAAGTTTCCTTGTCTTTTACAAAAATAACTGTCACTTTTATTTTATTTGTTCAAAAAATCATCAAACTCGGATAAATCCGCATTGTCTTCTCCCGCTTCCGTCGCCACATTTGTGCGCGCAGAATGATTGATTTTATATATATCCGCAACGCATGCAAGCATAACCGAAAAGACAAGACCTATTACCGACGCGTCGAAAATCATCGTGCTGCCGAGATAAAAAACATCCGCCATACCGGTAAAATACACTATAAACTGTCCTATAATGTTGCCTATTACCACGCCGCCTACGCATCCCGCCGCAGTGGAAGTCCGCGACGAACATATCGCGTACGAAATAACTCCGCCGACAATACCTATAACGCACGACCCCAAAACGTTGAGCCACACGTTGCCAAGCGGCATCCAAACCGTCACCGCTACCGTAACAGCGGCTGTTGCAAGCATTGCCGTCGCAGTACGCAAAAAAGTCATTCCGAATCCCGCAAACACCGTCAGCACTACCGCAAGCACCAAAGGCACGATAAAACCTCCTATGCTGAATGCAAATTCACTGCCGAAATATATCGCGGGGATAACGCCGCCCACAATGTATGCAATGACAAAAACAAGCGCAATCCACGGTTCCATTTTCATGGAGCGCACGACTTCGTTGAGCAATCCGAAAAACATCATTACTGCCACAAAACCCAGCAGAACATATCCTATTACCATTAAAATTACCTCCTGTATAAAAATATTTGGCAATTTTAACGAATTTAATACATGTTTTTCGCTATTTATTTTTTTGACACAGCGCGCCGCAATTACAGCATTCGCCGCATCTTTTTTTTCCGTACCTTACAATAAGCACGGCTGCTATAACCGAACACGCGGCAATTATCGCAGCAGCTATCGCCACACCGGGGTACAGCATATACAACAGTCCCGCAAGACGCGCCGCAAGCGCCAACAAATATGCGGTAACCAACTGAACGCCCATGCCCGCAAGCGTCCATTTTATGCCCGTTTCCTTAAAAAGCGCCGCCACCGTCGCAATACACGGCACATATAAAAGCGTAAAAATCATGAAACAAAATGCGTCCAACCCGGCAGTTGCGCCGCCGAACAACGCCGACACCCCGCCCAAAGATTCAATGGAAGTAACAACGGCTTCTTTTGCGACAAAACCGCTTAAAAGAGCCGTTACAGCCTGCCACGAGCCAAAACCCAGCGGCTTAAAAATAAAAGCCGCGGCTTTACCGATGGTCACCATAATACTGTCTTCTCCTGCTCCGTATCCGCTCGTAAAAGAAAAATTCGACAGTATCCATACAATGACATTGAGCGAAAAAATAGTTGTTCCCACTTTTATTAAAAACGCCTTGATATTGTTTTTAATAATCTGAAATACCCGCTCTATCGTGGGCATTCTATACGGCGGCATTTCCATGATAAAGGACGGTTTTCCGCTTTTAAGAGATGCAAACATCTTTTCCATTACAGCGGCAGCGCAAAAAGCCACAGCCGCGCCCAACAGGTACAGAAAAAAAATCACCAGCCAGTTGCCCGCCGAGAAAAAATATCCGCCGATGGTCATATATACGGGCAGCCGGGCGGAACAACTTATAAAAGGCGTTATTATCGCCGTCTTTCTGCGCATATTTTCGTCTTCCAGTCCTCTCGTCGTCATTACCGCCGTTGCCGAGCAGCCAAACCCCATCAGCATGGTTATAGCGCTTCTGCCCGACAGACCTATTTTTCCGAACAAGCCGTCCGTCATGAATGCCAGGCGCGAAATATAACCGCTGTCTTCCATAACGGCTAAAAACAAAAACAGCAGTACTATTTGCGGCAAAAACACCGTTATTCCCGCCATGCCGTTTATTATCCCCTCGCATATAAGCGCGTTTAACCATTCGGGACAAGACGAATCTTTTAGCGTCGCGAAAACCGGGGCATAGACAAATTTATCTATCGCCGCTTGCAACAAATCGGACAAAAATCGTCCCGGCGGCCCGAAAGTCACGGCAAACACGAGCAGCATTATTACAATAAAGACGGGCAGCGCAAACAGCGAATTAAGCGCTATTTTGTCGAAAAAACACAACTGAGGCGGCGTTTTGTTGCCCACGGCTTTTTTTCGTCTTTTTGATTTTTCTTTTTCGGCAAAAATTATGCCGTCCGTTATTTTTTCGATAAAAGCATATCTTGCCGAACATATTTCTTCGCGCATGCATGTCAAATCGGCGTTTTTTGCGACAAGTTTTTCGGGCAGATGCAATTTATCCATCATCAATGCGTCGCCGGACATAAACTGCAGCGCCGCCCACCGCGTGGGAACATTTGCCTGTTTCGCATATTCTTCCACTAGTTTTTCCGCCCGGCTTAATGGCAGTTTCCCCAGATATTGGCACGGAAAATAGGGAACATGCTTTTCGTATTTCCGAACGCATTCCAAAATCTCAAATGCGCTTTTTCCGTACTTTGCGCTGGTTGCCACAACCGGAACGTTAAGCCGAGCCGACAGCAGACCGCAGTTTATATTCAGACCTTTTCTGTGCAGTTCGTCCACCATATTGACGACAAGAATAACGTTTTTCTCCGCTTCCATAAGCTGCAGCAATAAAAAAAGATTGCGCTGCAAATTGCCCACCTCGCACACGGCTATTATCAGCGAAGAATTGTCATGAAGTATTTTGTCTACGGATATCTGTTCTTCCGGAGAATAAGGCGAAAGTGAATAAAGCCCCGGAAGATCGGTAATCTTTAGGGCTTTATCGTCGTATTGTATTATTTTAGATTTTTCCGCCACGGTTACGCCGTGCCAATTGCCGACGTGCTCGGACGATCGGGTTAATCTGTTAAAAACGCTGGTCTTTCCCACATTGGGATTGCCCACAAGCAGTAATTCTTCATACATATTGCGCTACCACCTCGACGAGCGCAGCAACATCCGCGCGCAACGCGACGACGAAATCTCTAAGAGAGACGAGTACGGCTCCTCCGGGCGCTTTCGCAAGAACACAAATTTTGCATCCGCTTGTAAAGCCCATATCCATGAGCCTTAGCGATTGCTTATCCTCTCCGTTTACGCGCCGTATGGTGTACGGCTTATCCCGCCGAGCTTCACGCAGTGTCATTTTTCGTTTTTGATACGCTCCTCAAATTGTTCTATAAACTGCATGAAAGTCGTTACGTCTCTAAACTGACGGTACACGGATGCAAAACGAATATACGCCACCTGATCAAGATTTTTAAGGCCTTCCATTACCATTTCGCCTATTACGGACGAAGGAATTTCCTGATCCAGCGAATTGTACGCCTTCTTTTCGATTTCGGCCGCCAATGCGTCTATATCCTTCATTGCAACCGGGCGCTTCTCGCAAGACTTGATTATGCCGTTTTTTATCTTATTCACGTCGAAAGGCTCACGCGTGCCGTCGTTTTTAATGACCAGCAGCGGCGTGTGTTCCACTACCTCGTATGTCGTGAAACGCTTTCCGCAGTTTAGACATTCGCGGCGGCGGCGTATTGTGCTGCCGTCAGACGACAGGCGCGAATCGATGACCTTGCTTTCCAAAAAACCGCAATACATACATTTCATAGCTAATGACCTCTTGTGTATTCGATAAAATTATTATACTAAATTATTTAAGTGTTGTCAATGCTATTTTTCAGAAAGCCTTACCTTTCCACCTGAAACGACAATCAAACAACATACATTTGTCGCATCTGTGATCGCATCCGGGGTCTTCAGTTGTCGCGCTTAAATCGGCGGCGGAAGCGGCTTCGGGTATATCTGTGGGCGGCTGCTGTTTTTCGCAAGGTTTAGGGGGCGGCGGGCACACTCCCGATAACGCGCCTATATCTACGATAATCACATCTTCGCCGATGTTTTTTATACACGATATAGGAATAAACACGTCCTGCCCTTTTGCAAACATTCCGCGTTTGCCAAGCGGCGCTATTATACCCATTACGCGCCTTAAATCGGGAGAAAACACCATGTCGCTTATATGGCCCAGGTTTTTACCGTCGTTAAGATCCACAACCATTTTGCTTCGGAGTTCCGAATAAGACAATTCATGCGTCGTTCTATTCATATAATACCTCAACAGAATATATGCATAAAAATCGCATTAAGTGTAAAAATTTTTTCTCCGGCGTATAAATTCGCGGCATAAAAGGGACAATAATCAATTGTACGGAGGTAAAAATGTCGGCAAGAATTTCCATTTGCGGAATTGATACTTCGACGCTGCCCAAACTGAGCCATGAGGAGATGATGACGCTGTTAAAACAGGCGCGTCAAGGCAATGCAGCCTCGCGTGAAAAGTTTATTTTGGCAAACTTAAGGCTTGTATTAAGTGTTATACAGCGTTTTTACAGCAAAAAAGGCAGCGCCGACGATTTATTTCAGGTGGGCACAATAGGTCTTATGAAAGCAATGGACAATTTTGACATGTCTTTATCGCTCAAATTTTCCACCTATGCCGTACCTATGATTATCGGCGAAATACGACGTTATATGCGCGACTGCTCCGCGGTGCGGGTAAGCCGGTCCATTCGCGATACGGCATATAAAGTTATTACAATGCGCCAAACGCTGGAAGCGGACAGCGGCAAGGAAGTTTCCCTTTGCGAAGTCGCGGCAGCGCTGGGTATACCCGAATCCGCCGCAAAAGACGCTATGGACGCAATAAGCGATCCGATATCGCTGTTTGAACCGGTTTATCATGACGGAAACGAAACAGTACTGATAATGGAGCAAATTGGCGACAAAAAAAATTACGACGAAAAATGGCTCAATAATACCGCTATAAGCGAGGCAATAAAGAAACTCGATGCGCGCGAACGGGAAATTTTACTGATGCGCTTTTACCAAGGCAAAACGCAAGTGGAAGTATCGGATGAGATAGGTATTTCGCAGGCGCAGGTATCGAGACTGGAAAAAAACGCCAAAAAGTCATTGAAAAAACACATAGAATAAACATTGAGTCCGAAGTTATTAAAAAAGCTTCGGACTTTTGCGCCGGGGGCAAACATTTTTTACATATATTGTCGTCTAAATGGACTTTGATATTTCCTTTTTTAATCTGCCTATTATCTTTTTTTCCAACCTCGAAATATACGACTGCGATATTCCTATCATGTCCGCTACTTCCTTTTGCGTTTTTTCTTCGGCGCCGGTAAGGCCGAAACGCATCTGCATAATCTCGCGTTCGCGTTTATTAAGTTTTGCCAAAGCTTTCCAAAGCAGCTGTTTTTCCACGGTAGTTTCGAGATTTTTTGACACCAAATCGGGATCGGTGCCCAAGACATCGCTCATAAGCAATTCGTTGCCCTCGTAATCTACGTTGAGAGGCTCGTCAAGTGATATCTCCGATTTAAGTCTTGTCATACGTCTAAGATACATCAGTATTTCGTTTTCGATACACCGTGACGCGTAAGTGGCAAGTTTAATATTCTTATCGGGGTCGAAACTGCTAACCGCTTTTATAAGGCCGATTGTGCCTACTGATATCAGATCGTCGCAGTCAAGGCCGGTATTATCGAATTTTTTTGCGATATACACCACAAGGCGCAGATTGTGTACGATAAGCAGCTCACGCACGTCCGAATCGCCTTGTTTTAGTTTTTTTAAGGCGTCTTTTTCCTCATCTTCGCTCAAAGGCAGCGGCAGCGTGCCCTCGCCCGTAATATAGCAGATGACATTGTCTTCTTTGCCCAATAATCTGCGAATAACGGCTTTAATAAATTCCCACAACTTCATTTTAACCTCCTTTTATCATGGCAGGATGCAAAATCGCTGCATAATTCTTTGATCGTAGGCCCAAAGCGTCGCTGACAGCTATCAAAGCGTCGTTAAAATATTCCGGCCCCGTTTGCGTATCGATTTCCACTTTATCAGGTCTCACAAGCGGCAGCCGTACTTGTCGGCCGCTTATATCATTAACGGAAGTATAACCGCAAAAACTGCCGCTGTCCTCCGGCTTTTTCCCTAATAAAAGCCGATTTGCATCGGAAGCCGATAAAAACATTACCGGCAGCGTGCTTTTTTCATCAAAAACCGCATTGCCGCTGTCAATTAGACCTTCAACGCACACGGAAGACGTTCCTATCGTTATTTTAACTTTGCGCAGAAAATTCTTTATATTCCTCTTTCGTTCGACTTTGATTTTCACGACCTTTACCGTCCTATATAAGGCCCAGCCCGCTAAAATAATCAATCCCGGCGAAATATCGTACGCGCCGTAAAGCGCCCGCCTTACGTCTCCGCACAAAAGAAAAGCAATAAAAAACACACCCCCGCCCATTCCGGCTGTTACCGCCAAAAAAATAAAAGGCAGCGACTTTTTGTTTTTCTTAAAATACAAAATAAGAGATAGCATGGCGTACAACATGACTTTAACGGCAAACAAAGCAAAATTATTATGTATAAACGGATAAAAAATTGCGACTATCGTGGCAATAAACGACGCCAGCGCACTTCTCAGCCGCGAAGCGCGTACGCCGCCTATCTTATAACTCAAATCGGCTATCAGATATGTCATAGCAAAATTATCAATTACCACATTTTCTATGTAAACTGTCATTGCGATATAATAATAGCCCCGTTTGCCCGCGAAAATCTTCAGTTTTAATGTAATTTTAAAATTTTTATTTTACAAACATAGGTATATAAATACAATAATTTATTTCGCTCCGGCTTGCAATGCACTTCGGCAATGCCGCCGATATCTCTTTTTTCTTGCGCCGATTTTCTAAAAACAAAACATGCGCAAAAATTGCCGCCGGATAAAAAAGCCGATATTAAAAACAAAAAAAGACAGATAAAAATCTGCCTTTTTAATAACAAAATAATTGATATTGTTTTACTTTACGCGTTCCATATATGTTCCGGTGCGGGTATCGACCCTGATTTTATCGCCCTGGTTGATAAACAACGGTACCTGAATGTGGTATCCCGTTTCCAAGACAGCGGGTTTGTTTCCCGCTTTGGACGTATCACCCTGAATACCGGGTTCGGTTTCCGTAACGGTTAGTTCGACAAAATTCGGAGGATCGACGCTGAAGGCATTGCCGTTATACAGCTGTACCGTCACCATCATTTCCTCTTTTACGAATTGCATCGCGTCTTTTACTATATCATAGTTAAGCGGAAGCATGTCGAAAGTCTCAAGATCCATAAAATAATAAAGATCTCCGTCGGTGTAAGAATATTGCATATCCTTTCTTTCGATATGTGCGACGGGATATTTGTCCGAAGGATTGAAAGTCTGCTCCAAAACCTGGCCCGTAACTACGTTTTTAATCTTAGTACGCACAAAAGCCGCGCCTTTACCGGGTTTTACATGCTGAAAATCGACAACTACGTACACTTTTCCGTCCATTTCAAATGTAACGCCTTTTCTAAAATCTCCTGCTGATATCATACAGCCCTCCTAAAAATTTATATTTTTATTTGCAAGCGTTGCCAGGTTTTCGATACCTTCTTCCTTAACAACCACTAAATCCTCTATTCTCACTCCGCCGACGCCTTCGATATAAACACCCGGCTCAACCGTAACGAGCATATTTTCCTGCAACGTTTCGGTACTGCGAGGTCCCATGAAGGGGCGTTCGTGAATATTTACGCCTACTCCGTGTCCCAATGAGTGAGTGAACTCGTTTTTGAAACCGTTTGCAGCAAAATACTCGCGAACGATCGTATCAACGTAACGGCACGAAACGCCCGCTTTTATGCGCTCGAGAGCAAACTCCTGAGCCGCCTTTACCGTCCTGTGCATGCGTTCGAACTCGGGCGACGGCTTACCAATGCAAAACGTTCTGGTCAAATCGCCGCAATATCCATGGTATTTGGCGCCGATATCGATGAGAATTATATCGTTCTTTTCGAGTTTATCGTCGCCGGGTTTATGATGCGGACAAGCGGAATTAGCTCCGAAGCAGACTATGCTGTCAAAAGAAGGGCATTCCGCGCCCAGCAGCATCATCTGATACACAATTTCCGCTGCGACGGTTTTTTCCGTAACGCCGGGTTTTATTTTCGGAATGACGTTCAAAAGTGCCTTTTGTGTTATCCACTCGGCTTTTGCGATTTTATCGATTTCGTCCTGGCGTTTTATGACCTGCGCATCAGCAATTTCGTCGTCAGCCGGCTCAAATTCATATCCGGCCAGCGTTTCGCGCAGACGATTAAATTCGGCTACACTCAACGTTTTGCTTTCATATCCGACCTTTTTTACATTTAATGCCTCCAAAAGCTTTTTGACGTCGGCGTAAAGACCGTCTTCGCCCAACGGAATAACCTCGCAGCCTACGCTCTGTTTTGCCGCGTCGGTAACATATCGTTTATCCGTAATGAAATACTTTTTGTTTTCGCAAACGATTACGCAGCCAAAAGAAGACAAAAATGACGTGTAATAAAATCTGTTTTTTTCATCGAACAATACTAATGCTCTTGTATTTTCAGCCATACTAAAATCTCCTTGCTGATATTTTAACATATATTTTACAAAAAGTTAAGTGTTTTTGTGGCAATTTTTAATTTTTAATGCATCGTCGCTCATTACGTCTCTCGATTCGCAAATAATAACCGGCGACAGTTGATACTCGTCTATTACTTTTGCCAACGGCTCATACTCCGGCCCGTAAACGTTATCTTCAAAAGTAAGGTGCTTTATCTCTCCGCCGGCGCCGTACATAATCTTGGAAAAATGTATATGAAGATATTTAGCGCGCTCGCCCAACTGATCCAGCGCGTAATCAATAATTCGTCTATAATCATCCTCGCCTTTAATTCCGCCGTGAGTGTATGAATTTATGTGGCCGAAATCAAAACACGGTATCATTTTTTCGCTTTTTTTGCAAAATTCCACCACCTCTTCCACCGTGCCTATTTGTTGGATTTTTCCCATCGTTTCGGGGCAGATTATGTAATCTCCCTGCGGAAAAACGCTCTCCAACCGGTTCAGTAATTTATCGAGATTATCGGACGCGAGCGCCACCGCGTCGGCACGCTGCATTTTGCCGCAGGTAGCCGTGTGGAAAACCGTTCTGTTGCCGCCGAACAGCTTAGAAAACATTACCGATCGCTCGACGTAATCAATCGATTTATCTATCATATCCGGCGAAGTGTTGGCAAAAGTTATGTAATACGGCGCGTGAACGGATATTTGAACATCATATATCTTGGCCTGCTCGCCTATACTTTTTGCCGTATCTTCTTTTAAGGTAATACCGCGGCCGAATGAATACTCATACGCGTTCAATCCTATAGAATGCAGCCACTCGGGAGCCTCAATGGTATGTTTGTGACCGGTGGAATAGAAAGTGACCGAATTGCCCGAAGGTCCTATTCGCAACATAATTTACTTCTCCTGATATCCTCGAATATTTGCTGTTTTAGCTGACTAGCATTGTCGAATTTTTTTATTTCTCTAAGACGATCCTTAAAGATTATAGTAACATTACTGTCGTAAACACTGCCCGAAAAACCGTCGACAAACGTTTCGATCGAAACTACGTCGTCACCGAACGTCGGCTTATTGCCTATATTGGTAACCGAACAATATAATTTGCCGTTTATGTCAGACATAGTACTATAGACACCGTATTTTGGCAGTAAAACATTGTTTTTCGGAAGAAAATTGATTGTAGGACAACCAAATAAATGCCCTTGTCCGCGACCGTGGACGACGCGCTGCGTAATATGATACGGTTTTACCAGCAGTTTATTGGCAGCGACTATATTGCCTTCGGATAGCAAATGTTTGATTTTAGTCGACGATACAGGTTCTCCGTCGCAATATAACGGCACTTCTATGCTGCAGAAAAAATTGTGCTCCTTGGCAAAAGCCGATAAAAACGCACTGTTTCCGGCAGCGTTTTTGCCAAATGTATAGTCATAACCGCACACAAAGCCTACTGCATTATACTTATTTATCAGTAACATCAAAAAATTTTCGGCGGACATTGATTTAAAGTCGTCGCTGAACTCAAAAGAAATCAGGTTGTCGCATAATTCCGATAACAGCTTGACGCGTTCATCATAATCATATACGACCGGCATAGTTTTGATGTTGCCGGTAAATGTGATTGCCGCACTTTTTACACCCATGCTCAAAGCCGCTTGACGCGCCGTTTCAAGTATTTTTCTGTGCGCCATGTGAACGCAATCAAAAAAGCCCAGCGCAATAATTTGTTTGTCAAAAAGTACCGACATATCTAATCCTTCAAATACGTTTTTATCCTAAACATTCCTTCCGGCGTGGTGGTCCCCACTCCGAAAAATTCTCCGTTACAATACACTGTAAATAAATCATATTTGCTTACAAACGGAAAACTAACGCCGCATAAAATCTGTTTATACATTTTTACGGGAAAGTCCTCACGCGGCATATCCGCAAGAACGTTTTCGACCGGAATAATTGCGCTTTCGCCCATTTCTGATATCTGATCGAGCGTCTTTGCGTCGTCAATAGAAAACCTGCCGCTTCTCGTCCTCTTTATCGCCGTCATTGTGGCGGCGGTTCCCAGTTGCGCTGCAATATCACGGCATAGACTTCTTATGTATGTTCCGGATGAGCAGCATATTCTAAACAGATATTCGTCTTCACCCACCTGCCTAAGCAATGTAAAATCGAAAATTTCCACGCTAGCGGGTTGCAGATTGACTTTTTTACCCCTCCGAGCCAAATCATATGCACGCACACCGTTGATGTTTTTAGCACTGTATCGTGGCGGCACCTGGTTTATTTTGCCGATAAATTTTCGGGCAGCTTCTATAATTTGATTTTCCGTGGGCAGCACATCGCTTGTTTTTACAATTATGCCGTCCTTATCCAAAGTGTCGGTTTCGTATCCGAACTTAAACACCGCCTCGTAAACCTTGTCTTTGCTCAATAATAAATCAAATAATCTTGTAGCTTTGCCTATGCCCACCGGCAGCACACCTTCCCCTTGAGGATCGAGAGTGCCCATATGCCCTACGGCTTTCGTAGAAAAAATCTTTCGTATAGCGCTTACGACATGCTGGCTTGTACATCCGGGTTCTTTGTATACGTTTATGATTCCGTTCATAACATATCTTCCGAAACTGCTTTAACTACTTTTGCCACACACGAATTAAAATCGCCGTTTACGACGCATCCCGCCGCCAAAACATGCCCGCCGCCGCCGAATTTTCCTGCAATTTTCGCGACGTTAGGTCCTTTGGAACGAAAACTCACCTTAAAACTTAGTGAAGACTGCTGAGTCATGCACACTGCAACCACGACCGAACCTACAGACATGGGATAGTCGATTATCCCCTCGGTGTCCGCCATTACGCAGCCGCATTCTTTTAGATCGCGTTGAGATAATGCTATTACGGCGACTTTTTCATCGCAATAATAGTGCATTTTGTTAAGAGCAAGTCCTATTAAACGCATTTTTTCCACCGTGTTGTTACGATAAAGATTGTCCACTAACTTAACGGCATCAAAATCGAATTCCAAAAGCTGTGCCGCAGCAAGCAACGTGTTTGGTTTTGTATTACTGTGATGAAAATGTCCTGTATCGGTAGATATTCCCATATACAAATCTTGCGCAATACCCGCGTCTATCAAACCTGAATCTTTAAGCAGCAAATACACTATCTCGCAAGTGCTGCTGGCGTCGGCGCAAACCTCATTAACGGCTGCAAACATCGTATTTGTTGCATGATGGTCGATATTTACGGTTTGTTTACAGCTAAAATAAATGTCCGAATACTCTCCCATGCGAAACTCATCGGCGCAATCTACCGATATAGCCAGATCATATTCGGACAACTCTCTTTTGCCGAATATTTCATGGTTTTTAATAAAAGAATAGTGTTCGGGAAAGGGGGAATCACATAAAAAATCGGCACTTTTATTTAATTTTTTTGCTACTGAATACAAGGAAAACCCTGCGCCCAGACAATCTCCGTCCGGCCGCACATGACAAACGATCAAAATATTTCGAGCATTAATTAGGTGTTTAACAAGGTCAATCATCTCGCTGGATTTCCTTCAAAATTTTGTCTATTCTTTCGCCGTACTCGGAAGTATTGTCCAAAATAAAGTGAATATCGGGTATTTGACGAATGTCGCGAAACTCCTTTGCCAGTTCGCTTTTAATAAATCCCGTCGACCTTACTACAGTGTTAAATGTTGTAAGAGCGCTGTCTTTATCGCCCAATACGCTCAAATACACCTTAGCCGTCTTTAAGTCTTTGGCAATATCCACTTTTGTCACTCCGACCAGCTGCGTTTTTCTCGGGTCCTTAATGCGATGCTCTATTATATCCGCCAACACGCGCTGCATATCGCCGTTTAACCTTTCAATTCTATAATTCATACGCACTCCGTCAGTTTTGCTTTTCTTCTACTATATAAGCTTCGATTTCGTCGTTTTCCTTAAGACCGGTAAAATTATCTATGCTTATACCGCACTCATAGCCCTGCGCGACCTCTTTTACATCGTCCTTAAAGCGTTTAAGGTTATTGATGTTACCATCGAAAATTACGACGTTATCGCGATAAATGCGCACTTTGCAATTGCGCGTAATTTTGCCGCTTGTGACATATGCTCCGGCTACTTCTCCGGCGGAAGACAGCTTGAAGACGTTTCTCACCTGCGCCTTTCCTATTATCTTTTCTTCATATTTAGGCGCCATCAAGCCCTTCATGGCATTGCTTACATCATCTACAGCGTCATAAATCACGTTGTAAAGTCTGATATCTATGCCCATCTTCTCGGCCATATTTTTAGATTCGCTGTCGGGGCGAACATTAAAGCCTATTATTATTGCATTGGAAACGCCGGCAAGCATAAGGTCCGATTTATTGATAGCGCCAACGCCGCCATGCACAATGACGACTTTAACTTCCGGTGTCGACAATTTTTCCAGCGACGATTTAAGCGCTTCGACAGAACCCTGCAAATCCGCTTTAATTATCAGATTGAGTTCCTTGATTTTTCCTTCGCTGATTTTATTGAATACATCGTCAAGCGACACTTTTTGGCCTTGATTGGCTTGTTCGTTTTTAAGTTTGGCGGTTCTTTCATCGATAATTTGTTTAGCCGTTTTTTCATCGCTGACAACGTACATGGCATCCCCCGCGTTGGGAATATCTGCAAAACCCAGCAGCGATATGGGCGATGAAGGACCTGCCTCTTTAATATTGCGTCCTTTATCGTCGCTCATGGCTCTGACTCTTCCCGACGTCAGTCCCGACACCACATAATCGCCGACGTGTAATGTTCCGTTTTGTATGATTACGTTAGCTACAGGACCCTTGCCTTTGTCGAGCTTGGATTCGATGATAACACCGCGGGCGCTTCTCTTGGGATTGGCTCTATAGTTGTTGTACTCTGCCAAAAACAAAATGGTTTCCAGAAGTTTGTCTATGCCTTCGCCTGTTTTTGCCGAAATCGGCACCATCATAACGTCGCCGCCCCATTCTTCGGGCACCAAGTCATATTCCATAAGGTTCTGTTTTACTCGATCGATATTCGCACCGGGCTTATCGATTTTATTTATGGCTACAATAATGGGCACTTTGGCAGATTTTGCGTGATTGATAGCCTCTACGGTCTGGGGCATAACGCCATCGTCCGCAGCAACGATAAGTACGGCAATATCCGTAACCATTGCTCCTCTCGCGCGCATTTCCGTAAACGCCTCGTGTCCGGGCGTATCCAAAAATGTGATTTTCTCGCCTTTGCAGACAACCGAATACGCGCCTATATGCTGCGTTATTCCGCCCGCTTCGCCGGCCGCGACAGATGTTTTCCGAATAGCGTCAAGCAACGACGTCTTGCCGTGATCGACATGACCCATAACAGTAATAATGGGCGGACGTTTTACAAGGTCTTTTTCATCGTCCTGCTCTTCATATAAAGCCGTAAGTTGATCTTCTTTGCTTTGTTCCAATTTAAGTTCCAATTCTACGCCAAGCTCGTTTGCCACAAGCTCCATTGTAGGAAAGTCCACTACGCTGTTTATGTTTGTCATAATACCCAGAATCATAAGTTGTTTTATTATTTCCTGGGCGGTTTTTCCTATTTTTTCGCTAAGAATCTTAACGGTAAGATTTTCCGTCGTGATAACGGCCTTTTCTATTTTTGCGGGCGGCGTAAACACATGGGGCTGCTTGGCTTTTTTATTCTTCAATTTACGCGTGCCCATGCGCTCTTCACCCATATCGTCGACCACAAATCCCTGGCGTATTAAGGTGCGCTTTGACGGCATCTTTTTTTCTTCGCCTTTATTGTAATCGCGCTTCTTATTGTCATGCGCGTTCGAACGTCTGTCCTTCTGCGGCATGAGCGGCACTGCGTCCATCTTTATAGCGCCCGGCTTTTTACGCGCGAAAGAACTATCCGTTTTCTTTTCTCCCGTCGCGGGTGTTTTTGCTAAATTTTTTCTATCCCCGAAACCGCGTTTATCCGCCCCGGGTTTTCCCGTCCTCGGCGGCTTTGGAGCGGGCTTCGGCATGGGTGTGGGAATAAACACCCCTTTAATATAAGTGGGGGCTGTGTCAAACGTTTTCGTTCTAACTTCCGGCGCCGATTCAGGCTTAGCCGCCGGTTTTTGAACGTCTGCCGGCTCACGGATCTCCGACGGTTTGACCTCTTCCGGCGGTGCTGCCGGCGTTTGTTCAACACTTACTGTAATTTCTTCCGTTTTTGCCGCATCATCTTCAGGCGGTAAGGGTTTTGCTTTCTTTTCCGGCTGCGATACAACGTGTGGTTTCGTTTTTTCTTCGCTTAAAACTCGACGCTTTTCCTGTTGCTTCACATTAAAAGCACTTAGTGCTTTTTCGATTTTTTTCTGTAAATTTTTGTACTTTAAAGTCAATGCCGTGAAAGCGTCGTCTATGTTAAGCTTATTGACTTTTACGATATCTTTTTCTACGTCGACTTTTTTGCTGTCATTTACCAAATTATTTACCCTCCGATATCAAATGATACATATCGTTATTATAACTATTCATGATGGCATTTGCCATTTGTTGGTCCACAATCGCCACTGCTTTACAATTGTCTTTGTGTACAATCTGCCCAAGATCAAAGTTTACGGTCGTTATGACAGGCGTCCCGGGACAAGCTGCGACTATCCTGTCAATATTTTTTTTGGCAATCGTCCTGCAAACCACCGTCAAATATTTCTTTCGCCTGCTTGCCGCAATATTATCGGTGCCGAAAATAACTTTTCCTGCCTTTATTGCAAAGCCCAAAATGGTTTTTACTTTATCCGAAATATTCTGCATCCAATTCCTCTGACAGTTTTTGATATTCTTCGGCAGTAATATCGCAATGAAAATTTTTATTCAGCATTTTGCGCTTTATCATTGCCGATATACATTCCTTACTGCGACACACATATGCGCCGCGGCCGGGCGCCTTGTTTTTTTTATCCACGACAGGCTTTGCGCCCGAATCCAATACAAAACGTATTAACTGGCTTTTTTCGCGCATTTGTCTGCAGGCAATGCACATCCTCTTCGGTGTTTTTGCGCTTTTCATCTATTACTCGAGATCTCCGAGATCTTCTTCAAAGACGTCGTCGAAGGTTTCTTCCTTCTTGGGTTCCTCGGCGACGGGAGCTGCTTCTTCTTCCGCCTGCATCAGCGACGAATACGGCTTGACATCTATCTTCCATCCGGTAAGTTTTGCGGCCAAACGAGCGTTTTGTCCGTCCTTGCCTATTGCAAGACTGAGCATATCGTCCATAACAATGACTTTCGCGGCGCGTTCTTCGTCGTTTACCTGAACCATAACTACTTTTGCCGGACTCAGCGCACGGGCGATAAATTCCAATATGTCCGGATCCCACGATATAATATCGATTTTTTCGCCGCCCAGTTCGGAAACAATGGCGTTGACTCTCATTCCTCTGTTGCCTACGCATGCGCCTACCGCGTCGACTTTTTTGTCTTCGCAGTAAACCGCCATTTTCGTCCTGTATCCCGCCTCGCGGACAATTGCTTTGATGGTTATCAAACCGCTTGCTATTTCGGGAACCTCTATCTCAAACAGGCGCTTGACAAAGCCCGGTGCCGTACGCGAAACCAAAACCTGAGGGCCGCGCGGTCCGGCTTTGATTTTTTTGACGTAAACCTTAATGGTTTTTCCCGGAACGTATTTGTCGTTCGGAGCCTGATCCTGCGGCAGCAAAACGGCCTCCACCTGCTTGTTGAGCTCCACATAAACATTGTCGCCTTCGATTCGTCTTACTGTACAAGTGACTAGCTCGTCTTCTTTTTGCGACAGTTCGCTAAAAGCAATCTCGCTTTCTATTTCACGCAATTTCTGCAATATCACCTGGCGCGCCGTCTGCGCGGGTATTCTCTGAATGTTTTTTGAATCTATTTCTTCTTCGACGGTATCGCCCACTTTGTATTTTTTATTGATAATGCGCGCGTCTTCCAAAGAAATTTGCATATCTTTGTCTTCCACCTGATCGACGACGGTTTGATACGCATAAACTTTAAGAGCATTTTTATCGGGCATGAGTTTTACCTTAACGGCTTTGGCAGTGCCCATCTGTTTTTTATAAGCTATGGCAAGAGCCGTCTCGAGCGCTTCAATAAAAACTTCCTTTTTAATGCCTTTTGTTGCCTCGAGTTCGTCAAGTGCCATAAAAAAATCTTTACTTATCATATTTTATCCTCCGGATATTATTCAAATTTCACAAGCGGGCGCACGAGAGCAATACGATTATCCTCCAATTTTATCGTATCGCCGTTGGACTGCAACTCCAAACAGGTGTCCGTTTTTTTTAACAAAACGCCTTCGTATATCTTTTTGCCCATATACGGCGCATAAAGTTTAACTTCTACTTCTTTTCCGTAATTGCGTTCGTAATCGCGCTGCTTTTTAAACGGGCGATCCAGCCCCGGCGACGAAATGTTAAGAATATAAGGTTTATCGTCGGAGGGATCGAGCTCATCCAAGACGGGTTCCACTGCATAATGCACCTTTTCGCAATCGTCCAGCGAAATGCCGCCGGGGACATCGATAAAAACCGTAAGATTAAGCTCGCCGTTCTTTTTTACGAACTCCACATCGACAATCTCGTAGCCCATCTGTTCGACTACCGGGTTTATAGCATCGAAAATTTGTTTTTCCGTTTTCAAAACAGCCTCCATAAAAAGACTTAAGAGCGAACCATTGTCCACTCTTAAGTAAAACCATCTAAGCTAAATATAGTATAACATTTTATTTTACAAATATCAAGTATTTTTTATCTGTTTTTTGTAAAAATCACAACATTTTAGCAAGTTCTACAAAAACTTTTGCCGTAGCAATGGTATCGTCCAAAGCTCTGTGCGCATTTTCATTGACAATGCCGAAATATTTTGCAACGGTAGATAATTTATAGTTATGAACTGTGCGCAGCAGTTTTTTTGCCAGCACCATGGTGTCTTCGTGCTCGGCGGGAAAGCGCAGCTTTTGTTCGCCGGCAAGGCGCGTCAAAATTCTGTAATCAAAATCGTTGCTGTTATGCCCAACGAGAATAGCACCCGAGCAAAATAGATTAAAGTCCGGCAAAACCTCTTCTATCGACGGCTGACCCGCAAGCATCTCATCGGTTATATGCGTTTTATCGATAATACGCTGGTCTAATTTTTCGCCGGGATTGACAAGCGACGAAAAAGTCTCGGTAAATCGACCGTCTACGATTTTTACGGCGCCAAGCTCGGTGACTTTACATGAAGCAATGTCGAGGCCGGTCGTCTCCATATCGAATACAACGTACGTCTTGCCGACAAGATAGGCGGGAACCTCTTCCGTCTTTTTTACGTCAAACAAATTAACCTGCGAAGTTTCGATGTACGGCTGAGGAAAAACCGTTTGGTATTCCGTCGGAGTAACGCGGTATATCTCCTTTTTTACAAAGTCTTCCGGCAAACGGCAAAAAGACAGACTTCTCACAAAAACCGAATAGGACTTCTCGCCTCTGAAACTGTTTTCTTTGAGCTGCCCCTTTATGACGATTTCCGCACCGTCCGTCACTGCGGACACTTTTTCCTGCGTCATCGTTTTATTGAGAAATATAAGACAGTCGATGCTTCCTGTGTAATCGCTTAAAACAAATTTATAAAACGTTTTACTGCCGTCCGCTTTTTGCGATTCCCTGAATGAACTGACTTTGCCGCAAATGACAATTGTTTCTTCGACGTGCGAATAACAGTCCTCTATATATATCGCGGCTTCATCTATGGGTTTGCCGACACATTCCTTAATGTCCAGCGGCTTAATAATTCTTTCACCCTCGGACTTAAACACAAACGCCCCGTCGTCGTCAATGCTTACCTCGTCTATCTTGGCGTCCATGGCGTCGGATCTGATAAACTCCGGTTTTATATCCTCGGTAAAATACAACTTTAAGTACTCTTTTAATTCGCCTGCAATTTTACGTTCGCTGCAATACTCGCACGCGTCGGATTCCGCCGGTATGCGCAAAACTATTCTGTCGGAATTTTCTTCGGGGACAAAATCAATGGCCTGCTTATCAACAAACGGCACTACCGAAGGATATCCGGACAAAAACTCCGCTACCGCGTTACGGCAAAGTTCAAGATCGAATTTTGCGGCACTAAGATGAATATTTAACGTCGCCGAAGTGTTTATAACTTTTGCCGCCGCGCTTAATATCTCTTCGCGGTGCGCATTGACCGTTTCTGTCTTATTCTCAGGATAAATCAGTTTTACGTCTATGGTCTGCTTGTACACATTGATATCGACGCCCACCAGCTGCACAAAATCGAATTTATTATCCGTAATCTCATTAAATTGTCTGGAAAACTCACTTCTCATGTATTCGTAAATATTCGTCAATCATCCTTTTCAACTGCTCGACTACACTGTCGGCGGATATGGTTTTTGTAACTTTGCCTTTTGTAAAAAGCACCGCTTTATCCTTTCCGCCCGCCACGCCGAAATCACAGTCCGCGGCTTCGCCGGGTCCGTTTACCACACACCCCATGATGGCTATTTTAAGCGGAATTTTAATATCTTTAACATACTCTTGTATTGCTTTGACAGCGCCTATAAGGTCGTACGAACAACGCGAACACGTCGGACAGGAAATAATTTCGCAGTAATTTCTGTCAAGCCCCGCGGCGCGCAGTATCTTTTGTGCCGCGTACACTTCGTTTACAGGATCTTCGCTTAACGACACTCGTATTGTATCGCCAATATTGTCCAACAACAGCGAACCTATCCCTATCGCCGATTTAATAAGCGCCGCTTCTCCGCCGCCGCTCTCCGTAACGCCAACATGCAACGGATAGTCGATAATTTCCGACAACATTCTGTAAGACGCCACACACGTCTTTATATCACTGGACTTGACGGAAACGACAATATCGTAAAAGCCGCTTTCTTCGAGAATGCGCACATTTTGCAAAGCGCTTTCCACAAGCGCTTCGCCGCAATTGCCCTTTTCGTCAAGCAGTTTTTTGTCTAGCGAACCGGAATTTACTCCTATTCTTATCGGTACGCCGTTACGCTTGCATGCGTCGGTAACAATACGGACTTTATCTTTGCCGCCTATATTTCCGGGATTAAAACGAATTTTCGCCATCCCTGCCTCGGCGCAAGCGACCGCAAGTCTGTAATCAAATTGTATGTCCGCCACAAGAGGCATCGACACGTTGTCTATATAATATCGACAGGCGCTTACATCTTCCGCGTCTCTTACGGCAAGCCGAGCTATATCGCAGCCCGCGTCCTGCAAACGTTTTAGCTGTGACAATGTGCTCTCTCTGTCGGCAGTATCCGTGTTTGTCATCGATTGTATTGCAATGCGATTGCCGCCGCCTATCGTAATATTTCCTATCTTTACACTACGCGTCATAATTCTATCCTATAAAATGGAACAATTCCACCACTATACAAAGTGCAAACAACAGCACTAGCCCCACCAAGCTTATTATTACCTCTATATTTCGATTTATGGGCTTACCGCGTATCCATTCAATTATGGTAAACACGATTTTCGAGCCGTCCAAGGCCGGTATAGGCAAAATATTAAAAATAGCCAGATTGGACGCTATCAGCGGAAGCAACAGGAAAATATTAAGCCAATGCTGTTGTGCCGCGTCCGCCATAAACTTTATGGTGGAGACTGGGCCGGATAGCGACGTAAGCGCCAATTGCCCCGTCAGCAGCTGTCCAAGAGTCCCCAAAACAGTCCATGACAGCTGTAACGTGTACGGAATACAATACAATAGTGCGCTGCCTATATTCATCGGAGCGGCATAATCGCTGGACAAAAAGCCAAAGCCCATATAACTGCCCCTTTCCTCGTCATAAATTTCCTGCTTGACGACGCTAACATCCAGCGTCTCTCCGTCGCGTATAACGGTAAACACCGCCGTATCGCCCTTAATTTGCGCTATCACGGTAGCAAAGCGATTGATGGCGTTTAATTCGATGCCGTTTACCTTTATAATTCTGTCATTTACCATTAATTCGGCATTATACTCGTTGCCAAAATCATCCACCTGCTTTTCCATGACGACGGTAGTGATATTGCCGCCGCAGCAAAGAAAAATGAAAGCAAAAATAATTGCGGAAATAAAATTAAAAGCCGCCCCTGCCAAAAGCACCAAAATGCGTTTCCACGGAGCCTGATCATAAAAATTTTTGAGCTCGGCGCTTTTATCCGAGGCCGCCGCGTCCAAGACCGGCGCCGATGTATCGTCGTTGGTTTTGCCCATCTCGCAGCTTACCGCGCTGCCGGTCGGCTCGCTGCCGGATGAGTCCGTTTTTTCCTGCCGGTCGGCAAAAACGTCCAGTTTACCGCTGTCCGTAGTATTTTCGGTCGTCGGGGCGGAAGAATTGTTTTTTTCCTCGCCGGTCGTTATTTCGTCTTCACCGCTGAATGCACAAAAGCCGCCCAACGGCAGCAGTCTTATCGAAAAAACTTCTTGCGTCTTTTTGTTTTTTCTACTAAACAGTTTCGGACCGAATCCTATCGAAAACTCGTTTATTTTAAATTTTAACAGTTTTCCTACTATATAGTGCCCGAATTCATGAATGGTCACCATCAACAGCAAAATTACAATGGCAAGAATTATATACATCATGAATACCTCATTTTCAACTAATTATTTCTTTGTAATCTTTCATTACATAATCATATGTCCGGCAATGCGTTTTAAGGATATCGTCACAAGTATTTAAATTATAAAATTTCGCATTTTCCATAACCGATTGAACGATTTTCTGTATATCCGTAAAGGCTATTTTTCTATCCAAAAACAGTTGAACAGCGGCTTCGTTGGCAGCGTTCAACGTGCATGGCGCGTTTTTTCCTTCGATAAGGCTTAACTTTGCCAATTTCGGCAGAATAAATATATCTTCCCGAGGGGGCAAAAAAGTCAGACTCTTGTCAAAATCGAACTCATAATTATTTGCGTGCAATCTTTCCGGATAGGATAAGGCAATCAAAATCGGCAATTCCATCGTGGTTTTCGACATTTGTGCCAAAATACTGCCGTCTACAAACTGCACCATAGAATGGATGACCGACTGCGGGTGGATGATATAATCTATGTTCTCTATATCAAACAAATAGCGCGCCTCTATTATTTCCAGCCCTTTATTCATCATTGTGGCGCTGTCGACGGAAATTTTCCTGCCCATATTCCAATTGGGATGAACTACGGCCTGTTCGGGCGTCACACTCTCAAGCCGGGAAAGGGACTGCGCCGAATAAAACGGACCGCCGCTTGCCGTGAGAATAAGTTTTTCGACGCTTTCCTTTTTTTTGCCTTCCAAACATTGCCATACGGCGGAATGTTCGCTGTCGACAGGCAAAATACGTACTCCTTTTTCATTTGCAAGGCGCATAATATATTCGCCGCCCGCCACCAGCACTTCTTTACTTGCAAGAGCCACGTCTTTCCCGTGACATATTGCCGATACTACGCCGTCAAAGGCGCTCATGCCGGTGACTGCACACACGACGATATCGCATTCATCGATTGCAGCCAGGGCAGACAGCATATTTTTACCCGTTATTACGCTACCATCATAGTTTAGATGTAAATCGCCGATTTTATTTTCGTTGCCCAAACCGACATAAGCGGGTCGAAACTCGTTTGCCTGTGAAGAAAGCAGCTCTGCATTGCCATAGGCGGCAATAGCCGAAACGATAAACTTATCGGCGTTATTGCGAATTACATTAAGCGTTTGCCTGCCTATCGACCCCGTACTTCCCAACAATGCGATTTTTTTCATGTTAAATTATCAATCCCCTGACAAACAAATAGGTAAAAATAAAAACAGCCGACACAATAAGCCCGTCAATGCGATCCATAAAGCCGCCGTGGCCTGCAAGTAACGTCCCGAAATCTTTTATGCCGCAGACGCGCTTTATATAAGACGACGTCAGGTCGCCCATTTCACAGAATACCGCTGTTCCCAATCCCAATGCTATCCAATTGACGGCATCTATCCAGATGACGTCGGACAACGGTAAAATTCCTATTACGGAATATCTTCCCAAAATCAACAGAATGACGCCGGCAATGATACCGCCCAATACACCGCCTATTGCTCCGGAAACGGTTTTTTTGGGACTGATCTCCGGACAAAACTTAGGCCCTTTTAACGCCGATCCGACAAAATATGCCATCACATCCGCAAGAGACGACCCGATAAACACCAAAATCACGGCGCCGGAAGACAGCCCGCCCGGAAGATATGCCAGACTTAACGTTACAAATAAGAAAATGGTGGGATAAAACAAAACAAACGCGGTTGCTCCACCGCCGCTTACGGCATATTTTTTTGAAAACATGGTAAAGTTAAGTACAATCACGGCAAGCAATATCGTAAGCAGTACAACCGAAATCAACGCCATAATCAATCCGGCGTAATGCATGACGATTTTATATGCAATATATTGCAATGCCACGCAAATAACAAATAAAGGCTTTACTGTTTTCGAACATTTTGCCTCAAGACATTGGCACACTTCAAAGCCGGCGGCGTACATTAAAAATAGGATAAAAACGTCAAAAACTATCGGGGTCCACAGAATCGTACCCAAAACCGCGCCTATATACACTATTGCGATGAAAATACCGGTAATTACTCTCTGTTTCATTTGTCACTTCCCAAATTTTCTTATTCGCGACGAATAATCTTTAAGCGCTTTAAAAAGCTCGCGTTTGTCAAAATCCGGCCACATTTTTTTGCAAAAATACAGCTCCGAATATGCCGCCTGATAAAGCAGAAAATTGCTTAGCCGCTGTTCGCCGCTTGTGCGTACAATAAAATCGGGGTCGGGAATTCCCGCCGTGTACAACAACGATGCAAACGATTCGGCATCCACTTTTTCTCCATTTTCCACCGCTGTATTAACAGCTCTTATTATTTCACTGCGCGCACCGTAATTCATCGCTACATTCAGAGTTCCGTTGATAACTTCCGGAACAAACGCCGTCAAACGCGTAATATCTTGCTGTAAATCTTCCGGAAATGCCGAAATATCCCCGAAAACATTGATTTTAATGCCTTTTTCGGAGAGCTTTGTAAAATACTTGTTAAAATAATTACGAAATAAATCTAAAAGCGAATCTACTTCTTCTTTGTCGCGCTTCCAATTTTCAGTCGAAAAAGCATAAACGGTAATATACGGAATTTTCAGCGCAAAGACTTCGTTTACTATCTTTTCGAGTGTCTTTACGCCTTCCGCATGACCTATTTTTCGACTAAGTCCTCTCTTTTTCGCCCATCTTCCGTTGCCGTCCATAATAAAAGCGATATGACGGGGAAGATTTAAAAACTTATCAGACCTCAAAAACTTCGGCTTCCTTATTTTTGATTATGGTGTCGATGTCGGCAATATTTTTATCCAATATTTTCTGTACATCCTTGCCGAAAGTCTCGACATCATCCTCGGTGATGATATTATTTTTCTTAAATTCCTTAATTTTGTCCAGAATATCTCTGCGCGCATTGCGCAAAGTCACTTTGTATTCTTCACCTATCTTGTGGACTTGCTTTGACAGCTCTTTCCTGCGCTCTTCCGTAAGCTGCGGAAATACAAGACGAATGACTTTTCCGTCGTCGGTAGGCGTAATGCCTATATCCGATGCGTTTATGGCCTTAACCACCTCTTTTATCATGCTCGTATCCCACAAGGATATTTGCAACAATCTGGCTTCCGGCACGGTAATATTCGCCATCTGATTTAACGGCGTCATAGTTCCGTAATAGTCGACGTAAATTTTGTTAAGCAGCTGCGGATTTGCTCTGCCGGCACGTATTGCGCTTAAATCGATTCTAAGATGTTCTATACTTTCCGCCAGACTCATCTCGTATTCGTCAAAAGCATCCTGAACCTGTGGATTACTGAAGGTCATATTTATTTTCTCCTTATTCGTTTTTTTAATATTATATCATCTAATAAAAATTTTTACAACTATTTTATAATTGTTCCTATTTTTTCACCCGTAGCCGCTTTGATAAGTCCGTTTTCGCTTTCTAAGCCAAAGGCGATGATAGGCATATGGTTTTCACGGCACAACGTTACCGACGTCAGATCCATGACTTGCAGGTCTTTGTTGATGATATCCATGTATGTCAAACTGTCGTACTTTTTTGCTTTGGGATTTGTACGAGGGTCGCTGTCGTAAACGCCGTCTATGTTTTTAGCCATAAGCAATACGTCTGCGCCGATTTCGGTTGCGCGCAAAGCAGCTCCCGTATCCGTCGAAAAATATGGATTACCGGTGCCGCAAGCAAAAATAACTATTCTGCCGCACTCAAAATGCCTTAACGCCTTTCTCAAAATAAAAGGCTCGGCCACTTGCGGAACGCTTATCGCCGTCTGAACGCGAACAGGTACGCCTTTGCTTTCTATCGCGTCCTGAAGCGCAAGCGAATTCATGATAGTCGCCAGCATTCCCATATGGTCGGCGGTAACTCTATCCATATTCTGCCCCTGCCTTCCGCGCCAAAAATTTCCGCCGCCCACAACTATGGCGATTTCCACTCCCATCGAATGTAATTGCACTATCTGCGAAACGATATTGTCGACTGTATCTGCATTGATGCCCGTCCCTTTTTCGCCTGCAAGCGCCTCACCGCTTATTTTTAGCAACACTCTTTTATACATAAATTCCTCCGGATTTTTATGAAAACACTATAAAAACGGGAACACTTAAAAATAAAGCGTTCCCGAAAAAATTATCTGTTGGTAATTTTTGCTATTTCTTCGGCAAAATTCTCGTTTTTCTTTTCAAGGCCTTCGCCCATTACAAACTTTTCAAACTTAACAATCTGCGCCGTGGTACCGAACTTTGCGGCGACATTATCAAGGTACTGTTTTACTGTAAACGATGTGTCTTTGACAAAATCCTGATCTATAAGGCAAACTTCTTTGTAATAATTTTTGACCTTATTACTAATGATTTTCTCGACAATGGCCTCGGGCTTACCGGCATTCTTGGGATCGTTCTGCACCTGCATCGTGAGAATTTCACGTTCGTGCGCCACTTCTTCCTCAGGCACTTCGTTTTCATAAGCATATTTGGCGGAGCACCATGCGGTATGCAAAGCTATGTCATGGCATGCCTCCACAAAATCCTGCTCGTTATTAAGGTCTTTACCCGTCTTGATTGCAAGCAAAACGCCGATTTTGCCGCCCATGTGAATGTACGACTCAACGCGTCCTTCTTCTTCCACCAAAACAAATCTGCGTACCGTAATTTTTTCGCCCGTTTTGGAAATAGCTGCGTTGACAAGGTCCTGAATGGTAAGACCCGCATCGCCCGTATACGGCTGCGCCAGCAGCTGTTCGAGATTCTGGGGCTTGGCTTCGACAATATGTTTTGCCACGTTGTTGCACAGTTCGATAAACACATCGCTTTTGCCCACGAAATCGGATTCGCAGTTAATTTCCACCATGGCGCCGGTTTTTCCGTCGGGCGTAGTATAAGCCATTACAGCGCCTTCGGACGCAATACGAGAAGCTTTTTTCGCGGCGACGCTGACGCCTTGCTCTCTCAAATATTCGGCAGCCTTTTCCATATCTCCGTCGGTTGCGACAAGAGCTTTTTTACAATCCATCATGCCGGCACCGGTCTGTTCTCTCAATGCGGCAACATCTTTAGCTGTAAATGCCATAAATAAACCTCCAAAAATTATTCCGCCTTTGCTTCGGCAGCTTCCGGCTCGACAGTTTCGACGGTTTCCGTCTGCTGTGTTTCCTCTGCGGCAGATTCAGTCGTTTCGTTGTGCATCTGCTCTTCCATCTGACGGCGAAGAGCCAAACCTTCTTCCCCTTCCTTTGCCTCGATTACGGCGTCTGCCATAGCCGATGCAATAAGCTTTATCGAACGAATTGCGTCGTCGTTGCCGGGTATAACATAATCTACCTCGTCGGGGTCGCAGTTTGTATCCACGATACCTACGATGGGGATGTGCAGCTTTCTTGCTTCCGCCACAGCCAGATGTTCTTTGTTCGGATCAACGACGAACAAAGCTCCGGGCAGTCCGCGCATCGTTTTGATGCCGCCCAGATTTTCTTCGAGTTTGTCGCGCTCCGCCAGCAACTGCAAAACTTCTTTTTTTGGCAGAACGTTAAATTCGTTCATTTTTTCCATCTGATTGAGCTTATTGAGTCTTTCTATACGCGTGCGAATGGTTGCGTAATTGGTCAAAGTGCCACCCAGCCATCTTGAATTGATATAATACATACCGCATTTTTCGGCTTCCTGCTTTATTGCTTCCTGAGCCTGCTTTTTCGTTCCGACAAACAAAATGGGCTTGCCTGATTCGGCAACAGACTTAATAAAAGCGTAAGCTTCATCGATAAGTCCTACAGTCTTTTCAAGGTTAATGATATAAATATCATTGCGCGAAGTATAGATATACTTCTTCATCTTGGGGTTCCACTTTCTTGTCGGATGCCCGAAATGCACACCCGCTTCCAAAAGCTGCTTCATAGAAATTACATTTGCCATAATTAGCCTCCTGTTATCCTCCCTGTCATCAACTTTGTCCGCCACAGTCACGCCGTGCATTAAAATTTGCGTGCCGCACAGAGAACAAATCCGAACAGGTGTGTATTAAACCATTTGGTATTATATCACAATAAAAAAAATAATGCAATTACTTTCAGGCACATTTTTAAGTAAAAGCATTATTTTTTTGCGAATAACCGATAAAATTTTTAGTTTTCTTTATTGCAATGACAACCATGCTCTTCGTCGTCGCAGTCGCCTTCGCATTCGTCGCAATCACAGCATCCGAAATTTTCCTCGTAAACCTTCATAAATTTATCGAAGATTGTATTTGCCAACTCTTCGCTGTCCACCGGTTCGAGATCCAACGGCTTGTCCTGTTCATCGTAATTGAGAATTTTATAGATATAAATTCCGCCCTCGTCTTCATTTTCGTCTTCATCGTAATTTTCAAGCAGACTGTAAAATTCTCCGTCGTGCTCTACGCACGCGACTTGCAGCAGTTTGACTTCTTTTCCCTCGTCGTCGGTAAATTCGAGGACTTCTTCTTCCTCAAAAATTTCCACTTGTTCTTTTTCGTCTTTCATTTTATACTCCTTATGCCGAACATCGGCGTTTAATACATTTTTAGCGATTTTGTTTGTCGAGATAATTTTGCAAAATGACCTGCGCCGAGGCGCTGTCCACCAGTTGAAGACGTTTGGATTTTTTTACTCCGGTTTCGTCAAACGCGCGGCTGACAAAAACTGTCGTCAGTCTTTCATCCATAAGTTCCACCTTGAGCCCCGAAACAATTTTCAACTTTTCGGCAAAGGCTTTAACCTTATTGGCCTGAGGACCTTCCGTCCCGTTCATATTCAGCGGCAGTCCTACTACAATAATCTGCGCGTCGTTGTTTTTTGCTGCGTCGCAAACAGCATCGATGGTCTTCCGCATGCTTATCGCCTGCAACGGCGGCAAAGTCGATGCAATTATCTGCATTTCGTCGCTTATGGCAAGCCCCACCCGTGCGTCGCCGTAATCTACACCGAGAATCCTCAAATTGTTACCTCACAAAACATTACAACGCAATAATTATAGCATAAACTTTACAAAATGTACAGATATTTTCGGCACCTTTTTTAATTTTAATGATGAATACGGACGAAAAAAAGAGAAACGCCGGCCGGCGCTTCTCCAAAAAAGTTATTCTTTAAGAGCTTCACTGAGTTCGCTGACTTTTTGCTGCGCTTCTTCCTGCATTTTGCTTAGCTCTTTTTCGGCGCTCTTGCACATTTTTGCCATCTTCTTTTTAACCTTGCAAATAAACTTACAACCGGTATCGGTCATATTAAATGCAAGCGCGGCAACTGCACCCGCCATAAAGCCAAAAACAAGTTCTTTCATAGCACACCTCCTGATGATAGCATTTGCGCTGTGAAAGATATTTAAACATACAAATTCTGGCAAAAAATCACACCATGTGTTTTTTCTGCGGCGCGTCGGCTATCAAAGACGAGACTTTGGACAAATTTTTATATACTTCTATGACTTTATCCGCGCAATAATCGACTTCCTGCGCGCTTAAAAATTTACCGAAAGAAAAGCGCACGGACCGTCTCGCATAGTCGTCGTCATAGCCCAGAGCTTTCATAACATGGCTGGGTTCCAGCGAACCGGACGAGCACGCCGCGCCCGATGAGCATGCCACGCCTTGCAAATCCAAAGCCATGACCATCGCGTCGCCCTCAACCGCCGGGAAGGTAAAATTAGCGATTTGCGCCAATTTGCTTTTTTTGTCTCCGTTATATATTATGTCAGGCAAAGCTTCGGTTATTTTTTCCGCAAATCTGTCGCGCAAGACGCGCACCTTAGCCGTATTCTCGTCTAAATCTTTGACCGCTTTTTCAATAGCCGCGCCCATGCCGACGACCAAAGCGACGGGAGTTGTTCCGCCACGCCTGGATTTTTCCTGATGCCCTCCCGAAATAAGCCTGTCTATTTTGACGCCGCTTTTAAGATACAGCGCTCCTATGCCCTTCGGGCCGTAGAACTTATGGGCGGATAGCGTCATGGCATCAACATCCCAATCTTTTACGTTTACAGGTATATTGCCGACGGCCTGAACGGCGTCCGTATGAAAAACTGCGCCGTATTTATGCGATATTTCCGCCAACTGTTTTACAGGCTGAATGGACCCTATTTCATTATTGGCGGTCATTATGCTCACTAACGCGGTACCGGAGGCTTTTAAAGCGTTTTCCAGCTGTAGGGGCGACACTATTCCGTTTTTTTGTACCGGCAGGAATACGACGTCATAGCCTTCAGGCGACATTTCCTGCGCCGGAGACAACACGGCTGCATGCTCTATCGCCGACACGACAATGCGTTTTCCCTTTTCGGCATTGGCTTTTGCCAAGCCTTTTATCGCCCAGTTGTCCGATTCCGTTCCGCCGGACGTGAAAAAAATTTCTTTCGGCTGCGCCCCTATCGAAACAGCAATCTGACGTCTTGCTTTATCCGTAGCATATGCGGCGTCTCGCCCGAATGAATGTACGCTGTCCGCATTGCCGTAACGTTCGCAAAAATACGGCGCCATTTCCGAAAAAACGTCCTTATCAAGCGGTGTTGTAGCTGAATAATCCAAGTATACTTTCATAGCCACAAACTTTTATTTTCTTTCGCCCAAAAGAATGTTCAGATCTTTCAGCTGCCTGTCTTCCACTTCGGAAGGAGCCTCTGTCATGAGGTCGGAAGCGTTTTGAACCTTCGGGAAAGCTATTACGTCCTTTATATTGTCCGTCTTTGTGAGCAGCATTATCAGTCTATCAAGACCAAACGCCAATCCGCCGTGCGGCGGAGTTCCGTAATTGAGCGCCGTTACAAACCATCCGAACATCTTTTGAATTCTTTCTTCGGTAAAGCCCAGCGCCTCGAACATTTTGTTTTGCACTTCCTTCGAGTGGATACGTATGCTGCCGCCGCCGGTTTCCTGTCCGTTGATGACCAGGTCGTATGCCTTTGCCCTTACAGCGGCGGGATTCGTATCAATAAGCGGGAGATCTTCTTCTTTCGGCATGGTAAAGGGGTGATGCATGGCTACAAATCTGCCTTCTTCTTCGCTGTATTCAAACTGCGGGAATTCCGTAATCCACAAAATATCGTATTTGCTTTCGTCGATGAGATGCGCTTTTTCCGCCAAATACAATCTCAGTGCGCCCAGCGCGGCAAAGACCGTTTCGTTTTTATCCGCGACTATAAGCAGCAGATCTCCCGGCTGCGCTTTTGCACGGGACAATATCTTTTTCATCTCGTCTTCGGTAAGAAATTTTGCAATCGAAGACTGCACGGCGTCCTCTTTAACGTTTATCGTAGCAAGTCCTTTCGCCTTGTAAGTTTTAACAAATTCGCCCAGCGCATCGATATCTTTGCGCGATAATATGGGATTGGGTTGTTTTACAAAACCCGTCGCATTGATAAGCCTTATACTGCCGCCGTTTTTCGCCGCCGACGAAAACACTCCGAACGAACTGTCGGCTACAATATCGGTTATGTCGCAAATTTCCAACCCGAAACGCGTGTCGGGCTTGTCCGAACCGAATCGCTCCATCGCCTCTTTGTACGTCATGCGGCGTATCTTTTCTTCAAATTCGACTCCTATCGTTTCTTTAAAAACCTTGCGAATGAGATTTTCGGCAACCGTCATCACGTCTTCTTCGTCGTCGACAAACGACATTTCCATATCAATCTGCGTAAATTCGGGTTGTCTGTTGGCTCTAAGGTCTTCATCGCGAAAACAGCGCGCTATCTGGTAATATTTGTCAAATCCGCTTATCATAAGCAGCTGTTTGTAAAGCTGCGGAGACTGCGGCAAGGCATAAAAAGTCCCGGGGTGCACGCGCGAAGGAACAAGATAGTCGCGTGCGCCTTCCGGCGTGGATCTGCCCAAAAACGGCGTCTCTATTTCCAAAAAGCCGTTATCGCTCAAAAAATTACGGACTATCGAACAAACTTTGCTGCGCATCATGATCTTTTCCTGCAACGCCGGTGTGCGCAACTCTAAATACCGATATTTGAGACGAAGAGCCTCGCTGGCAGCGGGATTGTTTTCCACTACAAACGGGGGAATATCCGAATTCGATAATATTTTAAAGGAATCGGCCACAAGCTCCCACATTCCCGTTTTCATACGGGGATTTTTGGCCGAGCCTTCACGGGCAACCAGCACGCCCTCAACCGCCAGCACATCTTCGTTGCGCACGGTTTCGGCTTTTTCAAACATGGACGGAGATATCACCGCCTGATCGAATTTTATCTGCAAAATTCCCGTTCTGTCGCGAAGATCGACAAATATAAGACTGCCCAAGTTTCTCATCTTTGCAGTCCAGCCCATAACGACTAATTTTTTTCCTATAAGTTCGTCACTGACATCGGCGCAATAATTTGTGCGCTTCATGTTACCCAAAAATTCCGACATATTTTATCTCCTGCATAAATCTTTCAAATCCGACAAATTAGTTTTTGTCTTATCGCCGTCTGACATACGTTTTAGCGTGACTTCGCCGCTTTGAGCCTCCTCCGGGCCTATGACGACAACATATTTTGCACCGATTTTATCCGCATACTTCATCTGCGATTTTAAACTTTTTCCCGTAAGGTCGGTCTCGGCGGCAACGCCTTCCTTACGGAGGTCTTGAACTATCTTAAGACATAAATCCATATACTCGGCGCTTTGGCTGGCAATAAAAACATTAGGATGGTTGTTGTCGGGAATGGCCACTCCGCAAGCGTTCATAAGCATCAGCAATCTTTCTATGCCCATTCCGAAACCTACGCAAGGCGTCGGCTTACCGCCCACCGATTGTACCAGATTGTTATACCTGCCGCCGCCGCACACCGTTCCCTGTGAACCTAATGCATTTGTGACGAATTCGAACACTGTTTTGGTATAATAATCCAACCCTCTTACAATGGAAGAATCTACCTTGTATTTTATACCTCCTTTATTAAGCAAATCTTTCAGCTTTTCCATAAAGGTACGGCAATCGTCGCAAATATAATCTAAAATGTTAGGGGCGTTTTTTACTATTTCTTTGCACCCGGGCACTTTGCAGTCCAGGACGCGCATGGGATTTCGCTGCATACGGCTTTTGCACGTCTCGCATAGCTTATCTTCGTTGCTGCGTAAATATTCCACCAGCGCTTGATTGTAATTTTTTCGGCACTGGGGGCATCCTATGCTGTTTATGTGCAGTTCGACATCGTCAATGCCCATGGATTTTATGAAATTATAGGCAAGACTTATAACCTCGTAATCGTTGTAAGGGGTATCTCCTCCGTACAACTCCACTCCGAATTGATGATGTTCTCTAAGCCGCCCGTCCTGCGGTTTCTCATAGCGAAAAACCGGCGTAATATAAAACATTTTAAGAGGCAGCGACAATGCGTCCAGCGAATTTTCGACAAAAGCCCTTGCCACCGGGGCCGTGCCCTCCGCCTTAAGCGTTATCGAACGACCTGCTTTGTCTTCAAACGTGTACATTTCCTTGCCGACGACGTCGGTATCTTCGCCTATAGAACGCAAAAACAACTCGGTGTGTTCAAAAGTAGGCGTCCTTATTTCCTTAAAATTATATAAATGGCAAATTTCTCTTATCTTCTGTTCAACATACTGCCACTTGTAGCTGTCCTGCGGCAAAACGTCTTTTGTTCCCTTGGGAATGTTTATCATACTATCCTCTTACTAAATAATATATTTTTTCAAATCATACTGTTTGGCCTGCGACGACAAATGCTCGTCGACATACTGTTTATCCACAACAACCGTCGTCATGGGATGCGTTCCGTCGGCATTAAAGCTCAAATCTTCCAACAACGATTCCATGATAGTATGCAGCCTGCGAGCGCCTATGTCCTCGCCCTGCTGGTTTTCCATGACCGCATACTGCGAAATTGCCGCAATCGCGTCATCGGTGAAACTGAGATCGATATTGTCTACCGCCAAAAGCTGCTTGTATTGTTTGGTTATCGAATTTTCCGGCACAGTCAAAATGCGTATAAAATCTTCGTATGACAGACTTTTAAGCGTTACGTTTATAGGAAATCTGCCTTGAAGTTCGGGAATGAGATCGTGCACGCTGCTTATCTGGAAGGCTCCCGAGGCTATAAACAAAATAAAATCGGTTTTTATGGCGCCGTACTTCGTCATAACAGTACAGCCTTCCACAATAGGCAATATATCGCGCTGAACGCCCTCTCTGGAAACGTCGGGGCCGCCGTACGAACCTTTTGCGGCAATCTTGTCTATCTCGTCGATAAAGATGATTCCGTTTTGTTCGGCTCTTCTTATCGCCTCCATGTAGACATTATCCATGTCTATCTGCTTATCCATCTCTTCGTCCGCGAGAATTTTAACCGCGTCGCTTACGGCCAGCGTGCGTTTTTTCTTTTTCTTTGGCAAAATTCCGCCCAGCAACTCGTTTACGTTTATTTCCATCGCGCCCGGCACCTGTTCGACAGGCCTTGGCGTCTCTTCGACCTCTATCGAAACCAGATGGCTGTCCAGCTTGCCTGCTGCGTAATCGCTTTCCACCTGTGCGCGTATAACGTCTTTTGCCATGTCGGGATTTTTTTTGCTGCGAGTCGAAGTAATTGCGTCTATTATTTTATTTGCCGCATTCTTCTTGGCCTGCTCGGCAAGTTCGGCGCGTTTTTCGTCCTTTACAAGTCTTATAGAGCATTCGACAAGATCTCTTACCATCGACTCTACATCGCGTCCGACATAACCCACCTCGGTAAATTTGGTTGCCTCTACTTTAATAAACGGCGCTTTTACGAGCTTTGCAAGCCGTCTGGCTATTTCCGTTTTGCCGACGCCCGTGGGGCCTTGCATAATAATATTCTTGGGCGTAATTTCTTCACGCTCCTCTTCGGTGAGCCGACTGCGGCGGTATCTGTTGCGAAGTGCAATTGCTACCGCTTTTTTCGCTTCGTCCTGGCCGACTATATATCTGTCTAATTCGTTTACGATTTCACGCGGGGACATCGACATGGTTACACCTCCTCAACGGTAAGATTGTCGTTTGTAAACACACAAAGTTCGGACGCGATTTTCATCGCCTCCACGGCAACTTCGCGAGCGCTCATATTTGTATTTCTCAAAAGAGCTCTTGCCGCAGACAAAGCGTAATTTCCGCCGCTGCCTATCGCGCAAACACCGTTTTCCGGCTGAATGACATTGCCGGATCCGTCAATCAACAGCAAATCGTTCTTATCGGCGACAATCATCATTGCCTCCAACTGTCGCAGCGCCTTATCGCCGCGCCATTGCTGGGCGAGAGCTATCGCGCTTCTCATGAGATTACCGCTGTATTTTTGCAGCATTTCTTCAAATTTCTCGGACAAAGTAAAAGCGTCCGCGACCGAGCCGGCAAAACCCGTTATAACTTTGCCGTTGTAAAGTCTGCGTACTTTAACGGCGTTTCCTTTCATAATTATGCTCTGTCCCGCCGTAACCTGGCCGTCGCCGGCAATAACCGTGCTGTCACCTTTTTTTACGGCGATTATTGTAGTAGCTTTCATTTCCATAGATACACTCCTTGCAAAACCATATGTTATTGTTTTGCAAACGTTTTTTTTTGTATTATAACACAAAAGATAATATAAATCAAATTAAAGCGCAAATTTTTTCCAAATCTTTCATACTGCGCTCGGCATAAAGGCGCTTGTTTTCCGCTTTATCGCGAGTTTTATTTTCAAGGGGAGGCAATATTCCGAAATTCGCATTCATGGGCTGGAAAGAGACGTTTTCCCGTTCAAGATAAGCCGCGAGCGCGCCCATTATTGTAGTCGGCGGGAACTCAGGCATAATCTTACCGCTGCAAACGGCCGCGGCATTTATTCCGCACATAAGCCCCGATGCGATGCTTTCGACATATCCTTCCACTCCGCTCAACTGCCCGGCGATAAATGTTTTTGGCAGCTTTTTGACCTGAAAGTGCCGGTTTATAACTTTGGGTGCATCAATAAAACTATTGCGGTGCATCACGCCGTAACGCAAAAATTCAGCGTTTTTCAATGCCGGTATCATTCCGAAAACCCTTTTTTGTTCCGAAAACTTTAAATTGGTCTGAAAACCCACGATATTATACATTTCACCCGCCGCATTTTCCTTTCGCAACTGCACCACCGCATACGGCTTTGTGCCGTTAAACGAAAATCCCACAGGTCTAAGCGGTCCGAACCGCAGCGTATCGAATCCACGTTTCGCCATAATTTCCACCGGCATGCAACCCTCAAACACTTCGTTGGTATCGAAGTCGTGTAACGGCGAACGCTCGGCGTTTACGAGCTGTTCGTAAAAATTTGCGTACTCTTCTTTTGTCATGGGACAATTTACGTAATCGCCTGTTCCCTTCCCGTATCTGTCGCCGGTAAAGGCCGCGGCATAATCTATGCTGTCGCCTGCAATGATCGGAGCGGCGGCGTCGTAAAAATGCAGCGTTTGTCCCAACTTTTCGATTATCGCGTCGGACAAAGCGCCCACCGTAAGCGGACCCGTAGCGATGACGGTAGGAGTATTTTCGTCCCAGTCATCCACCGTTTTGTTTATGATTTTAACATTTTTCAGCTCCTTTACGGCTTGCGTGACGGCATTTGTAAACAGCGTCCTGTCCACCGCCAAAGCGCTTCCGGCAGGAACTCTGACTTTGTCGGCAACGGCTATCAGTAAGCTGTCCATTTTCCTCAGTTCGGCTTTCAGCAGTCCTCCGGCAGCAGCAATATCGTCGCTTTTAAGCGAATTGCTGCACACCAACTCGGCAAAGGTTCCGACTTTATGCGCCGGGCTTTTAACGTCCGGTTTACATTCGTATAAGCTGACGGCAATGCCCCGCTTGGCGAGTTGATATGCGGCTTCGCAGCCGGCCAAACCCGCACCTATAACGTTTACGTTCATACGTTTTCCTCTTTGTATCCGCAATCTTTATTGGCGCAAACCAAATAATTTTTGCCTCTGTACGAACGTTTTACCATATAACCGCCGCATTGCGGGCATTTTTTGTCCGCTACCGGATAAAGCGACGTAAATTTACAGTCGGGATAGCCGGAACATCCGTAAAAAACTCCCTTTTTGGTGATGAGCTTTTTGATGGGCTTGCCGCACTCCGGACATGAGCCGTAATTTTCGTCGGCGGCGAGAGATTTTATGTTTTTACATTTGGGATATCCTGAACACGCCAGAAAATCGCCGTATCTGCCGTGACGAATTACCATGGGCTTGCCGCATTTTTCACATATTTCGCCTGTCGGTTCTTCCTTTTTTTCGGGAGAATCGATGACATTGACGTTTTCGTCCAAAGCTTTTGTATTCTTGCATTTGGGATAATTGGGACACGCAAGGAAACGACCGTATTTACCGTTGCGGTAAACCATGCGGCTGCCGCATTTTTCGCATATTACGTCGGACAATTCATCGGCGGCTTTGAGACTAAACGAATCATCCATAGCCGCGGCAATTTTATCTTCCAGCCCGTTGTAATATTCGCCTACGACATTTTGCCATACCTTGCCGCCTTCTTCTATTTCGTCCAGCTTGTTTTCCATATTGGCGGTAAAACCCACGTCCATAAAATCGGGAAAATATTTGATAAGCATATCCGTTACCTCTTCTCCCAACTTCGTCGGCGTAATAAATTTACCTTCTTTCTCGATGTACTGTCTGGAAAAGAGCAGGGCGACTGTTGGCGTATATGTGGCAGGTCTGCCTATTCCTTTTTCCTCCATGGTTTTTACGAGACTGGCTTCCGTATAGCGAGCAGGCGGCTTTGTAAATTTCTGTTCATACTTATAAGAAACAAATTCAAGCTGTTCACCCACGGTAAGTTCGGGCAATTTAACGCCCATATCATCGTCTTTTTCTTCCTGATAACTACTGTACACAGCGGTGTAACCGGGGAATAACGGCGTTTTTCCCGACACCTTAAAAGTATAATCGCCGGCGGATATTTCCGCATTGACGGTATTGTACTCGGCCTCGCTCATCTGACTTGCCAAAAATCTTTCGTAAATAAGCTTATACAGTCTGTAGTTATCGCTTGACAGGCTGTCCTTTACGCTTTCCGGCGTCCGCTCGAGCGTTATGGGACGTATTGCTTCGTGCGCGTCCTGAGCCGACTGCTTGCTTGCATATATATTCGGTTTTGCGGGAACGAATTTTTCTCCGTAGTTTTTTTTGATAAATTCGCGGGCGGCATGCTGAGCGTCGGGAGAAACACGCGTTGAGTCGGTACGAATATATGTGATAAGGGCAATATGTTCGCCGTTTATGTTTACGCCTTCATACAACGCCTGAGCCGCCGCCGAAGTCTTTTTTAGATTCATGCCCAGCTTGTTAAGAGCGTCCTGCTGCATGGAACTGGTGATGAAGGGCGCCGGAGCGTGCGACTTCGATATTTTTTTTACCGCTTTTTGCACTACGTATTTATTGTTTTTGTCAAGCTCGCCTATTACCTCGTCAAGCTGTTCTTTGTTGCCTATTTTAAATTTTTTACCTTTTCTCTTTTCCAATGCGGCGCGCATAACGTTGCCGTCCTTCTTGAGATTAGAGAAAAACAGCCAGTACTCTTCCGGCTTAAACGCGCGTATTTCGCGCTCTCTTTCGACGATAAGACGCAATGTAACCGACTGAACGCGCCCCGCGGACAGATTGTTGTGTATTTTTTTACACAGGACGGGGGAAAGTTTGTAGCCCACCAATCTATCCAATACACGTCTTGCCTGTTGTGCGTCCACCAGATTTTTGTTTATCGCGCGCGGGTGCGCCAATCCGTTTTTGACGGCTTTTTCGCTTATTTCGTTGAATTCCGCCCTAACCGGTTTGTCCGGGTTTATGCCCAGTATGTTTGCAATATGCCATGATATTGCCTCTCCTTCGCGGTCCGGGTCGGTTGCCAAATAAATTTCGTCCGCTTTGTTTGCGAGCGTCTTAAGTTCTTTTACTGTTTCCGTCTTATCCGGCATAATTTCATATCTGGGTTCAAAATCTTTCTTGACGTTTACGGCCAGCGTTTTTTTGGGTAAGTCGCGAACATGTCCTTTTGTCGCAAAAACTTTGTATCCTTTGCCTAGATATTTCTCTACGGTCTTAACTTTACCTGCACCTTCAATAACTACTAATTTCAAAGCATTTAATCTCCGTTTTTGGAAAATTCATTGGGATTTATTTTCATAATCAACTTGTCAATTTCAAGACGCGTCAGTATGGACGAAACCTTTTTCGGCGATAATTCCGTACTTTCGACAATATCGTCAAAGCAAACGGAATCGGCGTCTATAAACATATCGAAAACTTTTTTGGTATCGTCGTCCATGGGCGGCAACTTCTTTTTCTCCGCCGGCTTGCGCAGCATACCGTAATGAGCAAGTATATCCTCTCCGCTTCTTGCGACAAGCGCTCCTTCGTACAAAAGACGATTTGTACCGGCCGATCTTATGTTGCCCACATTGCCAGGTACGGCAAAAACATCGCGGTTCTGGTCGAGAGCGAACTTTGCCGTTATAAGCGCTCCGCTCTTATCTCCCGCCTCAATGACGCATACGCCCTTCGACAAGCCGCTTATAAGGCGGTTACGCTCGGGGAAAGTAAATCGCGTCGCCGTCATATTGGGCAGATATTCCGACATAATGGCCCCTCCGGACGACAAAATCTTATCGGCGAGCGCCATATTGCCGACAGGTCCTATTTTATTGAGACCGCTGCCCAAAACGGCGATTGTCTTTCCTTTAACGTTCAACGCCGCGGCGTGAGCAAAAGTATCTATTCCCGTCGCCAAACCGCTTACAATGGTAAAACCGTTTTCCGCCAAAGTACCGGCGATTTTTTCCGTCATGTTCTTACCGTAAATAGAACTCGCGCGCGTCCCCACGACGGCAAAACAGTCGGAAGAAAACAAGCGGGCGTTGCCCTTATAATACAGAACATATGGCGCGGCAACCTCGGGCTGTCTTAAAAGTTCGCCGTAATAAGGATTGTAAATGGTCGCCACTTTGACGTTCATCTTCACCAGTTTCTCAAGGCAATCTGCTATAAACTGTTCGGAATGATATCTTTTTAGCACTTCCGTTTTGTCGCCGAAAATTTCGTCAAGGGCTGCGTCTTTGCCGAATCTTTCCCACAACGCACTGACGCTTCCGGCGTGCTTTATCGCTTTGGATTGACGAGATACGGGCACCAAAGCCAGCGACATCCAAAACAATATCTCGCTTTGACTCAACATGTTTTGACGCTCCTGTCAAGACTTCGGTACTGCAAAGCCTCGCTTATATGCCCGGCGTTTATGTTCTCCGCACCTTCAAGATCGGCAATAGTGCGCGCCACTTTTAAGATACGGGTGTATCCTCTTGCCGTAAGTCCCATTCTGTCAAAAGCCGTCCTTAACAACTTTTCGCACTCATCGTCGCGCACGCAATATTTCGCAATCATTTCGCTGTTCATTTTGGCGTTGCTGTATATGCCCGTACCGGCATATCTTTGCAGCTGAACGGCGCGGGCTTTGTCGACGCGTTTTTTAATTTCACTGCTCGGCTCGGCAAAGCCTTTATCCGACAGATCGTTATAGGTGACTCCGCTTACTTCTATCTGCAAATCAATTCTGTCCATAAGAGGTCCGGATAATTTTGAGACATATCGGCTTATTTGAAGCGGCGTACAAGTGCACTCGTGCGTCTTTGAACCGTAATATCCGCAAGGGCAGGGATTCATACTGGCCACCAACATAAAATTAGCGGGATATTCAACACTGCGCGACGCACGCGAAATGGTAATAACTCCGTCCTCCAGCGGCTGACGCAGATTTTCGAGTGTGACGCGCGAATATTCGGGCATTTCGTCCAAAAACAAAACGCCGTTATGCGCCAAACTCATTTCGCCCGGCTTAGCCGACGCTCCGCCGCCGGTAAGAGCTACGCTGCTCATGGTGTGATGCGGCGAACGGAAAGGACGGCGGTTGACAATTCCTATGTTTTCGTCCAATATTCCTGCGACGCTGTGTATTTTGGTGGTTTCCAACGCTTCATCCAGCGTCATGTCCGGCAATATTGTCGGAATACAGCGCGCCAGCATGGTTTTGCCAGCCCCCGGCGGCCCTACCATAAGAATATTATGACCGCCCGCCGCGGCAATTTCCAGCGCTCTTTTGGCAATATACTGACCTTTTACATACTTAAAGTCCTCGCTATAGGTCGCTTTGCAGGAGGACAAACTTTTTGTCTCGATGGGTTTTATTACGCGTTCGCACGACAAAAATTCAACAACTTCTCGCAGCGAACCGCAGGCAAATACGTTTATTCCGTCAATATAGCACGCCTCGTTCGCGTTTGCAGCGGGTATTATGATTTTATCGTAGCCTTTTTCTTTTGCCGAAATCAATATGGGCAAAATGCCCCTTACGTGCCTTATCGAGCCGTCCAGCGACAATTCGCCTACAAATATATAATCGTCGGTGCCGCTGACCTGTTCGGTGGCGCGTAAGATGCCCATTGCGACGCCCAGATCGTAAATAGACCCCTCTTTTTTGGTGTCCGCCGGTGCGAAATTGATGGTTATCTTTTTCGGCGTAAACAAAAAACCGCTGTTTTTTATTGCGCTGCGCACCCGCTCTTTTGACTCTTTTATCGCGGCGTCCGGCAGCCCGACTATCTCTATGCCGGGCAATCCGTTGTTTATGTCTATTTCCAGGCTTACTTCGTATCCCTTGATACCGTGTAAACCGAAACTTTTGATTTTAGACAGCATATATCCGCCCTCGATTTACTTCATTATAAAATATTTAAGCGCTGTAGAAACACTTGCTTTTTCGTTACCGCCCAAAGTGGAACGCTTTTCCGACATAGATATGCTTATTACGACCAGCGTCATATATACGAGATTAGCTATCGACAGCACGGACAAACCGATGGCAACCACTATTCCGAACGTGTTGGAAGTGATCTGCATGCTGCCGGTATAGCCGGGGGATGTAAATACATCAAACGGCAAGTTATTAAAGTAACCGCCGAATACAAATACGCACACCATCATAAGTATCATCAAAATCGATTCGGCAAACATGACTTTTAATATTCGCTTATCTTTAATCAGAATAAACGACATGAGCAGCAAAATTATCACCGGCAAAAGCGATGTAATGGAAAAATCAAAATATGTCGTATGCAATATAAACAGTGAAAACGCCGCCGTAAAAGTCAAAACCGCTCTGTTTTTCCCGCACATATAAATCACTATGGTCAGCACCGCGACGACTATCGCAAATGCGGCGACAAAATACAGCGCCCGCTGGTCGCGGAATATTACATCGGTATTCCAGCCGCCTTTTCCGAAAATGTTGTATATGCTTAGCGCGTTGTTGGAATAAAATTCAAACTGATTTAACGGATAGATAAAAATCTGATAAATAAACTGGAAAAAATTCGCCGAATATCTTTCCAGCATTAAAGGAAGACAAATGACATATTGCACGACGATAACGCCTATTACCGTCAAAGGAATACTGATGACGTCTTTTTTGGCAACAGCAACGTTTCCCTCCCCCTTGGCAACAACCTTCAATTGTTTTGCCCAGATATAGACAAAATATACCGCGTACATGGGGAATAAATACGACGCATCCCTTATCCACAACATAGCCGCTCCGTATACTATCAGCGCAACGGCGTATTTCTTTTCGACAATTGCGTAAAAGCTGCCCAGCAGTAGCGCCGCGAGAACGCTGTATGCGCTGCCCCATATCGACGAAGCAAATATAAACAGCGGGCACAGCATGACAAACCCTGCAAGTATTACTCCCGTCTGTTTATTGAGATATTTTACGGCAGCCTTGTACAGTATGAAAGCCGAACAAACATCCGCCAGCATAAACGGCAGTTTCAATACAAATTGAATTATCGGCGACGATGCGCTTATTCCGGCCGATATCATAGATCCCGCGGTAAGTCCTGCGTAAAAATATTGCAGCGGATAAACAAATCTGCCCGTTTGGAAATAATATCTTGCGATATATTGTCCGGGACCGTATTTACTCCACTCCTCCGCAGCTTCGTATAAAGCGTATAATTCCTGTCTGTTGCCCACCGCAACAAACGACAAACCAAAGCGCAGCAATACGCCTATTCCGACCACTATCAACATGGTTTTAGTCACGTTGATAGGCGTATATTCTATATTGATATTGCGCACAAGCAGCCAGACTGTCACTATTATCGCCAACAGCGTCAGAATAATCAATAATGCCGACATTATAGTATCGACAGGCACGTTGTTGATATCGGAAGCAGCTAAAATAAAACTCATAAAAAAGTCCTCGTTATGAATAAAATATTTTCCCCCATAATACGATTAAAGCTTTCGCGCGGGAGCACGTCCGCACGCGAAAGCTTGATCGTCAAATAAATTCGTCAGGCATCAACTTTTGCCATGTGAGCAATCAGATCAAGAACCTTATTGCTGTAACCCCATTCATTATCGTACCAGCTAACCAGCTTGAAGAATGTGTCGTTGAGGGCGATACCGGCTTTCTTATCGAAAATAGACGTTCTGGGATCGGACAGGAAATCGGACGAAACCACGTCATCTTCGGTGTAACCCAGGATACCCTTCATGTAAGTTTCGCTTGCTTCTTTCATAGCGGCGCAGATTTCATCATAGGTAGTGGGTTTTGCCAGCTTAACGGTAAGATCGACAACCGATACGTCCAACGTAGGAACTCTGAACGACATACCGGTAAGTTTTCCCTTAACTTCCGGAATAACCAAAGCGCAAGCTTTTGCAGCACCGGTCGAAGAGGGGATGATGTTGCCGGAAGCAGCTCTGCCGCCTCTCCAGTCTTTCTTGGAGGGACCGTCTACAGTCTTCTGCGTAGCGGTGGTGGAATGCACCGTGGTCATAAGGCCTTCCACTATGCCGAATTTATCGTTGAGAACCTTGGTCATGGGCGCCAGACAGTTGGTCGTGCAAGATGCATTGGAAACAACCTTCATGTCGGGAGTGTACTTGTCCAGGTTTACGCCGCAAACAAAGGTGGGCGTTTCCTTATCTTTTGCGGGAGCGGAAATGACGACTTTTTTAGCGCCGCCTTTGAAGTGGGCGGAAGCCTTTTCCGTCGTACAGAATACACCGGTCGACTCGACAATGTATTCGGCTCCGCAAGATTTCCAATTAATGTTGGCAGGATCCGTTTCGGCAAAGAAAACCACTTTCTTTCCGTCAACGACAAGAGCGTTGTCCTCTACTTCGATGGTTCCCTGATACTGTCCGTGCATAGAGTCATATCTAAGCATGTATGCGGCGTACGCAACATCAATAAACGGATCGTTTACTGCCGTTACGACAATGTCGTCGCGCTTCATGCTTGCTCTGAATACAAGACGGCCGATTCTGCCGAAGCCATTAATACCTACTTTTATCATAGTTTTTATTCCTCCGAAATAAATTTCATCTACATAATAACCTTTTTTACAAAATTTTGCAAGCAATTTGCCGAGGTTTTTTTTAACTTATTTTAAATTTTCGGGATTAAGTCCCTGTAATTCCGGCAAAACGAACTTACCGTCTTTGCGAATAAGCACATCGTCAAAATATATTTCGCCTCCGCCGTACTCGGGCGTATGAATCTGGACAAGATCCCAGTGTAAGGCGGATATATTGCCGTTATAAGCGTCTTCATAGCAGCAACCGGGCGTAAAATGCACCGAACCGGCAATTTTTTCGTCAAACAGGATATCTCCCATGGGTTTTGTAATCATAGGATTGACGCCGAGAGCAAATTCTCCGACGTATCTGGCGCCTTCATCGGTGTCTAATATTTCCCGCAGTTTATCGTCATAATTTGCCGACGACTCGATAATTTTACCGTTTTTAAAAACCAGTTTGACATTCTCGAATTTTAATCCGCTGTGTATAGAGGGCGTATTGTAAGTAATGACGCCGTTTACGCTGTTTTTAAGCGGCGCGGTATAAATTTCACCGTCCGGAATATTATAATTTCCGGCGCATTTTACGGCGGGCATGTCTTTAATCGAAAATGTCAAATCAGTGCCGTTTGCGACAATGCGCACCCTATCGGTTTTTTCCATAATTGTTTTAAGCGGCGTCATTCTGTCGTTCATCAGCGAATAATCGAGATTGCACACCGAAAAATAATAATCTTCAAACGCCTCCGTCGACATGCCCGACAACTGACTCATGGAATCGTTAGGATAACGCAGCACCACCCAGCGTGTCTTGGGCACCCTTATTTCATGATGTACGGCATGTCCGTAAATACGCGAGTAAAGTTCCTGCTTTTCCGACGGTACATCGCTTAATTCATAAGAATTATATCCTCCGCGCACGCCGATATAACAATCCATATCCTGCATTTTGGCTTTTGCGTATTTTGTCCAAGCCGTAACTGTGTTTTCGTCCGCCTGCATGAGCAACCGGCGCTGAATTTTGTTGCTGTATACGTCGACAAACGGTATCGCACCGACTTTGTAAATGTTTTTAATAATTTCTTCTATCAACGGCGTTTCAACGTCAAAAGCCTCGACAAGTACTTTGTCGTTTTTCTTTGCGGCGACGGAATAACCGACCAGTTTTTCCGCCAAAATTTTTATTCTTTCATCTGTCATACCATTAAACCTCTTTATTAGTATAACACATATTTACCGCCGATACAAGTATAAACGTTTTCAAATTTACAAAAAAACACATAAAATAAATATTTTCAAAAAAGTCCGTCAAAATGCTGGTCAAAATCTTTTAAATGGTGTATAATAGCGACGAAAGTAATATTTTGGAGGATTATTATGCCATTAGTTACAACAAAAGACATGTTTGCAAAAGCTTATGAGGGCGGATATGCCATCGGCGCTTTTAATGTCAATAACATGGAAACCATTCAGGGCATAGTCGAAGCCGGAAAAAAACAACAGGCTCCGCTCATTCTGCAGGTTTCCAAGGGCGCGAGAAATTACGCAAATCCGTTATATCTTAAAAAGCTTGTAGAGGCCGCCGTAGAAGATTCGGGGCTTCCCATTGCATTGCATTTGGATCACGGCGATTCCTATGAACTGTGCAAATCCGCAATAGACGACGGATTTACTTCCGTAATGATCGACGCATCGTCGCTCCCCTTTGCCGACAATATCAAAGTTACGTCCGAAGTCGTCAAATACGCGCATGATCACGGCGTCGTCGTGGAAGCGGAACTGGGCAAGCTTGCCGGCGTCGAGGACGAAGTAAACGTATCCGACGAAAACGCTTGCTATACCGATCCCGGCCAGGTAGAAGAATTCGTTTCCAAAACAGGCGTTGATTCTTTGGCCATCGCTATCGGTACTTCGCACGGTGCATATAAGTTTAAGGGCGAACCCAAACTGCGTTTCGACATTCTCGAAGAGGTGTCAAAACGTTTACCCAAATTCCCCATCGTTTTGCACGGCGCTTCCTCTGTCATTCCCGAATATGTCGACATTATCAACCAGTACGGCGGCACAATGCCGGGAGCAAAAGGCGTGCCCGAAGATATGTTGAGAAGAGCCGCTTCAATGGCCGTCTGCAAGATCAACATCGACTCCGATCTGCGTCTTGCCTTTACCGCCGCAATCAGAAAGCACTTCGTCGAAAACCCCTCCCACTTCGATCCCCGCCAGTATCTTGCTCCCGCAAGAGCGCTCATCCAGGAATGTGTCGAACACAAACTCGTACATGTGCTCGGATGCAACGGCAAAGCTTTCATCTGACAACAATGACAAAAAAGGTCACGCCGACTGCGCGGCCTTTTTTAATAAATAATGATTGCGCCGTGTTTTGGGCATTAAAGTCAATAAAAAACGATTTTTCCGCCGAAATTATGCCCGCGCGGCATAGCAAATATTTTTCTTTTGCTCTTCAAATATAATTGTCGCAGTCTTATAAAAAAATCCCGTTCTGTTAAAGCCGGGATTTTTTATTTTATTTATTTTTTTTAATCTTGTCGATGTAATCGAGGAATTCTTTTATTTCCCTTTCTTTTCCGTTATTACTTGGCTTGTAAAACTTACAGCCGACTATGGCGTCGGGAAGATATTGCTGCTCGACATAGCCGCCGTAATCATGCGGATACAGATACGGTTTATCGGACTTATCGGAAGTGGAATAATCGGTATTCCGCAAATGCAGCGGAACATAGTCGTCGCCTATTTCGGCCAAAGCCTTTTTCGCCGCTTCTTTTGCCAGATAAACGCGATTGGATTTAGGTGCGGTACAAACGTAAATAATGGCGTGCGCCAGCGTAAGTTCTCCTTCCGGCATACCTATTTTCTCATACGCGTTCATCGCCGCCACAACAAACTGCAATACGCTGCTATCCGCCATGCCGACATCTTCGCTGCTGTGAGCTATCATACGCCTGAACAATATCAGCGGGTCAAAGCCTGAGGCGACCAATCTGAATGCCCAGTAAAGCGCCGCGTCGGCATCGGAGCCGCGTAAACTTTTGCAAAAGGCGCTCAGCATGTCATAACTTGTGCTTTCGTTTATCGAAATGCTTTTTTTCTGAACCGACTGCTCCGCCGTTTTTTTGTCAATGACAATTCTGCCGTTTTCATCGGGCGGTGTTGATAAAGCGGCAAGCTCCAAAGCGCCCAAAGCGTTGCGCATATCTCCCGAACTGCAAAAAACTATATGCTGTAAAGCTTCGTCGGTAAGCGTAATATTATAATTGCCAAGGCCGTTTTCCTTATCGTGCAGCGCTCTTAATACGCCCTTTTTGATATCCTCTTCTTTAAGAGGTTTTAGTTCAAAAATGCGACAGCGGCTGACTATTGCGCGCGTCATGGCAAGATTTGGGTTTTCCGTTGTGGAACCTATAAAAATAATGCTGCCGTCTTCCATCGCCGAAAGGACGCAATCCGACTGCGCTTTATTCCATCTGTGGCATTCATCCAGCAGAAGATAGGTCTTTTTTCCGAAAACTCTGAGTTTTTCTTTGGCCTCTTCTATTATTTTTTTGGCGTCGGCTACGCCGCTGGACACCGCGTTGAGTTTTACAAAGTCGCTGTTGGTGGAATGTGCAATAATCGAGGCAAGTGTAGTTTTGCCCGTTCCGGGAGGTCCCCAAAAAATACAATTGCCCAGCCTGTCCGCTTTAATGGCGCGCGTCAATAACGAGCCCGGAAAAATGATATGTTCCTGACCGTAAAAATCTTCAAGAGTTTTGGGCCGCATACGCTCAGCCAAAGGCACCGTTTCTTTTTTATCTGTTTGTGCGAAATCGAATAAATCCATGAGTTCATTATAACACAAAATAAAAACGATATCAACAATCGGGACACCTTTTTAAGACAATTGTTTTGTCGCGGCTTATTTCTCTTAAATCCAAGGAATTCGTATTGTATTCAACGCCGTTAAAAACAAAATGCCATTTGCCGGTTTTGACGCTGTTATCCACGTCGACGGTAATAGTGCTGCCGTTAAACCGGATATGAATGTAAGCCCTTTCCGTCTTATCCGGCAATGCGGGATCGACGGTTATCACTCCGTTTTTAAAAGTTATTCCGAAAAGATACCTAACAATAGCAACATAATACCACGACGCCGCGCCCGTATACCAAGTCCAGCCCGCCCGGCCCGCATTATCTCCCGAATATACATCGGCGCTTAACACATAAGGTTCGGCTTTATATATTGCCGCATCGGCAGAATTTTTACAATGGTTTATCCCGCTGAGCATATACAGATATTCATATGCTTTATCCTTTTGTCCCGTCTTGTACAAGGCAATTATAAACCATATCGCGGCATGCGTGTATTGCCCGCCGTTTTCACGTATTCCGGGCGGATAGTCGCATATATATCCGATATTTTCCGACTGCTCAAACGGCGGATGGAAAAGTTTAATGAGTTTATTTTCTTTGTCTACCAGCGCTTGTTCGGCGCTGAGCAAAGCGCTTATACATTGCTCGCGCGGAGCTATACCGCTTATTGCTGCATAAGCCTGAGTAAGTAAATCTATTTTACACTCACTTGCAGCGGGCGAGCCTATAAGCGTGCCGTCATCCGACACGGCTCTTGCAAAATATCTGCCGTTATAATATTTGGCTACGCCTCTTTTAAGACGCACGAGTTTTTCAAATAAATACTTTTTTTCGTCAGGATGTGTAATATGCCGCAAAAATTTATTTATTACCTCATACAAAAACATAGTAAGCCAAACGCTTTTACCCTTGCCGCGTATACCCACAAGATTCATGGCGTCATTCCAATCTCCGCCATGCATTAAAACAAGTCCGTCATCGGCTATGTTTTCGCATACTGAAAAAATCGCCCTTTTACAATGTTCGAGTAAACTTCCTTCTTGCTGTGAGACAGTCATGTTATCGCAAACCGACTCGCTGTTTTTGGGTATTGCCACATCTTTCAGGAAAGCTATGCGCTGCGCCAAAATTTCACATTCACCCGTAAACTGAATATATTCGGCCGTTATATAAGGCAAGAACAATCGATCGTCCATTATACGCGTGCGCACGCCGAAAAACGGTGCGTGCCACCAGTGCATGACGTCCCCGCTGACAAATTGATGCGCCGCACAATCGAGAATATGACGTCTTACCGCTTCTTTGTCGATATAAAGCATCGTAAGACAATCTTGAAGCTGATCGCGAAAGCCGTACGCGCCGCTTACCTGATAATATCCCGTGCGTCCGTAAAAACGGCTGCAGTATGTTTGGTACGGCAAAAATTCGGCAAATTTTCCCAAATAATCGTCCGTTTCAAAAGAAAACATTGACAAATGAAAATAGCGTTTTTTTGCATAAGAAAACTCATCCGGGAAAACTATATCGTCGATGTCCCGGCCGATTGATATGTGTATGCACGCTTTCCCACCGGATACTATGTCTAGCATAGTACTATAATACGGCAATTTAATGGGCTTTTTTAGCATTTTTAATATTAAATCACCTGCTGCATTTTTCATGCCGAAATCGCCGCCGCTAAAACCGATAAATACATATTGTCCGTTTGCCGCATTAGTCAACTTATATTTGTTGACCGAAACGCAGTCAATCTCGATATTACAGGCCGTATTTTCAAAAAAGTCTCCCAAAACCGGACGTACGGCAAAGCACAAATCTATACAACGCTGCACCTGTGCCGTATTTTCTATCTTTACTTCTATAAGTTGACAGCCCGTACGCGACAAAAATATGGTACACTTGCTGATGCACCCGTTGTAAGATCTGTTATATTCGCTGTACCCGAGAGCATGAACGCAATAATAGTCGCCTCTTCCGTCACTGCTTAGAGCAGACCAGATATTACCGCTTTCCGCAAAACATATAGCTTCCGACGGCGCGTCCAGTCTGCTCTCGTTGTCAAATGCGGTAATTTTCTTTTCGCGTGAATTGTCGCCGAAATAAAAGCCGCCGCCATGATTGGTAAGCAACATGCCGCCGCTTTCGCAAGCCACTATGTTTGAAAACGGCGCGCCCGTGTCGAAGTCGCAGACAAACCTGTTGTCATCGTCATAATACCCGACCGCAGTCCTAAAACGCGCGGGCGGTCTTTGCAGCCTTAGAAAATCAAACGTCTTGTATTTTCTGAAAAAATTATTTTTTAATTTTGTAATTTCGGCATATTGACACGCCGAAAATTCCGTCACGCATTTTAATATTTTCTTTCCCTGCGAATACGGAAAAACGTCTATACGGCAACCTTCCGGCAAATCGCGCCGCACTCCGCTTGACGCAATAATATTATCTGTTTTTTCCTTTAATACGTTATAGTATCCGTACTCTTCGCCGACAGCGAAAACAATGTCAAATTCCACTCCGAATTTATACAATAAGTCGTACGCCTTTAATTTGTCGGCAGCCCCGCAAATGTCTGGTAATCCTCTGACGGTAACGACTACAACGGGCCTGTTGTACACAAATCCCAGCGTGCACATTTTAACGTTGCACCCGAAACTTTCGTAAAGCAATTTCTTTGCCAGCGTACAATATTGGCCTTTAAGACAAAGTTCATTGCTCTCAAAGCGTTGATTTGTGATAATACTCGCAAAACTCTCTTCCGTAAATATACGACATTTTTTAAGAATTTCGCGCTCGTTGTAGCCGCAGACGATGCCCATCGTACAGGTCTTTTTTTCATTTTTGCGGGTAGTAAACCGTTTAGAAAGACAAATTAAGCTGCCGTCGTACTGCACATCCGCTACGCCCTCCTGACAAGCTATACCGCAAATATACCGGGTTTTGTTGTTTTTACACAAAACAATTGCGCCGCGTTTTTCGAAGGTTATAAACAATTTGTTAAATTCAGGATGGGCGGAATAATCGCGCTTCGGTGCCAGAATAAAATCTATCGAACACCTTATTTCGATTTCCTTGGCGCACCCGCGGTTTTCCCATTCCACAAGGCGCATTTCCCCGCGATAGCCTCCGGCAACAAAATATTCGCTTTTAAACGCGATGCCATCTCCTTCTCCGTAAAATATGCTTTTGCCGCAGTTAAATAAAACATGCTTAACCGGCAGTTTCCGTCCGTCAACAAAAACGCCGACATTAAAGCCCTCATCCGGCGCCTTATCCTTATACACCAGATTGCCGTCGGCGTGCGCCCATCCGCCGCCGTAACTATTGACCGCCGAATAATATTTACCGTCGGTCATGAAATTTAATTCCGGCGGCGTTCCGGGAAAATAGAATACCCTTTGCTCTTCGATTTTTTCATAAACTTTAAAGACGCTTTTTCTCAGCGGAAACTTTTCTTTTTCGGGCAGATAATCCAGCTGCAGCATTGCGCTTTTTATGTGCGGATTTTCGCCAAATGCCCGCCGTACACCGCCATCCAAATAATCGGTGACCGCCAACATTATCATGCCTTGATGATGAGCCATAAAAGATTTTACGGCGCCGCCGTCAAAAGCTTCATAAAAACCGAATTCACCGTACATTTTACTTTTGCACATTGCCGCCATGTTTTTTAGTACCGCATCGGCATCAAAATCCAAGCACATAATACTTGCATAAGGCGCGGCAACTCCGCCTTCCGCATCGTCGGAAAAGGCAATGCCGGACAGGCCAAACGCTTTGTACTTAAAATTCCCGCTCTCGTCCACCGCGCTGTACTGGCTTTCCGAAATGCCCCATATACCGCTACCAAGTACGCTGCGTTTTTGCAGTTTAACAACATTCCGCGCAGTTTTTTCAGCTACAGAACCGTCGGAAAATTTGACAAACAACCAAGGCATCAGATATTCAAATGCGCCGCCCGTCCACGAATAAAGGCAGCCAAAACTCGCCGAAAAACGCTTTTTAAGACACTCCAGTGATTTTCGCGGGATTTTGTTATATCCGACGCAAATAATATACGTCAAAAGCGCTTCGCTTGCCATAAGATCATAACACGCGCCATCCGGCAGCTGCTCATGCGAATTGTAGCCGATTCGCAGCAAATTGCGCTCTTTATCGTATAGCGGCATAAAATCGGTTTCTTTTATGAATTTGTCAATAATTGTCCGGCACTCCTCTCCCACAAATCCGTACACCAGAAGACAGCAAGCCAAAAAATTGCCGCTGTCCACCGCGGATACATATTGCGGATAAAGAGGCTCTCCGCTGTTTGTGTCATACCAATTGTAAAGATGCCCGTGCCACTTTTTAAGTTCATTTACCTTATTTAATATACAAAACGAATAGTTTTCAAAAGTTGCCTTGTCTATAAGTTTTTCCGTATAGGCGCACAACACGGCAACCAGTGAAAATCCTATGTTAGTCGGCGAAGTGCGCGGCGCAAACGTCATAACTCCGCGTTTCAAACAGCAATTGTCGCTAATTAAATATTCCCCCTTTTTCAGCTGTACTTCAAAAAATCTCCACGTATCTCTTAGCGTATTTTTCAAAAACGTCTGATTTTTTGCGCCGTTCTTTTTTTGCTTTTGTTTAGACAGCCCCGGCATTGCGACGACGCAGAAAAAAATCAAAGCCAGTATCAAAAAAACCGACTTTAATAAAACTGCAAATGTCGTTGCCATTGCCACCGAAAAGATGATATTTACAGCGATATATACCCGGCTGCCCTTGGCATGGGCGAAGGTTTGCCAGATCATAAGATTCTTTTTGCGTATCAATCTTATAATGCTGAGCATTGCGGCGCCGGTATCTGCCAGCGCTCTGTACGGCAGCATTACTATATCCATAAAAGAATAAATTATGCTATACATAAGCGCTTTTAGATTTATCGGTAATGCCAAAATCGCCGCCAAAACGCGATGCGTAAGACAAAACAACAATACGCTCCAAAACACAACACTACCGGAAAAAGCCGCGCATATCAAACCGACAAGAAGAGTCAGCGCAATAAAACTTGACAAAATATTGCAAAAGATATGTCTCTTTTGCGTAAGTGTAAGCGTGTTTTTTGCAGGCGTTCCGTCTTTAGTCCTAATGCTGTCAAAAAGATACGGCAATAGTTGTACATCGCCGCGCAGCCACCTAAGACGACGCGCCTCAAATCGCGAATAACTGTCCGGACATTCTTCAAAAACATCGTAATTCGTCACGACAGTCTTTGCAAACGCTCCTTCGATAAAATCGTGACTTAATATAGTATTATCCTCAAATAAATTGCCTACTCTTTCGGTAAACTCCCTTATTCTAAAGCAGCCCTTACCGGTATAATTGGAGCAATTAAGCACATCGCGCTCAAAGTTAACGCAATATGAGCTGTAAGAGTCTATCCCTCCTCCGGCATTGAATATGGCAGTAAAAGCATTTTTATTTTGCGAAAACAAATACGGTTTTCCGCACAATGCGGCAACGGCATATTGCGAATTCATGGGATGTTTTAAAACGGCGCACAGTTCATCCGCGTTGTACAAAAAGCTGTCCTCGTCAAGCGTCAGAATATTTTCATACTCTCTTGAAATATTGACTTTTTTGTAAAAATCATCCTTTCCGTACAAAATATATTCGCAAAGAGATAGCAATGCGCCGCGTTTTTTTTCATAACCCTCGTACATCCCCGAGGAAGAATTTTTGCCGCGTTTTCTTATTATAAGCCCCACATGCTCTTTTTGCGCCGTCGACTGCATAAAATCTGCCAGACGCGTCTCGCTTAACGAAAATCCTTCCTTTTCCGACGCCATAAAGTCGCACAACAAACAGCAGTCGTATCCGGGATTGGCATACTTTACCGTCAAAAGGCGGGAAAAAATTCTTTCCGCCTGCGCTTTTCCGTTGACTACACAGCACATGGCGATGAGCGTTTTTTTTCTGTCAAGCGCATTAAGTTCGGCGCTTGGCGGCCGCTTTTGCCTGGCATATACGCCTATGCATGCTCTTATAAGGCCTGCCTGAGCAAAAACCAGCGGCAGAAAGACCAAAAACAAAAAGGGATTATACAGGGAAAACAATACCGTCTCTATTACAATCAGCAACGCATTTAGCGACACATAGGCATATCTTAAACGTCTGTTTACGCCACCCATAAGCACGTCTAAAGCGCTGTTTGCATAACGCGCCTTTAATTGCGCGATAAAAGTCAGTTCGCTCTCCCGTCCGCAGCTATCGGATATGAGCGACAAAAAGTATAATTTAGTAGCTTTATCCGAGGCAATGTAATTTTCTTCTCCCGTTTCCTCAAGATACCTGTTGCAAGACGACAAATCCAGAAGCAGATCATCATTCCAACGGGCATCGATCCATCTTAACGAATCTATTACGCTTTTAAAGCCGATATGCAGATCGGAACGCTTATATTCAAATAAATTTTTTATATCTTCCGCGACAAGACCGTTGTCCGACAATAAAATTTCAATCTGGCGCACAAATTTTTCGTCGCCGACCGACAAAACCGTTGCCGCATACTCGCAGCACTTCAACTCTTTTAAGCAAAATTTTTGACCTTTTGCGTCATTAACGGCTTTTTTTACCTTTATGTCCATGCTTTCGGCGCAGGTAATAAGATTGATTAAATATTTGATTAATCCGTATTTACATGCCGCCTTCAAATGTCTCAGTTCATTAAAAGAGAAGGGCGCAAACTTCTGATAACTGTCGACAGTACCACGGATGATTTTTTCATCCAGTTTTCCTTTGCTGTTTTCGGCAACAAACGCCATTAGCAAAAATACGGTCGGAGTTTTGTTTATGCAGTTTAAGCCGCGCAAAAATTTTTCGGAATAAATTTCGTCCATGGCCGCGGCAATATCTTTATAGTCGTTTAAAAATATCTTTTCGTATTCGGCCAAACGGTTTTTTTGTATTGCTTTACTATAAATAAGATCATAGTAAGCTTTTATTCTTCTCGAAAAATATGCGGCGGGAATGGCTACGTTCTCTTTTTCTTGACGCGCGCTGTAGCCCGCGCCCAATTTTTCGCATTCCGCGCACAACCTGTCGTACGGTAAATATCTACTTGTAAACGTGTTTGAAATCATTGCTATTTCTCCAAATAACGATTATTTCCACGATACAAAGATATAATACGCTATGATAAAAATCACTTAAACTTTTTCGGCGCTATTTTGCCGCACCAAACACGATATCACAAAAAAAAGAACATCGGCACCAAACAAACTTTTGTTTGGTGCCGATGTCGTATGGTGGACGATCAGGGGCTCGAACCCTGGACACCCTGATTAAGAGTCAGGTGCTCTACCAACTGAGCTAATCGTCCTTACCAATATTTAAGACGCCACTGGTGCGCCTTAAATATCTCTTATAATATTGGAGCGGAAGACGAGATTCGAACTCGCGACATTTGCCTTGGCAAGGCAACGCTCTACCACTGAGCCACTTCCGCATATTGTTGTGGTGCGGATGAAGGGACTTGAACCCCCACGTCGAGGACACTAGCTCCTAAGGCTAGCGCGTCTGCCATTCCGCCACATCCGCTTGCCATCCTCCGCACAACCATAATGCTTGATAATTATATAACAAATCAAGACAATTGTCAACTGATTTAACGATAAAAATTAAAAATTTTATATTGAGCGTCAATGAAAAAAACCGGCGCTGTCATGCAACCGGTCTTTAATACTTAATTTTTACTGCGTTTACGAGCAGCTTCTGCCTTTTTCTTTCTGCGAACCGAGGGCTTTTCATAGCACTCTTTGCGTCTCAAATCGCCGATGATATTATCTTTCTGGCATTTTCTTTTAAAACGTTTCAATGCGCTTTCGAGCGATTCATTTTCGCCTACGCGAACAACGGACATTTATTACACCACCTTGTTCTCAAACAGAACGTTTAATCTAACAGTTATGTATTATACATATTTTTTCGCGCATTGTCAAACGATTTTACGCTTTGAGCGAAGGAAAATCCATTTTTTGACCGCCGAGAATATGTATATGCAAGTGAAATACGGTTTGTCCTGCGTCATCGCCTTGATTTACAACTAATCGATAGCCGTTTCCCAATCCCAGCGAACCGCTTAATTCGGCGATTTTTTTCAACATTCTTCCCAACATTGCCTCATCGTCAGCGGTCATATCGGACAGCAATTTAAAGTGTTTTTTGGGAATGGCAAGATAGTGTTTTTCGGCTTTCGGATCGATATCCTTTATGATAAACATATCGCTGTCCTCATACAATTTGTCAGACGGAATGACTCCCGCGTTGATTTTACAAAAAATACAATCGTTCATATTATTTCTCCTTTCATACCGTTTTGAAAAACTTCTGTCAATTTATGGTCACAAAAACTTCCTACGGGAGCCTTTGTATACACCTTGATATAATTGGAAGTATAGCCTACATTGTAGTCCCCTTCTGCGTCTTCCACAAATACCTTACCCGTTTTACCCGTCTGCGACAATAAAAACTTTTTATTGAGCCGATGCTTTACTTCAATCAAAGCATCTGTGCGACGCTTCGCCTCGGATGGCGCTACCTGCGGCATGGACGCCGCTTTTGTCCCGGGACGAACCGAATAAGGAAAAACATGAATATCCATAAAGGCAGCCTTTTCCACGGTATCCAGCGTTTTTAAAAACTCTTCTTCCGTCTCCTGCGGAAAAGCAACTATAATGTCGGTGCTTATTCCCGCGTCGGGGAACACTTTCCTTATCAATTCGACTTTGCTTAAAAATTCGGCCGAAGTGTAATGTCTGTTCATGCGCTGCAAAACGCTGTCGCAGCCGCTTTGCATGGACAAATGGAAAAAATCGCAAAAGCCGGCGTCTTTCATCCTTATGAGAAAATCTTCGGTTATTACATTACATTCAAGAGAACCGAATCTTTTCCTTACCGGCACAACCGCCAGCACATCTACAAGATGAGACAAGTCTGTTCCGATATCCAACCCGTACGCCGAAACATTGATGCCTGTAACGACAATTTCCCGCGTTTTTGGGAATATATCCTTAGCCTCCGAGACAACGCTTTCCAAAGATCGGCTGCGACTGCGGCCGCGTAAATAAGGAATAATACAATAAGAACAAAAATTATTACATCCGTCCTGAATTTTAATATATGCGCGACTTTTCGTTATTTCCGGCGTCAGATCGTCTTCATAGGTTTTTTCAGCGCCGTATATTTTTATCTCAGGCGCATTAAAATCATCGTGTATTATGTCAGACATAATACTTGAAATGGCTTGAATTTTACCAAAACTGCCAAAAATTCCTCTAATATTGGGTTTATTCAAATAATTAGCCGCACTATTTTGACTACTGCATCCACAAACGTAAACCTTGGCGTTTGGATTGAATTTTAACATTCTCGCCACTGCCTGCCGCGATTTTTTATCCGCTTCGGCCGTAACCGAACAAGTATTTATGATATATGCGTCTGCATATCCCGGCTTATCGGTCGCGTCAAAACCGTTTTCTATGAGTTTTTCCACCATAGCGCGGCCTTCATATTGATTAACCTTGCACCCGAGCGAAAAAACCACTGCTTTCAACTTATCTTCCATTGATTGGCCTCGTACATAACGGCGGAAACTACTGCGACAGCGGCCGTTTCTGCACGTAAAATTCTTTTTCCTAGCGTTACGGCTTTTGCGCCCGCGGCAATAAGCCTATCCGCCTCCGCTCTTGTAAAACCGCCTTCGCTCCCTATAATAACGGCGATATTTTCACCATCGCTTATCTTTGAAATAATGTCTTTAGCGGCCGTTTCTCTTTCTCCCTCATAAGGAAAAATCACTCTGTCATAGCGACCCAACTGCTTGGCAATTTCTTCCAAATCCGCCACCGCGAATAATTCCGGAATTTTGCCTCGTCCGCATTGCTGCGCCGCCATTGCCGCTATTTTAGTTAAGCGTTCGCTTCTGAAATTTTCGGGACGACATTCGCAGTTTTGCGATACAAACGGCTGCAGTCCGCACACACCGAGTTCTGTACATTTTTGCACGACCATATCGTTTTTGTCGTTTTTCATTAACGCAAAGAAAAGCGTCACATTAATCGTGGGCTCGCCTTCCGCCGGCCGTGAGCATAAAATTTTAAGTATTGTTTCGGTTTTCGTGATAGCTGTTATTTCGCACTCATAATCTGTCCCGTCATGACAAACTATGAGTTTATCGCCTATACGCGAACGCAACGAAAACGCAAGATGTCGGTGATTATCCCCGTTTAGGACAAATTTTCCACCTTCTTTCCTATCGGTAAAAATTTTTCTCATAACACCTCAAACATCATTGCCTGCCACTCGCCTTTCTTGATAATTCGATTGACTTTCATATCCTTTGAAAAGCAATTCTTAATTTCTTCGGCACGGGCATTTATAATACCGCTGACTATTATTGTGCCACCTTTTTTGCATACAAGCGACAATTTTTCTTTGAGACGCAACAACAAGTCGGCGGTCAAATTTGCCATAACAACGTCGAATTTTTGATTTCCTACATCCAAATCACCGCAAACAAGCTTATAAGAAGTACAATTATTCAACTCCAGATTACCTTCCGTCGCCTTTATCGCCTGCTCGTCAATATCGTTAAACCAACATTTTTTAGCGCCCAGCGCCAAGGCAACCGTACCCAAAATGCCGCTTCCGCAGCCTATATCGGCAACATTTCTTCCCGACAAATCGGTATCCTGCAAAAGCTCAATGCACATGGAAGTCGTCTCGTGATTGCCCGTTCCGAAAGCCATGCCGGGCTCTATGTAAACAGGAATTTCGCCCTTGTCTGCAGAATACTTCTGCCATGCGGGAACGATAACGACTTTACCCACCTTTAACGGGACATAATACTTTCGCCATTCGTTTTCCCAGTCTTGCGAATCTATCAGCATCTCGGAGGTTTCCATTGCACCCATCGGAAAAACGCTGCGCTGTTTTAACAATTCCAAATCGCTCCGCAATTGAGAAGCGTCGAATTTTTCATCAAAATATCCGCTGACAAAAACTCTTTTATCGTTGTTATTTAGCAATTTATCGTCGATGTAATCCCAATTTTTATTTTGTTTTATCAAATTAACGACATCATTATTGTCAACGATAGAAACGCCTTCGCTACCGTAATCGGACAAAAGCGAGGCTACAAGCTCGCTTCCTTCCGTTGTCGTCGTAACAGTAAATTTGATCCACTGCATCTTTAGCTCCTATAATCCGGCGCGTTTATTGAATTCTTTAATTTTTTCAAATTGGTCGATCTTCATGTCTTCGCCCAACTGTTTGATTTTGTTGCGTTGATCCCGCGACAATTTCTTTGGCATATCGACAATAAATGTGACATACATATCGCCCGTACCACGCTTTGTGGTTATTCCCTGTCCGCGAATACGCACGGTAGTTCCGCCAACGAGACCTTCCGGTAAAGTATAAGTATATTTTCCGCCTTTAAGCTGCGGCAATTCGACTTTTTCTCCCAGAATAGCCTGCGTAAACGTTACCGGAAAATCCAAATATAAGTCCATTCCGCGACGCGTAAAAATCTTGTGGGACATAACGGTAATATTGAGATACAAATCTCCGTTTCTGCCGTTTTGCACCTTTTCGCCTTCGCCGGGAACAGTCATAACCTGCCCCGTTTCGACGCCCGCCGGAATAGTGACGCGCAAAGTGACGTTGCGGCGTTTAATTCCTTTACCGTTACACTCCGGGCACACTTCGTCAATGACCTTTCCTCTTCCCCGACAAGTCGAACATACCCGTTCGTTTGCTACCCGTCCGAAAGGAGTGTCCTGAACAGACCTGACTTTACCCGTGCCTCCGCAAGTAGGACACGTATGCATTTTAGTCCCGTCTTTTGCTCCTGTGCCGCGGCATGCCGTACATGTTTCGTTGCGCGTAAACTTGATTTCTTTCGTAACGCCAAAGGCGGCCTCTTCAAAAGTAAGCGTCATATTCTGTTCGAGATCGGCGCCGACGTCCTGATGAGTCGCCGAACGTCTTCCGCCGCCACCGAACATATCAAATATACTGTCAAAAATTCCGCCGCCAAAATCGGAAAATCCGGAAAAACCGGAAAAACCGGAAGACCCTCCGCCTGTTGTGTTACCAAAAGGCGAAGGATTGTCGTAGGCTGCTCTCTTTTCTTTATTGCTAAGCGTGTCGTATGCCTCGGAAATTTCCTTGAATTTTTCGGCAGCGTCCTTATCGTCGGGATGCAAATCGGGATGATATTGACGCGCTAATTTACGATACGCCTGTTTAATTTCATCCTCGGTTGCCGTCTTTGACACGCCGAGAATATCATAATACGATTTAGCCATACTGTCTTCTGTTTGTTAAAATTACACTTCTTCGGCGTCCACTACATTGTCGCCGTTTCCGGACGAACCGTTGTTGTTATTCTGGTTCTGCTGTCCGCCGGATTTCTGATAAAGTTTTGTAAACACCTCGTTTGATACTTTTTGCAGCGCGTCGGACGCATTTTTAATATCGTCGATATTGTCGCTCTTCATGGCTTCTTTTGCCTTGGACATCTCATCTTCGAGTTTCGCCTTATCCGCCGGATCAACCTTATCTCCGTTTTCGTTAAGGAATTTCTCTATCTGGAATACCAGCATATCGGCCTGATTTTTCGCGTCAACCATTTCCTTTCTCTTCTTATCCGCCTCTGCAAAACTTTCGGCGTCCTTTATTGCCTTATCTATTTCCGCTTCGGTAAGATTGGACGAAGCGGTGATAGTAACGCTTTGTTCTTTGCCCGTTCCTTTATCTTTTGCCGAAACATGAACTATACCGTTTGCGTCGATATCAAAGGTAACTTCAATCTGAGGAACTCCGCGCGGAGCCGGAGCTATTCCGCCCAGCTCAAATCTTGCCAACGTCTTATTGTCGGCAGCCATGGGGCGCTCGCCCTGCAAGACATGAATATCCACTGCAGGCTGATTGTCGGCAGCCGTAGAGAATATCTGTGATTTCTTTGTAGGAATAGTCGTATTTCTTTCAATAATGCGCGTGCATACGCCGCCCATAGTCTCAATACCGAGTGAAAGCGGAGTTACATCCAACAGCAGCACATCTTTAACCTCGCCGCCCAACACACCGCCTTGAATTGCAGCGCCGATTGCCACGCATTCATCCGGGTTGATCCCCTTAAAGGGCTCTTTACCGCAGACTTTACGCACAGCATCCACTACACAGGGAACACGCGTAGATCCGCCGACAAGTATGACTTTGTCTATCTGATCCGCCGTATAACCAGCATCGGAAAGCGCACGCTTAGACAACGTCACGGTCTGTTCGACCAAGTCCGAAATGAGCGCTTCGAATTTTTGTCTGCTGAGATCATAGTCCATATGCAACGGCGTTCCGTTGGGGCCCATCGCAATAAAAGGCAGGCTTATTTTCGTGTTGTTAAGATTAGAAAGTTCAATTTTTGCCTTTTCGGCAGCTTCTTTCAGTCTTTGCTGCGCCATTTTATCGCCGGAAAGATCTACGCCGGTATCTTTTCTGAAACTATCGGTAAGATAATCCATAATGCGCTTATCGAAATCATCGCCGCCCAAACGGTTGTTACCGGCAGTTGCGATAACTTCGACTACGCCGTCGCCTATTTCAAGAATAGAAATATCAAAAGTACCGCCGCCGAGGTCGTAAATAAATATCTTCTGGTTTGCGCCTTGGGTTTTATCCAAACCGTATGCAAGAGCCGCTGCGGTAGGTTCGTTGATAATTCTCTTTACGTCAAGACCGGCAATTCTGCCCGCGTCCTTTGTCGCCTGACGCTGAGAATCCGTAAAGTATGCCGGAACGGTAATAACCGCTTCCGTAACCTTTTCGCCCAGATAACTTTCAGCGTCTGCTTTAAGTTTCGACAAAATCATTGCCGAAATTTCCGGCGCAGAATATTCTTTTCCGTCAATCTTCACTTTATGATTTGTGCCCATCTCTCTTTTTATAGAAATAACGGTTCTGTCAGGATTGGCAACGGCCTGATGTTTTGCCACCTGACCGACAAGACGTTCGCCGTCTTTTGCAAAACCAACGACCGACGGAGTCGTTCTCGAACCTTCCGCGTTGGGAATAACCACCGGCTCGCCGCCTTCCAAGACAGCGACACAGGAGTTCGTAGTGCCCAAATCTATACCAATTATTTTACCCATAATATTTTACCTCCGATATTATCAATTATTATATACAATCACGCGCGCAGGCCTTAAAAGTCTGTCGCCTATGATGTAACCCTTTTGAAAAACTTCTTTTATGGTACCCGCCTGCCGGGGATCCTCACACGGAACACACATGATTGCCTCATGCAGTTTCGGATTAAATTCTCCTGCGGCATCCACCTCTTTTACGCCGAAAGAAACAAACAGCGAATTGATTTGCTGCTGTATCATAACGACGCCGCTTTTTACCGAATCGTCTTTTATCATTCCTATCGCCTGATCGACTACGTCAAGCAAAGGAATAAATTTTTCTATTACTTCAACGCGTCCGGCTTCGCGTTCTTTTGCAGCAGAGTCAGCGTTTCTCTTGCGGTAATTGTCAAAGTCCGCTCTAAGCCGAGTCGCAACATTTGTCATATCGTCCGCTCGCGATTTTTCGCTGTCCGCCAGCTTTTTTAGCTCGGAAAGCTTTGCCAGCAAATCGCCCATCGCATCGCTGTCGTCACGGGCAGTCTCGTCGGCATCGCTTTCTATTTCAGGAATTTCTTCTTCCTGAGTTTGTTCCGTCTTTTTATTCTTGGCCATCTTGTTTATCCTCTTTTATATTATTAGTTTGATTTTTTGCGGAATTGTTTTCCGGCAAATCGTTTATCGTCTTACCTATGCAGTCCAGCACCGACACTACTTTTGCATAATTCATGCGCATCGGCCCGATGACTCCGACATTTCCTATATTTACGCCGTTTATCGAATAGCTAGCCGTAACAACGGCGCAGTCGGTCATTTTATCATCGCTTACTTCCTTGCCTATCTTGATGTTCAAAGAAACGCCGCTGCCCGTTTCTATCAACGGCACCAACTGTTCCTTCGTTTCAAGCAGTTCAAGCATGGTTTTTGCTTTGTCGACATTTGCGTATTCAGGCTGCTCCAATAGTTTTGTACTGCCTTCCAAAACAACGTCGCAGTTCATGTCGTCGGCAGCATACTGTTTTATCAGATTGTATATCACATCAAAAAGCCGGGCGTACTCTTTTTTTACATTCTTAATGATTTTACCCGGGCGGCTTATTTCATTTAAGGTGTGACCATTAAAACAGCTGCTAATAAATCCGCTGGCTTTGTAAAAATAATCTTCATCCAAATCTTCCTGCAATTCCACAAAACCGTCTTTTAATATTCCCGCGTCGGTGACAATTATCACAAGCGCAAGCCGGTCTGCCAGCTTTACGATCCGAACGTTTTCGATTATCGCGTCTTTTTTTCCATGCGAAACCGCAACGCCCGTCAAATCGGTAATTTCCGAAATAAGTTTGGCGGATTTTTTTAAGATATCGTCTATCTCGGTGATTTTTCCGCTAAAATACTTTTTTACCAACCGCAATTCTTTGGATGAAAGTCTGCGATGCGGCATGAGTTTATCCACATACAACCTGTATGCCTCTGCCGTGGGCACCCGTCCCGCCGAAGTATGCGGCTGAACAAGATATCCCATTTCTTCCAGCGCCGCCAACTCGTTCCGTATTGTAGCTGAACTTAATTCCGGCAAATGCTCATCGCGTATCTCCGAACTGGATATGGGCTCGCAGCTGACAATGTATTTTTCCACCACAGCTTTTAGTATTTTCTCTTTTCTGCTGGATATTCCCATTTATTTATCCACGATGCTCCCCGTCGCGCGGCTTTTAGCAATCTCATTGCATGACAATTAGCACTTCAACCGTTCGACTGCTAAAATTATACAGCCGCGTAAGCGCTTTGTCAAGTGTTTTTAAATAAAAATTTTAAATTTTTTTAATTCTTTTTCCTTATTATAAATCGGCAGTTTTTGTTTAAAATCCTTCCTAAAAATAAAAAAACTGCCTGTTGCCACGACAGTTTTTTATTATTTATCTCTGCACTTTAACAGTGCCTGAATTTATAAGCGCATTGATTTCGCCGACGGATAACAGAGAATAATCACCTTCCACCGAATGTGCCAACGCCGCAGCCGCCGTTGCGAAATCCGCAGTTTTTTCCGCATTGTAACTATTGATAAATCCGTACAAAACGCCTGCGGCAAACGCATCGCCCGAGCCTATACGATCATTTATTATTATTTTATAATCGCGCGAAAAAGCCGCTTTTCCGTCCATATAGACCATAGAACGAAAAGTGTTGACTTCCGAAGATATCGTGCGACGAGACGTTATTGCCACAACTTTATATCCGAATTTTTTTGTCAGGCTTTCCGCCATAAACAAGCTTGTCTCCGGCATATACGAATCGTCATCCGGTACGGGAAAAGGCGATTGTATGCCGACAACTTCCGAAATCTGATTTTCATTTGCAATAAAGACGTCGACGTACGGCAATATTTTTGCAATCGTTTCCGCCGCATATTGTACGCTCCATAGCTTGCTGCGGTAGTTTACGTCAAACGAAATCATGCACCCGGCTTTTTTTGCACATTCCAAAGCTTTGAACGTGACCTTCATGGCCTTGTCCCCTAATGCCGGCGTAATACCGGAGACATGCAGGACGTCGCCTTTGGAAAATATCTTGTCAAAGGCAAACTCGTCCGGGTCTGCCATTGCAAATGCGCTTTCCGCTCTGTCATAAATGACCTTCGACGCCCTTTGCGACGCGCCTTTTTCGCAATAGTAAAGACCTATTCTCGCGCCGTCTCGCACAATCAAATCTGTATCAACGCCGTATTTTCTTAGTGAATTTACGGCCGCTTGTCCCATGTCGTGTTGGGGTAATTTTGTGATAACGCTGCTTTTTATTCCCCATTGCGACAACGCGACGGCAACGTTTGCCTCTGCTCCGCCGAAAGTCACGTCAAATTTGTCCGCCTGAACAAATCTCTTGCAATTTTCCGGAGTAAGTCGCATCATAATTTCACCAAGCGTAAAAACTTTCAATGTTGTTTATCTCCTTTATAATATATAGCATTAACCTTTTTGCAGTCTTCTTTCATGAGCGACAGATCCTTTTTCGTCAAAGTCCAATCATCGCAGTTCCCTTTAAGAAAATACTCTATGTTTTCTCGCAGCCGGTCATATTCTTCGCTGCCGGGTTTAAACATTACATCTTCTTTTAGTCCCATGGACGCCAAAACCAAGTATGCCTGAAAATCGAAAAATGTATGTAAATCAAAATAGTCGCCCAGACCTTCGACATTACTCAAATACGAGCATGCCGCCATCTTAAACGGTATTCCGCTAATACCGTCAAAATAATCTTTAAGTTCGTAATAACTCCATTTTTCCGGCAATGCGGCATAATTGGGTTTTTGCGCATTCTTCAGTAGTTTATCCATGATAATATAATATCACTTATTGTCCTTTACGTCAACAAAAGTTATTGACAAAATATTTTTTTAAGATTATAATATCTATAAAGGAGTAATATTTATGAATCCTCAAGCGATAAGAATTTTATTGACAGATAAACAAAAATCAATGATTATGCACGCTCTTCCCCTATGGCTTTTGGACAAATACGAGTCGGCTGACGAACTGGACAAAATTGCCATGACAAAAGAGCTGGACGATTTTTTGTTTTATGCATCGAGGCGCGCCGATAAGACGCAGTTTTTTTCCGACACTTTAAATATTAACATATAATACAGGCAACATATTTTGCCGAACATATTTTACTATTTGGTCAAGCAATATTAACAAAGAAAAAATTCCCGGATAAATAGTTTTTGTCCGGGAATTTTTTATGCTTCTTATCCCAAAATAAATACAACGCTATGCCGTTTTGAGGCGATCGATAATGCCGCCGGTAAAACCGCAGTCCGCTAAACAGTTTTTGCTTTATCCGATACCATTACGACGATATGTTTATCATAATCGCCGAATTTTTTACCAAATAAATTTATTCCGCCTTTATTCTTTGCACTTTTATCGACGCCCATTCTAAGCACGACGACGTTACTGTCAAAAAAGCGCACGTCTGTAAGCGTTGTATCAGACACCATGCTGCCGTTAAGAAATGTTCCCGTTGCGTTTACTTCGACTTTGACTAAAAAGCCGTATTGAGTCCCGTCGTTCCACCATGACGGCGTAAAGACTCCTCTCCTGGCTCCAAAATCTCCCGGCGAGGTATAAGTACATACTTTCACTCCGTTGACATCGAAGAAAATATCCGACTTCCAATTTTCGTTATATCCCGGCGACTCACTACATATCTCGGCAGAAAAAGAAAATGATACTGCATTTTTCACCGTTTCCGCCGTAAAAGGTACGGTATATTCCAAATAACCGCAATCAAACCATATAAGCTGGGCTGCAAATCTCAGGGGCGAGTAAAAGGAATCTGCATTGTCACGCCCGCCGATATAACCCTCTTCGCTCAATATGCCGCAATAATTACCCACACTAAACGCGCTGTAACTGCCGATAGGAACCTGAATAGCCACAGTGTGTTCATGATTTTTTTCTGCGCTATCCTGTATTATTTTAATTTCGATTTTTTCGTACTGCCGGGATACTATTTTTGCAAATCCCCTGTCCGATACACGACGAATAACCGGTATAATACCCGCTTTTTTCAGCACGGAAATATGTTCGGAAATTGTTGACAACGGAACGTTAACAGTAAATTTTATGTTCTTATTTTACCGTTTTTTACTACGGAAACGACCGAAGTATTTTTTGGCCGGATTTTGGAAATTTGATTTACAATAAAATTTATAAAGTAAACCTATTGAAAATCTCATTCAAGCTTTCGTTTTCAGTTAAAAAACCCTCATGCGGACAAATCTGCTGAGGGTTTTTTTGTTAAAAGCGTATTATAACATAATTGACGAAAGAAACGATGATTGTTTTACACTATTACCATCAAAACGGATAAGCAAATTATGTAAACCTTTCACCGGCAAAATTTTATTTCTTTAGCTTTCTCATCCATGCCGGCATATCGTCATCTTCATCCACCGTCATGCGCGAACCTCTGGGTGCCTGCTGCTGTTGTACAGGGCGGGGCGCCTGATTTCCTGTCGGATATTGATTTACAGGCTGCTGGGGACGGGCAGGTTGTCCGAATCCTGCATGCTGCGCACCAAACCGCTGATCAAACATGGCGTCATATTCTGCACGGAAAGGATCGTCTATGGGTGCGGCTTGCGTCTTTTGCTGCGACGACTGAGCCGAAGAGTCGGTATTATTAAATCCGGTAGCTATCATTGTAACCATGATTTCTTCCTTCATTGTTTCGCGTATATCGGCGCCGAAAATAATATTTGCGTTGGGCTGCACCACTTCGCGTACAAGCGACGTGGCTTCGTTGATTTCGTTAAGCGTCATATCGGGCGAGCCCATTATATTGAGGATTATTTTGGAAGCGCCTTCTATAGACGTTTCGAGCAACGGACTGAAGACTGCGCGTTTTACCGCCTCGAGGACACGTTTTTCTCCTTTTCCTCTGCCTATACCCATGTGAGCTACGCCGCTGTTGCGCATAACGGTACATACGTCGGCAAAGTCCAAATTTATAAGCGCCGGCGTTACGATCAAATCGCTTATTCCCTGGATACCTTGACGCAGCACGTCGTCGGCATGTCTAAACGCGTCTTTTATCGGCAGATTGGGAACAAATTCCATCAATTTTTCGTTGGGAATTATTACAATCGTATCGACGACTTTTTTCAGATTTTCAATACCGATATTGGCATTGGCCATTCTCGGCTTACCTTCAAAGGCGAAGGGCTTTGTAACTACCGCTACGGTGAGTTTGCCCATTTCCTTTGCAATACTGGCAATGACCGGAGAAGCACCCGTACCGGTGCCGCCGCCCATACCTGCCGTAATAAACACCAAATCGGCGTCTTTTATTGCGGAAGCTATCGCGTTTTTACTTTCCTCGGCGGCTTTTTGTCCTTTTTCGGGATCGGCTCCGGCGCCTTGACCCTTGGTAAACTTATCGCCTATCTGAATTCTGGTCTCGGCCTGCGACATGCCCAGATCCTGCAAGTCGGTATTAATCGCAATAAACTTGGCGCTGTTGATTTTGGCTTCGATCATGCTGTTGACGGCGTTGTTTCCCGCGCCGCCGACGCCGACGACTTTAATGAGCGCCGGCATCAAGGTCCTGTCAAAAGTGTTTTCCATAACTATTACAACTCCTTATCTGTTTTTAATTTTATTTAAAATTTTGGTCAAGAAATTTTCTTTTTCCGGCATTATATTGTTTAATACCATATCCATAAGACCCCAGCCGGATGACTTGTCCGGATATCCTACCTGAGGCATCGGGGGAACTACTATTTCCACGGGGCGTCTCAGTGTAGCTGAGAGTTCATCCTTTACGCCGTGTAAAAATGCAATACCGCCTCCCGTCAGATACAGCGGCGCATAATCGGGCATTTTTGTGTTGGAGGAAGATATCCCCTTTGCCAGCATTTTTGCAATCACACCCAACCTGTAGCGGACAATTTCGTTTACCGTCTTCGCGGGGAAAGAACGAATTTTATCCCCTACTGTTATTTCATAAATTTCATCGTCGCCGGCGTCAAGCGATACGATAACTTTGCGCTTTAGCATTTCGGCCTGCTTGTATGGTATTTCCAAGGCCATGGACAGATCGGCCTCTATGTGTCCGCCGCCCATCGAAAAACTTTTCATGTCCAGCAAACCGTCGCCTTTTCCTATACACAACGTCGACGATATGTACCCGACATCCGCCAAAATTACGCCTTCATCTCTTTTCTTTTCCGGGAAAAGCAATAAATATTCCGCAAGATTGGAAGATACATAATCTACCTGTTCGACGCCGATATCCGAAACTATTCTGTCAAATGTGCCTATAAACTTCTTCTCGGCGAATACGTGTGACAAATAACCGGATAACTGCACGGCGTACTGACCAACAGGCACCATGACTCTGCGGCTGTTGTCAATCATGAAAGATATGGGCTGCACGTTTATAATATCATATTCGTTTGCGTATTCGCTGAACGAACACGCGCTGTACAGCTTGTCCAGATCGGCATCGGTAATACGGTGCCGCTTATTAAATCCTATGCCGGCTTCCTTGCATTCGACAAAACAGAACTCGCCGGGAACGCCTATGTACAGCGATCTTATTTTTACGCCGGCAGCCTGTTCCGCGGAAGCAATGGCGGTATTGACGGCGGCAGGTAAATTTTCTTTGCTCAGCCATTCCCCGTCGGAATAGCCGTCGTATTTGCATTCTCCTATTCCTTTGACTTGTATCGTATTGTTGGCCCCTCTTTGTCCGATGAGAACAGTAAGTTTACTCGATCCGATATCAAGAACCGCAATATTCTGTATCATTCCGTCTTAACTCCTTTTTACCCTATTGTAATAATTTTATAATTTTTATCGACTTTTGTCAATTGCAACGGCAATCATTTTTCTTAATTAAGTATTATTTATCAAAAAGTCCGAATATCTGTCCTCTTCCGAATAAGAGCTGTTTATTTTGTTGCCGGAGCCGGATAAAATAATCGTTCCTTTGCTTTTTTGCTCGAAATCGGCGTTATTGACAAAACTGATAGCCAGCTGCATCTTCGATAAAATATCGGTACCCGGCTGCTGTGCCTCGATGCACACCCCGGCGACAGTTTTTATAAACAAAACATTCTGATCCAAAAACCGCAAGTCTATTCTGTCGATAATTTCCAACATGTTCTGATAGTCTTCCAACCGCGACAGCGCGTTCATCAACGCGTTTGTAATTGTATACAGCTGCGACTGAGTGGAAAAAAGCGTATCGCCCGGCGCAACTCCTTCGAGAACATCGGGTATGAGCAGCTTGATGCGGCGTTCTGACGTAAGATTATCGGACTGGCGCAAAATCTTGCAATCGTTTGAAACGTATAAATATCCTCCGTCATGCTCGACGACAAAGTATTCTTCTATTTTGTAAAAATTGATATATACGCTTGACGGAAATTTGCGTTCAATATTTACGACCTTGACGTTTATAACATCGCTTTCGATTTTTTTGATAATATCATTTTCATTAACGAGAAAAATATTGGTGCCCGTGGACAACTCCGATGAAGACGCGTCGATTACCTGTTGCACAAGATCGGGGTCGTTGTCGTTGTAGCAATATCCAACAATGGTTTTCACTGAAAAAAGCACGCTGCCGATTATTATCAGTATCGTTAAAAAACATAATATCAAGAAGAGAACCAACGTTTTTTTGCTTTTCATATTTCACCTTATGTAATATTATAACAAAAACTATTGCATAATGCAACAGTTTTTTATATTTTTATTTATTCTTATTATTCCGGCGTATAAAACATGAATATTTTACATTATTCTTTCTACATCGGCGCCCAAAAGCCGCAAATCGTTTTCTATTTTATAATATCCCCTGTCGATATGCGAAAGCCCGCTGATCCTGCTGTCTCCCGCCGCTCCCAAAGCAGCGACGACAATGGCGGCGCCGCCCCGTAAATCTTCTGCCGTCATGTCCGCTTCGTGCAAAGCGCCCTTTCCCTTTATCACTGCAACGCTGCCTTTTACCGTAATATCCGCTCCCATCTTTATCAGCTGCCGCGTGTATTTAAATCTGTTTTCAAACAAATTTTCGATGACGATGCTTGTGCCCTTTGCAAAACATAAGGCCGCTGTCATTTGCGGCTGCATATCCGTGGGAAAACCAGGAAAGGGATGCGTTTCGATTCTTTTTGCCGCGCAAAGATGCCCGTCCGATCTGATTGTAGCGCTACTTCCGTGATGCATTATACTCACGCCGCACTGCCTGAACTTCGCCTCCACCGCCCTCATGTCTTTTTCGCAATAATTATTAAGCGTTATCTCTCCGCCGGCGGCGGCTGCGGCGGCAATGTACGTTCCGGCGGTAATGCGATCGGTAAGCGGCCTATACTCTCCTCCGCCGAGTTTTTTGACGCCTTCTATGATTACTGTATCGCTGCCGGCGCCGAACACCCGCCCGCCGAGCATATTTATAAAAGCGCCCAAATCTCTTATTTCGGGCTCTTTGGCGGCGTTGCGTATCACCGTTTTTCCCGGCAGAAATATGCTTGCCATTATAAGATTTTCGGTCGCGCCCACACTTTGAAAGTCCAAATATATGTCTCCCGCATGCATGTTGCTGCCGTCGCATACCAAGAATCCGCCCTTTTCGCAGATTTTTACACCCAGCCGTTTTAATCCCTCTATATGTAAATCTATTGGCCGCAAACCTATTTCGCATCCGCCGGGATAACAAATCTCCGCCGTCTTAAATCTTGCCAGCAACGGACCCAGCATAAATATAGACGACCTTATTTCTCCTGTTAGAAGTTCGGATATAGGTTTTGGCTCTGTTTCGCGACAATTTATGTAAATATCGTTATTTTCAAACCCGGCCTTTGCCCCTATGTATCTAAGAATTGCCAGCATTTTTTCGACATCGGCTATCGGGAGACAGTGTCTTAAGCATATATCCTCCTTTGACGCGACAGTCAACGCCAACAACGGCAACACGGCATTTTTTGCGGCGGGCAACGCGAGTTCGCCCGTCAGTTTCCTTCTTCCTCTTATCAGCAAACTTTCCATAACCTATCCTTTCATAATTATAATAATATTCGGCTCATGCCCATTAGCAGCAAAAACACCCCTGAAACTGCCGTCGCTCCAACAAATCCTTTCATAGGCCTTGCGCTAACGGCGCCCAGAATGAGAAAAAAACTGTGTGCGGCAAACATTAAAAACGCTTTTATTACGGGAGACGACAAAACGGGCAAAGCTATTGTCGCGGCCGCAGCGTCGGCGCTGACCGACAGCCCAAGCGCCGTGATTTTTCCGCGGTTTTTGCGTCCGCTCTCAAACATATAATATCTGTCGCAGCGGGACGCGCGGTTATCGTACGTCTTAAAAATATATTGTATTCCGATGCAACACAATATCATGCCGCCCGAAATGTCTAATAGTTCGATATATTCTCCGGCAATACAGCGCACTAAAGACGCAAGCAAACAAAATACAAAAGTGTAAAACGCCGCATAAATACAATCTGAAAATGTCATTCTCTCGCCGATGTTAAACGCCAGTCCGGCATAATATGCGTCTACGCTGACAGAAATGACAGTAAACAAAAAAACCATAGTACCAGTTCCTCTTTGGAATACTACATACTATGGTTTAATTTTGTTGATTGTGACAGATGCGAAAGATTTGGCTGCCGTTTACTCCGAAAAATCTTCGGCTATTTTGGTCAGTTCTTTTTTAAGCTCATCCAGCGATTTGGTCAGCTGATCTTTGCTTTGCGTCGCAGCTTCGGGGTCGGGGTCGTCTTTTTTAAGCTCCGAAAGATTCATGCGCGTCTTTATGTCGTCCAGCGACTGCAGCACTTCTTTCATGACAGAGGTCAGATTTTCAGCTTGCTCCTTCGCGTCGCCGACGAGATTTTTTACTTCTTCTCCGTTCTTTAAGACATCCACGTCGTTTTTCAAGGCGTCCACGTCGCTGCGCAAAGCGCAAATTTCGTCAAGCATAATGTTGTGGTAACTCTCATGGCGGACAACGCCGTCCTGCGTCACTTCCACCATACTCAAAACAAACATTTGATCGCGCAGTTTTTCAATGTTTTTACTAAGCTCCGCGTTCTCCTCCTCAAGAGTATTTATTTTTTCACCTAAACGGTTTATACACGCGGACGCTTCTTTTATTGCAGATGCTACATCCGCCGAATTTATTTCGCGGTTTCCGCTCTCATCTGTTCCGCCACCCCGGGCTGCATCGCCGGCGATATCACTCGGAGTCAGAATTTTTTCCTCATTGGTGTTGTTTTGCATGACATTTCTCCGTTGCCTAATAGATTTTTATTGTACTTTGTACTTTATATTATAAAACATTATGCGCTTATTGTCAATCCGGAGGAGAAAAAAATTATACGTTAATTTTATTACTCTAAATACTTGCTTTTTTGTAAATTAGCCTGTATAATTTGATTGAAATCAATATGGGAGATATTTAGTTATGCGTGTATATAATTTTTCTGCCGGCCCGTCGATGCTTCCCATCGAAGTGCTGAAAGACGTTCAGAAAAAATTTATCGACTACGAAGGCTGCGGTATGTCCGTTACCGAAATAAGCCACCGCGGTCCTATTTTTGAAAAAATAAACAGCGACGCAAAAGAAAACCTTCGCCGACTCATGAACATACCCGATAACTACGACATTGTGTTTGTCCAAGGCGGTGGCGCGACACAATTCGAAGCCGTACCGCTCAACCTGTGCCGCGGCGACAAACCAAAGGGCGACTATATCGTGTCGGGAAACTTTGCAAAACGCGCTTATAACGAGGCAAAAAAATACGGCGATATGCGCCTAGTGGCGTCTTCCGAAGATAAACGTTTTACCTATGTTCCGGAAACTAAACGGGAAGATTTCCGCCGGGACGCCGACTATGTGCACATATGTTACAACAATACTGCGTTCGGCACACGCTTTATACAAGTGCCGGATACGGGAAACATCCCGCTTGTTGCCGATTTGTCTTCCTGTATTTTAAGTCAGGAATTCGACGTAAGCAAATTTGGTGTCATTTATGCGGGCGCACAAAAAAACATCGGCCCTGCCGGAACGACAATTATTATTATAAGAAAGGATCTGGAACATTTGGCCATGCCCATCTGCCCCACAATGCTCAAATGGAGCACTATGACCGAAAGCGACAATTTGTTCAATACTCCCCCCATTTTCTCCATTTATATGGCAGGCGAAGTTTTTAAGTACTTACTGAAAAAAGGCGGCGTTAAGGCAATATATGATATCAACGTCAAAAAAGCCGAAATGTTATATTCGTATCTCGACGGTTCCGATTTTTATAACAATCCGGTCGAAAAGCCATACCGCTCTTTGATGAACGTCGTCTTCACCACTCCGTCTCCTCAATTGGACGATAAGTTTGCCCGTGAAGCGGAAGAAAACGGACTTTATTATCTAAAAGGACACAAAGTTGCAGGAGGAATACGCGCCAGCATTTACAACGCCATGCCGATAGAAGGCGTTGAAAAGCTGCTTCAGTTTATGGAATTATTTGCAAAGGAAAACTCTTAAACAAGATATATAAAAGCCGCGGCTAAAATGCTGCGGCTTATTTTTACAGTTTTCCAAGATAATCCAACTCTTCCGGACGCAACTCGCGCACTGTTCCGCGCGTCACTCCTCCCAGTCGTATATTTCCGACAGACACTCTTTTTAAGAATGTCACGTTTTTCTGCACGCTTTCGAACATTTTTCTTATCTGCCTGTTTCTGCCTTCGGTTATTGTTATTTCCACGCGTGTGCTCTTCTCGTCTTTTTCCAACACTTTGACTTTACACTTTTTGGTCATAACGCCGTCTATTTCCACACCCTTTCTCAGTTTTGCCAGCTCCGCCTCACTTATCGAGCCTTCGATTTTTGCAATATACGTTTTGGGGATTTCGTTACTCGGGTGTGAAAGCGCTTGCGCCAAATCGCCGTCGGTAGTCAGAAGAAGCAGTCCTTCGGTATCATAATCCAATCTGCCTATGGGAAAAATGCGCTTACCGGCATACTTTTCGGGCAAAAGATCAATAACGGTTTTTCTTCCCCTGTCATCAGCCATAGTACAGACATAACCTTTCGGTTTGTTCATCTTCAGATATATGTGCTTGTTGATGGGATGAACTATCTTGCCGTCCAACAACACCCGTGCATTTTCGGGATCGACATCCACGGCAAGACTGGTAACCACTTTGCCGTCTATCGAAACACGGCCGTCCAAAATGAGCGCTTCGCTTTTCCTTCTGCTGCAAACTCCGCATTCGGCAAGATATTTATTGATCCTCATAACAAACCTCTGTATAAAAACTTCAACGTACTTATATAGTAACTAATTTTACGGAAAAAAGCAACTGTTTGTCAAAGTAAATATCTAATTTCCCGTTTTCAAATCCGCTTTCCGCGTTCTTGGGAACGACCCCGACGTCCGATATAATATATTCGGCCGGCTCGAAAACGCCTTTTTTGACGGGATATAATAATTCCCCGCAGGCCTTAAGAGCGATAAGCTTGCCGTTTTCATCTTTGCAATAGGACAAGACCCCTTCCGGTACGAGATTTTTCATTTCGTAATTTTCAAACGCCTTGTCCATAAGGCGGGCACACTCTTCAAACATAGGTCCGCAATTTAACACAACGGCAATTACCGTCATGCCGCCGCGCGTCGCCGCAGAAACAAGGCATCTGCCGGCTTTGATTGTATACCCCGTTTTTACGCCGCAGGCGCCTTCGTATGAGGACAGCAACTTATTTTTGTTGTAAATGGTCTGTTCCGCATCACCGCTGCGATGAGTGACATATTTTTTTGCCGAGACTATCTCCCGGAATAAATCATTGCGCATTGCATACGCCGTAATTAGGGCTAAATCTGCCGCCGTAGTATAGTGGTCATCGTCGTGCAGCCCGTGCGGATTGACAAAATGCGAACTAACTGCGCCGGCTTTTTTTGCCGTCTCATTCATCATGTCGGCAAATCTGGCGACGCTGCCGCCCGTTAAGATAGCAACAGAAACGGCGCAATCATTACCCGAGCGCAGCATTAATCCGTACATTAGGTCAATAAATTCAAGCTTTTCGCCGCGTTTTAGATAAAGCGACGAGCCTTCTATACCTACAGCCTCGGCCGGCACTTCGACGATATCGTGCATATCTCCTTTGTAATTCTCTATTGCGGTAATAGCCGTAACTATTTTTGTAGTGCTCGCCATGGGACGTTTTCTATCGCCGTCATTGGAGTAAAGAACGCGCCCCGAAGATTGCTCTATTACGATTTCGCTGTAACCGGTGGCGTTGACATTGGCAATGCCGACGCCATGTACTATGACAGACATAATACATAATATAGCTGATAATATAAAAATAAATACTGTTTTTTTCATTTTATTGCACTCATAACCAGCTTGACGACTTCGGGAATAGCGTCAATAATTTTGTCCATAGCTGGTTTGTCGCTGATGTTTACAAGCTTGATTTCTATGCCGTTGCTCACGAGAAATGCAACGGGAACGACCGACATTCCGGCGCCGCTTCCACCTGCGCAGTGAGCGTCGGCGTCAGGTGCGTCGCCGTATTCTCCGCCTCCGGTTACAAAGCCCATAGCTACCTTACTTATAGGAATAATAACTACTCCGTTCTCTGCTTTTATCGGGCTTCCCACTACCGTATCGGCGCTCACAAGACCTTTAATACTGTCATAGGCACCGCTCATAAGCTTTTCTATGGGCCTGGTTTCGTTTTCGATTATCATTTTTTACCTCCGTTAGACCTGCGCCGTTTTTACGACAAGCAGCGCTGCAGCCGTTATAATATCCGACAAACTTATATTTATTATGCTACAAAATATGACATTAAATTCACTGCCCGTCGTATATTTGACGTCCGCAAAAATATTTTCCGCACGTTTTTCTCGGGCAACGCATTGTACAATTCCAAAAAAAGCCTTTATTGCTCCAAACAGCAGCGACGACACAACCAATCTTTCTATTGGTACAGTCGCCGACAAACTGATTTTTTTGATATTAACAAGTCTGATTATTTCGCTCTTTTTTATTGCAACCAACACCTTTGCCGGGAGCGCTAAATCGATTTTATCGGTATCTATTTCCCCCGAAAACAACTCGTATCTCAACAAAAATATCTTTACCGCAGGCTTATTCTCGCCGCAAGCGATGACGCGCGCCGAAAAACCTATCGGAGCAAAAAGCAACACGCAAATTAAAATAAAAAAAGACATGATGTACATGCCTTTATTATCTAAATTTATATATTTTTTATGCACCATAAAGCGCTTTGTTTATTGCGCTGTTTGCGGATCTTCTTTATTTCCTACGATTTTCTGAATCTTTTCCCCTTCCAGAAAATCCGGAACTTCTTCCTCCGTTTCTTTGATTTCAAACTCGTTATATAGACTCTCGCTCTCACCGCTATTCGTCTGACCGTTTACATCTCCCCGCTCTATGATTTTAATGGACTGCAAAAGCTGCTCGTAATCGGGCAGCTGGTCCAAAGACGCTATCTGAAAACGTTTCAGAAAATTTTCCGTAGTGCCAAACAGCAGCGGCTTGCCCACGCCGTCCTTTCTGCCGACCACCTCTATAAGATTGTGTTTAAGCAGCATCTGAACCGTATATTCACAGTTTACGCCGCGTATTTGCTCTATTTCCAATCGAGTCACCGGCTGCCTGTAAGCAATAATCGCCATGGTTTCCATGGCAGCGTTGGACAATTCCTTTTCTTTTATTGGGTTTAAAACGCAGCTGATAATATCCGAATAATCGGGGTTAGAGGCAAACTGTATCTTGTTATTATAGCGTATGAGCTTTATTCCGCATTTACCGCCGTATTTTTTTTCCAGTCGTTTTATTGCCTCGTTCAAATCTTTTTGGCTGACCTCAAGATGTTGTTTCAAGTCGTCCAGCGACAATCCGCTGCCCGACACAAACAACACGGCCTCCAACACTTCGTCTAATATTTCGTTATTGATCATTTTCTTTCTTCCTGTGCAAAATTATTTCTCCGAACGGATGATCCTGTTCCGCCGTAAAAAATTGATCTTTAAGCAGTTCGAGCATTGCCTGAAAAGTCGTTATTATCTCGCTTTTATTGTAATCGCTGTCAAAAAGATCTTCAAACTTAACGACGTCATTCAATGCAAAAACTTCTTTTATCTGATTTATTTTATCCTCCACCGTAAACCTGTCGCGGCGAATACTTTTCGTCTGATTGTCTTTTGCTTTTTGCTCGAGTTTTCCGAACAGCTTTTGCAATGCGCCCACCAAGCCGGAAATATTCATGTCGTTTAACACCAAACGCGGCTTTCCTACATGACTGTCCGGATCTCTGAAATGCAGACCTACCGTTTCATGTTCTTTCATTTTGACGCTGGCTTCCTTATAGAGTCTGTATTCTTCCAGACGCCTGATAAGCTCTCTTTCGGGGCTTTCTTCTTCCTCCTGTGGCGGCGCTATTTTTGGCAGCATGGCCTTTGATTTAATTTCTATCAAACATGCAGCTATCTCTATGAAATCACTTGCCTTTTCCAGGTCAAGCGAACTCAAATCGGAAATGCTTTGTAAGTATTGCTCGGTAATATCGGATACAAAAATATCGTTAACATCTATTTTGGAGCGCCTGATTAAAAACCACAATAAATCTAAAGGTCCGTCGAAATTATCAATTTTGACGTTAAACGAATCTGCGTCGTATAAATCTGTTCCGCTTATCGAATCAATGTATTTTTGTATGTCATCTTTTTCTTTCATGCCGAATTTTTATATAAATATCCCCCAAAAAAGATTGTAAAGCCGCATTATTCCCCCCGATATCCATTGAATTAACCACGAAAGCGGATCAAAATAAATAGGCAGAGAAAAGACGTCTCTTATAAAACTCAACGCGATCAATATCAGCAGTATATAACGGCTGTTTTGGCGCAAAAAACTCATGGTTTTGTTGGACGACGGCACAAAGCAATTCACTAGTCGATAGCCGTCCAAAGGATACAACGGCAGAAAGTTAAAAATGGCTAAATTTAGATTTATTACCACCATGTAAACAAAAAACGTATATATATAGGGGTACGGATAAAGCAGCAAAACAAACAGATAGCAGATAAATGCCAGCAGCAAATTCAATACTATACCGGCAAGCGACACAGTTATCATTCCCGTCTTGCGGTTTTTGAAATTGTTGGGATTTACCGGCACGGGTTTTGCATATCCGAACCGACACAAAAACAACATTAATAAGCCCAATAAATCAAGATGAGCCAGCGGATTCAATGTCAGTCTTCCGCTCTCTTTTGCCGTTTTATCGCCGTTTAAAAGTGCAACAAAACCATGTGCCAATTCGTGCAGCACAATGGAAATGATGACGACGATAAACATCAACAAAAAATCTATTATGAAATCTAACATTTTTTACTCCGCTACAAATTTATAAAATTATACCATTTTTTGAGCGTTACGTCAAACAATTTAAAGTTAAAAGAAACGCCCTTTTAGCGTTTCTTTTAACTTTATGCGATTACTTTTTTACCATCTTTTTGCTATATCGCCTATTATATCCATAAAACTCATGCGGTCGCAGCCTTCGGACGCCAATGCATTGACGCTTTTTAATAGTTCTCCGTTTTCATAAACTTCAAATTTTCCCACCACATCGCCGACCGCAACGGGAGCTTCAACAGTGCCGGGCACAAAGCGCACGTCAATGGCGCCGCTATGGACATTTCTCGCTCCGAATCTATATATCTCACACTCCGGGACGACTTTTATGCGCGAAGGCTTGCCGTTTATTACCTCTGCAACGGTATTTTTCGCATCGTCAAACGAAAAGATCTTTTTGTTTTCAAAGTTTGCAAAGCCGTAATTAAACAATTTCGTAACTTCCGCATTTCGTATTTTGGAGGAAGGCGCTCCTATAACTACGCACAGCAAACGCGTGTCTCCGCGCTTTGCCGTCGCGCTTAAACAGGAAAGCGCCTCGGAAGTATATCCCGTCTTTCCGCCGTCGCATCCGTTGTAAAAACGTGACAGCTTATTTGTATTGGTAAGCGTTGTGACTCGTCCGCTCGGATGCAGAAAATCAAACGTCCATATACCCGAATAATCGAAAAAACGTTCATGCGTCATAAGATCGCGCGTCATCTTCAAGACGTCGGCGGCTGTCGAATATTCATTGGGAGCGGGCAATCCGGTGCAATTTACAAAATGAGTGTCATGCATTTCAAGCGATTGCGCCTTTTGGTTCATGAGCGCAACAAAGGCATCAACGCTGCCGGCCAAATGCTCCGCCATAGCTACACATGAATCGTTTGCCGAAGCAACTATAATGCTTTTAATAAGTTCTTCGGCTTTATAACTTACTCCGGCGTCCAGATAAGCTTGCGAGCCGCCCATGGAATTCGCATTTTCGCTGACCTGAATTTCATCTTCAAGCGACAGTTTTCCCTCGTCTATGCTGTCAAAAATAAGATCGAGCGTCATAATTTTGACCATACTGGCAATAGGCAAACGCTTATCCTTTTCATTCGACGCTATTTCGGTAGTCATGTCAAAATCCGTTATGAGATACGATTTGGCATTTACTGACATCGGAGAACTGTCCGCCTTTACCGATACAACAGATGAGGAAATAATTGTACAGGCGGTTATAACAAACGCAATAAAGGCAATTAAAATCTTCTTTTTCATAATTAAGCTCCTTTGCCTTTATTTTTTGCAAATTTAAGCACTTTATGCGAACATATTCAAAATAAAAGAGTAGCCGATATTACCGACTGCAATACCGTCAACGCGATGACAGCTATTGCGACGGGTAAAGCGACCTCCTTTATAAGCGTTCTATCTCCGTTGAAAAAGATATTTACGGACTTTGTAAAGAGGTCTAAATAGATGCAATAGAACAGAACCACAATAAGCAATTCTATTATAAGCGTCAAAATAGCGGCGAAACAGCAGGAAAAAAAGAAAAATTTAAGTGCGCAAACAATATCGCTTATTTTTACTACCAGCCGCAAGCCCAGCAATAAAGGCCAAAACCGCAATAAATTGTAATTGCCGGTAGCGAGAAACAGCGTTATAAACGTCAGAGCATTCCATAATACAAGCATAATAAAATAGCCGTACCCTTCACGAAGACCTATCACCACCCCCGTAAACAACCCGGTCTTATAATATGGATTTGCAGATTCATGCAACGCCAAGCATATGCCTATTAATATACATATAGCAAAAATTATCCCAAAAAGATAGTTTTTATCGCGATTTTTACGAAAATCATGTATTATGTCTGACATAATATTTTGAAAAAAGCTGCTCATATAATACTTTATGAACAGCTTTTATTTATTATGTATTTCATCAATCAAAATTTGTACAAATCTTTTGTTTGTAATTTTGCCGTTATCGGCTGACGCAAGAAAACCGTATTTTTCCGCAACAAACGCATTGTCGAAACTGCTTTCAATGGAATCGGAAATGCATTTTTCAACAGAATTGGGCTTTACGCCGCATTTTTCGGCAACTAAAACGTATATCTCGGATAAAGTTTTACCGCAGCCTTCGATCGCGTACTCCATTACATACAAAAGATATTTATATCCTTTTTTATTGGGAAAAATATGATGGCATATCAACGCTTTTTTTATGTCGTCTTGTAACATAGCACCATTATACAACAATAATTAGTGCCGTTTTTAATATAATTCATCGTAATTTGTCCGTTTTTAACGCTGCCAATCGGCATAAACTCCATATCCCATTGTGGGATCGCCTGTAAACACGTGGGTAACGGCCCCTACTATGATGCCGTTTTGCACAATAGGACTGCCGCTCATCCCCTGTATAATACCGCCCGTCAAATCTAAAAGGCGGCTGTCTACGACTTTTATTATCATGCTCTTGTCTTTTTTGCTGGTTTGTCTGTATGTTTTGACTATCTTGATATCGTAATACTCTTTTTTTCCGCTTACGGCCGAACAAATCTTTGCATTCCCCATGGTTGCGTCGGCTTTACCGCCCAACCTAAACGAGTCATTGCCATAATAATCGTCTATCATCCGCCCCTTTATGCCGAATTTACCGCAGCGGTCTATCATGCCCATTTTTTTGGATGTCAAACATCCTTTTATTGCTCCGGCTGCTCCTTTTTTCCCTCGAACGATTCCTGTTACGGCCGCCGAATAAAGCGTACCGCGGTCGCTTATAACATTATAGCCGGTATCAAAATCCACCACTTCATGCCCCAGTGCATAAAATTCTCCCGTAGCGGTAGTAAAAGTTATGGTTCCCAGCCCGCAAACACTGTCTTTGGCCTCCACTCCGAACATGCGCTTATTGCGAACCGCATCGTAAAACACACACACTTTTTCTTCAGATAAAACTCCGTTGCGTTCAACCACAACTGTGACGCTTTCTTTATCGTGAAATTTATCTAAAATTTGAGCTATATCTTCTGCATTTTCGACGTTTTCGCCCTCTATCTGCCTGATTATGTCGCCTTTTTTGAGAGCGGACGCCACTTGCCAATTTCCCACGGCAGCATATCCCGTCTCCGTCACCAATACGCCGTTAAGCCGGGCCTCGAAACCTATAATATCCCCGCCTATATAAACAAACTCGGCATCTTCGGCAAATGCCGTAACAGGCGACAGAATAATACTAAATAAAACAAAGACAAGCAGTAATGCTATAAAATATTTTTTCTTAGGGCAACTTGATATCATACTAATATTTTTTGCCCTCTTTTAAACATTATGCTTTACAAATTATGTCAATTTTATGTGTTTGCGCCCAAGATATAAATCGTTATGGAATTAAACTGATTTTTATACAATCTTACGCTGCTCCAATCAAACAGATCGTTATAATCCTGCGAACCGGCTCCCGCCGCCGTCTTAAAGCACGGGCCGTTTGCACTTGTCAATTCGGCTATAAACTCATCCGTCAGGCGGTAATATATTTGTCCGGTAGCACTGTCCTTCTCTTGCGTCATTCTTTGACTCATAAACGCCATGCCGTAAACCGCCGATTTTTTCAAGCCGTTTTCCGTCGCTTCTTCTCCGCTGCTGCGATATACGAGAATTTCAAAAGCAAACATACAGTCTCCGTCTTCGGGTGCGCACGCCGGGCAATGCTCGTTGCAGTACAACAATTCGCCCTCATGTACAAGCGGATTGAGCGGCAGTTCATGTTCGATATAGACATATTCGCCGCATTTTTCGCAGATAAACAAGGCGCTTCCCTTTGTGGCGCAAGTAGACGGAATGTATTTATATAATGTACCGTTTACTATTTCATCTTCTCTTGAGACGGGGTCGGAAGATAGTTCGTGTTGGGAGGGGATAAACCTGTATCCGGTGCTCTCACAACAACTAAGCATTGTTATTACCATGCGATTGGACGCCAATCCTGTCTTCTCGTCCGTCAAATAGTCGTCGGCATAGCCGTTATCGTACAAATAATTGTTTATATCCAGACAATATATATCTCCGTTTTCGTCGGCAAGCGCCGTCAGGTCAAAATCACATCCGTCATGCATGCATTTTAATGTATCGAAATGAACTATGTGACCAAGAAGACAATTAGAACGCGCCGTTCTGGTAAGATTTGGCAGCATGTGCCCGAGTCTTGTCCCCGCAATCTCTTCATAGCCGTCCGGGTTTAGCGTACCGCAGACACAACGGAAATATACGCGCGCATTTTCCTTGCAAGTTGCGCCAAATCTGTCCTTTTCTATATTGAAATTATGTTCTGTAAGTTCGCCCATCGGGACTTGATTACAGTTTTTGCAGTAATAATAACCGTCGCCATGCGAGCTGACGCAAGTAAATTCCGGCGCTTCATGCGGTTTGGACATAAAAACCGTGCCGCACAGCAAACAATGCTGATCGTTAAGACACGTCACCTCTTCGGGACCGCAATTCAATTGATGCGGTATCGTCTCAATATATTCGCCGCATCTGAAACATTTATAGGCAATATCCTTTCTTTCGCCGAACATATTATAATATTCACTGCTTAAAGCGCTGTCCGTAACGCAAGGATATACGCCGCCGGGCGCCGCATGTCCCAGTCTGGTACCGGCGACAACTTCCCGGCGCCTATCTCCGCACGGGCACTCGTAATAGCATACTTTGTCATCAACGCATGTCGCAGGCTCTTCGTCGACAATCTCGTATTGGTGGGCAGTCAGCTTACCCATTGGCCATTCACCGCAGGACGCACAATAATAAAACTCGTCGCCGTGCGTGCTGACGCAGGTCAATTGGGGCGCAACGTGCTCTTTGCTCAACATAACGCTGCCGCAAACGGTACAATACTGCGGATTTAAACATGTCACCTGCTCCGAGGAAATATTAGGCGTATGCGGTACTGCCGGAATATATTTACCGCAATCCGAGCACCTATAACAAATAGAAACGTTGGGATCGCCGCCGCTGTTGTGATATTCGCGCGTTAAAGCGTCATCCGTCATACAAAAGTATTTTACGCCGGAGTCATTGTGTCCCTTCGGCGGACTGTACTCGCCTTCCGACTGATAACCGCACTTTATGCACACCATAGATGTTTCGCCGGCCTCTTCGCAAGTGGCGGTATCGCGCTGTACAAGCGTATGAGCTTCCGCCTCGATGCTCATTCCGCATTTTTCATGTAAAACGCACAGAAAATGCATTCCGTCCGCAAAAACGTTGCATTTGGCGGTGGAAATAAGATTATGACAATCCGGATCGGAATAAATATTTATTCCGTCGCGGCTGTAAACAAATCTCTCGGCGCCGTCAACGACGATTTTCATGGAATGAGCGGCATAATCGAGAACGGCCTCCTCTTGCATATAGCCGCAGCCCTCATTCGTGCAGAACTTATAGATAACGCCTTTCTCGCAGCAGGTCGCACTTTGACTTTCCGTCTTAAAATTATGTCCGGAAAGCGGCAAATCGACGCGGCTGGAATAATCGCAATATACGCACGTTTTTATCTCGTAACCGGCAGCGACGCAAGTGGACTCCTTCTTTTCGATATTAAAAACATGTTGTGCGATAATATCGGAATCGCGATATTCGATTGCTCCGCACGCCGAACACTTGTAAACATCCACGAAAGGCTGGTCGCACTTGACATGCAACCGGGAGTCAAATACATAATCATGTGCCAAAGGCTGCTGCGTCGTATATTCTATTTCGGCAAATCCGCATGCCGAACATCTTTGTATTTTGTAGCCGCGATTATAGCAAGTCGCAGACACGCTTTCGACTGTAAATTCATGTTGTTTTACGGGTATATATTCAACTTCGGACGTCCCGCAAATCGAACATTTCTTTGTCATAAAACCTGATGCGGTGCAAGTGGACTCGACAGTATCGGTTACCGTAAACTCATGCTGCGTCCTATCCGTCAGAGCCATCTCATAATAATCACACTGCGAGCACTTGCGCTTTATTACGCCTTGCGAAATGCATGTAGGTTCCACAACCGTCTCTACAATACTCAAATCATGAGTATGACAGTTGCAACTATTGTCGCAGGCGGCAAACGCCAACAGACTGCCCGCAAGCAAAACAACAAATAAAAATTTACAAAACACCCTTTTCATAATTTTTTCTCTTTTGTAATTTTTACCCCTAAATATATCAAACTGCCTCGCATAATGCGAAGCAGCTCGATTAACACATAATAAAAATTTAAATTTGTTCTTTGATTTTCGCGGCTTTGCCGGACAAATCGCGCAGATAATACAGCTTTGCTCTGCGAACCTTGCCGTGTCTTACCAATTCTATTTTTTCGACACGGGGCGAATGCAGCTGGAAAGTCCTTTCTATCCCCACGCCGAATGAAACGCGGCGCACGGTAAAAGTCTCTCTTACTCCGCCGTTTTTCTTAGCGATTACTATTCCTTCAAAGGCCTGCAGTCTTTCACGCGAACCTTCGACGACTTTTACATAAACCTTAACCGTATCGCCCACTTCAAACTGAGGAACGGTTTCTTTCATGTATTCCTTTTCTATCAATTCAATAATTTTGTTCATGGCTTACTAACCTCCTGAAATTACATTGTGTTCATATAGCATGAGCCACATCGGAACACACGAGCCAGCAATTATTATATACTAAAATGCAAACAAAATCAAGCGTTTTTGCGTCATTATCAATAAAATTTTAATTTTCACATATTAGAATATTCGGGCGACAAACGAAATTCCTGTACAAAATCCAAAAATCTGTCCTGTAATATCGCTTCACGGATACGCGACATAAGCCCGGTAAGATAAGTGATATTGTGCAGACTCAACAGCCGTCCTCCCAAAATTTCCCCTGCGTTGATTAGATGCCTTAAATATGCCTTGGTGTAATTTTTACAGCAATAGCAGTCGCACCGGTCGTCAAGCGACGTGAAGTCTTCCTTATACGCGCCGTTTCGCACCACAACGCGGCCATTATGCGTAAACGCAGTGCCGTTTCTGGCAATACGCGTCGGCAAAACGCAATCAAACATATCTATCCCGCGCAGAACACCCTCCACAAGACAATCGGGACTGCCAACACCCATAAGATATCGCGGATGCTGCTCGGGGTATAGCGGATACATTTCGTCCATAATTTCGTACATAAGACTTTTCGGCTCTCCGACGGACAAGCCGCCAATCGCAAAACCGCATTCGGCATAAGGAATTGTCTCTTGCAAAGATTTTATTCGCAGCGATTTGTACATATTGCCCTGCACAATAGGAAAAAGCATCTGGTTGTCGCTGCGGGGATACTTTTTGCACCTATCTAGCCACGAAAGCGTTCTCTTCATCGCGTCGTATGCCGCTCGTTCGTCCACACCGTAAGGACTGCATTCGTCAAACGCCATCATAATGTCCGAGCCGAGACTGCTTTGTATTTCCATCGACTTTTCCGGCGTGATCATATGTCTGCTGCCGTCGATATGCGAGTTGAACATAACGCCTTCCGCCGTAATCTTATTTATTTTTGCCAGCGAAAAGACCTGAAAGCCTCCGCTGTCCGTCAATATCGGCTTGTGCCAATTCATAAACTTGTGCAGACCGCCCGCTCTTTCAATCAGTTTGTGACCGGGACGCATATAAAGATGATACGTATTTGACAATATTATCTGAGCGCCCGCCTCTTCGACTTCGTAAGGAGCAAGCGATTTTACCGTAGCCTGCGTCCCCACCGGCATAAAAACCGGAGTTATTATCTTGCCGTGCGGAGTGGTCAGCTCGCCTACTCTTGCCCCCGACTGCTTACATTTGTGAATTACTCTATATTCGAATTTACTCATATTAAAAGTGTTGCATCTCCGAAACTGAAAAATCTATACTTTTGTTTCACCGCGTATTCATACATCCTTAGCGTGTTTTCTTTCCCGATAAACGCCGAAACAAGCATTATAAGCGTAGACTCGGGCAGATGGAAATTCGTAATCAAGGCGTCAACCATTTGAAATTTATACGGCGGGTAAATAAAAATATCCGTAAAACCGCTTAAAACCTGCAATTTTCCGTCGGAAACGGCACTCTCAAGTACTCTGACAGACGTAGTACCTACCGCAATAATGCGACGTCCCTCCTGTTTGGCTTTATTTATTCTATCGGCCGCATCCTGTGTAACGCTAAAATATTCGCTGTGCATTTTATGCTTTGTTATATCGTCGGTTTTGACCGGTCGGAAAGTTCCTAATCCCACATGCAACAAAACTTTTACTATCTCCACTCCCTTTTCTTTAATTTTATCCAACAATTGAGTGGTAAAATGCAGTCCGGCGGTCGGAGCGGCACTCGATCCTGCCTCATGAGCATAAACCGTCTGATATCTGTCGTTATCCTTTAATTTCTCGTGAATGTAATGCGGCAGCGGCATCTCGCCGATTTTTCGCAGAATTTCTTCGAAAACGCCGCTGAAAATAAAACGCACATTGCGTATGCCATCCTCTCCGCAGGACAAGACTTCGGCTTTTAACTCGTCGGAAAAAACTATCACCGCCCCGGGAAGAGCCTTTCTTGCCGGCTTTACCAAAACCTCCCAATCGGTCATATTGATGCGCTTATGCAATAAAAATTCTATTTTACCGCCGCTGTTTTCCTTGTGCCCGTAAATACGCGCCGGCAAAACCTTGGTGTCGTTTATTACCAAAACATCTCCCGGCAACAGATAATCGACTATATCATAAAAATGTTTGTCCTCTATTTGCGCCGTATCTTTGTGATACACGAGCATGCGAGCGCTGTCACGAGGTTCAACGGGCGTCTGAGCTATCAATTCCTGCGGTAAATCATAATAAAAATCACTTGTTCTCATTGTTTATCCCCGGGATATTCCAATCCCAAATGTAAGTATGCGTCTTTCATGCAGACTCTGCCCCTTGGCGTGCGGGCTATATATCCAAGTTGCAGCAAATAAGGTTCAACCACATCTTCTATTGTGGTTGCGTTTTCGTTTATCGCGGCGGCAATTGTGTCCAATCCTACAGGACCGCCCATAAATTTCACGGCAATTACTTCAAGATACTTCCTGTCCACGACGTCCAATCCGAGCTCGTCAATATCAAGCAGGCGCATTGCGTTTTTCGTTACATCGAGAGTAATGTGTCCGTTGTTATATATCTCCGCAAAGTCGCGCACTCTTTTTAACAATCTGTTTGCTATTCGGGGCGTACCGCGGGATCTGCCCGCCAGCTCCAAAGCCGCGTCTTCATCAATATTGACTCCCAGTATCTTAGCCGAACGATTGATAATTATTGCCAATTCCTTAGGCTGATACATTTCAAGTCGGCAAATTACGCCGAATCTGTCTCTAAACGGGCCCGTCAGATTTCCTATGCGCGTTGTTGCGCCTATCAACGTAAACTTTGGCAGATTTATACGCATTGCGCGGGCGCCGGGACCTTTGCCTATCACAATATCAAAAGCGAAATCTTCCATCGCCGAATACAGCTTTTCTTCCACGCTGCGGTTGAGTGCGTGAATCTCGTCAATAAACAAAACGTCTTTTTCTTCAAGGTTCGTAAGAATTGCCGCAAGGTCTCCCGCTCTTTCCAACGCGGGTCCGCTGGTCATTTTTATTTGCACGCCCAGTTCGTTGGCTATAATATGCGACAGCGTCGTCTTGCCCAAACCGGGAGGGCCGTACAGAAGAACGTGATCCAATGCGTCACCGCGCTTTTTGCACGACTCAATAAAAACTTTAAGATTAGCCTTTACTTTTTCCTGTCCGACATAGTCGTCAATTACCTTGGGACGAAGCGATCTGTCAAGTTCTTCGTCGCCCACGTTCATCGAACTGGAAATAAATCTTTCCGCTTGGTCCATTTACACCTCCGTCATGCATTTCTAAGCGCACTAAACACCACTTCTTCGACAGACAGTCCCGAAGTATCTATGCGCGCGATTTTCGCCTCGGCCTCTTTACGAGTAAAGCCCAAAGTCATAAGAGCCATAACCGCGTCATCATTGCTTTCATCGACTTGAACGTCGGAAGCTGTGCTTTCTTCCTGCTTGAAATCTTTTCCTATCTGGTCTTTAAGTTCCAGCACGATACGTTCGGCTGTTTTTTTGCCGACGCCTTTGATTTTATTAAGCTCCTTTGCATTTTCCGAAACAATGCTGCTCGCCAGCTTATCCACCGTTATGCCGCTCAAAATGGCAACTGCGACTTTAGGTCCGATACCGGATATAGAGATCAGTTTCATAAACATTGCGCGCTCTTCCTCGCCGTAAAAACCAAAAAGCGTCACTCCGTCCTCTTTTACGGAAAGATAGGCATACAAACAAATATTTTCCAACCCGTCTAACCTTTTAATACATTCGTCGCTTACATTAAAAAAGTATCCGATGCCGGCGTTTTCCAATACAATTACTCCATTTCCGGCTTTTACCTTTTTGCCTTTTATATAATCGTACATATTATCTCCTAAATAATTCTCTGATTAAACGAGCACATGTTTGCATGACACACAGCCGCCGCCAATGCGTCCGCGGCGTCATCGGGACGCGGAATGGTCTTTAAGTTAAGCAGCATTTGCACCATGTACTGTACCTGATGCTTGTCCGCGCGTCCGTTGCCGGTAAGCGCCTGTTTTATCATAAGCGGCGTATACTCGTATAATTTTCCGCAACTTTGTATAGTGCTAAGCAAAATTACTCCGCGCGCCTCAGCAACTTTTATGCCTGTTGTGATATTGGTATTAAAAAACAATTCCTCAATTGCCACCTCATCGGGTTTAAATTTGCCGATAAGCTTGTTCATTGCCTCGTAAATCATGGCAAGCCGATACGCTATGCTTTCATTTTGAGGAGTCGCAATCACTCCGTAATCAACGGGAGCAAGCTTGCTTTTATTTTTTTCCACCACTCCGTAGCCGATTGTCGCATATCCGGGATCTATACCGAGAATTATCATCGTTTATCATCCTTCCTGTCTGAAATAAAAATAAATTCCGGAATATTGCGCGTAGACGCTTTTATTTTGCGCGGCTGAATTTTTTCCGCGTTATTATTCTGAAGCTTGGGCTGGGTTTTTGTTTTGCCGGCAGTACCGCTGCTCTTGCTAAGCTCTTCCACTTTATCGGCGTCATAAATTTTAGAGATATCGATTTTATGTAAACTCTTACGCTGATATTCGCCTAAATCGCCATGCGTTACTTCATCGGCAATGGTTTTTATTTGTTCGTCATCCTGTCCTAGCAGCGCCTTTTTCTCGCCGGGATAACTCATATCAAATTTGTTGTCCTGATTCTGATAAGGCTGCCGACTGCCGTCATCTTTCTTAAAATCGCTTTTCTCTTCTCTGACATCGTTTATTTGAGGCCTGTTTCGCTTTATAAATTCATCTACGGTAATCAACTCCATAAGATTTTCCTGTTTTAACTGAGTCACGTTAATCAGATATTGATTGAGATTGGACACATAAAGCGATACGCTCTTATTGTCTTCCTTCAAAAGGCGGGCAGGGTTGCGTAAATTGTATTCGAGAGCAAATTTATGCAGAATTCCGACATTGCGAAAACTGAGAAATCCCGTTTCCGTAAATATAAAATTATCCAGAAGATTTATATCCAGACCGGCCAAGACATTAAACAAATGCCATATGAGCATAAAATCATCTTCAGACGGCATCGGCGAGCCTGACGGATGATTATGCCCAACTATAATATACTTTGCGCCGCATTTTACTGCAGACGCCGCGATATTTCTCACATTGAAAGTAACCGACGACGGATTAAGATCGTCGACAATCATGGTCTTTAAAATCTTATATTTGACTCCGAGGAACAAAACACACAGACATTCGGTGTTGCGGGCCATGAAAAACGTATGAAAAAAGTCCGCGGCATCGCCGTAATTTATAACCTTTTTCATATTGTCTTCCCCCGACATCCGCAAGGCTTTTCTCACAATGGGAATAATGCCCGCCAAAAGATATGCCGCGCTGACAGTCATATTTTTTACGGACAGTAGATCCTGGACACCGGCATTAAAAACGCCGTACAGCGAACCGTTTTTTGCAATCAGTTCGTGCGCTATAACGTTGGTATCTTTGCGCGGAATAACGGTGTTCAATAAAAATTCCAACATTTCATGCTCTTTAAATGTCAGCATCTCCGGATCGGCGTCAAATCGTTCTCTTACCCGTTCGCGATGACCTCTGTGATAATTTATTTGCGAAACATTATCAGACATTATCCGTACCTCCCTCTAAAAACAGCAAATACTATGTCAGACATAATACTAAAACACGAGAAAAATCGGCATTTTTTGCGTATTTATTTATTCTTCCTCTTCGCTTTCAGGCAAATTGGCGTTGTGATAAACATTTTGAACGTCATCGTTCTCTTCAAACATATCCAACATTCTTTCGATTTTTTCGGCTGCTTCCGCATCCAGATCCACGGTCATGTTCGGTATGCGGCTTATTTCGCTGCGCAAAAACGTATAACCTTTGTTTTCGAGATTTTCGCGTACCGTATTAAAATTTTCCGGCGTCGTCAGAATTTCATATACGCCGTCGTCCAAACTGAAGTCTTCCGCTCCGGCGTCAAGAGCCGTCATCATCATTTCGTCGTCGTCCATACCGCCGGTTTTTTCGATATCCAAAACGCCTTTCGTTTCAAACATGTACGAAACGCATCCATTGGTGCCGAGTGAACCGCCGCACTTATCGAAGATATGCCTTACATCGCCGCCCGTTCGGTTTTTATTATCCGTAAGCGTCTCCACGATTACAGCGACGCCGCTCACTCCGTATCCTTCATATACTATAGATTCATAATTGATGCTACCCAATTCTCCGCTGGCTTTTTTAATGCTTCTTGTTATATTTTCATTGGGCATGTTGGCGGCTTTCGCTTTTGCGATAACGCCCCTTAAAGACGCATTACTGTTCGGGTCCGGACCGCCCATTTTAACTGCGACCGCCAGTTCGCGTCCTATCTTTGTAAACACTTTAGAACGAGCGGCATCTGTCTTTCCTTTTGCTCTTTTTATTGTAGCCCATTTACTATGTCCTGACATAAAATTATCCTCCGTTTTTTCTGAATTTAAGTTGATACATCATTATACTTGCACAAACGGCAACGTTTAAAGATTCGATATTTTCCATCGGCAAACACACGACAATATCCGCAAGGTCCATCACCTCGCTGCTTACGCCGTCCGCTTCGGCCCCGACAATAAGACAAAATTTATCTATCTCGGCACGGATATCAAACAAATTTTGTCCCTTCATGTCCGCGCATATAATTTTGTAGCCTTCGCCTTTTAATTGCGACAGAATATCGGTTTCTCTGCTTTCTATGATATTAAGCATGCTTACTGCCGACATACTGCTGCGCACGACTTTGGGATTATAGCAATCGACGCCGCCGCGTATTATTACGTTACTGCAACCTGTGGCTACGCAACTACGCAAAATAGTGCCCAGATTTCCGGGGTCGGACACGCCGTCCAAAAATATACAGTTTTTAGAAAAATCAAGCGCTTTGGCGCAAATATCGGCAACGCATATTATTCCTTGCGAATTTTTGGTATCCGACATTTTGGCAAACGCCGCGTCCGCACAGACAAAATCTACGTTAAATTCACTGCAGTATTTTTGCAACGCGCTTTCGGCAACATAAATTTCGGCATGCGATAAATACGGAAGACTGTCCTTGACGTTTCTGTATCCCTCTATCATGAACTTACCATAGCGAGTCCTGTACTTTTTTTCGGTAAGTCTGCATATTTCTTTTATTCTGCCGTTTTCGGCCGATGTTATTTTTACCATATCAATAAAAAAGCGCCCTTAAAACTATCAAGGCGCTTTAACGAACTTAGTTATTTTGCGATGGCTTTAGATGCCGTGTCTGCCAAAGCTTTAAATGTAGCCGCATCATTGACGGCAATATCCGCAAGAACCTTCCTGTTAAGTTCAATACCGGCGGTCTTAAGGCCATACATAAATTTAGAGTAAGACAAGCCGTTCTGTCTTGCCGCGGCATTGATACGAGCTATCCAAAGCTTGCGAAAATCTCTTTTTCTTAATCTTCTGCCTATAAACGCATACATTCCGGATTTCATGACCGCTTCTCTTGCAATACGATATGAACGCGATTTTGATCCGAAATATCCTTTGGCCAATTTCATTATCTTACGGCGCTTTTTAACTGCGCTAACCGCTCTTTTAATTCTCATGATAACATACCTCCCTAATTACTTCTGAATCATTACCTTGATGGTATTGGTCTGCTTGTTCGAAGAGAGATATTCTCCTTTGCGCAGTCCCATTTTGCGTTTTCTGTCTTTCTTGGTAAGAATATGATTTTTGTTTGCGTGAGCGAATTTAATATTGCCGCTCTTGGTTACGCGGAAACGCTTTTTTGCTCCGCTGTGGCTTTTCATTTTTGGCATTTTAATACCCTCCGTGATAATTATTTTTTAGGCGCCAATATCATAAGGATGTTTCGTCCTTCCAGCATTGGCTTTTTGTCGAAAATGCAGCAGTCCTGAACCTGATTGTAAAAATCATTCATGACCTCCACTCCTATAGCGGAATGGGCTTGTTGTCTGCCTCTCATTCTGATGGAAACTTTTACTTTGTTGCCGCCCATAAGAAATTTGCGGCATTGCTTCGCCTTTGTCTCCAGGTCATGCGCGTCTATTGTCATAGACAACCAAATTTCTTTGAGCTCGGTGATTTTTTGGTTTTTGCGGGCGTCCTTTTCCCTTTTTGCCGCGTCAAAACGAAATTTACCGTAATCCATTATTTTGCATACCGGCGGATTCGTATTGGGGCTGATTTTTACCAAATCCAGGTTTTTTTCGTCGGCGATTTTGTTTGCTTCGCGCGCACTCATTATTCCCAGCTGAACGCCGTTTTCATCAATAACACGAATTTCTGCATCACAGATTTTTTCGTTTATTTCTACTTCCTTTATAATAACCGTTTCCTCCAAATAAAAAGTTGAGGGGCATAGATTACCTCTCAAACTCATAAAAAACAATTATACCGAGTTTTGTTACCGTACTGGCGATGCCGTACGGTGAGATTAAATCTACTTCCAACGCGTTATATTATATATAAAATTATTGTGAAAGTCAACTGTTTTAACAGAATTTTGTTGTCTTTTCAAAAATTTTTTTACTTTAATAAAGAAAAGGCCGCGATCTCGACGTTGCGAACGTAATGACATATATCTTGTCGGGATTTAATTTACGCAAAGCGCGGCAACATTCGTTTGCAGTGGCAGAAGTCGTCATCACATCGTCGATGAGCAGCACTACCTTGCCTTTTATATCTGTTCCGTCGATTGCCGACATGGTGTTTTTTATTGCTTCGGCTCTTTGCTGTCTGTTCATGCCGGCAAGATTATCGGCATGCTTGTCGCGGCGTAATGCCGTAACACACGGCTTTTTTAATATATCGGATAAATGCTGAGCCAGGAGCATTGCCTGATTGTACCCTCTTGCCTTCATGCGTTTTTCTTCCATGGGAACAAATGTGATTATATCGGCGTCCCACCCCGTCTCGTAATATGTATCCGCCATATATTCGGCCATATAAGCTGCCAAAAATTTCCCGCCGCCGTATTTAAGCCTGTGCACTACTTTTTGAACATTCCCGCCAAAAACAAACGGAGCCCGCGCCGCGTCAAAATTATAACGCATTCCTTCTTTGCAGTCATCGCAATAAATCGCTTCGTTTGCTATTGCTTTTCCGCACAACAGACAAAATTGCGTATTAAAATCGGGAGAACAATGCCCGCAAACGCAGTATCTGTTCTCCCGCGAAATTTCCGCATCGCAAAAAATACATTTAATGCCCGACGGGAAAAATAATTCTTTTATAACTTTAAGAGCCTTCAACTATTTTAAACGCAGTGTTTCCCGCGCAATGACAAGTTCTTCATTGGTCGGTATTATATAGACCTTAACTTTTGACAAAGGCTTGTTTAGCTCGGTAACGGCGCCGCGCTCCACATTGTTGTTTTTGTCAAAATCAAAATCGATGCCGAGATATTCCATGCCTTGCATGACTTTCTCTCGTACGATTTCCGTATGTTCGCCTATTCCACCCGTAAAAACTACGCAATCCAGCCCGCCGAGAGCGGCAGCATAGGCGCCTATATATTTTTTAACGCGGTACGCAAACATATCGATGGCGAGACGAGCTCTGTCGTTACCTTCTTCATAGGCCTTTACAAGATCGCGGAAATCCGAACTTACGCCGCTTATACCCTCTACACCGCTCTTTTTGTTGAGATAATTTAGCATCTCGTGAACGTTCATGCCTGTTTTATCCATCATATACTCAACGACGGCGGGATCTATATCGCCCGAACGCGTACCCATAACAAGTCCTTCGAGCGGCGTCAACCCCATGGATGTATCAATGCATTTTCCGTCCTTCACGGCGCTTACGCTCGCACCGTTGCCCAAATGGCACACAACAAGTTTTTTGCACTTTTCAGGGCCAAGAATTTTTCGGATTTCTCCTGTTATATACAGATGGCTGGTGCCGTGAAATCCGTATTTTCTGATTTTATACTTTTTGTAGTCCTCATATCTTATTGCATACATATATGCATAATCGGGCATTGTGGAATGGAAGGTCGTATCAAAAACGGCAACTTGAGGAGCCCAAGGCATGACCTCTTTGCACGCCTTTATGCCCATTATATTGGCAGGCATATGAAGCGGTCCCAAATCGACGTTGCTTTCGATTTTTTTCAGCACTTCGTCGTCAGATATAAGAACGCTGTCTTTAAAGTCTTCGCCGCTGTGCAGCACGCGATGTCCTACGGCAGCTATTTCCTGCATACTGTCAATGACGCCGTAATCTTTATCCACGAGCGCTTCCAAAACCAGCTGCATAGCTTCTTTGTGCGTCGGCATGGGTTTTTCGATGCGTGCTTCCGTCTTTCCTTTGTGCACCAAAACAGCGTTCTGCTGGCCTATTCTTTCGCACACTCCCTTTGCAAGTACGCTTTCGTTGTCCATTTCAATAAGCTGGTATTTAAGCGAAGAGCTTCCGGCATTAACAACCAAAATTTTCATAACTTACACCTCGTCTTACGCCTGCAGAACGGTCATAGCCACAACGTTGACTATATCCTCTGACGAACACCCGCGCGAAAGATCGTTGACAGGTTTATTGAATCCCTGACAAATGGGACCCACCGCCTGCGCGCCGGCCAATCTCTGGACAAGCTTATACCCTATATTGCCCGACTGCAAATCCGGGAATATGAGCACATTGGCGTGTCCGGCGATTTTACTGCCGGGTGCTTTAAGCTGTGCGACAGATTCGACTATCGCGGCGTCAAGTTGTAATTCGCCGTCGCATTGCAATTCAGGCGCGATCGTATTGACAATTTTGGTGGCCTCCACGACTTTATCCACGTTTGCGTGTTTCGCGCTTCCTTTCGTAGAGAATGACAGCATGGCTATTTTCGGATCTATTCCGGCAATCTTCTTGGCTGTATCTGCCGACGCTATTGCAATCGAAGCCAGTTGTTCGGCGTCAGGTTCTATGTTTACGGCGCAATCGGCAAATACCATTACTCCGTTTTCGCCGTATTTGCTTCCTTCGGGCAGCGCCATAATGAAGCAGCTGCTGACAGTTTTGATGCCGGGAGCGGTTTTGATTATCTGTAAAGCAGGGCGAAGAGTATCGCCTGTCGAATTGACGGATCCCGCCACCATTCCGTCGGCTTTTCCGGTTTTTACAAGCATGACCCCGAGATACAGCGGATTTTTAACCAGCTGCGCAGCCTGTTCCTTTTCCATTCCCTTTGCTTTACGCAGCTCGTAAAGCAAATCGGCGTATTCATCAAGATTGTCCGACGCGGGATCGACAATGGTGACCCGGTTGACGTCAAATGCGGCTTTTTGCGCAATGACATCCTTATTGCCGATAAGCACAAGACCGGCAATTTTTTCGTCCAATATGACTTTTGCTGCGTCCAAAACTCTTTTTTCCTCGCCTTCGGCAAGCACGATTGTTTTGCACGCTTTTTTTGCCTTTTCTCTGACAGATTGCAACAATGACATTTATTTTTCTCCTTATTTAGTAGAAATTGATTACAAAACGACTGATTTATGATATAATTTAGCCGTAAGCACAATTATTATATCACGTAATGCGTCAAAAGTAAATCGAATACAAAAAAATTAGGAGATAAAAATGAAAATTTGCGCCGTAATATGCGAATATAACCCCTTTCACAGCGGACATCTGTACCAGCTTACAAAAGTTCCCGCCAAGTTTGATAAAATAGCCTGTATAATGAGCGGTAATTTTGTGCAGCGCGCCGAACCGGCAATCGTAAACAAGCGGATACGCGCGCAGGCAGCCTTAAACGCCGGAGCCGATATAGTGGTGGAAAACCCTGTGCTGTATGCGGTTGCCAACGGTGAAAAATTCGCGTCCGGCGCCATAAAAACGCTTGCGGCTTTGCCGAACGTAAAAGGCTTGATTATGGGATGTGAAACCGACTCGCCCGAAATTATAGAAAAGATCGCCGACACCCAACTGTCGGAAGACGCTGTTTTCGGCGACGAGTTTTCCAAATGCATGCAATCGGGCGCCAGCTATGCCGCGGCTTACTGTAACGCCACCGCGGTATCCATGAAAAATAAAGGTTACGACGAACAGCAGATACGCACGATAATTTCGCAGCCCAACAACCTTTTATGCATAGAATATATTAAAAGCATTCGGCGGTTAAACCTTGATATAGAGCCTGTTGTGATAAAGCGGCGCGGAAACGGGTATAACAGTACTTCCGTATACGGCGATTATTTATCCGCCGGCGCCATACGAAACATTCTGCTCTCGCAATCTTATAACGACGCCTTACCCTATCTCCCCGGCGGCGACCAGCTGATAAGCGCACTTAAAAACGGAAACTGTGCTGATTATGCACTATACGACAACATTTCTCTCTACAATATCCGCAACGCCGAAACACGGCAGCTAGCCGAGCTTTACGACTGTACGGAAGGGCTCGAATATCTTTTAACAAAATATGCCGAAACATCTGCCGATCTTAAAGAAACGCTTAGCGCAGTCAAATCGAAACGCTATACCTTCGCCCGTCTTAAACGCATAGTTCTACAGCTTAATCTCGGCATAACAAAAGATATAATGCGCCGGGTCGAAAACGAAACGCTGCCTTTTCATGTAATAGCGATAAAAAACGATTTTAAGCCCTATCTCGCTCAAATAAAAGAAAAAGCCATAGTCCGCAACAGCGATTATGACAAATTTTCATCGTATGATTATCTTTTTAAGATAGAAAAACGGGCGGCGGCGTTGTATGCGACGATAACGCATTCGAGCGGCGGATTTTACGGCGATATGTTGGTTACCGACAAACTTATTTAAATATCTTTTCCCGTTTGAATTATCATTGACTTTACGGAATAGCGACACTGTCTTATTTTATTGAGCGTATCGCACAAAATATCTTCGGCTTTGCCCAAAATCTCGTCCAGCCCGTCTTTGGTTTTAAGCACCAGAGCGTCGCATTGTTTATACGCTTCATCTATAATTTTTCTGCCGGCAATCTCGGCATTCCTGACGATTTCCGAATTACCGACCATATGCGCGGCGCGCTCTTCGGCTGCCTTAAGGACGTTTTTCGCCACACCGTCGGCATTGGCAAGAATGGCGCCGCGTCCCTCCACCATCTTGTTTACGCTGCCTATAAACGGCACAAGCCTGCTACGTATTTCTTGAATAAGCCGCCTGCATTCGGCAAGATCGACCTTATTGTTTACAAACCCGCGCGAACCGTTTAATTCGCGTTCGAGCGCTTCGCATAAATTTTCTATATCCAACTATACTTCAGCTCCGTAAGCGGCCAATATATCGGCAGCCGCTTCTTTGCTAATATATGCCGAAACGTCGGCGTTATATGACAACAGCTCCCGGACAAGCGAAGACGACACAAAACCGGTTTTTCCGTCCGCAATAAGATAGTAAGCTTCAATGTCCGGGTATAACGATTTATACGCCGCAAACAATTCTTTTTCGTATTCGAAATCCGTTGCGTTGCGCAGGCCCCTTACAAGAACGCTGCATTTTATTGCCTGCATATAATCTGTTAGTAAGCCGCCGAATATCTCCGCCTTGGCGTTGCCTATGCCGGCAATGCTTTTTTTTACTATCATAAGCCGCCGGTTTGCATCGACGCCGCTTTTCGACTTCTCGCACACTGCCAGCACGACTTGGTCGAACATGGCGGCGGCGCGTTTTAATATAGACAAATGCCCCAGCGTAAAAGGGTCAAAAGTCCCGGCAAAAACGGCTTTTTTCATTTAACGGTCCCTCCTTGTCAAAAAACTCACGGCTGTATTGCCCATCTTCCGACAGTCAACGAAATAATCTTCATTCTCCACGACCGTCTTGCTGTCGTGTTCAACAACCATTATCCCGCTTTCATTTAAGATATTGTATTTTTTTACATGCGCCAAAATATTGTCGAAATATCCCGATGCATAAGGCGGATCGGCAAAAACAATGTCAAACCGCCTGTTTTCCAGCTTTTTTAGGGCAATAAAGTACTCTGTCTGATATATTTCATAATTTTCGGTAGGCACTCTTAGCTTTGCGATATTGCTTTTTGTAAGCCTTATACTGTCTTTATCGTTATCGATAAAAACCACCTTCTTTGCTCCTCTGCTGTACGCCTCCAATCCCAGTGCGCCGCTGCCCGAAAATAAATCAAGTACTGTTGCGCCGCAAACGTTAAGTCTGCTGCAAATAATATTAAAAACACTTTCTTTGATTCGGTCGGTAGTCGGTCTCACGCGATTGTCTTCCGGCGAATAAAGCTTAGCCCCTCTGTATTTTCCGCTTATTATTCTCATTTGTTTCTGAATTTATCGTTCATTACAATCTCGGTCATGAACGAATTGAAAGTATCTTTGCTCTGCCGTATTTTGCGGATATACGCTATCATAAACACCATACAGGCGATTATGGCGAATACAGCTACAACGATAAACACATTTAAGCCCGAAGTTGTTCCTTCGATTACCGTATATTCTGTCTCAAGACCTTTATCGTAAACCACTTCCTGCGGATATACAATAAGTCCGGTGGCTTGTCCCAGTATTGCTGCCGGCATGAACACAACCAGAAGGAAAACTTTAAATATCTGATTGTCTACCGCCCAACATAGCGCCGACATCAATAACGACAGCAAAAGATACGGCAATACGTATATAATTCCCTTAAACGGATTGGGCGCTTTTTTGCATCCCGTTTTGGCCTGTTCAACCGTAATACCGTTTAGTCTTTTAAATTCGCGCGCGCCCTCTTCTCCGCCGGCATGAAAATACAATATCATAATGGGTACGGTAAACGCTATGCCTATAAAGAGCTCAATCCACGGATTGAGATTGCCGAACATGAAAAAAAATCCCAATACGGAAAATATCAGCATATACAAAAACATAAAACCGGAATTGACAAAGCTTTCCGCGCAATCGCTGCGATGTAAAGATTTTTTCGACATAATATACTCCTTTAAAAGGATTATAACATACTATGCCGCAAAAATCAACTAATTTATATAAACTCGCTTTGCCCTGCAATGCCCCAGCGACACCAATACTTCATATTCACAGGTGTTCCACTCTTTTGCAATGTCGGCAGCACTAAACTCCTCTCCCAGTATTTCCACAGATTGCCCCTTTTTTATCGTATACGGAGCCTCTATCATAGATAAATCCATACATATTTGCCCTACGACTCGGCAGCGTCCGCCGGCATAGAGGACAGTTCTTGTTTCGCCTTTCCCTTTACGTCTAAAGCCGTCGCCGTAACCTATATCTATCGTGGCGATATTCATGGCTCTTTCTACCGGACATATTCCGTACCCGACATTGTCGCCGCCGCGCACTTTTCTTACGCTTATGACATCAGCAGTTAGACGCATGACTTTTTCGAGATTAAGAGCGCCATACCCATATAATGCTATGCCGCACCTTACATAATCCAGCCTATCGGCAAGAGAGGAAAAATTGGAAGCAAATATATGTTTTTTTACCGGAAAATTCTTTGTGAGCGCAACAAACTCCTCATACTGACATTTAAGCGACGAAATGTCATAAATATGCGAAAACACGCTGTGTATTCTATCTGCGGGCAACAACGGGAAAATGTTTGCACACTGCTTTGGCAAAAATCCCAACCTGTGCATTCCCGTGTCTATCTTTAAGGCAAACCGCCTGTTCGCGTGTAAAAGAGATATCAGCGACTCGTCGTCGAATGCCGTAAAGATAAAATTGTCAGGATGGACGCCTCCGTCAAAAACGCCCGACAGTATTAAAATATCATTTTTAATGCCGGCTAAAGACAAGCGCTTTGCTTCATATATATCCGCTACGGCAAAACAGTCCGCTTTATCAGCCAGCGCTTTTGCACATTCCGCATCTCCGTGTCCGTACGCATTGCATTTCACGACGGCGCACAAACGTGTTTTGCTTTGTTTGATTATTTTATCGGCATTGCGTCTTAAAGCCGCAAGATTTATAGTCATTTCCATAGTAATATTTATATGCCATCGAATTAAAACAATCGACAGATTATAAAAAAATTACAGTATTATGTCTGGCATAGTACTGTAAAATATCAATTTTTATTGTTTTTTGTCTAATATCTTAAAAAACTATCAAATGCGTTTTCGATATGTTCTATACGCTTTTCGTCAAAATACACTTCAATAACGTCAAACCGCACATTTACGTCAAAGTATCTGTATTTTTTGATGTATTGGCTTGCAACCTGACTGATTTTATTCTGCTTCCTAAGCCCCACCGCTTCGGCGGCATAACCGTACTTGTCGCTGAAACGCTCTTTGACTTCGACAAAGACAAGGTACCCGTCATTTGCCGCGATTATATCGATTTCACCTTCACGCGTCCTGAAATTTCTGTCGACTATACGGTATCCTTTACTCTTCAAATAATTTTCGGCGATGCGCTCACCGCTGTCGCCTTTTGTCTTGTTGTTAATCATGATAAAAATTCTTTACGAACGTCCTTCTGTGTATCTGCGTCAAACCGTATTTTTTTATGGCTTCAATATGTTCGCTCGTCCCGTAACCTTTGTTTTTCGCAAAGCCGTAATCGGGGTAAATGCCGTCGTAACGTCGCATTATTCTGTCTCGCGTTACCTTTGCTATAATGGACGCCGCCGCAATATTATAACTCTTTGCGTCACCTTTTATTATCGGCATCACTTTGTAGTCGCACGCTATCTTTACCGCGTCGATAAGCACAACCTCAGGCGGAATTTTAAGTTTTAATATGCATTCAAGCATGCCTTTTTTTGTCGCGTTGAGAATATTGATTTCATCGATCTCCTCGTTTTCGACAACGGATACACTATAATCCAAAGCCGTTTTAACGATAGTTTCGTACAACTTTTCACGCCTATTTTCGCTTATCTTTTTGCTGTCCATGACGCCTTCTATCATATGGTCCATGGGCATAATGCAACACGCACACACCACAGGCCCGGCAAGCGGTCCGCGCCCGGCTTCATCTATACCGGCAATCGGGCCGTCCGTTATGCTGCGGTCAAAATCAAAAAGTTCAATCGTTTTCATCAGTTTTCTCCAACGTCACAGTGCCCAAACGCCCTTTGCGGAAGTCATCGATAAAGGCAATTGCCGCCTTCTCTGTATCCGGAACGCTGCCCGACATCAAAAAACCGCGTTTTAAGGCTATTTGCTGCAGCGCTAAAGCGGCATCCGTATCCGCCGAAAAACCGTATCGTTTTTCAATATTTTGCGGACATATTCCTCTCAGTTCGTCAAACAGGCAACACGCAAGGTCATACTTATCCAAAACCTCATCCTTAATGCTACCAATATACGCCAAATGACGGGCGTATACCTGATTTTCAATCTTCGGATATAATGTGCCCGGCGTATCCAAAACCTCAAAATAATTACCCACTTTGACCCATTGCTTACCGCGAGTTACGCCCGCTCTGTTCTCCGCATAAACTTTAGTACGCCCGCACAAGTTGTTGATTAAAGTAGATTTTCCGCAGTTGGGCACTCCTATAATCATACAGCGCAAAACACGTCTGACGCCTTTTTTTAGGTTGTTTTTTAGAATATCCGCGCAAAGAGTTTTTGCAATATCGATAATCGGCTTTGCACTGCCGGAGCGGGTACTGTCAAGACACAAAGCTTTATTTCCGTTGGCGTTTAATTTGTTTTTCCACTTTACGTTTTCCTTCGCGTCCGAAAGATCGCTCTTATTTAAAACGTAAACAACGGGTAGCTTTGAAGTATAAATTTCAAAAGCGGGATTCATGCAGGCCTTAGGGGCGCGTGCGTCCAGGACATAGACGAGAAAATCTACAAGCGGTATTGTCTCGTTCATCATGCGCAGCGATTTGGTCATGTGTCCCGGAAACCAATTGATATTCATCTATTTTTTCTCCAACAAATCAGGTCTGTTTTTAGCGGTAATCAACAAAGATTGTTCGCGTCTCCACTTGGCTATATTCTCGTGATGCCCCGATAACAAAACTTCCGGTACCTGCAAGCCTTCGTAAACCTGCGGCCTCGTATACTGCGGATATTCCAATAAACCCGCCGAAAAACTTTCTTCTTCAGCGGAATCGGCACATCCGAGTACACCGGGGACAAATCTTGCCACAACATCGGTAAGAATCATTGCCGGCAGCTCGCCTCCGGTCAACACATAATCGCCTATAGAAAGCTCTTCATCAATGCACAAATCTATTATGCGTTGGTCTATTCCTTCGTAATGGCCGCATAGCAAAAGCAGTCGTTCGTTACCCGCAAGTTTTTTGGCAATATCTGCGGTAAGCAGTTTTCCGCGCGGAGATAAATATATCCTTCTGGCCTCGTGATCGGGATCGACGCTTTTTATACAATCGCATACGGGCTGCGGAGTCATAATCATGCCCGCGCCGCCGCCGAACGGTGCATCATCGCACTTTAAATGCTTATCCCGGGAATAGTCGCGTATATTTATTGTATTTATCTGCAAGACTCCTTTGTCTCGAGCGCGTTTAATAATGCTCTCGTTAAGCGGTGCAAACATCTCGGGAAAGAGCGTCAAAATGTCAATCCTCATACACGCACACCGCCTGAAACTGCTTTTTATCCGCGATTATCGTCTTACTTTGTATGTCTATGCGCACAATTATTTTCTTTAAGAACGGGCACCTGCACACCCCGTCCTCCCCTTCTATAGTAAAAACATCAGCAGCTCCATACTGTGCCACATCCGTAACAACGCCGATTTCCGTGCCGTCATTCAAATAAAATCGACATCCGATTATATCTACTATCAAATATCCGCCTTCCGGTATAATAGCTTCGTTACGTCCTATCTCCAGATATTCGCCTATAAGACTTTCGGCCTTTTCCCGCGTATCTATGCCATTCAGCTTTAAAAAGACAAACGCCTTATCAAATCTGCATGACATAATTTGATAAGGAGCATTTTCGATATTAACTTCCTCAAGAAGGTTGTATCTGCGCATATCGTTTGTCAAAGGCTGAATTTTAATTTCGCCTTTAATTCCGACAGCTTTTATAATCTGACCGATTATAATATTATTTTCCATTATTCCTCAACAATGACAACGTTGTATTTTGCCTGCTGCTTGTTGGCAACAGCTCTTACTATGGTCCTTATTGCTTTAATGATTCTGCCGTCTTTTCCAATCACCTTGCCGAGATCTTCTTTGGCAACTTGAATAGTGATGGTTTCTTCGTCGGTCAAAGTTACCTTAGCCGCATCTTTGTCATCGACGAGGCTTTTGACCATAAAACTGATCAGTTCAACCATACGTTACCCCTTACTCGCTCTTCTTTTTCTTGGCGTTGGTTTTTGCGGGCATCGGCTTTGCTTCCAAAACGCCGGTCTTTACCAATATCGCGCGCACGGTGTCTGTGGGCTGAGCACCGTTTTTAATCCATTTAGCCGCCTTTTCAACGTCAATCTTTATTTCTTCTTCCTTGTTGAGCGGATTATAAGTTCCTACAAGATCAATAAACTTGCCGTCACGCGGAGCTTTTGAATCTGCTACAATTACACGATAGAAAGGTGATTTCTTGTCGCCCATACGGGTCAATCTCATTTTTACTGCCATAATTTTTGTTCTCCTGTATTTTAAGTGTTTCCACAAATTTTGACTTTACTAAAAAGGCATCTTAAACCTTTTGTTGTTTCGCATCGACTTCATCATCTGCTTGGACTGTTCATACTGCTTTAACAGCTGGTTTACTTCCTGAATGGTTGTACCGCTGCCTGCCGCAATGCGCTTTCTGCGGGATGACTTTATTATGTCCGGATTATCACGCTCTTTCTTTGTCATCGAACAGATAATCGCCTTGTATTTGTCTATCAGCTTTTCGTTGATGTCCTGGTCGCGTATTTTCATATTGTTCATGCCGGGCATCATACTAAGCACGTCTTTTATTCCGCCCATCTTTTTAATGCTCTCAAACTGCATCAAAAAGTCGTCAAGCGAAAATTTCGCTTCTCTAAGGCGTTTTTCCATTTCTTTCAATTGCTGTTCGCTGACGGCATCCTGAGCCTTTTCGATGAGCGTCAAAACATCGCCCATCCCCAATATGCGCGACGCCATGCGGTCGGGATAAAAGGGTTCGAGATCGCCCATCTTTTCGCCTATGCCGCAAAATTTAATCGGTTTTCCGGTGACGGCTTTTATCGATAAAGCGGCGCCTCCGCGCGTATCTCCGTCAAGTTTAGTGAGTATAACGCCCGTTATATCCAGCTGGCTGTCAAACGATTGAGCTACGTTTACGGCGTCCTGACCGGTCATAGCGTCAACCACCAACAAAATTTCCGTAGGCGATATTTCTTTTTTGATGTCCTTCAGCTCCTGCATCAACACTTCATCGATATGCAGTCTGCCCGCCGTATCTATAATAACGGTATTAAAAGCGTTTTTTTCGGCATATTCTACCGCCTGACGCGCCGTTTTTACGGGCGATTGAGTCCCCCTTTCAAATACTTCGGCGCCTACGCTTCTGCCGACTACTTTAAGCTGATTTATGGCGGCCGGACGATATATGTCGCACGCGCACAGCAAAGGCTTTTTGCCCTGCTTTATCAGATACATGGCCAGCTTTCCGCACATAGTAGTCTTGCCCGCGCCTTGAAGACCGCACATCATGATGACCGTAGGGGGGTGAGGGCTTACTTCCAGTTTCGAATTTGTGCTGCCCATAAGCGCGATAAGCTCTTCGTTTACAATCTTAATGACTTGTTGCCCGGGGGTAAGACTTTTCATTATGTCTTCGCCCAATGCCTTTGCGCTGACCGATGCGACAAACTGCTTTACAACGGAGAAATTGACATCGGCCTCCAGCAACGCTACTCGTATTTCGCGCATAGCCTGCTTGATATCGGCCTCGGAAAGACGTCCTCTCGAACGCAGTTTACCGAATATATTATTTATTTTTTCCGACAAATTACCGAAAAATGACATCTCGTCTCCTATTATTTTAATAAATCTTTAAGAATCTGCTCCGCTTGTAAATAATTTCCGTTTTCCGTTTCAGTTAAAGCTTTCGCCACGGATTTTTTGAGCGACAAAACACCCAGCTTGCTTTCGTATTCGTTAAGCTGTTCGCAGCCTTTTTTTATGGCGTCCAAAACCGCCTGGCGCGATATACCGATATTATCGGATATCTCCTGCAAAGAAAGATCATAATCGTAATACTGCGCAATAACTTCTCTTTGTCGTTTCGTGAGCAACTGCCCGTATATATCGTTCAAAAAAGATATATTGAGATCTTTCTGCATATCATGCTCCGTAAAAAGGTGTAAAGCATTTGTACTTTACACCTCAATTATAAATTAAATTTTGCGCTATGTCAAGCGTTTTTTACTCAAAAATCGCATCGATAAATTGTTTTGCGTCGAAATCTTGCAAATCGTCTATGCCTTCTCCCACACCGATATACACTACGGGCACTTCTTCTTTGCCGGCAAGCGCCAGCACCACTCCACCTTTGGCCGTTCCGTCAAGTTTGGTCAAGATTATTCCGTCGGTATTGACAGCCTCGTCAAAAACTTCCACCTGCGCTATAGCGTTTTGGCCCGTTGTGGCGTCCAAAACAATATAATTAAGTTTCATTGCCTCGGGCATTTCCCTGTCGATAATGCGCTCGATCTTTTTTAACTCTTCAATAAGGTTCTTCTTGTTGTGCAAACGGCCTGCGGTGTCTATCAGAATGACGTCGTTACCTCTGCTTTTGGCACTTTTTAGCGCATCAAAAACTACTGCGCCAGGATCCGCGCCCTCGCTTTGGCGAACAATTCTTACGCCCGCTCTTTCCGCCCATACCGACAGCTGGTCGGCCGCCGCCGCGCGGAAAGTATCGGCAGCGACAAGCAAAACGTCGTGCTTTTGGTTTTTGAACATTTTGGCAAGCTTTCCTATCGCCGTCGTTTTACCCACTCCGTTTACTCCCGCAACGAGAATTATAAGCGGATACTCGTATTCGGGCAGCTCGTTTTCTTCCAAAATGTCAATCATTATCTGTTTGAGTTCTTCTTTTGCCTGCGTTCTGTCCGTAATCATTTTTTCATCGATAACATCCCGCAGCTCGTCTAAGATACGTTCGGTGGTTTCCGCTCCTACGTCGGATGTCAACAATATTTCTTCCAACTCGTCGTAAAAATCATCGTTCAATACGCCGCCCGTAAATAATTTGTTAAGACTGTACGCTATTTTGTCCTTTGTCTTTTTTAATCCCTCTTTGATTTTAGCAAATATTCCCATATTGACCTCTTTTATGCCGGTTCAGCAACGGACACAGCTTCGCTAAGCTGTACCGATACTATTTTGCTTACGCCCTTCTCTTCCATAGTGACGCCGTAAAGATTGTCGGCAAGCTCCATCGTGGGCTTTCTGTGCGTTATCACGACAAACTGCGTCTCCTCGCTGAAACGACGCAAATACTTTGCAAACCGACCGGCGTTTGCGTCATCGAGCGCCGCCTCTATTTCGTCGAGAATACAAAACGGCATGGGTTTAAGCCGCAGTATGGCAAACAAAATGGCTATTGCCGTAAGCGCCTTTTCCCCGCCGGACAGCAGCGTAATAGACTGTAACTTCTTTTCGGGAGGCTGAGCCACAATTTCTATTCCCGCTTCCAGCAAATCGTCGCTGTCCTGCAAAATGAGATCGGCGGTACCGCCGTTAAACAATTCCTTGAAAATCTTTATAAAATTAAGCCTTATCTGTTGGAAATTGGTTTCAAACCGCGACAGCATCTCTGCGCTCAGATCTTTAATAATCTTAACCATGTCGTCCTCGGCTTTTAGAAGATCGTCTCTTCTCGAACATTCGACCTCATAACTTTCCGACAATTCGCGGCTTTGATCTATTGCGTCCACATTTATATTCCCCAAAGCAGCCATTTTACGTCGAAGCTGGTTGATAAGCGGCATGCCTTCCTGCGCATTATAGTCGGCATCCTTAAAAGTCAAACACGTTTCATAAGTAAGCTGATACTGTTCGAAGATATTGTTTTGCATCTTCTCGATATCTTCGTCCACCTTTATGAGCAGCATTTCCTGTTTTGTGCGATTTTCGCGCAGAGTCTGAATTTCCGACATAAGGCCTTCCCTGTCCGCATCCAAAGCACTCACGTTTTGCTGCAATTCCAGTTTGTGTTTGTCTAAATTGCTTAATTTAACTTTGATTTCATCTATTCTGCCGGCGTCGATTTTATTTATGTTTGTCGCAGATTTTTCAATTGCGCGCTCTATATCGTTTATCTGCGCTTTATTTGATTCTATTTCCGCAGCATTAGCGTCGATTTTTTGTTTGAGTTCCTGGGAACGTGCTGTAAATCTTTCGTAGTCCGCCGTACAGTTTGAGATATTATTTTCCGCCTGAGTTATTTCCATCTTTTTGGCAGTCAGCTTTTCCTGTAATTCGTCTCGCGATTTCTTTAACAAATCAAAAAGCTGTTGACTCTTTTGATCGCTGGCCTTAGAATCCTGCGTTTTGGACTGTATTAGATTCTCCAACCGACCTACGCTGTTTAAGTCCTCGTTGATTGAAGCAAGTTTCTTTTCAGCCTGTTGACTGTTTTTTTCCGTTACTTTTATTTCGGAAGACAGCTCGCCCAACGTTTGCTGACGTTTTTGCTCGTCCTCGGTTTTCAGCGCTTTTTCAATTTCCAACTCATGCAGACTTTGGCGGATATGCTGGGCTCGCTCTTCTAATTTTTCATGCTTTTCCACCAATTCCTGCTTTTTTTGCTGATAGTCGTTTAGCTCCTGCTGAATCTTGGACAAAGCGGCGTTTAGCTCTTTTAGTTCACGTTCGTGACTGAAAATATTGGCGATATCGTTTTTACGGCTGCCACCCGTTATTGACCCCTGCGGATTTATCACGTCGCCGTCAAGCGTGACAATACGAAAAGCATAGTGCGTTTTTCGCGCAAGACCAATGGCCGCATCCATGTTTTCCGATACGACCGTTCCGCCCAGAAGACCTTTGATGACGCGATCGAATTTTGCGTCATAGCGCACCAACTGGTCTGCCGCTCCATAGCATCCTTCCGATTTTAGCATCGCATTGTACGACGAATCTATATGACGCGGCTTTATTGCGTTAAGCGGCAAAAATGTGACTCTTCCGTAATTTTTACGCTTTAAGTACGATATAAGCCATTTGGCGTCTTCTTCGTCCGATGTAATAATATTCTGCATGGCGCTGCCCAAAGCAGTCTCGATAGCCGTTTCAAATTTAGCGTCCATACTGACTATCTGCGCGACTACGCCTTGTATGCGCCCGGATACTTCGCTGTCGGTTTTTGAATCTTTTAACAGATTTTTAACGCTGAAAGTATATCCTTCGAAAGCGGTGCGCATTTCGTTAAGAATTTTCTGCCGGGATTTTGACGCAATGAGTTTTTCGCTGAGTTTTTCCGATTTATCGGTATAAGAAGATACTTCGGACAAAATATCGTTGTCACGCGATATATTATCTTTCAGTTCCTCTTTAAACTTTAAATACTCTTCGGCATTTTCTTTCAGTCTAATCTGCGTCGCGTCGAGATTTTTCTGTTCGACATTCATCTCTTCCCGCATAATATCGAGATTGAGCTTATATGATTCTATGTCTTTTTCCAGCGCGGCTTTTTCCGTTTCAAGACGCGATAAATTAGATTTAATTTCCGCCAGCTTATCCATTGCCTCAAGTAGACTTTGCTGGTTAAACTGTGCCTCGCTTTCTTTTTGAGTCAACGTCTCAACCGTGTTTGTATACTCGGTTTTTACCGCCTCTTCTTCCGATAAAAGTTTTTTTACCAAAGCTTCCAGGTGGGCATAGTTTTGGCGATTTACCTCCATGTCCCGGTTTATATTCCCCAACTGTGCTCCAAGGTCGTCATTTTCGGCGCTAAGGCGTTCCGATGACGCTTTAAAGGAGGAAATACGTTCCTGTAAAACCTTCATATTGCCCGTCTGCTTTTCCATACCTACGGTAAGTTCAAGCAATTCGTTGCGGAGAGTTTCCAGATTTTTATCCAGAGAATTAAGGTTGTACATAGATTCGTTGTAAGCGGCTATTTTCTGCTCGTATTGCTGAGATTTGAGACTTAATGCTTCGTTTATTTCATTAAGTTTGCCGCTTATTTGCGATTTAGCCTCGGATGCGGTGTCATATTGATGAATATATGTATTTATTTCGTGATATTTGAGCTGTTCGCGCAAATCCAGCCATTTTTTTGCCGTTTCCGCCTGCTTTCTCAGCGGTTCGAGCATACGCGCTTTTTCATCCAAAACCAGCGATACCTTCTCCAAATTATCGCGGGTGCGGGCGAGTTTGCGCTCCGCCTCCAGTTTGCGCGCTTTGAATTTCGATATTCCGGCAGCCTCTTCGAATATGGCGCGCCGGTCTTCTGGTTTAGCGCTCAAAAGTTCATCTACGCGACCTTGTCCTATTATCGAATAGCCTTCCCTGCCCATGCCGGCGTCACGCAAATATTCGGTTATATCTTTTAGCCGACACGGCGTTCTGTTTAATGCGTATTCGCTTTCGCCCGAACGATAAAGTTTGCGCGATATGACCACCTCGTCATAGTCAAGAGTCGGAAATAACTTTTCCCTGTTATCAAAAACCAGCGCCACTTCGCAATACGACATGGACTTACGCTTTTCCGTCCCGTTGAATATTACATCCTGCATAGAGGATCCGCGCAAAAGCTTGGCGGACTGTTCGCCCAGCACCCATCTGACGCAGTCGGCAACATTGCTCTTTCCGCAGCCGTTTGGTCCGACTATTGCCGTAATGCCGCCTTCAAAGGGTATTTCATATTTATCGGCAAAAGATTTAAATCCGTATATCTCTATTTTCTTTAATTTCAAAACTATATAGTCCCCGTTTATTCTTTGTCTTATATTATAACATTTTCATCCGATTAAAGCAAGAAAAATGCGGCGCTAATGCACCGCATAAAAGTTTTATGTATTGCGTTCATGTTCTAATTTGTCATAAATTTCCTTTGCCGCGTTTTGTTGAGCCTCTTTTTTACTGCCGCCCTCTCCATGACCCGTAATTTTATTATCCAAAACCGCTCTTGCGATAAAGTATGGATGGCTTTGGTCTCCTTTTTGCACCGGATCGTCATACTCCAGCGTAATTTTTCTCGCCTGGGCGTACTCCTGCAAACGACTCCTGTAATCTATCGCCGCTGCGAAAGATAAGCTCAAATGCTTATCGACAAATGTTTTTGCTTCCGTCATGCTGCCGCTGTCCAGATAAATCGCCGCAAGCACCGATTCGAATATATCCGACTGAATTTTCACGGGCATCGTATCACACTTCTCGGCGCCCTTGCCGAGACGCACAAACGGACACAGATCCATACGTTTTACGGCCTCGGCCAGAGGAGACCGTGAAACCATTCTTGCTCGCAGCATTGTCATCTCGCCTTCATCGCGCAATTTAGCATGATATAATTTGTCGGCGACAATAAAATTCAGAATACTGTCTCCGAGAAATTCCAGCTTTTCATAACTTTCGCAATTTTTATGCTCGTTGATGTATGATACATGGGTAAACGCATTGACCAGCAAGGTTTTGTTGCGAAATTTGTAGCCGATAATATTTTCGATTTTGTCTATTTGCCCGTCTGTCATGACCTTTATTTCTTCGCTTCCATAATGTCGGAAGAGATCGTGTCTATAAAATTCTTATCATGCAGTTTACAAGCCATTATAATAGAAGAGGTGATTGCTTCCGCGGTTGACGATCCGTGCGCCTTTACAACTATCTTCTTGACTCCGAGGAAACATGCGCCGCCCACTTTCTGGTAATCCATGCGCTCTTTAAGACTTTTAAAAACCGATTTCATCATGAGCGCACCCACTTTTGCCTTAAAAGACTCCTGTATGCCGCTTTTAAGCATATGCATAACATACATGGCTGTCCCCTCGATGGTCTTGAGAAGTACGTTGCCCACAAAGCCGTCGCATACCAACACGTCGTAATCGCCGCTTAAAGCATACCGCGCCTCCATATTGCCTACAAAATTAAGTTTTGTCTGCTTAATTAGTTCGAAGGCGGCATGAGTCAGTTCGTTGCCTTTTTTGTCTTCTTCTCCGACGGAAACCAGTGCGACGCGCGGATTTTCCACTCCGGAAACGGCTTTCATAAAAGCGGCGGCCATGACGGCAAACTGAGCGAGATATTCCGGTTTGCAATCGACGTTAGCGCCCGAATCGCACAACGCGACATATCCGCTGCTGCCGGAAGGCAGTATAGGCGATAAAGCCGGACGCAACACGCCGGGCAGCCGTCCTATTTTCAAGATAGCGCCGGTGAGCAATGCTCCCGTAGAGCCGGCGGAAATCAGCCCGTCCACGTCATCGCGGACATGACAGATATCGCATGCAACGGCGAGTGTCGACTGCGGCTTGTCTTTTATGGCTTTTGTCGGAGACTCGTTGTTGGATATCGTATCTTTAGCGTCTACGATTTCCAGCCTTTCTTTATCATATGACAAGTTCGCTAATATCGGCGACAGTATATCCGAATTGCCGACAATAATAATTTCTAAATCGGGGCGTTTGCTAAGAGCGTCAACACAGCCCCGAACAACCACTTCTTCTCCTTTATCCGCTCCGTAAGCGTCAACAACAAACTTCATATCGCATCTCTCAATTAACAAATCGGTCTCACCAAAAACTTAGCGAGACCAACTGTATTATTATTCCGTTTTTTCTTTAATTTCTACTCTTTGAACACCGTCATAATAGCCACAGTTTTTGCAAACTCTGTGATTGAGCATCATTTCATGACACTGCGGACACTCGCGGATTGCAGGGGTTTTGATCTTCCAATTGGCATAACGCGAATTGCCGGCCTGTTTGGAAACTTTATGCTTCGGTACCGCCATAATAGCACCTCCTCTTTAAGTCAAATGCTATAATATTATAGTAAATAATTAAATGTTTGTCAAGAAAAATTGGCCTTGTTTTCGCATTTTAATTGAAAATTTCAATTTTATCGCATTTTAGATCATAAAAATATACGCCGGCGACGTCCGTTGAGCCGTCATCCGTTCCGCTAAGGTTGAATAATTGATTGCCCAGCACCTTTTTGCCGTCTACTTTTTGCCCTTTTTCCATCCGAAATAATGTATATGTACTAAAAGCGGGACTTTCAATATCTTCCGCGTCCACGCCGGAAGACACAAACAGTATCTTTTCGTACAGAGTGTATTCGACAGCGCAAAACTTATCTAAATTGACGTACCTAAACCCCATATCGGTTTCTTCGCCTTCGGCAAGCACGACGGCCGTTATCCCGGCGTTATCGAAAACCTCCAGCGCATTCGAGTTGAATTCCCGAACATACACTTTGCCTATTTGTATCTTGTCGGACAAAAGCGCAAGCTCCCGGGCAATGGAAAAATCGCAGTCCATCAAAACCACTTCGTCGATTTTCGGCATTTTCAGCGCCATGATTCTGTCAAACAGGTTCTCTCTCCCCGTCAGATCGGCCACAAGAGCGGTATTCCCGTTACCGTCTATTACTACGCTTACAGTCTGTCCGTACTCGTCGGGATAGCAATACACTCTTGACGTTGTGTCTTCAAACGTAAAATTATAGCCTGCAATCATAACAAGCATATAAGTTAAGCAAAGCGCAACCGCCGGCCATTTGAATCTGCCTTTCATGACGTATCTGCTCATCACGAAATACGCTGCATAAACAGAAAACACCGCTCCTCCCGCAAACAGTGCAAAATCTGCAAAAGGAAGCGAACTTACTACTCTCGTCACAACGTCGAAAATATAAATTCCGGGATAAGCCAAGGCCGCCGTAAACCACATAAACGGCAACACAAGCGATATTATCATGGCGATAAACAAGACGATAAACGTCAGCATGATCACATACGACAACACCACATTTGCCATTACCGAATATATAGAAAGCTGCGAAAAATAATACAGCATTGCGGGCGTTATGCCTATCTGGGCGGACAGCGACAACGCTACGGCATTTGTAACTTTAGTCAATTTGCCGCGGCATAATTTGCCCAGCGCGCCCGACAGCGGCTTATAAAAAATATTTATTCCGAGAACAGCTACCACACTCATTACAAAGCCGGCGTCAAAAACGGCAAAAGGCCTTATCATCAAATAAAGCGAGCACGCCAAACCGAGGTTGTTTAGCGAGTCGTTGCGTTCTCCTGTTATTCCGGCGACCTGCGCGCACAGACTCATGACGGCGGCCCTTACAACGGACGCCGAAAAGCCGACAAGCACATTATACAAAAACAAAATTATCGCATTGACAAAAAACGATGACTTGCGACCCAATCTCAGTATTTTGCAAAAACGTGCTATTATCCAGGACAAAAACATTATATGCAGTCCGGATACCGCCAGAATATGGCCTATTCCGCTGATGCTGTATGCGCTGCGCGTACCATATTCGAGCTGGCTTTTGTCACCTACGGTCATTCCGTAAGCTATCTCGCCGTACCTTCTGCCCAAAACCGAAATAAACCCGGAACGTATTTGTTCCCTTATATAACAATCGTAGGGAACGGACACTCTTTTTTGCACGCTGAACTCGCCGCTTTCGACATAACAGCGGTATTTGACGCCCAGACGATAATAGTAGCCGTTTATGCCGTCATCGTCTATAAGAGGTAGTTTGCTAAGTGTAGCCGTACAATAAAATCGGTCGCCTATTTCAAATTGCGAGCAGTCTATTTCGCCCGAATAGCTCTCCTGCAAATAAACGATGATATTACCGCTCTCGTCTTGGTCCGACGGGCGCACAAGCAAACTTTTACTAAGTCCGTCATCATAAATTTCTTCTATCGTGCCGTTTACAGCGAAGTCTTTGGCGGAATCACCTGTAAAAAGCGCGTTGCTTTTGTAAAAAGACATGGTCATTATGCAATTGACTATCGTAACCAGCGCAATGCACACAACAACAGCCATTCCGATTAGTTTTATCTCATCTTTGCGGTAAATGACGCACAATATAAGCGCCATAAGTCCCAAAACGCAAAAACCTATCAAGGCCAGCGCAGCATTCCGATAATATTCGACGAAAAAGATTACGGCCAGTATAGCCGCAACGGCGGAAAATAAAAATGTTCTGAAATTTACTATCCTCGGAATACCCATAATGGTGTTTGCCTTTTTAATTTAACGTTATGCGCCTGTAATATTCGTAACGATTGTCGTTTATGGTCTCTTTTATTTCCGACGCTATGTCCTTGTTTTTAAGTATCTCGCCGGCAATATTTTTTGCTGCGGAAATGTTTGCCGCGTTAATTATCATATCCCCTTTGCCGTGCTGATTACTGCCGAGAAAGTCGCCCGCTCCGCGAGTATTGAAATCGTACTCGGCAAGAGCGAAACCGTCGCTACATTGTTCGACATACCGTATTCTTTCGATGGCGTTCCCTATACAGCCCTTAACCACCAAAAAGCAATAGCCGTCCTTTTTACCTCTTCCCACACGGCCCCTTAGCTGGTGCAGCTGACTAAGGCCGTATCTTTCGGGGTTGTAAATAGCTATATTGACCGCTTGAGGCACATCAATACCCACTTCGATTACCGTAGTCGTAATTAAAATCCGAATTTTGCCCGCTACAAAATCAGCCATTATCGAAGTTTTTTCGCTCTCGCTCATTTTTCCGTGCAGCAATCCCACAAACGCGCCTGCTTTTTTCTTTTCTTTGTACAGGCGTACACACGAGATAAGGTCATCGTCGTCTTCGCTCTCTTCTACCCGCGGACAAACGACAAATGTGCGCTCATCATATTCTGCCCGCTCGAAAAAATAACGCCACATATCTTCTATTTTATATTCCGGCACTATTTTTGTCCTGACCTTTGCCTTTTTGGAAGGGATGGTTTCAATGACAGACTGCTTTAAGTCGCCGTAAAGAGTCAGCGCCAATGTGCGCGGAATGGGTGTGGCCGACATGACAAGACAATCTGCCGATTGCGTCTTGTTTTCGAGGCTGCTTCTTTGGTTTACTCCGAATCTATGCTGCTCGTCGGTAATGACAAGAGCAAGCTTGTTAAATTTAATATCTTCCGAAAAAACGCTGTGCGTGCCCACGACACACATATATTTACCGCTTGCTATTCCTTCCGCAATTTCATCGTGGACTGTCATTCTGACGCCCGAATGCAGCAAGCAAACTCTTGTTTTTACATCGGGGAAAAATTTAATAAGATTATCGTAATGCTGCTGCGCCAATATTTCGGTGGGACACATGATAACGCTTTGGTATCCCGACAAATACGCGTAATACATTGCCGCGAACGCTACGATTGTTTTGCCGCTTCCGACGTCGCCCTGTAGCAGCCGGTTCATGCAAACGGGTGCGTGCATATCGCTGAGAATATCCTTTATCGCATTGTTCTGACATTCGGTAAGCTCAAACGGCAACGACTCGATTGCGCGCCAAAGCAATTGCTCATCGCCATAATAAATTCTGTTTTTATTGTGTACGGCGCTTTTTTTGATAAGCTCGTAAACGCAAATCGTATAACTGAGATATTCGATGCTTATACTGTATTTTGCCTTTGATATGTTTTCCAGCGTCTTAGGCCTGTGTATTATGTTGTATGCCTCTTCCAGCGGCATAAGGCCATAGGCGTCGCGCAGGTTTTCGGGAATAAAACTGACTATTTGAATGTTTTTAAGCAATACTTCCATTGCGGAGGCGACGACTGACGAAGGGAGTCCTTTTATTTGTTTATACAATACAATAATGTCGGACGCGCATTTATCCGCACGGACAAGCTTCGGGTTTATCATTTCGACGCAGTTATTTTTGCGCCGGGCCTTTCCTATTATGTAATAATCTACACCGGGCAGGACAGAAGAAGCAAAATACCTTTGATTGTACCACACGCAATACACCGAAGCTTGTCCGCAAATAAATTTTTCACGTATAATGCAAAGATTTTTCCTTACGTAATTTGTTTTTACAGGGGTGCGGAACTGAGCAAGAAAAGCCGCGTCTTCTCCGTCGGCTACGACAGAAAAATCCGTAAGATTGCGTGTATCGACATAGCGAACGGGAAAAAACGACAATAAATCCATAGGGGTTAATATGCCTTCTTTTTCCAATAATGCCAGTCGCTTGTCTTTTAATCCTTTTATATCGCTTAATTTCATAGTACACTTATGTATAAAATAAGGTTATCCACTTGACCTGCGGATAACCTTAATGATATTACAACTTAATTATTCAACCGATACCAGATAATAGTACAACGGCTGTCCGCCAAAATGGCAGTCTACATCACATTCGGGGAATTCTTCGGCAAGTTCCTGTTTTATTTTGTTTGCCTCCTCTTCGGTGACGTTGTTTCCGAAGTACAGACAGATACAGCTGCTGTCTTCGTCCACAAGTTTTTCCACCAATTGTTTCGCAACGGCGGACACGCTGTCGCCTTTGGAAACAATCGTATGCGAATCCATTCCTATTATGTCGCCTTCGTTGAGTTTGAGATTGTCAATTTCGGTGCTTCTTACGGCGTAAGTGACCGCTCCGGACTTAACCGATTCCATAGCCTCGGTCATTGCGCTCTCGTTTGCCTCGACAGATGCGTCCGGATCAAACGCCAGCAACGCCGACAAGCCCTGAGGCACGCTGCGGCTGGGAATAATGTGCAATTTGCGATTGCTAAGCGCCTTTGCCTGTTCGGCCGCCAAAATGATGTTTTTGTTGTTGGGGAAGACAAATATATCCTTTGCGTTTACTTTATCACAGGCTTTTGCGATATCGTCGGCGCTGGGATTCATGGTTTGACCGCCTTCTATTATGCTGTCACACATAAGATCCTTGAAAATACTGGCTATGCCTTCGCCCGCACATACCGAAACAATGCCATAAGGTTTTAATTCGACCTTCTTCTTGCCGATAAGCTTTCTGTTCTGCTCAAGCATGTTTTCAATTTTAAGGTTGTCAAGCTCGCCCAACTTCAAAGCGTTGGTCAAAACTTCGCCGGGCTGATTAGAGTGGACATGTACCTTCACCATCGACAAATCGCCTATTACAAGCACGCAGTCTCCTATCTGCATAAGCGTTTCGCGGAATCTGTCAATATCCGCTTCCGTTGTCTTTTTATAAAGATTTATTATGAAAAATTCGGTGCAATAGGCGTACTGAATTTCGGCAAGATCGTTATAATCGAAGTGTGCCTCTTCGCTGTATTTGGCGTCCTCGGCTTTGACGTTTGCGGCGTCGTCAAACGACAACACAATGTCTTCGTTGTCCGACAAAACGGCGGCGAATCCCTGCATGAGTATCAGCAGTCCGCGCCCGCCGGCGTCCACCACACCCGCTTTTTTTAATACCGGCAGCATATCAGGCGTCTTTTTAAGCATTTCTTCGCCTGCATCTATAACTTTTAAAAGGAAACTCTGAAAGTCTATATTGCGTTTATTCATCGAAGTGGCAGCTTCGCTCATTGCTCTTACGACGGATAAAATCGTACCCTCTTTGGGCTTCGTGACAGCCTTGTATGCCACTTCCGTGCCCTTTGACAAAGCATTTGCGAAATCTTTGGCGGCAAATTCTTCTTTTGAGGACAATACGTCCGTAAGTCCTTTGATGATTTGGCTGGTGATGACGCCGCTGTTTCCTCTCGCTCCTTTGAGAGCGCCTTTTGAGAAGGCGGAACACAAAAGCGACATTGAATTGGACGTACATTCCGATACTTCACGCGCCGCCGACGCCATTGTCAGCGACATATTTGTTCCGGTGTCTCCATCCGGAACCGGGAAAACATTCAGCGAATCAACGTATTCTTTATTTGCATTAAGCAGCTTTGCACCGCTTAAAATCATCCTTCTGAAAGTAGCGCCGTTAATTGACTTAATCATTAACAAACCTCCGATAAATTAAACTCTCACTCCGACGACGTTTATATTGATGTCATCCACCACCATTCCCGTAAAACGTTCCACATTATACTTTACCGCTCGTCTAAGCGACTGCGATACAGCCTCTATGGATAAACCGTATTTTATTACTACATATAAATCAATATAAATTCTGTCACCGTTTGTGAAGACGCGAACTCCACGGGAAATCTTTTGCTTTCTTAGCATATCCGACAAACTGTCGGTAAAACGCTTTGAAATCATGTCTACGATGCCATAACATTCCAGTGCAGAACTGCCGGCAACCTGCGCTATCGCTTCTTCGGTAACCGTAATTCGGCCATATGCATTGGATGTGCTGACGCTCATAATACCTCCCGATAACGTTCTGTCCCCCTTATTTTACTATATACAAATAAAAAAAGCAACAAATTAAGGCCGGTTTGAAAAAAATTTCACATTTCTCCTCCTTATTTTTAAGAATATGTTAAAAATTTACAAAAATGCCATAAAATTACTTGATTTTTCTTTTTTTATATGCTATACTTTACAGGTAAGTCAAAAAATTCGGGAGGTGCTTCCAATGAGCAAGGTATGTGCTATTTGCGGTAAAGGTAAAGTAAGCGGTAACAATGTCAGCCATTCCAACCGCAAAACCAAACGTACTTTCAGCGCAAACGTACACAAAGTCAAAGTGGAAATTGACGGCGTCGTTTCCAATCAGTATGTGTGCACTCGCTGTCTTCGTACCAATAAAAATTCTTTGTAATTGCTATGATTTTAACGATAAAACGCGTTCCTGATAGGAGCGCGTTTTTCTTTTTTTCAGTCTTTTAAATTACTTTTTCCATTCGCTACCGCTGACCGTCCTTTTTGCGACAAAACAAAAATCTTAAAATGCCGCTCAAAAACGCCGGCGCCTTAAAACAATAGATTTTCATATACATACCTCCCGCAATTGCATAGTATATTATATGTCGATCAGCTCTCTGCCGCTACTTTAAGCGCGCTTATTGCCGCTTTCGCGTCGGGGGCGTTGAAAACGGCGCTGCCGGCAACAATCGTATCCGCTCCGGCTTTTACCGCCTCGCCTATGTTGTCAATCGTAATGCCTCCGTCTATCTCCAAAGCTATTTCGCGTCCCGATTTTTCTATCAATCGGCGCACCGCGCGTATCTTCTCCGTTGAACTTTCGATATATTTTTGTCCGCCGAATCCGGGGTTGACGCTCATTATAAGCAGCATATCGCAGTACGGCAAAAATTCCTCCGCGACGCTCACATCGGTTTCCGGCTTTAATACAAGTCCGCTTTTTATGTTGTAACTGCGTATTTCTTTAAGCGTTTCGGCAACGCGTTTTGTAGCTTCGTAATGAATAGTAATATAGTCGGCGCCGGCATCGGCGAATTTTGCTATATAACGTTCGGGGCGGTCAATCATAAGATGAACGTCGAGCGGCAAAAGCGTACACTTGCGGATATCTTCTATCATTTTCGGTCCAAAAGTGATATTGGGGACGAAAATGCCGTCCATGACGTCGCAATGCACAAGATCCGCCCCTCCGATGTCGATTTTTTTAATTGCCTCTCCCATTTTTGAAAAGTCGGCGCTTAAAATAGACGGCGCTATTTTTATGCTCATAAAAGACCTCCTTTGTACTTGTTTTTGCTTTGTAATTCCGACGTTATCTGTTTGTACCTTTCATAACGTTCCTTAGAAAGTAAACCGGCGTCCACCCGACGCTTTACTTCACATCCCGGCTCGGCAATATGCTTGCAGCGACGGTAACGGCATTTATCGGATAAATCTACATACACATTGTAGTACAAATCCAAATCGTCCGCATCGATATCAAACACATCCAAAAGGCTGAATCCCGGCGTATCGGCCACATACGAATTTTCTCCGACGGGGACAAGAGACACGGCGGTTGTCGTGTTTTTTCCGCGTTGTATTTTTTCGCTTAGCTGTCCCACTTCACATTGTTTTTTTCCCGTAATCAGATTGATAAGCGACGATTTCCCCGCCGCGGACTGTCCTGCAAGACAGGTTATTTTGTCTTTGAGCAGCGGCATTATAGCGTTAATCTGTTGATTTTTGACGTTTACGGTCACGATATCGCCGACCTCGCCGGCGTATTGGCGCACGACTTCGTCGGTCAAATCTTTTATATCGGTTTTGTTGACGCATAAAATGCAGTCTATATGTTTTGCATGGCAATTTAGAATAACTTTATCTATTAGCATAAAATCGGGTGCCGGCAGCGGCGATATCATCATAACTACCTGGTCTATATTGGCTATTGCGGGTCGGATAAGAAAATTTTTTCGCGGAACGACGCCTTTTATTACCGCTTCTTCTCCGACTTGTTCGAGATATACCATATCGCCGGCCAGAATTTCGCCGTTGTTTTTAACCTTTTTACGCGAGCGGCACACCACTTCGCTGTCGCCGACGGCTACAATAAAACTAAAATTGCCGGCTTTTAAGACGCGGTGAGGAACGTTGGCATCAATCATTTCCGCTCTCCATGTATTTTCGCCTGAGCTGTCCGCAGGCCGCCCCTATGTCGCCGCCTTTGGAACGCCGTATTGTTGCGTTCACGCCGTAGCGGCACAGCTCCTTACAGAACTGCTCGGCCTCGTAATTGGTACACCCCTTCACATCTTTTTCCTTGACATAATTTAACATAATCAAATTTATATGCGCCTTAGCTTTGTGCGCTATTTCTGCAAGACGGCGGCAATCTGCCTGGCCCATGTTCGACTGCTTTATCATGGTATATTCAAAAGAAGTCCGACGTTTGGTCTTATCGGCATAATAATCGACGGCGTCTATAATTTCGTCAATAGAATATTTATTAGCTATAGGCATAATTTTGCGCCTTGACTCGTCGGTTGTGGCATGCAAAGAAACCGTGATGTTTACCGAGTATCCGTCATCCGCCAGCAAACGTATTTTTTCGGTTAGTCCGCATGTCGAAAGCGTGATATTGCGCTGACTTACGTTTATGCCCTCTTTTGCAGACACGAGCGTTAAAAAGCGGGTGACGTTTTCGTAATTGTCAAGCGGTTCGCCGCTGCCCATCAAAACGATATTGGAAATATTCCGGCCGTCGGCGTTTTCGCCCAAATCTTTGTTGACCGCCAGCACCTGCGCCAGCATCTCTCCCGCGGTGAGATTGCGCACAACTCCGCCTATTCCGGACGCGCAAAACGCGCATCCCATTCTGCATCCGACCTGGGTGGATATGCAAATGGTATTGCCGTAACCTTGCTTCATCAATGCGCCTTCTATTACGTTACCGTCGCTGAGTCTGAAAATGTATTTCATGGATTTATCGGCGGAAACCAGCCTGTCCGCAATATCGACGGGACGCGGAGCAAACATTTTTGACAAAAATTCCCTATCCGCTAAGGATAAATCGGTCATTTCGTCAAAAGGCACGTATTTGGTCATCCATTTGTAAACCTGCCCCGCACGGAACGGCTTAAAGCCCTGTTCTAAAAGCGCGGATTTTAACCGTTCAAAGCTCAGGTCGTAAGCGTCAATCATACAAGCCTCCTCATGCGCGCGACAAAAAAGCCGTCGCATCCGTCCGTCTGCGGATATAGTGACATTACGCCCTCATCGCCGCATTTTTCCGTTTCGAAATTCGGGTGCGTATTCACAAACTCACTCACTACGTCCTGATTTTCTTCATGCAGTATCGTACATGTTGAATAACAAAGTCTGCCGCCCGGTCTTACATAACAAGCGGCATTTTGCAATATCTTTTTCTGGATATTGACTATTTCACATTGCATGGCTTGCGTTCGATGTAAAAAAACATCGGGTTTTGAACAAAATACGCCCAGTCCGCTGCACGGCACGTCGCACACCACAATATCGAATTTATCCTTCCATTCGTCGCGAAGTTTTTCCGCGTCATTTTGAAGGGCCGTTATTTTTACGCCGACGTTTGCGGCATATTTTTCAATGAGTTTTACTCTGTGCGGGTATAAATCACACGACGTTACGTCAAAATTCCCCGCCTGCGCCATAAAAACCGATTTGCCTCCCGGTGCGGCGCAAACGTCTAAAACTTTGCCGCAGTCTTTATCTTTTATATAAAATTCCGCCGCATAGATGCTGGCAAGCGATTGCACTATGTAATCGGAGCCGTCCATCTTTTGCAGTTCGTCAGCCGTAACATAATATCCGCGCGGACTCAAATCCTTACAATCATACTTTTTTTGAAATTCGCCCGGCGTTATTCTGCTCGTATTTACGCGGATATGCGTTTTTACCGGCAGGCGCGCGGTAAGCATATCCATGGTAAAATCAAAACCGTATTGTTTCAACAGTTTTTTGGACAGCCATTGAGGCGTTCCTCCAAAGACAGTGACATACTGCAACCTGTTTTTTTTATCGGGGAAAACGGCGTTTTGATAATTCTTCAATACCGCATTGACAAATCCGGAAAGCTGTCTTTTCCCTATGCTTTTAGTAAGTTCCACCGATGCGGACACCACGGCATAGGCGGGCTGGGAGGTAAAATACAGTTGATACAGACCGATTTTTAAGATAAGCGCTATTTTCGGCTTGGGCGACGAACTGACAAGCGATTTAACGGCGCAATCGAGATAATTGTTTTTTTCGAGAACGCCGTAAAAAACCTTTGTTACAAACGGCTTATCCTGCGCGGGGACGGCGCCTATCTGCTCGTTTAACGCTATACCGCAAAACGCCTTGTCAAAATAAACCCGGCTGAGCATATCGAAAATAATCTTTTGTCTTTGATAATTAGTCACTCGTCAAGACTTCTCCGCTGCGCATTTTTATGCCGTTTAAGAATTGCTCGGCAAGCAATTTGTTTTTGTTGGCTAACTGCAATAATTTTATTTCCACAGCGCCTTTTCCGCAATAAACGATAATTTTTTTGTTTTCTATTTCGACATGGCCGGCAGAGCCAACGGCGTCGATATTTTCCAGCTTGAATATTTTTAACATACTGCCGTTGTAAAAGGTATAGCCGTATCCCATACCGCGTATTTTATTGCGCACTTTTTCCGCGTCCATGGTCCAATCAATAAGCGCGTCTTCCTTTTTAAGCATGCGGCATTTGGTCGCTTCGCTCTCGTTTTGCGCAACGGGCGTGATTTTTCCCGCAATATAGTCGGGCAATGTTTTTATAAGCAGTTCCGCCCCGACGGACGCGGCTTTTTCGAAAAGTCCGTCAATGTACATATCATCGGGAATATTAAACTTCTCCTTTGCCAGCATCGCGCCGGTATCCATTCCGACGTCGGTTTTCATAATGGTTACGCCTGTAACTTTATCGCCGTTTATTAGCGCCCATTGCAAAGGACTGCTGCCCCTGTAACGCGGCAGCAACGACGCGTGCACATTGAGTATGCCGTAACGGGGAATATCGATAATTTCCTGCGACAGTATCTGCCCGTATGCGCACGTTATTATGACGTCCGGACGGAGACTTTTGAGCGTTTCGACGCCCTGGACGCGTATTTTTTCAAACTGATAGACGGGAATATTGTGTTCGAGGGCGGCGCTTTTTACCGGAGAAAAAATGACGTTGCCCTTTCTGTCCTTGTTCCTGTCCGGCTGCGTGACGACGGCGGCGAGCTGCGTACCCTTTAACAGCTTATCAAAAGTAGGCAAAGCAAAGGCGGGCGTCCCCATCAAGACGGTTCTTATCATTTTTTATCCTCCGTTAAGCCCCCGATTACTTTATCTGAATACAGTATTCCGTCAAGGTGGTCTATTTCATGACAAAAAATCACCGCCAAAAAGCCCTTTATGTTGTAGACGTGCTTTTCGCCGTGTCTGTCCTGAGCCTCCACCGTTATGGAAGCGGGGCGCTCCACCGAACCGTGCACGCCCGGAAGGCTCAAACAGGCCTCCACGTTTATCTGGCTGCCGGAGCTCTTTGTAATGACGGGGTTTACCAGTTCGTAAAAGAGTTCCTGGTCGCGGCTTATCACCACCACTCTTTTGATTATGCCCACCTGAGGAGCGGCAAGACCTACTCCGTCGGCAGCAAGCATGGTTTCTTTCATGTCGTCTATCAGGACGGCGAGGTGCTCGTCAAACTCTGTTACTTCTCTGCATTTTTCTCTTAAAGTGGGATTATTCCCCGTTAAAATCGTGCGTATTGCCATATAAGTATTCTCCTTTATTTAACTCAGATTGTTGGGGTTGATTTCCACAAACACGCTTACTTTCGGAATCGTATATTCATCAACCGCTTCATAAATCTGCCTTGTAATATTCTCTTCGTCCCGCACTATGCGCACCAAAATCTGAACGCGGTATTTGTTGGAAATACGCTTAACCGGCGATTTCATGGCGGCGAAATAGGCTATACTGTCGCGCTTCCCTTTAAAATCTCCGCTTAGCCGGTCAAAAATCTTTTTAAGCACATCATGCGCAAGCTGCTCGTTTTCACAGCTGACAAGCACTCTTACTATACGGGAAAAGGGCGGATATTTGGTAACTTCGCGCAAATTTATTTCCTTTTCGTAAAAGCCGGCGTAATCTCCGTTGACTATATACCGGTAAACATAGTGCCGCGGCGAATAGGTTTGCAAAACCACTTCTCCCGGTTTATCTGCGCGCCCCGCTCTGCCTGCCACCTGTGTAATGAGCTGATACGTCCTTTCCGTTGCGCGAAAATCGGCGAAATGCAAGCTCATGTCGGCGTCCACTATGCCCACAAGCGTCACGTCGGGAAAGTCGTGTCCCTTGACTATCATTTGCGTGCCGACAAGAATGTGCGCCTTTTTTTGCCTGAATTTTGACAAAATATCGAGATGGGCGTCCTTGGTCTGCGTCGTGTCATTGTCCATGCGCAGTATGCCGACATCGGGATAACGCTGCGACAAAAACTCCACCACCTGCTGTGTGCCGACAAAGCCGCGTTTTATATTTTCGCTGTGGCAGACGGGACATTCGTCCAGCACTTTATATCTGTTGCCGCAGTAGTGACACTTCAAAACATTTTCGTCTTTGTGATACACCAGCGACACGTCGCAATCGACGCATTTTGCCACATATCCGCACGAACGGCACATCATGTATGACGAATATCCGCGGCGATTGATAAAAATTATCGCCTGGTCTCCCTTTTTCATGCACTCGTCCAGTTTTGAGTTTAGCAGCCGGGAAAACAGGCCGTTGTTGCCGTCGTAAACTTCACGGCACATGTCGACAATATCGATTTTCGGCAATGGTCCGGCGTTGACGCGCGTCTTCATCTCCACAAGCTTATATTTGCCTGTCTTAGCCGAATAATAACTCTCTATAGACGGCGTGGCGCTGCCGAGAATAAGATTGCACCCGCATATACGCGCGCGCTCCTGCGCCACCTCATGCGTAAAATAGCGGGGGTTGCTTTCTGAAACATAACTGGGGTCGTGTTCTTCATCGATTATGATGATTCCGAGATTGCGCACCGGCGCGAACACGGCCGAACGGGCTCCCACCACGACCTTTGCGTCACCCGACAATATGCGGCGCCATTCGTCAAAGCGCTCTCCCGCCGATAGACCGCTGTGCAAAATTGCCACGTTGCGGCCGAAACGCGTTCTAAACGTGCGCAGCACCTGAGGCGTCAGTGAAATCTCCGGCACCAGCATCATAGCGGTTTTATTGTCTTTAAGTACGTCGGAAATGCACCGCATATACACTTCCGTCTTCCCAGAGCCCGTGACCCCGTGCAAAAGTATGGTTTCGTTACTGAAAGACTGTATTTTTTTAAGCGCAGCGGACTGCTGTTCCGTTAGCTCATACGGCGGCTGTTTGTCGTCATCGTCGCCTATGTACGGCGTGCGCATCCTGCCTTCCTCTTTCGCGACGACTATTCCGCGTGAAATGAGATTGCGCAGCGCGGACGCCGAGAATTCTTTGCAAAGCTCTGTCACCGGCAACGGTCCGCTTTGTAAAAGATGATTATATATTTCCATCTGAGCAACCGCCGATGGACGAATAAATTCCGACGTGTCCTTGTCCTTGTATTCGTCGCTGACGGCTGCGATTTTTATTGTCAGTTCCTTTACTTTGCCGGTGCGCATCTGCGAAGGCAGACAAAGGCGCAGCACGTCCACCATGCGCAGATGGTATTTGTCCACCATAAAGCGGCAAACTTGCATGAGCTCTTCGTTTATAACAGGATACGGGTCCAAAACGGACGCGACTTTTTTTAGTTTTTCCGGCGGACAGTCCGTACGGTCTTTGAGCTGTACGATGTACCCTTCTATGTTCATCCTGCCAAAAGGCACCATAACGCGAAAGCCTTCTTTCGCGTCGGGAAAGTCGTCTATTGCATAATCGAAAACTCTGTCAACTTCCGAATTGCTGATATCCACTATTACCTGTGCAATCATTTAAGCTCAACAACCTTATCCAGTATCTTGTCGGCCAGCTGCCGTTTTGACATGACCGGCAATTCCTCTGCGCAGTCTTTTGTTACCAGCGTCGCTATATTTGTATCGACATCAAAACCCGCCCCTTTCATAGTAACGTCGTTGGCAACAACGATATCGGCGTTTTTGTCTATCAGCTTTTTGCGGGCGTTGTCCAGTAAATTTTCCGTTTCGGCGCAAAAAACCACCAATATTTTATTTGCCTTGTTTTTCCCTACGGCAGCGGCAATATCGGGGTTTTTGATAAAATTCAATGTAATATGCTCGCTTTTTATTTTGTTGGCGGCGACATCCGTCCGATAATCCGCAGGCGCAGCCGCTTTTATTATTATGTCCGCCTCCGGCAAATGTTTCATGACCGCATCGTACATTTCGCACGTTGTGGAAACGTTGTCGCGCGTGACTTCCTCCTCCGGCGACGCCGTCATGCTGCCCGCCACCAGTATAACTTTTGCGCCGCGGCGCACCGCACAGTCACAAAGCGCCGCTCCCATTTTTCCGCTGGACCTGTTAGTGATATAGCGCACGGGGTCGATGGGCTCTCGCGTGGCTCCGGCGGTAATAAGAACTGTCTTTCCTTCCAAATCTCTTTTGGGAAACAGCAGCGATACGATTTTTTCGAATATATCCTCCGGCTGGGCCATGCGGCCCTTTCCGACATCACCGCAAGCCAAAAAACCGCTGTCTCCGTATATAAACCCGAAACCGCGGCTTTGTAGAATTTTTATATTGTTTTGCGTTGCCGCATTTTCCAGCATCGCCGTATTCATCGCGGGCGCAATGAGACACGGACAGCGCATGGCAAGCGCCGTTGTGGTGAGAAAATCATCGGCTATGCCGGCGGCAAGTTTTGCCAAAACGTTGGCCGTACAAGGCGCTATAACAAATAATTGCGTCTTTTTTGCCAGCGATACATGCTCTACTTCCCATTCGAAATTCCTGTCGAACGTATCCGTAATGACGCGGTTGGACGACAATGTTTCAAACGTGAGCGGCGTCACAAAGCGCGCGGCGTTTTTTGTCATGACGACATTGACCGACGCGCCGGATTTCCGCAGTCGGCTTACAAGATCGCAGGTTTTGTAAGCGGCAATACCCCCGCTTACACCTACGGTTATTGTTTTCCCGTCAAGACGCAAAATGTCAGTCTCCGTATTTTATTTCGACTTTACCGTCATAAATTTCTTTTGCCGCGTACGATATGGGCGTATCGTTAAGCTCCTCGAGCATATCGGCCTTCTTTTCGGCAAGATATTTTGCACGTTTTGCCGTAGCTATAACCAATGCGTATTTGCATCCTGTTTTATCGACCAGTTTGTCGATAGGGGGATAAATCATCATAATTGTCACTTCTCCTGGTTTAATAATTTATTTATAGTCTGCATATTTCTTTGCGTTTTACTCTTTTCGGCGTCAATTATGGCAATGACGCTGCTGACGGCGCTTTCGACTTCGTCGTTAAACACCATATAATCGAAAAGACGGTATTTTGCCAATTCGCTTCTTGCCAGTCCCAGCCGGCGCTGAATAGCTTCTTCCGACTCGGTGCCTCTGCCTCTTAGACGCTTTTCCAATTCTTTAAATGTAGGGGGCATGATAAAAATCGTAATGCTTTTGGGATATTTTTTGCGAATCTGTTCGGCGCCAAGCGTATCTATTTCAAACATTACGTCCTGACCTTTCGACAGTATTTCCAAAACAGGCGCTTTCGGCGTTCCGTAATAATTGCAGTAAACGGATGCTGTTTCAAGAAATTCGCCCTTTGCTATCATGTCCTGATACTGTTCGAGCGTCCGAAAATAATAGTGAACGCCTTCTATCTCGTTGGGGCGAGGCGCGCGCGTCGTGACGGAAACCGACTTTTGAATTTCCGGTCGTCTTTTTATCACCTCGTTATAGACGGTGCCTTTTCCGGCTCCGCTGGGACCGGAAATAATGATAAGCAGTCCCTCGCGTTTTTCCGTATTGTCAACTACACTATTCAACGTTTCTTATCTGCTCCTTGATTTTTTCCAATTCGTTTTTCATTTTAAGCACGCAGGTCGTAATATCGTAATCGTTGGCCTTGCTGCCCATGGTGTTTATTTCACGATTCATTTCCTGCGAAAGGAAATCCAGTTTCCTGCCCGTTTGGCCTTCTCTTTCCAATTCTCCGCGAAATTGCGATATATGCGAACCCAAACGCGATATTTCTTCGTTTATGTCGGCTTTATCGGCAAAAAAAGCCACTTCGTTTAACAATTTTGTCTCATCCGTCTCGACGTCGGCAAGCATTTCAGCAATACGCTCGGCAATCCTGACCTTGTAGTCGGCCACGACTCCGTCGGCGCGACCGCGCACTTTTTCCAGCTGGTCGGCAATGATGTCGAGAAGCTGAGTAAGGTTTGTTTTTATGCCCTCGCCTTCTTTTAGCCGCATATCGACGAGAGCGTCGCACGCGCCCGTAACGGCCTCGGTCACAAGACAAGCCAGCTGTTCGTCGTCCTCTTCTTCCGATTCGACTTTTAACGCTTCGGGTATTTTCATCGCGTCGCTTACCGAAAAATCATTGGGAATACCAAACTTTTCCGACAAAAGGCGTGCGGCGTCCACATATCCCGCCACCAGATTTTCATCCACCACCACGCGTTTGTTCGCACAGGAAGCGTCCGTATAGTTAAAGTATGCGTCTACGGTGCCGCGGCCTATTTTGCTCTTTAAAATTTTACGCGCCACGTCTTCCTGTGAAGACAATATCTTGGGAAGACGGAGATTTATCTCCAGATAACGATTGTTGACCGACTTTATTTCGACAGTCAGTTCTTTTCCTCCGGCGCTTGCCGTAAACTTGCCGTACCCCGTCATACTGTTCATGTTTGTCAGCTCCTGCAAATTGCTTTTAGTTTAAGGCAAGCTAGTACTTTCGCGGGTTTAATACAGCTAACGTAATAATGACGTCAATGCGGACCGGGCAAGCCGTTAACGGCGTTAAATTGCATTGCAAAAAAACTTTTGAAGCACATACCTGCATACACATTATAATTATAACACTATTTTACGAGAATTTCAAGCGTTTATAAGCGAAATAAACTGTTCTTCCGATAATATTTTTATGGATAGTTTTTGCGCTTTTTGCAATTTTCCGCCGGCATTTTCGCCCGCTATAACGTAATCGGTGGATTTTGTTACGGCCGACTGGACGGTTCCTCCGTTTTTTTCGATGATTTCGGACGCCTGCGAACGCGTATATTTTTGCAGCGTTCCCGTCAGGACGAATTTTTTACCGGAGAATATGCCTTGATCGTCGGATTTTTCGCAAACCGGGTTTATGCCGCACGCCAGCAGTTTTCTTACGACGTAGCCGCGACGCGCAAAATATTCGACAATGCTTTTTGCCGTCACTTCGCCTATGAGATCGCTGGTCATAAGCTGTTCCTCGGTGGCATTCATAAGGGCGTCGATGCTTTTATATTTGTCCGCCAGTTCCTTTGCCGCCACTTTGCCCACGTTTTCTATCCCCAGCGCGTTGATAAAATTGGCCAGCGAAACGTTTTTGCTCTGTTCGACAGACTGCAAAAAGCCTTGTATTTTTTTATCCTTGAATCCGTCAAGACGGCTTAGTTGCTCTTTTGTGAGCGAATACAAATCGTATGCCTCGCGTACTCCGAGAACATCGTAAAGCTGCGCTATTGTAGCCTCGCTTACCGATTTTATATCCATGCAGTCTTTTTCGACAAAGTGCTCTATTCGGCCCTTGACCTGGGGAGGACATTCGTGGGAGTTGGGACAGTACAAATGCGCGCCGCGTTCCACAAGCGGCGTTGCGCATGCCGGGCACACCTCGGGAGGCTTTATTTCTCCGCCGCCGAGGTCTTCCGCAATGCCCAGAATTTCGGGAATAACGTCGTTACTACGCCTAATAAATACGCGGCAGCCGTTTGTAAGTTTTTTGCGTTTTATATCGTTGTAATTGTTGAGCGTCGCGCGGCTTATCGTTGCGCCGCACAGTTCCACGGGAGCCACGTGCGCCAGCGGTGTTACTTTGCCGGTCCTTCCCACGTTCCATTCGATTTGTTCGAGAGTTGTGGTGGTCTCTTCCGCCTCAAACTTATACGCGATGGCCCAACGCGGAAATTTGTCGGTATAACCGAGCCTTTCGCGCACGGCAAAATCGTCCACTTTTATCACCATTCCGTCGATAAGAAAATCTAATTGATCCCTGTCCACCGTATCGATTTTGTTTATAATCTCCTCGATATCGGAAGAGACGTAAAGCATTTCCGTTCTGAATTTATTGCGCTGCAAAAATTCGATGCTTTCCCTCTGCGAATAAACAGCGTCGTCAATATAATTGACATTGTAAAAAATTATATCCAGGTTGCGCTTTGCCGTAACTTTGGGATCCAGGTTGCGTATTGCGCCGGCCACGCCGTTTCGTGCGTTTTTAAGCGGCTCTTCCGCAATTTTGTTGTATTTTGCCAGTGCGCTCAGCCGCATAATACCTTCGCCCTGCGCTTCCAGCGTTCCTTTGTATGGAATGGACAGCGGTATCGATTTTATGGTAAGCACCTGACGCGTAACATCTTCGCCGACACTTCCGTTTCCGCGCGTAGCAGCGCCTGCAAACAGCCCGTCCCTGTACGTAAGACACAAGGTCAGTCCGTCCAGCTTATATTCGAGCGTATAAAGACAATCGGGCGCTTTTTCTTTTATTTTTGCGTCCCACTGTCTGAGCTCGTCATAAGAATTGCATTTATCCAGACTATACAGCTTGCGAATGTGCTCGTGCTGCGGAAATTCTTTAAGCGGTTCTCCGCCGACGCGCCTTGTCGGCGAATCAGGCAGGACCACCCCAGTCTGTTTCTCCATCTTAAGCAGCTTATCGTAAAGGGCGTCGTACTCTTTATCGGATACTGTGGGATTGTCCAAAACGTAATATTGGTAGGCATAGGTATTGAGCGTTTCCACCAATTTTTTCATTTCGTCCATTTTTTAATCCTCCAAAACCGTAAGCGGCGCGTAAATAAGCATAAGATTCAGTTTACCCGCTTTGTCAAACTGAACTAACGCGCACGTTCCGTCGCCTTCTCCGCTGATAGATATTATTGTTCCCGTGCCGAATTTTTCGTGCATGACGCGTTTGCCCGGCTTAAAGCCCGATAAATCTTTTTTTCTTTCGGTTAATTTACCGCTCTGCCGGGACGCACGGCTTTCGCCTGCGGGAACGGTCATTGTGTCGTATTCTGCGGCGGAATCTTCATAAGCCCGTCTTCTATACCCGCCGCCGTATCCCGTATAGTCGCCCCCATACGAGTTGTAACGCTGATAACTCGCGGGGCTGACAACATTGAATCCCGCCTCGGTAAGGAAACGGCTGGGCTTGTTGACGGTAATCTGGTTGAAACGGAACCGCGACTCGGTATATGTAATTATAAGCTGCTCCATTGCGCGCGTCACCGCCACATACATGAGTCTGCGCTCTTCTTCGATGTCCTCGGGGTCGTCTTTGGCAGACGAAGGAAAAATACCTTCCTCAGCCCCCACAATAAAGACTGTTTTAAATTCCAGTCCCTTGGCGCTGTGCACCGTACTTATGGTAATGCCGCCGTTGCTTTCTTCATCGGTGTCCGAATAAAGCGAAATGCTCTGCAGATATTCTTCAAGGCTGCCGCCGTTGTTTTTATCGTACTCTTCCATTCCCGTCAGCAGTTCTTTGATGTTCATGCGCCTGTTGACGTCGTCTTCGTCGTCTTTGCCGTAATATTCTTTAAGATTGAGCACTTTGACGATATACTTTCCGAGATTGGCCACGCTTGCGCCCGTTTTGTAAGCGTTTTCGAAACATTTGAGCGTCTCGGTAAGATTGGTCAATTTTTTGACAAGTTTGGGCGGTAAATCGTCATTTTCGGACGAATTAAGTACTATGTCATACATAGTACTTCCGGTTATACGCGCATAATTGACCAGTTGCGCGATGGTGGCGTCACCTATGCCGCGCTTCGGAAAATTGATAATGCGCAGCAACGCCTCGTCATCGGCATGATTGGACATAAGCTTTAGATAAGCCAGTACGTCCTTTATCTCCTTTCTCTCGTAAAACTTAAAGCCGCCGTAAACACGGTAAGGAACGTTGTATGCCAAAAAAGCTTCTTCGAAAGGTCTGGAAAGCGAATTGACGCGCATAAGCACCGCAAAATCGTCGTAGGAATATCCGTTGGCACGCATTAATGACGATATCTTGCGCACCACGTAATTTACTTCGTCGCGCTCGTTTTTCGCGCAATGACAGTCCACTTCCGAGCCTACGGGATTTGCCGTCCACAAAACCTTCTCGAGCCGGGTTGTGTTGTTTGCAATTATCCTGTTGGCCACGTCCAAAATGTTCTGCGTCGAGCGATAATTTTGCTCGAGCTTATAAACTTTACAGTTAAACTGCCGCTGAAAATTGAATATGTTGCGGTAATCGGCTCCGCGCCAGCCGTATATGCTTTGATCCTCGTCGCCGACGGCAAAAATATTGCCCCACTCCCCCGCAAGAATTGCCGCTATTTCATACTGAACGGCATTGGTATCCTGAAATTCGTCTATATGTATATACTTGAATTTATGCTGGTAGTATTTGCGGGCTTCTTCGCAATTGCGCAGTAAATCGCGGGCGTACAGCAGCAAATCGTCATAATCCAAAGCATTGCTTTTTATTTTGACCTGCTCGTACTGCTTGTATGCCTCCGCAATTATGTCGATATCCGGCATGAATTTGTTTATTACGAGATATTCGTCGGGAGTAAGACCGGTTTCCTTGGCTTTCGATATGCAGGACGCCACTTGCTTTTCGTAGGAAGACGCATCCTTGATTTTACCCTTTTCGGCAAAGTCTTTAAGTATGCGTTTTATGCAATTATTTTTTTCGTTTTCGCCGTATATCGTAAAATTGGAACTAAATCCGGGAAAAAATCCGATGTATTTGCGCAAAAGGCGCACGCAAAGAGCATGGAAAGTAAAAATCCAAATGTCCTCGGCGCCTTCCACCATGTCGCAAAGCCGTTCTTTCATCTCTCCGGCGGCTTTGTTGGTAAAAGTAATGGCCAAAATATTGTATCTTTCCGCCTTACCCTGATCTATTATGTATGCTATACGGTGGGTGAGCAGACGAGTTTTACCGCTGCCCGCTCCCGCCGTAACCAAAACGGCTCCTTCGGTGTCAAGCACGGGTTTAAGCTGTTCGGAATTTAATGTCGATAAATCAAAATGCATTGCGTATCCTCTTTTGTCTTTCGCTTATATTTTATCAAAAAGCCGCTTTTAAGTCAACATAATTATGCGTTTCATACCGATTTGATCATGCGTTCGAGATAATATCTTTCTTTAAGCTCGTTGTACTGGCGCACCAAATACAAAACGTATCTTTGCTTAGCGTTTTCGTCCATTTCATTGTATTTTTCGTAGTCGATTAGCTGACCTATCGGGTTGGTGGTGTTTTCATCGTTGTCGAGTATATTGCACACGCGCAGATATAATCTTTCGGTTTCGCTGATGGAGTTGTCCTCTACCGTATCTATGTTTTCGCGGATATAGCGCGACCGCTGAACCTGTCGTATTCTTTGACGATTTTCGGGAGTGTCTCCCTCTTTCTTCAAAAATTCCGCCCGTTCGACGGCAAGACGCGTCCAATATCCCATTTTTAGTCTTTCCTTTGCCTGAGCCGCGCGTTTTTTGATTTCGCTTTGTCTTTTTGCGCCCTTTTTTGTAAGTGTGGCGTCTTCCTGTTTTTCACGCTTCATAAAGCACCTCCGTAAAATAACTGAGATTATTATAACATGAAAACTTCAAGAAAAAACGCCGCAGTCATAAAAATACCAACTTCGACGTTTTTCGACATTACCTGATAAAAATTTCTTAATAAAATGGGAATATGATACAAAATTCTCCGTTTATTTCTACCAGTCTTCCTTATAACTGATTTTGACGTCGTCATAAAGATCGAAATATTTGCGCTTGAATTCGGCAGCCTTTTTCTGTTTCATCAATTTGGCACGCTTTTCTTCTGCGTCGGTGCGGACGTTGTTTTTTGCTGTATTTTTAGTATTTTCACTGCTTTTATCCTGTTTCATATCAACTCCGTTATTATGCTGTTTAGCACATACACTCCCTTATCGGTAGCGAACAATCTGTTGTCGGCGACGTCTATCACGCCGAGAGTTTTAAGCTTTTGTATTTCGCCGCCTTTAACGTCCGTAAGCTCACTGCCGAACAAAGACTTATATTCGTTGAGATCTATGCCTTCTTTAAGACGCAGACGGAGCATTATATATTCCTCGCGCAGCTGGCCGGCGTCTATTTTTTCGCGGTACACCGTCGTAAGTCCGCCGATGTATGACGCGATGTTTTCGGTATTGGAAAACCGTTCTCCGTCAATATACGAATGCGCCGCCGCTCCAAATCCTATATACGGTTTATGCAACCAATATCCGCGGTTATGACGTCCTATTTGCCCGTTTTTGGCAAAATTACTTATTTCGTAACGCTCGTATCCGCGGCTGCGGAGACAGTCGGAGGCAAAAGCATATTCATCAGCCATGTCGTCCTCGTCGGGACGATATGCGCAGGCATACATTATGCTCCCCTTTTCCACCGAAAGAGAATAAACGGATATATGCGGAATACTAAGCGCCGTGATAAGGTCCAACGTATTTTTTACGTCGTCGTGCGTTTCTCCTTCCAACCCCACAATAAAATCGGCCGATATATTGTCTATTCCCGCCGCGCGGGCAGTCTTAACGGCGTCTACGAACTGCCGCACCGAATGCAGCCTTCCCGCTTTTTTAAGCACGTCGTCGTTTGCGCATTGCAATCCTATACTTACACGGTTTATTCCTGCTCTTCTGCACTCGTCGAAAAATTGCGTCGACGTCGATTCGGGATTGGCCTCTACGGTGACTTCCGCCGTTTTTTCCACCGTAAATCTGTCGCCGATACAGTCCATTATTTCCTCTATCGCGCCCGTATAAAGGCACGACGGCGTTCCTCCTCCGATATATACGGTCTCAGCCGTCTCCCCGCAGCGGAAGGCGGCTATTTCGCGCTTTAACGCCTCGACGTACTGTCTTTGCGAGGAAAGGTTTACCGTCGAAACAAAACTGCAATAGCGGCACTTGCTTCGGCAATAGGGAATATGAACATAAACGCCTATGCCGGGCATTATTTGTCGTCCAGCTTTAATATAGACATAAACGCTTCGCTGGGCACCTCCACGTTGCCTATCTGGCGCATACGTTTTTTGCCTTCTTTTTGTTTTTCGAGCAGCTTTTTCTTGCGCGTAATGTCGCCGCCGTAGCACTTTGCCAAAACGTCTTTCCTTAGAGCCTTAACGGTTTCACGCGCGATGATTTTACTGCCTATTGCCGCCTGAATGGGTATTTCGAACATCTGACGCGGAATTACTTCTTTTAGCTTTTCGGCAATGCTTCTGCCGCGCGCATACGCCTTATCTCTGTGTACTATTATGCTGAGCGCGTCGCAAACAACGTTGTTTAACAAAATATCCAGCTTTACGAGGTCGCCCGGCTTGTATCCTTTTAGTTCGAAGTCCAGGCTGGCATAGCCGCGTGTACGCGATTTGAGGCTGTCAAAGAAGTCGTACACTATCTCGTTAAGCGGAATTTCGTAATGCATACGAACGCGCGTTTTGTCCAAATACACCATGTCTATATATTCGCCGCGTTTGTCCTGGCACAACTCCATTATCGAGCCGATATATTCCGGCGGCGTAAAAATATTGGCGGTGACATAGGGTTCTTCTATGCGGGCTATTTCCGTCGGGGAAGGAAGATTGCTGGGGTTTGTTACCGTGATCTCTTCTCCGTTGGTTTTTATTACGCGATAGTTGACGCCGGGAGCGGTGGTTATTATATCGAGACCGAATTCGCGTTCTAAGCGCTCTTCGATAATCTCCATATGCAGCAGTCCGAGAAAACCGCATCTGAATCCAAAGCTCAACGCCGCTGAAACTTCCGGTTCAAACGACAATGCGGCGTCGTTGAGACGCAGTTTTTCCAGCGCGTCTTTAAGGTCGTTGTAATGCGATCCGTCCAAGGGATAAATGCCGCAAAAAACCACCGACTGAGCCTTTTTATATCCCGGACAGGGTTCGGCGGCGCGATTGTCGGCAAGAGTAATGGTATCGCCGGGAGCGCAGTCGGACACGTTTTTTATGCTGCCGCAAATATAGCCTACTTCGCCGGCGGAAAGTTGGTCCGCAACCGTCATTTTGGGATGGAAAATTCCCACTTCCACGACGTCGTACTGCTTGCCGTTGCTCATAATCTCCATACGGTCGCCCACTTTGACCTTGCCGTCGATAATGCGCACAAGACTTACCGCGCCCTTATAGTTGTCGTAAAACGAATCGAATATCAGCGCCTTTAACGGGCCGTCGGGATTGCCGGAGGGCGGCGGCACTAAATCTACCACCTGATCCAAAACTTCTTTTATTCCTATACCTTCTTTAGCGCTTACAAGAGGGGCTTTGGAGGCGTCTATGCCTATTACGTCCTCTATTTCGCGGCGCACCTCCTCCGGACGGGCGGAGGGCAGGTCTATCTTGTTGATGACAGGCAGAATTTCCAGGTTGTTGTCCACTGCAATATACACGTTTGCCAGAGTCTGAGCCTCTACTCCCTGCGTGGCGTCCACGACCAATATGGCGCCCTCGCACGTTGCAAGCGCCCGCGAAACCTCATACGAAAAATCCACATGCCCGGGCGTATCGATAAGATTGAGTTCGTACTCCGCGCCGTCTTTTTCGTACTTCATTTTGACGGGGGTGAGCTTTATTGTTATGCCCCTTTCGCGCTCGATGTCCATCGAATCCAGCGTCTGATCGGTGAGTTCGCGTTTTTGCAGAGTACCGGTATATTCGATAAGTCTGTCCGCCAGCGTCGATTTGCCGTGATCTATATGTGCGATTATGCAAAAATTGCGTATATATTTCTGTTTGTCCATGACAATAATTATATACTTTCGGGCGTAAAAATGCAAATATTTTGGCTGATAATGCCGCATTTTTAAAAAATAAAATATTTAATAGGATAATCTTGTGAAAATCGTTGATTTTTCTGTGTAAATACTATATAATAGTTGTGTATAATGGGAGGTTGTATATGGATATCAAAAAAACCTGGCTGTGCACCGACCCTATCGCACACAGAGGATTACATAACAACGAAAAACCGGAAAATTCGATTGCCGCTTTCAAAAACGCCTGTGAAGTCGGCTGTCCTGTCGAGTTGGACGTGCAGATAATAGACGACAGCACGATAATAGTTTTTCATGATTATGATTTAAAGCGCATGACGGCCCACGACGGATATGTCGCCAATTTGACCAAAGATAAATTGTGCGAACTGCGTCTCGGCGGCACCGACGAATGTATTCCTACGTTCGAACAGGTTCTGCAAACCATAAACGGCGCCGTTCCCATGCTGATAGAAATTAAAAACGAAGGCAAAATAGGTAAACTCGAACAAAAAGTAATAGATATGCTGGCGTCTTACAACGGCGAATTTGCCGTTGAGTCTTTCAACCCGTATTCGATGGAATATTTCAAGAAAAACGCCACCGGAATTATACGCGGACAGCTGTCCATGGTCATGACCAAAAAAAATATGGCGGGCGCTTTCCGACGCTATATGTTCAATTCGATGCGCGTTGCCAAAATTTCCTGTCCGGACTTCATCGCTTACAACGCCGCCGATCTTCCGCAGAAAAAACTCGCTAAGCTTAATATTCCCACTATTGCCTGGACGATAAGGAGCAATACCGAGATGGAAAAAGTCGCCCCGTACATAGACAATATTATCTTTGAAAACTTTATGCCGGTTAAAGAACAGTAAACTTATTACATTGATAATAAAAAAGCCGCACGCTGCACAGTAGCGCGGCTTTTTTTGTTTTTGTATGTCTTTATATGGGACGCCCGCTCCGCTTTTCGGTAAAGCGCGCGTTTTCCATACGTAGCAGCGCTGTCTTGCGGTCCAGTCCGCCGCCGTATCCGGTTAGCGCGCCGCCGCATCCCAAGACCCGGTGGCAAGGAACGATGACGGCTACAGGATTGTGTCCCACCGCTCCCCCAACGGCCTGCGCGGACGGCTTTTTTCCGCTGCCGAAAAATATTTCCTTTGCCAACTCTCCGTAAGTAATTGTTTTTCCGTACGGAATAAGCATCAGCCTTTTCCACACTTTCTGGCGGAAGGGCGAGCTGCCGAAAAACGACAGCGGCGGAAAAAATTCAGGCCTTTGACCGGAAAAATATTCTTCCAGCCACTTTTTTGCCGATTGCACCGCCCGGGCGGACTTGTCGTAACGGGCGTCTCCGCTGCTTTTTTGCGCATTAGCGGCAGCGGGCGGCAAATGCCGCTGATTGTCAAAATATATATTTGTAATAAATCCGTTTTGCGCCCGTATCGTCATCGCGCCTAAAGGAGAAAAGAATTTTTCTTCCACAAATTTGCCGTTCATTTTTTCTCTCCAGTATAAATTAAAGGCGGCTGCAAGTACACAGTCGCCTTAAAATATCAATCGATGCGGTTACTTCTTCATGGCTTCTTCCACCGCGACGGCACAGGCAACCGAAGCGCCCACCATCGGGTTGTTACCCATGCCGATAAGTCCCATCATTTCGACGTGCGCGGGAACCGACGACGAACCGGCAAACTGCGCGTCGGAGTGCATTCTGCCCATAGTGTCGGTCATGCCGTACGAAGCGGGACCGGCTGCCATATTATCGGGATGCAGCGTTCTGCCCGTACCGCCGCCGCTTGCCACCGAGAAGTACTTGACGCCCTTTTCGACACATTCTTTTTTGTATGTGCCCGCAACAGGATGCTGGAAACGCGTGGGGTTGGTAGAGTTGCCGGTGATGGAAACTCCCACCTTTTCGAGCCACATGATTTTTACGCCTTCGCGGACGTCATCGGCGCCGTAGCAGCGCACCTTGGAACGTTCGCCGGTGGAATAAGGTATTTCTCTTACAATTTCCACTTTGTCGTTGAAGTAGTCCATTTTGGTCTGAACGTAAGTAAAGCCGTTGATACGGGAGATGATCATGGCGGCATCTTTGCCGAGACCGTTGAGAATTACTCTAAGCGGCGTTTTGCGCACCTTATTTGCCGATTTTGCGATGCCTATCGCACCTTCCGCCGCGGCGAAAGATTCGTGTCCCGCCAAAAAGCAGAAACATTCGGTTTCTTCTTCAAGAAGCATTGCGGCAAGATTGCCGTGTCCGAGACCCACCTTACGCTGTTCGGCGACCGAACCGGGAATACAGAAAGCCTGCAGTCCTTCGCCTATCGCGCGGGCGGCGTCGGCTGCTTTTGTGCATCCCTTTTTGATGGCGATGGCGCAGCCCAAAGTGTACGCCCACTTGGCGTTTTCGAAACAAATGTTCTGAATTCCTTCGGTGATTTTGTAAGGGTCGAAACCTTTATCCGTGCAAATTTTAAGCGCGTCTTCGAAACCGTTGATTCCGTACTGTTTCATGATTGCGGAGGTCTTAGCCTCTCTTCTTTCATAACCTTCAAAAGTTACAGCCATTTTAATTACCTCCTTATTCCTTGCGGGGATCGATGTACTTGACAACGCCTTCGGCTTCGGTAAATCTGCCGTAATGACCTGTAGCGGCTTTAAGCGCGTCGTCGGCGCTCATGCCCGCTTTGATTTTGTCCAGCATTACGCCCAGCTTGATGTATTCGTAACCGATGACCTGGCTGTCTTTGTCAAGAGCCATTTTGGTGATATAGCCTTCGGTGAGTTCGAGATAGCGCACGCCCTTCTCTTCGGTGGAATAGATAGTGCCGGTCATGGAGCGTTCGCCCTTGCCGAGGTCTTCCAGTCCCGCGCCTATCACCAAACCGCCTTCGGAGAATGCGGACTGCGTTCTGCCGTATGCGATCTGAAGGAACAGTTCTCTCATCGCTGTGTTGATGGCGTCGCACACAAGGTCGGTGTTGAGCGCCTCCAAAATGGTCTTGCCGGGCAGAATTTCGCCCGCCATTGCCGCCGAGTGCGTCATGCCCGAACAGCCTATGGTTTCGACAAGCGCTTCGCGGATAATGCCGTCCTTTACATTGAGGCTCAGCTTGCAAGCGCCCTGTTGAGGTGCGCACCAGCCTACGCCGTGCGTATAACCGTTAATGTCCTGAATGTTGTACGCCTGCACCCACTTTCCTTCTTCGGGGATGGGAGCCGGGCCGTGCTTGGGGCCCTTGGCTACGCAGACCATTCTTTCTACTTCTTTAGAAAACTGCATAAATGCCCTCCAAAATATAATTTCGATGCAAAAATTTGTCTTGTTCGTACAAACCTTATGTATTATAGCACAAAATTAAGTAATAAACAACTGTTTTGCGCTTTTTTGCAAAATTTTTACCCGAGGCGTTGCCAAAATTTTGCCGCGGCGTAAAAATAATCGATTAAAATTTATTGCAAAATTCGGTGCAGTATGATAAGATATATACATAAATTACTTTGCGGAGAATTAAAATGACAAACAACGGCATTAAAAAGACAGCTGCGGCAATCGTGTGCCTTATTATTCTGGCGGCAGCCGCAGTTTTTATAATAGACGCACTATCCGACAGCTTTAACATCGTATTTTATCCCGAAAAAAGTCAGACGCAGCAACAGCCGGACCCGGAGCCCATGCCGGAACCGGAGCCAACCCCTGATCCGGAACCGAGCTTAGTGCAGCTTGCAGCGCCTATAGTTACATATGACCAAGAAACAAATTTATTATCTTGGAGCGAAGTGGAGAATGCTTCAGGTTATAGGGTGACTGTAAACGAACAAACGGAAGGTTATGGAGCAGATACCACAGAGATAGAAGTAACCATAGACGAAGGTGACTCTTACACTATGTCTGTTCAAGCGTTAGGAGACGGAGAAAAGTATTCCAACAGTGAAATCTCCACCATAACCGGCGAACGCGCCAACCTTGACCAAATGTATTATGAGCAGATTAAAACAGATTTAAAGGAAATTATAGAAGGTAAAACAATTGCATTTACAAGATTTAATATTCAAGAATTTTTAAATATAGATTTCCAAGATAATAATTTACTTGTTACTGCTAAATGTAATGCGGTGGATGAATCAATAACGCGTTATACAACATTTTTTTTCAAACTGCAAGATAGTTATATAATTTATTCGTTGTCAGATTTATCAGAAATAGTCGATACTATAAAAAGTAATTCGACTATCAAAGTTTCTACCCAGGATACTTTATATGCTAGATATGATAACGAGATTGATTGTTATAATAAATTAATCCAAGATTATAGATTGACCGGACAATTAAAAAATTATTTAGATAATGGATATACTCCTACAATGTTGTATTCTTGTTTAACATCTGGTAATCAAGTAGATAACTTTACAGTCAATTCCTATATCAAATTAACCAAAGGTAATGATATAAAAGTTGTAACAGTAAAGAATATTGTATCTCAAAAATTTAATAATGCTTTTGCCTTTGATGGTTATGTAAATGCATATATAAATGGTACAGCAGAAGATGTTACAATTGAAGAAAGATCCTTTACAGAAGCTTCTCCGGTATCTTCTATATGGCAGGCGGCAAACGACAAATACGGCAAATAAACGAAAAACAAAAATCGACCGAAGTAATTCGGCGTTTTTTTGTTTTTGGCGCTGCCGGGACGGAGTTTTTAGAAAATGACGGCAATAAAACAATACCGCGTGAAAAAATTGAAAGAAAATTTTGCGCAAGGGTTGATTTATTTGTTTTTTTGATATATAATAAAGTCGAACAAATTATGGAGGATTTTGACATGAAAAGCATTTTGGTTACCGGCGGCGCCGGATACATAGGTTCGCACACCGTTGTCGAGCTCATCGAGCGCAAATACGACGTGATAGTCGTGGACAATCTCGTAAATGCCAGCGAGGAAAGCCTTAATCGCATCGAAAAAATTACCGGCGTTTATCCCAAGTTTTACAACGCCGATATTCGCGACCGCGAAGCAATGGAAAAGATTTTTTTCGAAAATCAGATAGACGGAGTCATTCACTTTGCCGGACTTAAAGCCGTGGGCGAAAGCGTGAAAATTCCGCTTGCTTACTACGACAACAACATTTACGGCACGCTGGTGCTGCTGGAAACCATGGCAAAGCACAACGTCAAAAAAATAGTATTTTCTTCCTCCGCCACCGTTTACGGCGATCCCGAACGGCTGCCAATAGACGAGGAATGCAGGCTGTCCACCACCAATCCGTACGGCTCGACAAAACTGTATATCGAGGGAATATTAAAAGACCTTTATAAGTCGGACGACGCGTGGACTGTGGTGCTGCTGCGCTACTTCAATCCCGTGGGCGCGCACGAATCGGGCCTTATAGGCGAGGATCCCAAGGGCATACCCAACAATCTTACGCCGTATATAGCGCAGGTGGCTTGCGGAAAACGCGAAAAGGTGAGCGTGTTCGGCAACGACTACCCCACTCCCGACGGCACGGGCGTGCGCGACTATATTCACGTCGTCGACCTTGCGATAGGACATATAAAGGCCATCGAAAAGTGCGAAAAACCCGGCGTTTATATCTACAATCTCGGCACAGGGATAGGTTATAGCGTGCTGGACGTAATTCATGCGTTTGAAAAGGCCTGCGGTCACAAAATTCCGTACGTCATCGCACCGCGCCGCCCGGGCGACATTGCCGCCTGCTACGCCTGCGCTGACAAAGCCGAAAAAGAGCTGGGCTGGAAAGCCACCCGCAACCTTGACGATATGTGCGCGTCGCTGTGGAAATGGCAGACAATGAATCCCGACGGATTTAATACGAAACTGCAATAAAAATTGCGGCAGTATAATTATACGAAAAATGTAAGGAGGCATAACAGATGAAAGAAATTACTTTGACTTCCGAAAATTTTACGGAAGAAGTGCTCGACTCGGATATACCCGTTGTGGTGGACTTTTGGGCTACATGGTGCGGTCCGTGCATGATGATGGGCCCGATTATCGCCGATATAGCCAAACAGTACGACGGCAAAGTCAAAGTCGGAAAAGTCAATGTTGACGACGAAGTCTCGCTGGCGGAAAAATACCGCATCTCGGCTATTCCCGCTATCTTTCTTTTTAGGGACGGTACAGTCGCCGCCACTTCGATCGGCTATAAATCCAAGGAAGAACTGATAAAGCAATTGGGAATTTAAGGTTGCTGTATAAAACCATAAATTCAAAGCATATTTTTGCCGGCGGCAATTTTGGGCTGTTTTTCGGGTGCCGTTTTATCGGGTTCCCGCGTCGTACAGCATAGAATCTGCCGCATTGCCCTATTACGGAGGTACAAATGTCGTACATACAGGACGTCTTATCGTCGCTTAAAGCAAAAAATCCCGGACAAAACGAATTTATACAGGCAGCCGAAGAAGTTCTTACTTCGCTCTCGCCCGTTATTGCCGCACACCCGGAATACGAAAAAAACGCTATCTTGGAAAGACTGACCGAACCGGACAGACAAATAATGTTCAGAGTGCCGTGGACAGACGACAACGGAAAAATTCATGTAAACCGCGGCTATCGCGTTCAGTTCAGCAACGCCATCGGCCCGTACAAGGGAGGCCTTCGCTTTCACCCCTCCGTCAATCTCGGTATAATCAAATTCCTGGGGTTTGAGCAGATTTTCAAAAACAGCCTTACGGGACTTCCCATAGGCGGCGGTAAGGGCGGCAGCGATTTCGATCCGAAAAACAAGTCGGATGCGGAGGTTTTTCGTTTCTGCGTGAGCTTTATGACGGAATTATACAAGTACATTTCCGCCGATGAGGACGTGCCCGCCGGAGATATAGGCGTAGGCGCGCGGGAAATAGGCTATCTCTTCGGCGCATACAAGCGCATTACAGGCAGATACGAGGGCGTTTTGACGGGAAAGGGACTGTCTTACGGCGGCAGTCTTGTGCGTAAAGAGGCCACCGGTTATGGGCTTATATATCTGACAAGCGAGATGCTTAAACACGCCGGAAAAAAACTCAGCGGCATGACAGCCGTCATTTCCGGAGCGGGCAACGTCGCCATTTACGCGGCGGAAAAGGCCTCTGCTTTAGGCGCCAAAGTCGTCACTTTATCGGACTCGACGGGATGGATCTTCGACCCCGACGGCGTAGATCTTAAAGCCGTAAAACAAATAAAAGAAGTAAACAGGGGCAGATTAAAAGAATATACGGCGTTTAGACCCGGAGCGGAATATCACGAAAACGGCAACGTCTGGCAGGTTCCGTGCGACATTGCTTTGCCGTGCGCCACGCAAAACGAACTGAATCTTGACGACGCGCGCAACCTTGTCAAGGGCGGCGTACTTGCCGTTGCGGAGGGCGCAAACATGCCCACTACTCCCGACGCTACGGATTTTCTCATGCAAAACAACGTCTTATTTGCTCCCGGAAAAGCGGCAAATGCCGGCGGCGTCGCTGTTTCGGCGCTCGAAATGTCGCAAAACAGTCAGCGCATGAGCTGGTCCTTCGACGAAACGGACGAAAAACTGATGACCATTATGAAAAACATATACGACAACATTTCTTTAAACGCCGAAAAATACGGTCATAAAGGCAATCTTGTGATGGGCGCAAATATCGCCGGTTTTATTAAAGTTGCCGACGCTCTTATTTCCCAGGGGCCGCAATAATGCCAAGAGGCGTGCCATTATGTCACGCATAGCACTTTACATATTGTGTTTTGTCGCAATTTTGCGCGATTTTACCCAAAATCATCAACTAAATTTAAACGAGGAAAACAATGCCTTTAATCGAGTTTATTTGCCCTGAATGCGGATATACGACAGAAGAACTTACTTCCGCCGACGGAAAAGCGCCGATATGTAAAAACTGCGGCGCTCGCATGACGCAGAAGTACTGGGGCAAAATTTATGTAAACAAGCGTATGCCCGAACATTGCTCGGGCAACTGCAGCACCTGCAAAGGCTGCGGAAAATAAGGAGATTTATTATGGACGAAATTTATTTAAGGCGCAGCGTAAGAAATTATTTAACTACGCCCGTGGAAAAAGAAAAACTGCTTGCCGTCGTAAAGGCGGGCACCTGCGCTCCATCGGCGCTTAACAATATGTCCAGACAATTTACCGTCATAAGCAACAAAGACATAATAAAGGAGCTCAACAGCGCCGTCGCCGCCGCCATTGACAGCGAAACCTTGCAGCGTATTAACGAGCGCACAAACGGCAATTTCAGCTTTTTCTATTCGGCGCCCGTTCTTATTGTCGTTTCGACGGAAAGACAGTCCTTCTGCCCGGCTTCCGACTGCGCGGTCGCGCTGGAAAATATGTTTTTGAAGGCGGAAGAACTGGGGCTTGCGACCTGCTGGATAAATCAGTTAAACGCGCTTAGCGGCGATAAAAACGTCAGGAGCGTTTTAAGAAAAGCCGGCGTCCCGGACAGTCACGACGTTTACGGTTCGTGCGCGATAGGATACTCACCGGTTCCCGTAAAGCGCGTCGAAGAAAAACCAAACAAAATCGTCTTTTGCGATTAACGGAGGAATATAATGGATAACTTTACAGTCAATATAAGCAGCACATATAATGTGCCGGGAAAGGCAACTCTTGAAGGATTTGTGCACTCTGACAACCGCGAGATGCATAAGTATGTACAAAATCTGCCGTGCGTAATAGTTTGCCCCGGCGGCGGATATAGTTTTGTTTCGGAAAGAGAAGGCGAACCCATTGCAATAGAATATTACAACCGCAATTACAACACTTTCGTCTTAAGATACGACGTCGCGCCGGCACGCTACCCTTTGGCGCTCACACAGCTGGCGTGCAGCGTCGATTACGTGCGCAAAAATGCCGAAAAATTTCATATCAATCCCGACAAAATTTACGTATGCGGTTTTTCGGCAGGCGGTCACCTTGTAGGATGCCTTGCAAATTTTTATCATGACTTACCGAAAGACTATATAAGCCCCGAAAAACTGGACGCAAAACCCAATGCGGTCATCATGGCTTACCCGGTCATCTATCCCGACAGCCATGTCAATTCATACAAAAATCTGCTGGGCGAAAATTTCGAATCTATGAAAATTTTAGATAAGCTGACGCTCGACAAAACCGTAAGCGACAAAAACCCGCCCTGTTTTATCTGGTCGACTTTTGAAGACGCCACCGTAAACCCAAGCGCCACGCTGCGTTATGCCGCTGCTTTATACAAACACTCCGTAAAGGCGGAATGCCATATTTTTGCCCAGGGCTGGCACGGCAGCGCTACTTGCGACGCGCGTACAAGCGACGGCGATTTTTCAAAACTGACCCCCGCCGCGGTATGGTTTGACTTATCGGCGACATTCTTGAAAAATCTGTAATGCAATTTTTGAACCGGGCGGCTCTTTTCCCCGCCTTATAAACATCAAAACGCCATAATTAAAAGCGCAGACAAACACACGTTTCGTACTGCGTTTTTTATTCCGGCATTTGATCGTATAAACGGACTGAAAATTTAATATCGTGCGCGTACATGGCAAAAATCACAATCCTGCTAACTTTTTTATTATATGGGCGGCTATAAAAAGTCCCATCGACGCCGGCACGGGCATCATGCTTGCCGACACGCCGCGGCCGTCGGTCTGCACAGGCGTTTCGGTGGAAAACGCTACCTCCACTCCCTTTATTCCTTGTTTTTTAAGTTCCCTTCTCATAATTCTCGCCAAAGGGCAGACTTCCGTTTGTGAAATGTCGGCGATTTTTAAGCGGGATGGATCGAGTTTATTTGCCGCTCCCATTGCGCTAATAAAAGGCACTCCACTACTTTTACAGCGTTTTATCAGTTCTATCTTGGCCGTCACATTGTCCATCGCGTCTACGACGTAATCAAAGATAGATAAATCTATAAAATCGGCATTGTCCGGCAAATAAAATTCGCAATAGGCGTCAACGCGCGCATAGGGATTGATGTCGCGTATGCGATTTTGCATTACCTGTACCTTTTGATGCCCTATGGTGCTGTCAAGCGCTATTATCTGGCGGTTTATGTTGCTCTCGTCTATAAGATCTTTGTCGACGATAGCCAGGTGCTCGACCCCGCTGCGGGCAAGCGCCTCGGCGACAAAGCCCCCCACTCCCCCAATGCCAAACACCGCAACCGATGATTTTCTGAGCCGAGCAAACGCTTCTTCACCAATAAGATTAAGGCTTCTATCAAATCGCATTTTCTAACTCCATAACAATAATTTAAGCGCTTAGACAACGTTTATCAAAAAAAATTATAGCAAAAACAAGAGAAATTGTCAAGCGTCCGCCTTTTGATGTGTCAACGGCTTGAATTGTCGAATTATGTCGATTTTATTTTGTTTTAGACGCCAATTTACTTGACTTATAAACCGGTCTGTCATATAATAAATAATGCAACGATTTTCCATAGATTTGTTCGAAGAAAATTCGAGCAGCGCATATAAATGCGTTAATGGTGAGACGGTTTATGAAAACGAACCGTTTCACATTTTTTATATGCAAAAAAATCTCTTTCCACAAAAAACGCGTTAATGCCGCATTGCTTTTTGCGGTTTTTTCGTGTATAATAGCTTTATGAAAAAGTGTACGATTACAGCAAAAACAAGCGGAAGATTGCTTAAAATTCTTTCCGAAAACCTTCCCGAAATAAAATATGCGTCATTGTCGTCCGCCCTCCGCAAAAAGGATGTCATCGTCGACGGCAATAGGACGAACGAAAATATTACGGTGTCGACAGGCGGTAAAATCGAAATTTTTTTGCCTGAGTCGGCATACAAAACCGATTTTTCCGTCTTTTACGAGGACAAAAATATTCTTATAGTCAACAAAAACAAAGGCATCGAGATTTGCGACGGCAATTATAATATCGCAAACATACTCCGCCGCAGTTACAGCGAAATAAAACCCGTCCACAGGCTGGACCGCAACACTTCAGGGCTGTGCGTATTTGCAAAAAACGCGGACGTTCGGGCGGCGCTTATCGACGCGCTCCGCAACAAGGAAATACGAAAATTCTATCGCACCGAAACAGCTTCGCTTCCACCCTCCGACTGCGAGACATTTGTAGATTATATGATAAAAAACGCCGCGAAAAGCCGGGTAAAAGTTTATTCTTCCCCCGTTTTAGGCAGCGTCAAAACCGTAACAAAATATAAATTTTTATATCCTACGCGATACGGCGCCATGCTTGACGTCGAAATTACGGGCGGCTTTACCCATCAGATACGCGCGTCGCTGGCTTATCACGGTATGCCGATACTGGGCGACGGAAAATACGGCGACAATTCGGCAAACAAAAAATCCGGGTACAGATATCAACGCCTTTGCGCCTACAAACTGGTTTTTTGCCTAAGTGACAATTCGCCTCTCCGCTATCTTAACAACATTAAAATAGCCGTAAAAGATGAAGATATAAAATTGTAAAGCAAGCGCCGCAAAAATCATTTTTCATCGAATAACTGCCGCAGCTTTTTTGCCTTGGTCAATGCAAGCGACAAAAATTCGTCGGGCGACAACGCTGAATATATGTCATGCGTGTGGCGGCCGGGGCGGTTGACGGGAACAAGTTCGAATGTAAGCGGCCCCGTGTACTCCGCTTTTTTTAGGCGCAATACTATCGACTGCCAATCTGCCAGTCCGTCAAAGGGCATCATATGGGAGTCGTCCAGCCAAGTAAGTTTCTCGCCCGTCATCTTCATGTTGTCGTTAAGATGCGTCGCTATAATTTTACGTCCGAACCGGCCTATAATGTCATGACAGTGGTTATAACACATTTCATGCCCGGTATCTATACAGTAACCTATCGCCGGATGCCCGTTGAGAGCGTTTATCACAGCGTCAAGATAACTTTCGCCTTCAGTGTTTTCGACGGCGATCTTTACGCCGAGATGCAGCGCTTTTTCGGCAAGGCGATAAAACCGCTCTACTCCCGTCTCGTTGGGAGTATTTTTGTCCATGCCTATTATGGCGTGCATGACCACTATGCCGACGCCGGCGTCCGACGCGTCCTGCAAACACTTTGTGAGCATTGCCTCTTCATCGTCGGCGACCCGGTCTTTTTCCCACAGCCTGTCGCAATGCTCAAACGGCGCATGAATGGACTGATAAATAAGCCCGGCGTCCTTTATAAGCGCGGCTATATGTTTGTTGCCCTTTTCCCTGTCCCAGCCGGTAAACATTCCGTCCCAGCCGGCAAGCGCGGTTTTTTCTATCTTTTCGGGCAAAGTCATGTCAAATGCAACGTCGTTGATAATAAGCTTTCTCATTTTTTTTCTTCTCCTTTCCATATATTATCACTTAGACACCGCAATGTCAAGTAAAAGCGGATTTTTTGTTAAATGAGTTGCTTTTTTTACAATTTAGTTGTATAATGATTTCAAAAAAACGGAGGTAGCGATATGTACGCTAAAAATATATGGAAAGACATTCCGGACGAAAAAAAGGACAATATCTTCGCCTTCGCTGAAGATTATAAATCTTTTTTGACGGCGGCAAAAACCGAACGTTTGGCCGTTGAACAAACCCTTGCGCTGGCAAAAGCGAAAGGGTTTAAAGACGTTGCCGATTTAAAGACCGTAAAAGCCGGCGATAAACTCTATGAAATCAACAAAAACAAAAATATTGCGTTGTACGTAATAGGCGAAAAGCCGCTTACGGAAGGTATGCGCGTCTTGGGCGCACACATTGATTCGCCGCGCTTGGACGTCAAACAAAATCCCTTGTACGAAAGCAATAATTTCGCCCTTTTGGATACGCATTATTACGGCGGCGTTAAAAAATACCAGTTTGTGACCATTCCGCTTGCATTGCATGGCGTCGTGTGCAAAAAAGACGGCACAAGCGTAAACATCAATATCGGCGAACAACCCGACGATCCCGTCGTGGGCATAAGCGACCTGCTTATTCACCTTTCGGGCGAACAGATGCAAAAAACCGCCGCTAAACTTATTCCCGGTGAACAGCTCGACGTAACTGTGGGATCTATTCCCCTTGACGGAGAAGAAAAAGACGCCGTAAAAGCCAACATTCTAAAACTTCTCAAAGACAAGTACGGCATCGAAGAAGAAGACTTTTTGTCCGCGGAAATAGAAGTCGTTCCCGCAGGCCCGACAAGAGATTACGGCCTTGACAAAAGTATGATTGCCGGTTACGGTCATGACGACAGAGTGTGCGCATATACTTCACTGCGCGCAATACTTGACGCAAAACCCGGCAAATACACCTACTGCTGCATTCTTGTGGACAAAGAAGAGATAGGCAGCGTCGGCGCTACCGGTGCGGCCAGCAAATTCTTTGAAAACTCAGTTGCAGAATTGCTTTGCAAACAAGGCTTCGACAGCTATATCGCTCTAAAACAAGCGTTTACCAATTCAAAAATGCTGTCCAGCGACGTAAGCGCGGGCTTTGATCCGCTGTTCCCGGAAGTAAACGACGCGAAGAATGCGGCATATCTTAATAACGGAATTGTATTCAACAAATACACCGGCTCGCGCGGCAAATCCGGTTCTAACGACGCAAATCCCGAATATATAGCGCAGATACGTCGCGTTATGGACGACGCGGGAATATTTTACCAGACCGCCGAACTCGGCAAAGTCGACCAGGGCGGCGGCGGAACCATCGCCTACATTCTCGGCAATTACAATATGAACGTCATGGACGCGGGCATTGCCGTTTTGAATATGCACGCTCCGATGGAAATTGTGGCAAAAGCCGACGTGTACGAAGCATATCTCGCATATATGTGTTTCTTGTCGCTGGAATAATAAAAAAGTAAGTACAAAAAAACAGGTATTATGTCTGACATAGTACCTGTTTTTTATGTTTTTGCGTGTTTTTGCGGCAAATCAAGATATTTTTGATGCATTCTTTTTTCGCAACATATCGCCGGGATTGAGTAAAACCGACGAATAAATCTTTACTTTCTGCTGCACCAGCAATGCGTCTAATATATCGACGCCGCTTTCATCCGTCATGCGTTCGACCTTTATTATTTTATTGTGATTGGCTGTGGGCGAAAGTACTTCAAGCTCGTCGCCTACCTTAAATCTATTGCGCATTTCTACAATAAAACCGTCGCTGCATCTTTGCGTGACAAGCGCGATAAAATCATAGTTTTGGCGCGGCTTTGATGTGTCGTAACACTGCGACTGATTGTTTCGTCCGAAATAAAATCCCGTACAATAGCGCCTGTGCCCGGGCTTTTCGATGTCGTTTGCAATGTCGCGCGGCAAAACAAAATTGTCCGGATTCGCATAGTACCAATCGATCGCCCGCCTATATGCGCCCACGACGCTTGCAACATAATATGCCGTCTTTACTCGGCCTTCTATCTTAAAGCTGTCTATTCCGGCAGCGGCAAGCTTGTCTATATACTCGATCATGTTCAAATCTTTGCTGTTGAGTATGTACGCTCCGCGCCCGTCCTCTTCTATCGGATAATATTCGCCTTCCCGAGTCTCCTCCATAAGCGCATATTTCCAGCGGCAGCTTTGCACGCATTCGCCGTGATTGCTTAGGCGTCCCGACATATAATTGGACAAAAGACATCTGCCCGAATAAGATATGCACATTGCGCCGTGCACAAACGCCTCTATTTCCACCGGCGGCGGCACAAAGTCTCTTATTTCGCGTATTTCATCCAAAGTAAGTTCGCGCGCCATAACAAGACGCTTTACGCCCAAGTCGGCGAAAAACGCGGCCGCATATTTATTTGTGGTGTTTGCCTGCGTCGACAGATGTATATCCAAATCCGGAGCATATTTTTTTACCTCGGACAATACGCCCATATCGCTCACCAAAACTCCGTCGGCCTTTACTTCGTCGATGAGACGTATTATGTCAGGCATAGTACTAAAATCCGCATTATGTGCGAAAATATTAAGCGTAACATACACTTTTTTGCCGTTTACATGACAGTATTCGACAGCTTTTTTAAGCTGCTCGGCGTCAAAATTATCGGCGTATGCGCGCAGACCGAATTGCTTGTATGCCAAATAAACCGCGTCGCATCCGAAATACACCGCGGTTTTTAATTTTTCCATATTGCCCGCCGGGGCCAAAAGTTCGATCTTCTTCATTTTATCCTGACAGCCAGCGACATTCCGTCGCCCACCGGCAAAATGCCGGCCATAAAATCCTCGTCGTCTCGTAGCTTTTCCAGATATTCCAAAATGCCGTTGATTATGGTAAGTTTGCTGTGCTTGACTTTTTCTTCGCCCGATAGCATTCCGTTGAAAAGGACGTTGTCGCACAAAATTATTCCGCCGACTTTTAACATTCGTTTAAGGTACGTAAGATATTCGCGGTAGTGCGTCTTCGGCCCGTCCATGAAAATAAAGTCGTACTCTCCGTCCATAAACGGCAGTATTTCGCCGGCGTCGCCCACAAAAAGCGTATATCGCCCCAAATAGCCCAATTCGTCAAGGTTACGACGGGCAAGACGCGCATAATTTTCGTCTATTTCTATTGTAGTCAGATGCCCCGCGCAGTTGCGCAGCATCAGCTGGGCACTGTATCCGATTGCAGTCCCCACTTCCAGAATTTTCGCCGGCTGTTTTAGAAAAATCATCTGTTCGAGAAAAACCGCCGACTCAGGCAGCAAAACGGGAATCATGTTGCGGTCGGCATACCGCATCATTTCCGCCACGACGGGATTTTTTTCTTCTTTCAGCAGCCCGCGTATAAAGCTGGAATTTTTAGACGGCGTTTTAAACGGCATATCAGTCTTCCAGAATTACCGGTATTACCATCGGATTGCGGCGAGTACGTTTGAAAAACAGATTTTTGAGTTCTTTTCGCATCACCGATTTTACCTGCGTCCAATCGGCGGCCCCCTTCAAATCCATTTGTGAAAGCGCGTTTTTAAGCACTGTCTTTGCTTCTTCTATTATTGCGTCCGATTCTTCGTCGGAATACATAAAGCCTTTGGACGTTATGTCGATGCCGAAAATCTCTCCGGACAAAGAATTTATGCCTACGGCGGCGACAAACAAGCCTTCCTCCGACAAATGTTTGCGGTCGCGCAGCACTATGCTGCCTACATCTCCCACACCCAGGCCGTCCACCAAAAGACATCCCGACGGAATATTGTCTCCCATGCGGAAAGTTTTGCCCGTTATCTCGATGCGGTTGCCTATGTCGGGGATAATGATATTGTTGGCGGGAGTTCCCATCTTTACAGCCAGCTCGGCATGCTTTTGAAGATGCCGTCTTTCGCCGTGTACGGGAATAAAATATTTCGGCTTGATGAGCGCATGGATGAGTTTTAGCTCGTCCTGACAGGCGTGTCCGCTGGCATGTACTTCCGCAAGGCGTTCGTAAATGGCGCGAGCGCCGTGCTGGTATATGTTGTTTACCACATTGTACACCATTTTTTCGTTGCCGGGAATGGGAGAAGCGGATATGATTACCGTATCGTTGTAGCCCAGCTGAATCTTCGGAAACTCGCCCGCCGCGATACGCGTCAATGCACTCATGGGTTCGCCCTGGCTGCCGGTCGTGATGATGATAAGTTTTTTATCCTCTTCCTTATCTATCATGTCGATATCCACAACGCACGAGCTGTCCAGCTTGAGCTCGCCTATTTTCGTGGCGCACTCCACCACGTTGATCATGCTCCTGCCGGCAAACGCCACCTTGCGCTTGAATTTTTTGGCAAGGTCGACTATCTGTTGCAAACGATGTATGTTGGACGCAAATGTGGCGATAAAAATGCGCCTATCCTGGTTTTCGTTTAAGATATGCGCGATGGATTCGCCCACCTTCGCTTCGGACATGGACGATCCTTCCCTTTCGACATTGGTGCTTTCCGCCAGCAGCAAAGTGACGCCCTTGCCGCCTATTTCGGCAATGCGCTTTAAGTTGATGACGTTGCCGTCGATGGGCGTATAGTCCACCTTGAAGTCGCCGGTGTGGAAAACCAACCCTATGGGCGTCGTAATGGCCAAAGCGCAGCTTCCCGCAATGGAATGGCTGACGTTGACAAATTCCACTTTGAATTTCGTCCCCAGCGATATTACGCTGCCGGGTTTGACAACGTTGAGAGATATTCCGTCGAGCTTTTGCTCGCGCAGTTTGTTGTCTACCAGCGCCAACGTAAGTTTTGTGCCGAATACAGGCACGTTAAGATCTTTAAGAACATAGGGAAGCGCCCCTATATGGTCCTCGTGACCATGCGTGAGCACTATGCCCTTTACTTTTTCTCTGTTGGCAATGAGATACGACACGTCGGGAATAACCAAATCTATTCCGGGCATATCTCCGCCCGGAAAAGAAGATCCGCAGTCTATGACGATAATTTCGTCATCGCATTCCAGCGCAGTCATATTCTTGCCGATTTCGCCTACTCCTCCTATAAAACTCACTTTAAGAGTAGGTCCATCATTACGCTTTTGCAAATGAACCTCCGAATATTTGTATTTATGTATTTTGATTTATGTCGACTATATTATACTACAACTAAAAAAAAATAGCAAACGTTTACAGCCACGCTTGCGTTATTTTTTATAAATAAATGTATGTTTTTTGACGCCGGAAAATTTGTCGGCAAAATAATGCGGTTTTTGACGCAAAAATGCTTTTTTCGCGCCGTCAGACATCCACAAATATTCCGTCTTTAATAATGCGCTTAAAGTGGGCGCCGCTTACCTTTCCGCCCAGCACGACGCAGTCGAACACCTGAGCGCCCCGTTTTACCACACTGTCGCCGCAAATTATGCTGCCCGCAGCCCGTCCGTATAATCTTGCCGACTTAGCGACGGCATTGGTGCCTTTCAGCTGCATCGTAGCGTCCATTGCGTCGAGATAGGGATACTTGTAGCCGCTCAAAAACAATCTGTTGGTCTCGTAATAGCTTTTTATGCTGCCTAAATCGCTCCAATAGCCCGTATGTTTATACGAATACAATGTCTTTCTTTCCATAAGCAAAGAAAATAAATCTTTAGAAAAGTCGAAAGCCGTGTTTTCGGGAACCAGCGACAAAACTTTCCTGTCTACGACATACACTCCGAGATTTACGGTGTTGCCGTACGCGTTGCTGCCGGGTTTTTCGTAAAAGCGAGTTACTAAACCTCTGTCATCGCTTTTGACCACGCCGTACTGAGAGGCGTCGTCCGCTTCTTTTACCGCCATGGTTACCTCGGCGCCGGAGGCTCTGTGAAAATCCGCCATCGCGCTTAGATCTATATCGGATATGCAGTCGCCGCTGAGCACTAAAAACACGTCGCCCAAAAACTTTTCGGCATGCTTGACGCTGCCGCAGGTTCCAAGCGGCTTATCCTCCGTCCGGCAGCGCGTTTTTATTCCGCGGTAACCGGATACATAATCGCATATAAGCTGCGCCTTATAGCCCAGCGTTAAAATTTCTTCTTCTACGCAATAATGTTTCAATTGCGCCGTGACATAATCTAAAATAGGACTGCCGGCTACCGGCAGCAACGGTTTGGGCAAATCTTCGGTAAACGGCATGAGACGACTGCCTCTGCCGCCGGCAAGAATAACGGCCTTCACTTTTTAATCTCCTTAAAGCTTATTTTCGGCTTTATTATGCGTATTGCGGCAATTATTATTCCCGGCGTCCTTCGCGGAGACACTTGCTGCGCTCTTTTTTTTGCGCACGCAGTTTATTATTACCGTTGCCAGCTGATATACTCCCAGCGCCGTAAGAAATATTCCGTAACACAGTGCAAGCACGCCGCTCTTTGTTTTAAGCGCCGCAAACGAACATAATACGGACGTTATCAAAGCCGGTACGGCGAGAGGCAGGGCTTTTTTGTACTCTACAAGATGATTCTTCGTGTGAATGATGAGCGTTACCGCCGCCATCGGAATAAAGGCGACAAGATTGAGAGCCTGCGCCTGATGCTGCGTAAGCGCACAAAAAATAGTAAGCAGCGGTATCGTCAGCGTTCCGCCGCCCATTCCCATGCCGCCTATAACGCCGCCCAAAACCGAACATATTATCAAAATTATGAATTTCGTCATTTATCCTCCTATTATCAGCTTGATGCCGGCGGCAATCATCATCAACGAAAAAATTCCGCCCACAAGCCACGACGGCAGTTTTTTGAGCAGCAGCGCTCCCGCTATTCCGCCTACCAGCACTCCGCCCGTAACATACCACAGCTGCGGAAATGGAGCCGCCCCCTTAAACAAATACACGCACGCCGAAAAAAGCGTAATGGGCGCTATTACCGCTATCGCAGTAGCGTGGGCTTTTTTTGTGGGCAGTTTTACGGCTTTTTCCAGAAAGGGAACGCAAAGCATTCCACCCCCGCCGCCGAAAAAACCGTTTACGCACCCTATCAGCGCGGCGATGAGCACCTTTGCCGCGGCGGAGAAAAATTTTTTTACCTTATGTTTCATTGTTTTATTATGCGTAAAAAGCCGATTTTTATATGCTCCCGGATGCAAAGTCCGCGTAAAACGCACCGGCTTTTTTATTTTGCCGCCGCCAAAAAGAAAAAACCTGATATTAAACACGCAAAATGCGCAATATAAGTGAAAACGGCGTTATATTTCAAAAAAAATTCAGCAACGACGCAAAATCAATTGCAATATCGACAAAAATAGTTTATAATATACGAGTGTATGCGCTATAAATTCAAGTCATACGAAAAGCAAAGTTATTACTTATAAGGTGAAATAAGAATGATTAAGACAAACTGGATGAAAAGACTTTTAACCGCGCTTTGCGTTTTGTGCCTGGCTTTCGCGGTAACAGCGGCTCTTCCCGCCGCGACCACCGCAAAAGCGGAAAACGTAAGCCTTGCCAACGGAGATTTTTCTTCATATTCTTCCACGGACTATTCGCCCTCCAACTGGACGAAATCGGGAGATAACAACTCGGAAATCTTCTCCGGCGTATACGACGGAAAGGCGGGTTTTGACGAACACGGTTTTGAAAATACCGGCGTACTCGTCCATGACAACGATTACAAAGACTTTCTGGTATTCAACTCGAAGAGTTTTACGGCTTACACTGCCTTCTCTTCCGCCGCCATCAACCTGACGCCCAATTCCTACTATCAGTTTACAATAAAAGCAAAGGCCGACGTTGCCGTGGGTAACGCTTATTTTTCCATTACAGGCTTGGAAGACGAAGAAATTTCTCTCCCCATAGTAAACGACGGAATATGGTCCACTTACAAAATTTATCTCGCAACCGATTTCGATACGAGCGACGCCGTAAACATTACGCTGTCTCTCGGCAAGGACGAAGCCAAGGCGAGAGGCTGGGCCATGTTCGACGACGTAAGCGTGGAAAGCCTTACTGCGTACGACTACGCCGCAATACAGGAATCGGATAATATTTTAGTGGCGGACATATCCACTCCCTATGTCGACGGCATAATCAACGGCGGCGACTTTACCGTTCTCGATTACAACAGCTGGACGGTGGGCGGCGACAAAAACAACGCCTCCGTAAGCGTTATTCCCGCTACCTACACGGAAATTCCCGGACAGGACGACGTTACCGTTACCGCGCCCAACTTCAACGGCACGACCAATAACGTATTGTTTATTTCTTCCAATGACGAAAACGGCGGATATATCACGCTGACTTCCAACGAATTTACCGTAAAACCGGACGAGTACTACCGCATAAGCTATTTCGTGCTGGACCGCGGAGATACCGCTACCGGCGGTACGGGCGCAACCGCTAAATTGTTGTATAAGTATGCCGGCTCGTCGGAGGACTTTAAAAACGTCACCGAAAACAACATTCAGACTTCCTCGGAGAGCACTGCTCTATCCAGTCACTTCGGCTGGACGGAAAAATGTTTCTATATCGCAGGCTCGTCCTTTACTGACGCTGTAGCTAAAATTGAATTCGCTTTGGGCGCGGAAAATTCTCCCGTTGCGGGCGGCGTGCTCATCGATGATGTCCGCGTACAGAAACTGACTCCCGAAAGATATGCCGAAATTGCCCCCGACGCCTCCATTGTCGCAGATATCGACGGAGACATATCGGATACCACGGGCGTTACAAACGGCGCTTTCATGAATTATACCATCACCGACGGCGTACGCGTTCCCGCCAACTGGACGCAGGTAATTGCCGGCGACAACAACACCTCCTCTTACGGCTACAGCAATGTTCAAGTAAACGCTGACAACGCCGATTTCAGAGTGGTAAACAGCACGGATGTCGCTTACGCCAACATCGGCAGATACGAAATGGCTTTGGAAATGACCTCTTCGACAAATACCGCATTCGGTATGCGTTCGGCGGCTATATCCATAGCAAGCGCTTCTTACAACGTTATCGACGTTGATTTGTGCGCGCTGCAAGTCAGCGGCTACGGAGCAAGCATTGTTTTGCGCCGCGAAAACGGGGCCGTTGTGTCCAAAATAGAAAATATTCTCAACCCCGGCACCTACTCTTTCTGCGTGAAGGGAGATGCGGATGCCGCCGTTAATATTTATGTTGAAATATGGCTGGGCTTGTTTGACAGAAATCAGAACATGGACAAACTCGCCGCCGGCTCTCTCTATGTAAACAGTGTTTCTTTGACGGAAAGCAACGAAACAGCCTACGACGCTTATTCTAATTCCACGTCCGGCAATCAGGCGGCCGCGACCGTCGATTTTGCCGACGGCTGGCTTATGAGCGACGACAGCTATGAAGACAAACCGCTTCTCAACTGGACTCTTTCGAAAGCAGATGAAAATGCCAAAGTCGAATATGTCGTCACCACATTAGACGATGAAGACGTCATAAGATATACGAATGTCAGTCCCAATGCTTCGGCCATTACGCTTACTCCGTCGTTTACCATCTCTGCTTCGACCTATTATAAAGTGTCTGTTCAGATTAAGATAAACGGTTCGCTGGACGACATAGACACCAATGAAGAAAATTATAAGGGCGTGTGGGCAGGTATTATCACTGGCGAAAACACCTACGATTCCACTCCCTTTACCATCAAAGATATCAAAAAGACCGCTACCGACGCAAGCGACGAATTTATCACTCTTGAATTCTATATCCGCGGCGGATCAGCCGATGCCTCCGCTTCTCTGTTTATAGGCATGGGCGAAAATATCCAGGTTGCGGAAGGAGAAGATCCCATACCGTTTACGCAAGGCACGGTTTATATCAAGGGCATTGCCGTTGAGGAAAGTTCTACCACCGAATATACCGATGTCATGAACGACCTTAAAGGCACCCAGGCGCTTGTCAACCTTGCCGACACGGAAACGCCCGAAGAAGATGATGAAGATGACACGACCACTACCAACCCCGTATCTTCGGAAATGCTGTGGATGACGTTGGGTTCGATTTTCTTCGCGATAGTCGTAATTGCCGTTGTGGTGCTGCTGCTCGTAAGACATTATGCCAAAAAGCATCCCAAGAGCGCTAAACCGCTCGGCCGTCCTTCGTATGACCGTAAAAACGCCATGACCGCTAAATCGGGCGAACCGAAGACCAAAGTTGACAAAGCTTCCGGCGCTGTGGAGATTGAACCCGATATCAATCGTTTCTCCGACGACAACGAAAACTCCGACGCCTCCGGCGCAGACCAGTCGCAAACGCAACAAACTTCCGATGACACAACGAGCTCGGACGATGAAGGCGAAAATACCGACGGACAAGAACAGGGCGACGCACAGGATCAGAATGCGCAGCAAACTTCCGGCGAAACTCAATCGGAAGACAATGAGCAAACGGATACTGACAATTCGGAAAATAATTAATTAAAAACAAAAAACAGGCTGCGTAAAAAAGTAGCCTGTTTTTTATTGCCACCGACGGCTTTATTTAGCGTTTTTCGTTTTTATTTACGCGTTTTTGACTGTTTACGCCGTTTTAATAAACTTTGACAGCCTTGCCTGTCACGTTGCTTTCGGCCACGTCCACCACCGCTTTTGCGACCTCGTGAGGCGTAAGCGCTGCTTTTTGCCGCATATGTTTGAGAATCGCTATGCGCTGCTCTTCATCGAACATTGCATTCATGTCCGTTAAGGTATAGCCCGGCAGAATGCAGTTGACGCGTATTCCGGACGGCTTTAATTCTTTTGCGACCGATTTCGTGTACCCGATAATCGCCGACTTAGACGCGGAATACAGCGCTTCCGAAGATGCGCCGCGCGCTCCCCATACGGAAGAGATATTTACTATACTGCCGCGTCCCTCCGCTATCATATCGCCGGTAAAAAGACACGTCGTATAAAATACCGAGCCGAAATTGACGTCCATAACGCGCCTATAATCTTCCGGAGTATCCTCCGTAACCAGTCCGAAGTGGCTGACGCCCGCATTGTTTATGAGCGTATCGACAAATCCGTAACATTTGCGGCACCATTCGTACATTTTTTCCACCTGCTCGTAGTTTGATAAATCAACGCAAAAAGCGCCGCAGTTTTGTCCGCGCGATTGGAGTTTTTCGATAATTTCCATAGCCGCTGCAGCGCTTTCGTGATAGGCTATTATGACGGTATAACCCTTTTTTGCAAGAATATTGGTAATTTCGCGGCCGATACCGCGTGCGCCGCCCGTCACAAGCGCTACATGTCCGCAAGACGTATCTTTATTTTCCATAATGTCCTCCTGTGTTTTAATAATTATCGGGCAAATCGTTTTCAAAAAGCACGGCTTTACTGCCGCCTATTTTTTTGTAGTGCTCCATGGCTTCCGAGCGTGACCGTGCCTCCGATATGCATCTTGGCGACAGCCCCCCGGCAATCGCACCGCTTTTAAGCGCGGACGCGTTTTTGCCTATGACTATCAGATAGTCGCAGTGCTTGGCAGCCACGCCGCCCAAACGATGATTTATTTCGTACTGATGCTTGCCGAGTTCTACGACGCCGGGCGTAATTACCACCTTTATAAGATAGCTGAACTGCGACAATACTTCCATTGCCGAAACAAAACCCGCTTCGTTACTGCTGAAAGAGTCGTCAATGATGACATCGCTACCATTATACATCATTTGCAATCTGTGCGCAACCGGCTTTAACGTCAGGACGGCATTTTTTATGTCCGTCATGGAAATTCCGAGCGACAGCGCCACCGCGGCGGCCAGACATATCATCTGGGGGATATGCTTACCCACAAGTTTTGTAAAAATATGCTCTTTTTTCGCGCCGGACACCAAATCGAATTCCAGACCTTTTACGCTCATTACGGCGTTTTCATATCGCACCTGCCCGCACCTTCCTGTGAGCGTTTTGTTGCCGTCATAGCTGTCGTACATATACTTGGCCGCGGCGTTGTCGCCGTTGAAATAAGCACGGGCGCCGCAGGGAAGATTTTGCAGCAATTCCGATTTGGCCTTTATTATATTTTCCAAAGTGCCGAAGGTTTCGAGATGCTGGTTGCCGACGGCTGTTATCACGGCTATGTCGGGCACGACCAGATTGGTAAGAAACGCAATCTCCCCTATACGGCGCGCTCCCATTTCGGCGACGAATATCTCGTCCGTATAACTTAAATTATTGTTGACGGCAAGGCTTATTCCGGACGGCGTATTGTAACTTTCAGGCGTTGCGCACACTCGATACCTTGTAGCCAGCATGGCGGTAAGCATGTTTTTCAGCGTTGTTTTGCCGTAACTGCCCGTAACGGCTATCTTTATCGGATTTATCTTGTCGAGTTTTTTTCGGGCAAGTTCGAGATATTTTTTTGATATAGCCTTTTCCATAGGTTTTAGGCATACGTTGACGAGCATGATAAGAAAAGGACTTAGCACGGTTATTATGTACGACGCAACGGCCAGCTTTGCCAGCAAAGCCAAAAACGTAATAGCAAACATCACCGCACCCGCAGTAAACATAAGTCTTAGCAGTCTTTTGGTGACCCTGACCGGCACGGACGACGGAATTTTGTACAAGACAAAAAAGCCGAAGAGCGCAACCGCCGGCAAAAACAACAGCGTCTTTACTCCGAAAAAATCGGCAATTATGGCCGCCAGTACAATGACGCAGCTTATTATCGTGACATAAAACCCGTTGCCCGCCGTCCATTTACTGAGCTTGGCGCCGCTGTACCCGTTGAGTTGCAACATCTGAAAATAGCGCATCGAATAAAAAACATAACACAGCGCCGCCAACGCCGCCGACAGCAATTGCATTATTATCGACATAAAAAAGCCTCCGTAACGCGAAGAAACGTAAAACTGTCTTCAAGATAAGCAAAGTGTCCGCCATTTAACAGCACTATCTCGCTGCCGGTTATGCCTTCTTTCAGGCGCCGCGCCATGTACAAAGGCGTTTCACGGTCATCTTTCCCCCAAACTATCAGCGTTTCGCTTTTTATGTGTGGCAATAAATAGGCGAGATCTTCATTGACTATGCGCACAAACACCTTTTTCATGTGATCGCTTAATGCGCGGTAGTCGTCCGATCCGAATTTTTCAACCGGCAATCCCATTGCGCGGTAAATCTTATACTGCCATTCTTTAAGGCGTTTTTTTAAGGTTTTTTTGGGCTTTATTCCCGCTCCGTCTACTATCATTAGGCGCCGTACAAGCCCTTTCGACGCCAAAATTAGCGCTATACGCGCGCCAAAGGAATGTGCAATTACATCACATCCTATGCAATTTTCGCTTACTAAAAGCTGTTCGACGGCGTCCGCATAAAAATATATGTCGGCGCTTTCAGGCGGGATAAACGATTTCCCGAATCCGGGCAGGTCGGGCGCTATTACGCTTTTTCCACGGGCGGTCAAAAATCTTGCAAGCGTATTCATAGCTTTTTCGCTCAGTCCCCAGCCGTGTAATAATAAAACAGGCTTGCCGCCTGTTTCACTTCTTTCGTAAAAAATATCTACCCCTTTATAGGCGAACATTTTTCCTCCGGCTAAATTTCTTTTTTCATCACTATTGCGGCTGCTTTGCCGTAATAATTCGCCCTCCTGGAAATCGCCTTAAATCCCGCCTTTTTATACAGGTTTAATGCGGCGGCATTGTTTTCGTTGACTTCCAGAAAAAGCTTTGTCACGTTTCTTTCCTTCGCTTTTTCTTCCATAATCTTTAATATGCCGCTTGCACGCCCTGTGTTACGAAACTCTTTTTTTGTGGCTATATTACATATATCTCCTTCGTCCAAAATCCACTGTATAAATCCGTATGCGACTATTTTGCCGCCTGTGTCGTCGACAAAAAAATCATATTGGTCCCCGAGAGCAAAACTGTCAAAAAGTAGCTGCTCGCTCCACGGAACCTCCTGGCACTCGCGCTCCAACAACGCAATGGCCGGTATATCCTGCTTTTGTGCCTCTCTTATCATTTATCGAGTTCTCTTTCCGCCTGCGATTTCATCGCGTACAAAGGTTCGAGACGGTCTCCGCTTATCGGGCGTCCGTTTTGAGCCGCTATCTCCATACACTTGCGCTCGTCGGCCGTAATTCCGCCCATCGCCGCGCCCGAAACTGCGTCGCACACCACTGTATAATCCGGAGACCGGTCAATCAGCTTTTCCAGCTCGCTCTTTTTGAAGGCTGTCGGCGGCATTATCTCCTCATCTCCGTCATATTTGGCGGCATAATATACGTCCGCCCAACCATGCACCACCGCAAGACGTTTGCCGGGTGCGGCATAACTTATAAGCCTATTGTAGTTTATTCCCACCGCCTTCTTGTTGAGGGCGTAGCAAAAAGTCTTTGTCGTAACCAGCCCTATACGTATGCCCGTAAAAGATCCCGGACCCGTAACGCACGCAAAAAAGTCCATGTCGTTTAGTTTTACATTTGCAGCGCATAACATTTTATCGATAGCCTGCAAAAGCACCGCGGACGCATGCAAGCCGTTTTCATCACAAAAAAAGGTCTTTTTGCCCGCAGCCGACAGCAAAATTTCCGTCGTCTTTCCGGCGGTATTTATCATCAAATAATTCATACTAAAACTCTATATGCTCTATGTTTTCGTTGGCGCTGCGCCTGTACAGCACAATTTTATTGCCTACGGCGGTGACAGGCTCGGCATTCAGCTGCCGGGCAAGGGCCTCTATTATCTGCGAGGCTTTTTGCTCACAGGCGCGCAATACCGTGATTTTTATGAGTTCGCGCTTTTCCAGCGCGGCGCTCAGTCCTTCCAGCATAGCCGCCGACACACCGCCCTTTCCTATCTGATATATGGGCTCTGTTTTCATCGCCAGACTTCTTAATTTTGCGCGTTGTTTACTTGTCATTTACCGATATCTCCCGGCTGTTTTCGCCTAAATATTGTATCGAAACGGATATAACATTATCCGGCAGGACAGACGCTATGTTTTCGGCCCACTCTATTAAGCACACATAGTCTTTGTTGCCTATATAATCGCACAGCCCCGCCCCGAATGCTTCCTCACCGCTTTTAAGGCGGTAGGCGTCTATATGGCACAGATTGCGCTCACCGTTATAAATGTTCATTATGGTAAAAGTGGGACTGGTGATTTCTTCCTTTATGCCCAGACCTTTTGCCAGCCCTTTACAAAAAACCGTTTTGCCGGCGCCCAACCGGCCTTTAAGCGTGATGACGTCGCCGCATCGGATGTCTTTTGCGAAGTTTTTGGCAAAATTTTCGGTTTCCGCTTCGCTGCCGCTTGTAAATTTTAACATTTTATTGTTTTGTCTCCGTCGTTTTTTTCCGGTGCGTCTTCCGCCTTTTCCTGCTTCTCTATGGCATTATCAGGGCTTTCGGTTTCGGAAGAAGTAGTCATCACCGCTTCTTCTCCGAATATGTACTTTAAGGCGCGCGACAAACTCTTGTACAGCGCAAGCGTGAGAATACTTATTATGACTGATTTGCCTATATTAAAGATTATTAGATACGGCAAAACCGACATAAAGACTTCGGTTGCGCTATCGCCCATAAACAACGGGAATGTAATAAACAGATTGGATAGCAGCGCCGCTACAAGCTGTGCCGCGCAGCCTAATGCCAAAAATATTATTACGTTTTTTATTCCCTTTTTGTATTTGTAGGCGACGGAAGGAATTATTGCGTAACTTACCGCCGTGATAAAATTGGCTATTTGTCCCACTCCGCCGGTAGTGGAATGGGTCAAAAACCACAACAGCTGCTTGATTGCCTCGGAGACAATCATCGCCACCGGCCCCAACGTAAACCCGCACAGCATGGTCATGACATTGGAAAAATCCAGCTGCAAAAAGTTTATCGGCGCGGGCATGGGAATTTCAAAAAAACTTACGATATACCCGACGGCCACAAATACAGCCGTCATGACTATATATTTAGTGGCTTTTTTCTTTTTTGTAAGAACTTTCACTTTTGTTTACCTCCTCTATTTTCCGGCTGTCACCGTAAAGATGCAATTTCTTGAATATCCATGGCATGAGTGCAAATGCCGCCAAAGCAACTACTGCGTAGCGCAAAAAGTTGTATATCGCGGGATGTGTAAGGCCCGTTGCGACAAACACTGCTTTTAGTCCTTCTTTGAGCAATAAAACTACTGCGGCGCCCAGCAGAACCTTTATAATCTGTTTTTGCCAGCTTGCTTTGACATCCAGCTTTATATATTTCTTTTCGATAGTATAGCCGATTACCGCCGCCCCGTAACCGCCGCATACGTCGTATATTTGTCCGTTATCGACGTTTGCGATAATGCATACGGCTGCTACGACAACGCACAAAGGCATTATTACATACCAAAATTTATCGTCATACCGCGACAGCAAGTCATAAATGGCTCCGAATGTTATCGCTGTGATAATACCCAGTCCGCAGCCGGCTATTACATCGGTAAGGTAATGCTGCCCGAGATATAGCCGCGTAAACATTACCGCCAGCGTCAAAACGACGCCAAGCAGTATCACCCAAATTTTTTTGGTCTTCATCGCCGCCTGCGTAGACAGATTGGCAATGGAATGGGAATGCCCGCTGGGAAAAGAATAGCCGCTTTCCCTTTCTCCTATCGATTGGACGCGCGTTTCTTCAAACGGACGCGGACGACGAACAATATTTTTCATTGCGGACATTACTATGCAGCCCAAAAGATATACGTTGATAAGCTTGAATCCGAAACGCTTGTCGACGCACCAAAATACCACCATCGCCACAACAAGAAAAAATATTTCGTCTCCTATGTTGGTGATAAGAAGATTAAGCTTGTCCAGAAAGTTGTTGGAAAACTGCTGCAAAAATATGTTTATCTGAACTTCCATCAATCGGCGTCCTTAAATCTTTTTATGTTTGTTCCGTCCGCCCAAAGACGCTCTATCGAATAAAACTCGCGCAATTCATCGTAAAACACGTGCATTATGACGCCGCCGAGATCTATTGCCGCCCACTTGGGATCTACGTCGCGATGACAGGCGGGAATATTGCGTTTTTCAAGTTCTTCGCACACATAATCGACCAGCGCTCTTACCGCCGTCGTGGACGACGCGCTGGCAATGACAAAATAATCGGCTATTATGGTCTTGCCTTTTATATCCACAATTGTGACGTCTTTGGCTTTTTTTGCGTCCAACAGCCGCGCTACGCTTTCCGCCAGCACAGTAGTGTCGTTAAGATCCAATTCATTCAACCAATCAGTCGTTATTATCAATTTTATTCTCCTTAGCGATAATATTTTTTAGCCATTGACGGCATACAAGCATACGCCGGTCAATAACGGCATTCTTAGATTTAAGATAAGACATGGTACTATCTATTATCATGATCATGGCTTTATCCAAATTTATAAAGGCTTCGCGCCGTATGGTTTCCACTCCGGGCGTCGTGCGGCCGTATTCGATGTAGTCGGCGCAGAATATGATTTTTTCGAGCGTGGTCATGTCGGCGTCGCCCGTGGTGTGCAGGCGTATTGCGCGCAGAATCTCTCTGTCGTCGATGTGCGCCACATCTCTTGCTATCACTTCGCCCGTATAACAATGCTCGACGGCGGGCGGACAGTCATGCGCCTCGCTGTCAAAGACAAAACCTTCGTCTTCCAGTTGCCGGACGGAAACATATTTCCCGGCGTCATGCAGCACTGCCGCAGTAATGATCTTTTCGACGTCGGCGGAATATTTTGCCGCCAATGCCGCCGCAGTAACCGCCGTACGATAGATATGTTCTCTGCGTTCGGGCTTTACGCGGAACCTATCGTAGATTTTTTCGACGTATTCAAGCGAAGTAAACAAATTTCCGCTTTCTATATACTCCGCTACGACATCCGGCACCACTTCATGCAGCTTGTGGAAAGCTTTTGCCAGCGGCACTATTGTAGACGAGCCGGGCTTTCCCGAAAAATCCGCCGCGACATAACGGCAGCCCAGCGCGCCGAGAATTTTTTCTTCATGCTCGCCGAACGCAAAAAACGGACGGGGCACTATATAAAAAATCACGTCTTTTTTAAGCTCGTCGAAATTTTTCCACCTGTTAAGAGAATCGATATTGTCCGACCCGATAACCAGATATATTTCCGACGAATAAACGCCCTTAAGGTGCTGCACCGTCTTAAACGTGTAGCTTATTCCCTTCTCGTCCAACTCGTAAGACGACACGTCTACGTTTGATAAATCGCAGCACATCTTTTTTAACATTGCCAGACGGTCCTCGCCGGGAATACGTTTGACGGCGGGCTTGAACGGCGATATCGCGGCGGGCATGACCACTAACCGCGAAAACCTTTTGGCCGCGCCCTCTATTATGCTCATATGTGCCAGCGTCGGCGGATTAAAGCTGCCGCCGAACAGCGCTACACCGTTATTCAACAAAGTTAAATTCTATATCCATAATGCGGATAAGATCGCCGTCCTTTGCTCCCGCCTTCCGGAGCGCTTTTATGACGCCGCGATCCTTCAATTGCTTTTGAAAGTACTTAAAGCTGTCATAATTGTCAATGACTACGTTGCGGGCAAGTTCGTCCATGAGTCCGCCGCATATCTCGTAAGCGCCGTCGTCGTCGCGCATTATATAAAAATCGCGCGTGTTTTTGTCTTCGTATTCAAACGGCTCATATTCCATTTTCGCGACAGGCGGAAGTTTTTGCAATTCTTCGTATATGGTCTTGATAAGATCGTCGACGTTTTGGCCTATTATCGCGCTTATCGCCACGCACTTGGAGCCCGTTTCCTTTATAAAATCTTCTATCTGGCGGTTGGTCGCCATATCCGCCTTATTGAGCGCCACTATCTGGGGCAGCGCCGCGAGCTTTGGCGAATAATCTGCCAGCTCCTCGTTGATCTTATAATAATCTTTGACGGGATCGCGTCCTTCGCTGCCGCTTATATCCACGACGTGTACTATAAGGCGGGTGCGCTCGATGTGGCGAAGAAAATCGGTGCCCAGTCCGGCGCCCTTGCTCGCCCCGTCTATCAGTCCCGGTATATCGGCGACGATAAAGCTGTGGTCATAGTACTTTACCACGCCTAAATTGGGCGTAAGCGTCGTAAAGTGGTAGTTTGCTATTTTGGGACGGGCGGAGGATATAACCGATAAAAGCGTGCTTTTCCCTACGTTGGGATAGCCGACAAGTCCTACGTCGGCAATGGTTTTAAGCTCGAGAATGACGCACTTTTTTTCGGTTTTGCGGCCGCTTTGAGAAAACGCCGGCGCCTGTCTTCGCGACGACTTAAAGCGGGCATTTCCCTTTCCGCCTATTCCGCCTTTTAGCACGGTGACGCGGCTGTCGGCGTCAAACATATCGGCGATGATTTTTCCCGTCTCTTCGTCGCGGATGATTGTGCCGCGCGGCACTTTTATTACCAGATCGGGTGCGCATTTGCCGTGACAGAATTTGCCGGAACCGTTTTCTCCGTTTTCGGCGCGATATAGTTTTGCAAAACGAAAATCGTTGAGCGAATTCATGTTGGGATCGACGGCAAAAACAATATCTCCGCCTTTGCCACCGTCCCCTCCGTCGGGGCCGCCGTTTGCCACATATTTTTCTGTATAAAACGAGGTGCAGCCGTTGCCGCCGTCGCCCGCCTTGATATAAATTTTTGCCTGATCTATAAACATTCTACTCTCCGAAAAGCTGTTTTTTTATTGAATGGGCGGCCTTGCGTCCCGCTCCCATCGCCAATATTACCGTTGCCGCGCCGGTCACGGCATCTCCGCCGGCATAAACGCCGCTTACGCTGGTGAGCATATTTTCGTCTGTTTCTATTATGCCGCGTCTGCCCGTTTTAAGAGCGGAAAAACTATGCGTCAGCAGCGGATTGGGCGATGTTCCGAGCGCCACTATCACCATGTCCGCAGCAAAAACAAATTCGCTGCCGGCTACGGGTTCGGGACGGCGTCTGCCGCTCGCGTCGGGTTCTCCCAACTGCATCCGTATGCATTTTAGACCGGTAACCCAGCCGTTTTGCCCCAGCATTTCCACGGGATTGGACAAAAGCTCGAATTTTATTCCCTCTTCTTCGGCATGGCGAATTTCTTCGCGACGGGCAGGCATTTCCTCCCTTCCGCGGCGATATACAACAGTAACGGTTTCCGCTCCCATGCGAAGGGCGGTGCGAGCGGCGTCCATCGCCACATTGCCCGCTCCTACTACGGCCACGTTTTTGCCCCGCATAACGGGCGTTGCGGCGTCTTTATCGTAAGCGCCCATCAAATTTACTCGCGTAAGATATTCGTTTGCCGAAAATACGCCGTTGAGATTTTCGCCGGGAATACCCATAAAGACCGGAAGTCCGGCGCCGCTGCCTATAAAAACGGCGTCGTACTGCCGCTGCAATTCTTCCATCGTAACGGTTTTGCCCACAATCATATTGGTTTCAAAGCGTACTCCGCGGTCTTTTAGTAAATCTATTTCCTTGTCCACCAGTTTTTTGGACAGACGGAATTCGGGAATTCCGTAAATAAGCACTCCGCCCGGGCGATGCAGCGATTCGTACACCACCACTTCTACGCCGTCCTTTATCAGTTCGGACGCGCAAGTCAATCCCGACGGCCCGCTGCCGACAACGGCAACCCGTTTGCCCGTAAGCTTTGCGGCAACAGGTTTCGCGGCGCGGTTGAGCATGTAGTCGCCGACAAAGCGTTCCAACGCGCCTATCGCGACGGGCTGAGACTTTATGCCGCGTACACATTTGCTTTCGCATTGATTTTCCTGCGGACACACCCTTCCGCATATCGAGGGCAGCGAATTTGTGTCTTCGATTATCGCCCCCGCTTTATCTATGTCGCCGGATATTACAGCCGCTATAAAATCGGGGATATGCACGGATACGGGACAGCCTTGCATACATGGCGCGTTTTTACAATGCAGACAGCGTTCGGCCTCGGCCTTCGCCGTCGCAAAATCATATCCTGTGGTAACCTCAATAAAATCGCGGGCGCGCTGACAGGCAGGACGCTCGGGAATTTCGTGCCGTGATGAATTTGTCATGCTCTTACCTCCCCTGTCATACGACAATAATGTTCTTTTTCCTGCTGTTTATAAGCGACGAGTCGCAATATGGCGTTGTCCCAATCGACGAGATGTCCGTCGAATTCCGGTCCGTCAACGCAAGCGTAAAGCGTTTTTCCGCCCACATTTATACGGCAGCAGCCGCACATGCCCGTCCCGTCCACCATTATGGGGTTCATACTGACGACAGTCTTTATCCCGTACGGTTTGGTCAACGCGCACACGGCCTTCATCATGGGTAGCGGTCCCACCGCCATCACCAAATCGTACTTGCCGGCGTCCAGACCTTCCTTTAATGCGTCCGTCACAAAACCGTGTCTGCCGTAGCTGCCGTCGTCGGTAGTAAGTATGAGTTCACGGCAGTTTTCGCGGAATTGCTCTTCGTACATTATGAGCTCGCGGGTACGGGCGCCCACTATCACGTCGCACGTTATGCCGGCGGCAAACAGCTTTTTGGCCTGGGGATAAATAACCGCGCTGCCTATTCCGCCGCCCACAAGCACAATTTTATTATATCCGGACAAATCGGTGGGTTTCCCGAGCGGACCGACAAAATCGGCTATATAGCCGCCTTTGGGAACTTTAGAAAGCGCCGCGGTAGAATATCCCACCTCCTGCACGAGTATTGTCACAGTGCCGTTACTCTTGTCGTAATCGCAAATGGTAAAGGGAATGCGTTCGCCCTTTTCATCGACGCGCAAAATAATAAATTGGCCGGGCCGGGCGTGCTGCGCCACTTCTTTTGCTTCAATCACATATTCGTTGACGCGTGGCGCCAATGTTCTTTTTTCTAAAATGCGGTACATATTTTACTCCGGAATCAATGTTTGGTATCGTTTTGCCTGCCGTTAAATTCATCGCACCATTGCTGTACTTTACAGATATCGCACAAGGGCATCCGCGCCTTACAGGTATATCTGCCGTGAAAAATAAACAGGTGGTGCGCGTGCGTATATTCGTGCTCGGGAATAACCGCGCGCAAATCTCTTTCCACTGCGTCAGGCGTTTTTCCCTGCGACAGTCCCAGTCTGTGTGCCACGCGGAAAACGTGTGTGTCCACCGGCATTGCTTGTCCGCCGAACCCGACGGCAAACACAACGTTGGCTGTCTTTCTGCCCACGCCCGGCAAAGTGATAAGCTTGTCAATGTCACCCGGTACCTGACCGCCGAAACGTTCAATTACCGCCGCTGCCGCAGATTTGATGTTTTTTGCTTTATTGTGATAAAAGCCGCAGCTGAAAATGAGTTTTTCCAGCTCATCGACGGGCATATTGACAAAATCATACGGCGTCTTGGCCCGCGCAAATAACGCCGGCGTAACTTCGTTGACCCGTTTGTCCGTGCACTGCGCCGAAAGTATTACCGCCACCAGCAGCTGCCAAACGGTGTCGTAATTAAGTTCGCAGTGCGCGTCCGGGTACATTACGCTCAAATTGTCGAGTATACATTCTATTTTGCGCATAAACAAAACTCCTTAATAATTTTATCATTTTTAAGCGGTTTCGTAAAGCGTTTTTATATACAAATTGCACAATAGGGGACTTTAAGCTTTAAGACATTATTCTGCGCGCGCTGCCTCTGCCGCCGCCGACGGTTATTTCGTAAGCCCCGAGAAAAGTCCTAAATGCGTTCCGTCCGTAAATATCGGCCGCCGCATTAAAGTAAGCGCAGCTTATCTTTACCGACAAACCGCATCCGAGGTTAAGCATACGGGGTAAATTTATTATCATTGCCGGCACAGCGGCTGCTTTTAGTAAATTAAAAAACCTTATGCTTTCCGTGCGCGACGAAAAAGCGAATATACAGTATTTTTCCATGTTTATCCTCCGCAAAGCAATTTGCGCCTGTCGGGCGCGTATAATATATTACATAATATTGCAAAAAACAAGCGAGGTTGACTTATTTGATTTATTTTGACAATGCCGCAACATCATTTTACAAACCGCCGCAAGTGGTGGGGGCGGCTGTTTCCACAATCAAAAATCTTTCCGTAAACGCGGGTCGCGGCGGGCATTTCATGTCGCTTAAAGGCGCGCGGCTGATGACGTCCGCAAGAGAAAAAATTGCCGCGTTTTTCGGCGCTATCGACGCGTCGTTTGTCATTTTTACACCGGGTTGCACGGCAGCTCTCAATACTGCTCTTTTCGGACTTAACCTTGCGGGCAAACACGTTATTACCACCGCTCTCGAACATAACAGCGTCCTGCGGCCGTTGTTCGAGCTAAAACGCCGCGGCGATATAAGTCTTACCGTAATAAATCCTAAACCGGACGGCACGGTGGACGCCGATATGATATCAGAATGTATACGGCGTTCTACCGCATTAGTGGTGACCACTCACGTCTCAAACGTAACGGGCGCCGTTCTTCCTATAAGACAAATAGGGGCAATGTGCAGGAAAAACAATCTTATTTATATTGTCGACGCCGCTCAAAGCGCAGGTTTGCTTGCCATCGACATGGTGCGTGATAACATTGATATGCTTGCTCTGCCCGCGCACAAAGGTCTGCACTCTCTGCCGGGGACGGGAGCACTGATTATTAACGACAGAGTTTCGCTAAAACCTCTTATTTTGGGGGGAACGGGGACGCGTTCGGATAGTCTTTTGCAGCCGCCCTCGCTGCCGGAAGGCTTTGAAGCGGGTACCGTAAATCTGCCCGGTATTGCCGCTATGGGGCGCGCCGTCGATTTGCTTAACGAATGTTTTGACGAACGTCATGGCAAAGTAATTGCGCTCGCGTCACAGCTTTACGACATGCTGTACTCTCTTCCCGGCGTAAAAATCTATTCGCCGCGCCTCTCCCCGTCGGGAATAATTACCTTTAACGTCAAGGGCATGTATTCGGAAGACGTGTGCGACGCATTGTCGTGTGATTTCGGCATATGCGTAAGAGGCGGATTGCACTGTGCTCCTCTTTGTCACAAGGCGCTGTCGACATCCGACACAGGCGCCGTGAGAGCTTCTCTTTCGTTTTCCAATACTGTAGGTGAGGTAGACTCCTTTTACCGCGCGATTAAAGAAATTTCAGCCAAATAAAAAATCGCCGCGTTAAGCTGCGGCGACGTTTTCATTTGTTGTAAATCATATCGCGTATATCCTGAACGGCATTACGAAACCGCTCTTCTTTTGTAATGGCGGACGCAATCTTGTTTTTTGCATGCATGATGGTGGTATGATCTCTGCCGCCCATTATTCCGCCTATCGATGTGAGCGGCAGCGGCAGCATTTCGGATATGAGATAAATGCATATCTGGCGCGGCTCGACTATTTTTTTATCGCGTTTTTTGCCCAGAATATCTTCACGCGTTATGCCGAAATATTTGCACGTGTTGTCGATTATGTCGTCGGCGCCTATGGCCTCTTCCGTCGGGGCGTCGTAATCTTTAAACGCCTCTTCCGCAAGCGCAAGATCGACGGGCTTGTCGTACAATTTGGACAGCAGTACGACTTTGTTGAGCATACTTTCCATTTCACGGATGTTTTTGTCGATGTGTACCGCCATAAAATACAAGACTTCGGGCGGCACATTCTGTTTTTCCAGCTGAGCTTTTTTTTGCAGAATGGCAATGCGCGTTTCAAGATCCGGCGGCTGAATATCGGCGATAAGCCCCCATTCGAAGCGCGACCGCAATCTGTCTTCTATATCGGGTATTTCCTTGGGCGCGCGATCGGACGCGAAAATAAGCTGTTTGTTGGCCTGGCACATATCGTTGAAAGTGTGGAACAGCTCTTCCTGCGTACCGGCTTTTTTGGATATAAACTGGATGTCGTCAATCATAAGTATATCGACGCTGCGGTATTTTTCGCGGAATGCTCCCGCTCCGCCGTTTGAACGTATGGCTTCGATAAACTCGTTGACGAATTTTTCACTGGATATGTACATTACTTTCAAGTCGGAATCGTTTTGACGTATAGCATTTCCGATGGCGTGCAGAATGTGCGTCTTGCCCAGTCCCACTCCGCCGTATATAAACAGCGGGTTGTAAAGCGTGCCAGGCGTCATCACCACCGCTTTTGCCGCCGCCACAACCAGTTGGTTGCACTTTCCGACGACAAAATTGTCAAAGGTATAGCGCGGATTTATCATGCAGCTGTCAAAACCGGGATGTACTTTTTTGGTTTTTTCCGGTTCGGGTTCTTCTTTTTCGGGCGCAGATTTCGGTGCGGCAGCCGCTGTCGGCAGCCTTAATTCGATATCGGAGATAAGCGGATTTACTCTGTGCAAAACCTCGCATATAAGGGGCCGCAGCTGATTGTTTATTGCCGCGACGTTGGCTTCCGTCGGCGCCATAAGAATCATCTTGTCTCCTTCGATATCGACGGCGTCAAGCGGCCTTATCCAAACGTCGAAACTGATGGCGCTTGCCTCTATTTCCAATATGGCGAGCGCGTCGCTCCACATCTTTTTTACCGTTTCCATACTAATTTCTGTTACCTCCCAAAAGACGGGCGTATATTTCCGATTTTGATACGCCGCGGTCCTTAGCCGCTTTTTTTATCGCCTGTTTTTTGTCCATACCGCTGTCTGTATAAAACTTTACATGTTCTTCGAGCGGCAGTTGGACAAGCTGCGCGTTTTGCTCTTTGCATCCTTCCACGACCAGCACGAACTCGCCTTTGTGCACATATTCGGGCATATCCGACAGCGTGCCGCGCACAACGCTTTCAAACTTTTTGGTCATTTCGCGCACAACTGCGCATTTGCGGTTGCCCAGCTTTTGCGCGAGATAATCTATTATTTCGTCGCAATCGGACAAGGGCATATAAAATATAAGCGTGGCGTCTACATCGCCGTATTTAACTATTATTTCGTCACGATCGGCTTTTTTTTCCGGAAGAAATCCGATAAACAAAAACCGCGAAGTGTCCAGCCCGCTTAAAAGCAGAGCGTTTATTGCGGCGCACGGTCCGCTGACGACGGTATAATCTATTCCCGCGTCGATAACTGCGCGTATCAGGATAAGACCCGGATCGGATATTCCCGGCATGCCGGCGTCGGACACAAGCGCCATATTTTCTCCGTCGCCGAGACGCGAGATTATCTCCTTCGAACGCGCCTTTTCGTTGAATTTCTGATAGCTGATAAGCGGCTTGTTTATGTCGTAACGGGATAAAAGTATGCTGCTGTGCCGCGTATCTTCGCACAATATGGCGTCGACGCTTTTTAGCACTTCAACGGCACGGAAGGATATTTCGTCCATGTTGCCTATCGGCGTTGCAACAATATAAAGCATACTTCTTTTCTCCTTAACAGCTATACTTCGGTCCTTATTGTGCGCTGTGGCAATACTTTGAGTCCCGTCTTTCCGTCGAAAACGCACTTTAATAAAAACAGGTGCGGAGGTTTCTGATGCGGCGGCGTCAAAATCTGCAATATTTTAGGCTGCAGACGATGCTTTTCGCACAGCGTAATGACCTCGGCCAGCCGCTCGCATTGATTTACCGTATAAAAGGCTCCGCCCTGTCGCAAAAGCCCCGCCGCCGCCCGCGCCACTTCTTCAAACGTAACGGCTATTTCGTGACGCGCAATCGCAATAGCGTCGGCGCACTGCCGCTCGCCGCTGCCGGCTTTCCTGTAAGGCGGATTGCACACCACTATCGAATACCTGCCCATATTTTCGGGCTTTACAAAATTCTGCATTGCGTCGCAAACTACTTCGATTTTGTCCTGCAGATTGTTAAGCATTACGCTGCGCCGCGCCATATCTGCCATATAAGGCTGCAACTCAACCGCGGTGACGCGTATACCCTTTTTCCCCGCCAGCAATATGGCTATTATGCCGCTGCCGCTGCCGAGATCGCAGGCGTAATCTTTAGCTGAGCCCGAAACAAAATCCGCAAGCTCCACCGCGTCGCAGCTGAAACGGAAACAAGACGCATTTTGAATTATTTTGAGTCCGTTTACCTGCAAATCGTCCAGACGTTCGCCTTCGTATAATTGCAGATTTTCCGCCATTATTCGATTACTTCCATTATGCAATCGATATTGCGGTATTTTTGATCCAAATCCAGGCCGTAACCTACGATAAACGCCGGCCTCTCCAATACAAAAGCGGTGAAATCGGGCTTTATGTCCACCTTTCTTGCCATGGGCTTATCCAAAAGAGTAACTACTTTTACGTCCGACGCCTGTTTGTCGGCAAAATAATCTTTAAGATATCTAAGAGTATATCCCGAATCGATGATGTCTTCCACGATGAGTACGTGCGCGTCCTTTACGTCGCTGCGCAGATCCTGCACGAGCTTGATGTTGCCCGTAGTGGACGTAGACTCGTAGCTTGACAGCGTGATAAAATCAAATCTTATGCGTTCGTCGTCCATTTTTTTCATGAGATCGGCAAAAAACAGTACTGCTCCCCGTAAAACACAAAGGCATATAATGGGTTTTTCATCCTTCGGGTACGACTGTTGAATCTGTTGTGCCAAAGAAGAAACTCTGTCTTCTATCATTTTTGCCGAATACAATACGTTTGTCTTTAGTTGCATTTACGATTACTCCTTGCTGTATATAAACTTCAAACAATTGTTTGTAGTCTTTGTTACTTTTATTTCATCGGCTATTTCCATACCGCATATGCAAAGCACTTTGTTACCCGCGCATATAAGCGGTATCTGCGAACGAAAACGTTTGGGGACTTTTTCGTCGATAAAATATTCTTTAAGTTTTTTTGTCCCGCCTTTGTAAGGCGTAAACACATCGCCGTCGCGACGGAAACGTATCACCGCATCGGGGGGAATTTTGTCGCCGTCAAATACAGGGCTGCCTTTTTCAAAAATTTTTTCGGCGGAGGTAACGGACACATAACCTTCCGCGAAGGGTATAACTCCCAGTGCAAAACCCGTTTCGTCGCGGCACTCCGGCTGTTTTTTGTAAACCGTCATTAAGTCGTATTCTTTTGCGGCGGCATATTCGTGGGGCAAATCGATTTCGCTGCCGTTTTGCTTGTCGTCAAGCGACAATACGGCGTCAATATGTTTTTTTTCGATGTCGCACCGTAAGCCCGCCTTTTCCAGCGCCGTTATGACATAGCGCGAAGCAAGAGCATAAGGCTTTTTTAGAGCGGACGCGGCAAAAGAACAGGCGTCTTTTTCCACAAAAAATTCATCGCCGCTTATAAGCGAACAGATAAACTCGTCGTCAGCCGCACAAAGACAGGACAGCCGTTTTGCCGCGGCGTGAATATCGTATCGCTGCGCAATAAGAGGTATGACCTTGCAGCGAATAAAATTGCGCGCATACTGCGTGTCGCCGTTGGTCGAGTCCTCCCGGTAGGCAATTCCTTTGGCTGCGAGATACTGTAAAATCTGTTGTTTCGTCATGTCCAAAAGGGGTCTTATAAGTATCCCGTCTTTTTTCGTCATACCGCGCATTCCGCCCGTGCCCGAGCCGCGGAAAACATGCATGAGTACGCTCTCCGTATTGTCTTCCTCGTGATGGGCAAGCGCCACATACCGCGCCATGTTGCGGCTTATAAGGGCGTCGAACACGTCCATTCTGCACTTGCGGGCGGCGCTTTCGATGCTGATCTTACATTCTTTGGCTACGGCGGGAACGTCAACGTCGTAACGAAGGCACTCTATGCCGCTGTTTTGACAGAACTGAACGACAAACTCGGCGTCCGCTATGGCCTCGGCGCCGCGTATTCCGTGCTGGACATGAACGGCAACTATATTCTCTTTGCCTCGCAGCTGCGCCAAAACGGCAAGAAGGCACATCGAATCCGCCCCGCCGCTTACGCCCACCGCCAGTCGGTCGGCGGCAAAGCAAACGCTGTCCAACGATTGCCTTACGGCTGCTTCAAATTTTTCCCAATCTGTCATTACTATATTATAAAAAAGTTATCCACATTTGTCAAGCGGTTGACCGTAAAGCCGCATTTATTTACGTTGTTTTGTGTAAAAGTACGCCGCATTTTATAAAAAACGCACACATTGCTGCGTGCGCGTTTTTTGTTTTTTACATTTCGGAACCGCTTTCCGCCTGGGCGGGTGTGACAGGTGTTTCCGTCTTTTCAACGGGATAAACATCGCTGTACTTTTTCATGCCGGTACCGGCGGGTATCAGTTTACCGATAATGACGTTTTCTTTTAAGCCGATAAGCGGGTCGATTTTATTTTTTATGGCCGCTTCCGTAAGCACTCGTGCCGTTTCCTGGAAAGACGCCGCGGACAGGAAACTATCGGTGGCAAGCGCCGCTTTTGTAATTCCCAGCAGCATGAACTTGCCCATCGCGGGACGTCCGCCCTTTTGAATGGTCGCCAGGTTGGCCTCGTTGAACGCATTGCTGTCCACCATTTCACCGGGCAGCAGCAGCGTATCGCCGCTGTTTTCGACGCGCACTTTCTTTAACATTTTGTGCACGATTATTTCGATGTGTTTGTCGGCAATATCGACGCCCTGTCCGCGATAAACCGCCTGCACTTCCTTGACGATGTATTCCTGCACTTCCTTGTGTCCCTTGGTCTTGAGGATATCGTGCGGATCGATAGGTCCTTCGGTGAGCGGATCGCCGGGAGCGACAACCGCGCCCGTGTTGATATTGGCTTTGAGCTTTGCGCCGAAGGGAATGGAATAGTTGACGTCTTTGCCCTCGTTGGTGTGAACGGTGACAAATCTTCTTCCGTCTTTTTCGACCAGCTCGATAGTGCCGCCCTCGTGAGTAATGGTGGCGACGCCCTTGGGCTTTCTGGCTTCAAACAATTCTTCGACACGCGGCAGACCGCGGGTGATATCATCCGCCGCCGCGACGCCGCCCGAGTGGAAGGTACGCATGGTAAGCTGGGTGCCGGGTTCGCCTATCGACTGAGCGGCGATAATGCCCACCGCCTCTCCTACTCTTACGGGATTGCGCGACGACATATCTTTGCCGTAGCACTTGACGCATACGCCGTGCTTGCACTTGCATGTCAGCACCGAACGTATCTTGACGGGGAACGGCTTTTTCTGTCCTTCGAATTTGAGCCATTCCATATATTTTTTGTCGATTTTCTGCGCTTGTTCAAGCGTTATCATCTCGTTTTTGACAGCGTAAACTTCGCCCGTATCGGGGTCGCATATATCTATTGCGGCGTACCTGCCTTCCAGACGATCTTTAAGGCTTTCGACGATAGAATCGCCTTCGTAAATGGGTTCGACGTCTATGCCCTGAATGTTGCCACCGTCGGCGCAGCAGTCTTCTTCGCGGATAATGACGTCCTGCGACACATCGACAAGACGGCGCGTAAGATAACCGGAGTTTGCCGTCTTAAGCGCGGTGTCTGCAAGACCTTTACGGCCGCCGTGCGACGAAATGAAGTATTCCAAAACCGACAAACCCTCTCTGAAGGAAGACTTAACCGGCGTTTCCAGCGTTTTTCCCTGCGGGTTGGTCATAAGACCGCGCATGCCGGAAAGCTGAGCTATCTGTTTCATGCTGCCGCGAGCTCCGGACACTGCCATCATGTTGATGGGGTTAAATTCGTCCAGTGTCTTTTCGAGCGCAGCCGTTACGTCGTCGTTGGCTTTTTTCCACTGGTCGACGACGAGACGATATTTTTCGTCTTCGGAAAGTTCGCCTTCCTCGTAAAGTTTTTCTATTTTGATGACTTCGTTTTCGGCCCTGTCGAGTATTTCCTTCTTTTCGGGAGGAATGTGCATATCAAAGACGCTGGTGGTGATAGAACCGATTGTGGAATATTTGTATCCGAGCGCCTTGATGTTGTCCAGCACAATGGAAGTTTCGGTAGCGCCTTTTTTCTTGAAAGTGGCGTCGACTATCTTTTTGAGCAAGCCTTTGTCCACGCGCTTGGAAATTTCGGGGTCGAATTTGTGTTCTTCATCCGTTCTGTCCACAAAGCCGAGATCCTGCGGAATCGCTTCGTTGAAAATGAGTTTTCCGACGGTGGTCTTGATGATACGCGACTGCATTACGCCGTCGAATTCCTTGTAAACGCGCACATTGATTGCCGACTGCAATTCTATTTCGTGATTGAAGTACGCCATTTTGGCTTCGTCTACGTCGCAGAAAGTCATTCCTTCGCCCTTCGAACCGGGTTTATCCATCGTGAGATAGAACGAACCTATAATCATATCCTGTGTGGGCGTACATACCGGCTGGCCGTCGGAGAGCTTTAGTATGTTATTGGACGCCAGCATGAGTATTCTCGCCTCGGTTTGCGCCTCTATGGAAAGCGGAACGTGTACTGCCATCTGGTCTCCGTCGAAGTCGGCGTTGAACGCACCGCACGCGAGCGGGTGCAGCTTTATTGCTCTGCCGTCCACAAGCACCGGTTCAAACGCCTGTATGCCCAGTCTGTGCAACGTAGGCGCACGGTTAAGCAGCACCGGATGGTCCTTTATTACACGTTCGAGTATTCCCCACACTTTGTCGTCGGCACGCTCCGCCATACGCTTGGCGCTTTTTATGTTGTGGGCGATGCCGTCTTTTACCAGTTCGTGCATGACAAAGGGCTTAAAGAGTTCGAGAGCCATTTCTTTGGGAAGACCGCATTGGTACATTTTAAGCTCGGGTCCCACGACTATAACGCTTCGGCCGGAATAGTCGACACGTTTTCCCAAAAGGTTTTGACGGAAACGACCCTGTTTGCCGCGCAGCAATCCGGACAGAGATTTGAGTTCTCTGTTGCCGGCACCGGAAACCGTCTTGCCGTGGCGGCCGTTATCGATAAGAGCGTCGACCGCGTCTTGCAGCATACGCTTTTCGTTGCGTATTATGATGTCGGGCGCACTTATTTCTATCAGGCGCTTAAGACGATTGTTACGCGCTATTACGCGGCGGTAAAGATCGTTGATATCGCTGACTGCAAATCTTCCGCCGTCCAGCTGTACCATGGGACGGAGATCGGGCGGCAGTACGGGCAGAACGTTAAGAACCATCCATTCGGGCTTATTGTTGCTGCGCAAAAACGCGTCCAAAATTTCAAGACGTTTGATGGCCTTGATTTTCTTTTGTCCGGAAGAATTGTTGACTATATTTGAAACTATCTTGTGCTCCTCTTCGAGATTGACGCGACGCAGCATTTCCTGAACCGCTTCGGCTCCTATTCCTACGCGGAAGGCCTTGTCGCCGTATTTTTCTCTCGCTTCGGCCACCTGGGCGTCAGACATGATTTGCTTGTATTCCAAATCGGTGGTACCGGGATCGAGCACGATGAAGTTGACAAAATACACTACTTGTTCCAGAGCCTTGGGACTCATGTCCAGTAAAAGTCCGATGCGCGAAGGCACTCCGCGGAAATACCAGATGTGGGTGACGGGAGCCGCCAATTCGATGTGTCCCATTCTTTCGCGGCGCACCTTTGAACGGGTAACTTCGACGCCGCACTTATCACACACCACGCCTTTATATCTTACTCTTTTATATTTACCGCAATGGCACTCCCAGTCCTTGGTGGGTCCGAATATTCTTTCGCAGAACAGACCATCACGCTCGGGTTTTTGCGTGCGATAATTGATGGTTTCGGGCTTGGTAACCTCGCCGTGCGACCATTCTCTTATCTTATCCGGGCTGGCTATTGCAATTTGCATCGAATCAAAGTTATTTAATTCAAACATTTGATTACCTCCTGGAATTAAAGGTCATCGTCCGACTTATCGTCGTCATAATCCGACAAATCATCGTCATCGGACACTGTATCGTCTATTACGATGTCGTCGTTTTTGAATAATTCGTCAAAATTGAACGAATCATCCGTCAAATCGCCGCTTTCGCCGCCTTCGGCATCGTCGTCGTCCAGATCTTCGTCGAACAGATTGTGCGATACGTCGATATCTTTGTCGTCAAAGTGCATTTCTTCGCCGGAATAATGCTTTTGTTTTTCGGCATGCTCGTCAAACTCGTCGCGTTCGTCCTCGATGAGTTCGCGTATACCGATTTCCTCATGATCTTCGTTGAGCACTTTGATGTCGAGCGCCAGCGACTGCAATTCCTTTATTAGCACTTTGAAAGATTCGGGAACACCCGGCTCGTTTTGATTGGTGCCCTTGACGATGGACTCGTATGTCTTGACTCTGCCCACTATATCGTCCGATTTGACAGTCATTATTTCCTGCAAAATGTTGGCGGCGCCGTATGCGTACAACGCCCAAACTTCCATCTCTCCGAAACGCTGTCCGCCGAACTGAGCCTTTCCGCCCAACGGCTGCTGCGTGACCATCGAGTACGGTCCCGTCGAACGTGCGTGTATCTTGTCGTCGACCAGGTGGTTGAGCTTTATCATATACATATAGCCGACGGTGGCGCGGTTTTCGAAGGGCTCGCCGGTACGGCCGTCGTACATCTGTATTTTTCCGTCGACTACGCCGTTAGTGGTAAATCCGTTGTCTTTTAGCAGCTTTTTGATATCGCTTTCCAGCGCTCCGTCGAATACCGGAGTGGCCACTTTCCAGCCGAGAGCTTTCGCCACCAGTCCCAAGTGCACTTCCAGCACCTGTCCTATGTTCATACGCGAGGGAACGCCCAACGGATTGAGCACTATTTGCAGCGGCGTTCCGTCTTCCATAAACGGCATATCTTCCTGCGGCAAAATTCTGGAGACGACGCCTTTGTTTCCGTGGCGACCCGCCATTTTGTCGCCGACGCCTATCTTTCTCTTCTGCGCTATATACACGCGGACGAGCTTGTTTACGCCCGGCGTCATTTCGTCCTTGTTGGCGCGGGTAAACACCTTGACGTCCACCACTATACCGCCCTCTCCGTGCGGCACACGCAGCGAAGTATCGCGCACTTCACGCGCTTTTTCTCCGAATATGGCGCGCAGCAAACGCTCTTCCGGCGTAAGTTCCGTCTCTCCTTTGGGCGTAACTTTTCCCACCAGAATATCGCCCGACTTCACTTCGGCGCCTATGCGGACGATACCGTTTTCGTCCAGATTTTTGAGCGCGTCGTCGCCGACGTTGGGGATATCGCGCGTAATTTCCTCTTCGCCGAGTTTGGTATCGCGCGCTTCGTGTTCGTATTCTTCTATATGAATGGAGGTAAACGCGTCGTCTTTTACGACTTTTTCGCTTATAAGTATAGCGTCTTCGTAGTTGTAACCCTCCCAGCTCATGAATCCTATAAGTATATTCCTGCCCAGCGCCAATTCGGCATTCTGCGTGCTGGGGCCGTCGGCGATGACCTGTCCCGTCACCACCTTGTCGCCCTTGGAGACAATGGGCTTTTGATTTATGCATGTGCCTTGGTTGGAACCGATGAATTTTTTGAGCGAATATGTGGCGTAAACGCCGTCTTTTTCCTGACTGCGCGTTATATTTTCGACAATTTCGTATTCGTTTTCCAGCGGCGCTTCGGACGTGTCCTCTTTGATTATTATGGTGGACGCGTCGACATAAGTCACTTCTCCCGAACGGTTTGCCGTGACCATGACGCCGGAATCGTAGGCAAGTTTATGCTCGATACCCGTTCCGACGATGGGCGCCTCGGGCTTTAACAGCGGCACAGCCTGACGCTGCATGTTGGAACCCATGAGCGCTCGGTTGGTATCGTCGTTTTCCAAAAACGGTATAAGGGCTGTTGCTACGGATATCATCTGTCTGGGGCTGACATCCATATAGTCTATTTCGTCGCTGGACACCTCGGCAATATTGTCGCGGTAACGCATGAGCACACGGCTGTTGACGAACCAGTTGTTTTCGTCCAGCGGCTCGTTGGCCTGCGCCACTCTGTAACGGTCTTCTTCATCGGCCGCCATATATCGTACTTCGTCCGTGACGCGGTGATGCTCCTTGTCCACTCTCCTGTAAGGTGCTTCGATAAAACCGTATTCGTTGATGCGGGCGTACGAAGACAACGAGTTGATAAGTCCTATGTTTTGTCCTTCGGGCGTCTCTATGGGGCACATTCTCGAATAGTGCGTATAGTGAACGTCGCGCACTTCAAAAGACGCGCGGTCTCTGTTGAGTCCGCCCGGGCCGAGAGCCGAAAGCTTTCTCTTGTGGGTAAGCTCGGCTATCGGGTTTGTTTCGTCCATAAACTGGCTGAGCTGCGACGATCCGAAAAATTCTTTTACGGCGCTGGTGACGGGACGAATGTTTATAAGCGACTGAGGCGTGGGAGACTCGTTGTCCTTTTGAATCTGCATTCTTTCGCGCACGACTCTTTCAAGACGGGCAATTCCTATGCGGAACTGGTTTTGCAGCAGTTCGCCGACAGAACGCACGCGACGGTTTCCGAGGTGGTCGATATTATCCACGTAGCCGACGTTATATCTTAATCCCGTGATATAGTTGATGGTGGCGATGACGTCGTTTATGAGCAGGTGCTTTACTACCAGCAGAGCTTCGTTTTCGACGATAAGCTGTTTGAGTTGCTGCATATCGCCGTTTGCCTTGTCTATAAGCGTCTTAAGAATGGGGTAATATACCATTTCGGTTATTCCCAGTTCCTTGGGGTCGCAGTCGATGTAGCCGGCAAGGCTGACATGTGCGTTGCCTATTACTATGTGCTTGCCTTCCGGCGCTCCGTCCGCTTCGATGGCCACTTCGTTGATGCCGAGATTTTGTATGCGAACAGCCGTTTCTTCGCTGATATAATCGCCCTTTGCGACAATGATTTCGCCCGTAGAGGTGTCGACTATATCGTCAAAGGCGAACGTATTGGCAATGCGTGCGGAAAGCGCAAGCTTTTTGTTGAATTTATATCTGCCCACTCTGGACAAATCGTATTTTCTGCGGTCGAAGAACAGACCTCTTATATACTGTCTTATCGAATTGATGTTGGGCACTTCGCCGGGACGCAGCTTTCTGTTGAGTTCTTTAAGCGCGGCTTCTTCCGTAAAAAATTTGCTCTCTCTGGCGATTTCCTCACGGCGCAACTGTTTTTCCGCGTCGCTGAGCATGGGATTATCGTCCACGTCCGAATAATCGGGCACGTCATGGTTGGGGTCCTTTTCGATGGTATGCACGATAAGCGGCTCGTCGTGGAACATTTTGGCGAGCTCTTCGTCCGTCATGAACTCGATATTTTTAAACGGCTGCAAAATGGCGTCGGGATCTTCGAAATCTCCGTGCGCCACAGACGCCAGCGCCCTCATGAGCACCGTGGCCTGCACCTTTCTTTCGCGGTCGACATGAACCCACAATACGCCCTTGTCGTCTTCCTGGAATTCAAGCCATGCTCCGCGCGACGGTATGTTTGTGGCTCCGTAATAATTTACGCCGGTGTTGTTGTCCTTGACAAAACTAAAATAAACGCCGGGGCTGCGCACCAGCTGAGATACTACCACGCGCTCGGCTCCGTTGATTATAAAAGAGCCGTTGGGCGTCATAAGCGGTATGTCGCCCATAAATACTTCCTGTTCGGTAATTTCGCCCGTCTCCTTGTTTACAAGACGCGCTTTTACTTTAAGCGGAACCGCATACGTGACGTCCCTGTCTTTACACTCTTTTTCGGTGTACTTGGGCGTCATTTCTATACGGTGATCGGTAAAATACAGCTCAAGTTTGTTGCTGAAATCACGAATGGGCGAAAAGTCTTTAAAAACTTCGCCTATTCCCGTCCGCAAAAACTCCTTGTACGAAGATTTTTGAATCTCCGCAAGATACGGCATCTCGCACACTTCCTTTACTTGCGCGAAGGAACGGCGCTCCGTATTGCCGTACTTAACTTTTTTGATAGTTCTCTCGGCCATTAACGTTCTCCTTTGACAGATTTTTTGTAAACTTGCAGCGGTTTTGCCTTTTTTTAATCACATTTCGTTATTGTTTCACCATTTTTAGCAAATTACCGCAATTTAATATTATACCACACACCAAACAGGTTTGTCAAGCATTTTAAATAAAATTTTCTTCAAAACATTTTTTCGAAAATTTTTTTTCGGTCTGTTCTATGACTGCGGACGAAAAAAGCTCAAATTGCGCAAAAAACGCCGGATAACATTCAATTTTTTGCAAAACCATACTTGACAAACGGCGGCGGCGACATTATAATTATAATATAATGCGGAAATGGCTCAATGGTAGAGCGTCGGCTTCCCAAGCCGAATGTTGCGGGTTCGAGCCCCGTTTTCCGCTCCAAAAGCACACCATCCGAGCGCTAACCGATTTTAGTCGGCGGAGCGTTCGGATTATTTCTTTTTTTATAACCCCATA